>Ga0182030_10005273_pt1 | contig 27472 bp, 23 predicted proteins | sample 812S3MmetaG_FD_121299 | JGI IMG/M metagenome (GOLD analysis project Ga0182030, IMG submission 121299) | Permafrost microbial communities from Stordalen Mire, Sweden - 812S3M metaG (Illumina Assembly) | ecosystem: Environmental > Terrestrial > Soil > Wetlands > Permafrost | place: Sweden... | reverse complement strand
GGTTAAGAACCGCTTGCTGGCGCGCGCGGCTCGGAATGGCGTCTCAATGTTTGTAAGTGTTTACAGAGCCGCGACCGCGAGGGAGCGGTCGTTCAGAGACGTGCCTCCCGAAACCGTTTACGCGCCACGAAAACGGGCTCATCCCAAATTCCACGACGTCAGGAGTTCTGAACTTGCGTTAGTTAGGTGGCCGCACAGGCCCTTACCCCGGCCCCGGCACGATGTCGCGATGACTTACCTTAGCCTTGAACCCGGCTGCCACCAGATTTTTGCGAATCTGGTCGGCCATCATCACCGATCGATGCTGCCCGCCGGTACAGCCGAACGCGATCGTCAGGTAACTCTTGCCCTCGCGTATGTAATGCGGCAGCAGATACGTCAGTAAGTCGGTAATTTTCTTGACGAATTCCACGGTCTGCGGAAAAGACCGGATGTAGCGCGCAACTCCCGGGTTGCGGCCAGTCAGGTTCTTGAAGCGTGGAATATAATTCGGGTTGGGCAGAAAGCGAACGTCGAAAACCAAGTCGCTGTCCGGTGGGATGCCCTTGCGGAAACCGAAGCTCGTGACGTAAATCAGGATCTTCGATTCGCTGCTCTCTCCGCGGAACCGCTCGCCCACGAACTCTCGCAGTTCATGGACCGTGAACTTGGACGTATTGATGATCAGGTCGGCCATCGCCCTGATGGGCGCCAGTTGAGCGCGCTCCGAACGAATGCTCCTGGTAATCGACCGGTCCGTACCCAGGGGGTGGGGCCGGCGGGTCTCACTGAAACGGCGCACGATGGCCGCATCGTCGGCTTCCAGAAAAACCAGTCTGGCGTTTACCGAATCGCTGATGCTGGCAAAGACTTCGGGAAAGCGCTTGAGCCCCTTGCCTTCACGCACATCCACCACCAGGGCGGCCGCCGTGATGCTGGGATTGTCATGCGTCAGTTCCGCGAACTTGGGGATCAGATCTACCGGCAGATTGTCCACCGAGTAGAAACCCAAGTCTTCCAACGATCGGAGCACGGAGCCTTTGCCCGATCCGCTCAGGCCGGTGATGACCACCAATTCCGGCTTATGCGCCGGCTTTCTGGACCGGCCCCGCGTGCCGGGGCTCTTGGCTTTCATCTCCGGACGCTACGCCTCCACCATATCGAAGTGGCCATCGCGGCGGCGGATCAGCATGACCATGCGTTCGGTCTTGGCATCGCGATACACCAGGTAATCGCGACCGTCCATCTCGAGCACGGCTTCCTCCAGGGTCATCGGTTTCCGCTTCTTGTGGTTCTCCACATGATATATCAAACGATCCGGTTCCGGCTCGGGCTCGACCTTTTTCCTGCTCACGGGCTTTGCCGGCGGTGGGGCTTCTTCCGGCGCTGCCGGGCGCGGCGCACGCTTATTATCGCGCCACTTGGTGCGCGATTTCACCGCCTGTGTCTCCAGTTTCTCGGCGGCGCCGTGAATCGCTTCGAACAGGTCGCTGCTCGATCCCAGCCCCACCAACTGATGATTGAAATACCGGATGGTGGCCTCGGCGTGGTGCAGGTGCCGTTCGAGCGACAGCACGATGTGCGCTTCGCATTCGCGTTTTCCGCTCAGTAATTTTCCGATTTTGGCAAATCGGGCTTCCAGTTTCTTCAATTGAGCTGGAGCCAGTTCAACTTGTCTGCCGGTGTAGGTGATCTTCATGGGTCCTCCCGATTGAAACTCTTGCCGTTTCCAGAGCGCCCAGGAGCGCCGCTCAACTGCGGGTGCGACGCTGGTGTGTGGAGGGAATTTTCATGTCCTCCCGGTACTTCGCCACGGTGCGCCGGGTGACGTTGATCCCCTGAGTCTGCAGCATCGAGGTGATGTGGTCGTCGGTCAGGGGTTTAGAGCGGTCTTCATCGTCAATCATCTTCTTCACCATGCGTTTCAGAGTAAGCAACGGCGTGGACCCGCCGGACGGGCCCTGCACGGCTTCCGAGAAGAAATACCGGAGTTCGAACACGCCCTGCGGCGTGTGTACGTACTTGCTGGCGACCGCGCGGCTCACCGTGGATGGGTGCACACCTACCTCTTCGGCCACTTCCTTGATCATCATCGGCTTGAGGGCGTCCAAACCGTAGCTCAGAAACTCCACCTGCCGCCGCACGATGGCCTGGCAGACCTTCATGATGGTCTGCTTGCGCTGTTCGATGTTCTTCATGAGCTGGATGGCCGAGGTGTAGCGCTCGCGGACGTAATCGCGCACCTCTTTGGTCTGCCCATTGTCGCGGTCCAGCATTTTGCGGTACTGCACGTTCAAACGGAGCTGCGGCACGTCCTCATCGTTCATCTGGATGATGTAATCGTCGCCGTCCTTGGTAATGAATACGTCCGGCTCCACCACGCGCGCGCCGGGGCCCGAATAACGCAGTCCGGGACGCGGATTCAGGTGCTGGATCATCTTGACCGCGATCTCGATGTGTTCCGACGGCCGGCCCAGCACCCTCGCAATCTCTTTGTACTGGCGCGTCTCCAGCAGCCGCAGATGGTTGGAAATAATCTGCCAGGCCACCCCGCCCTTGCCGTTCACGCTCTCGATTTCGAGCAGCAGGCATTCCCGCAGATTGCGCGCGCCCACGCCCGCCGGATCGAGCGAATGCACCACCCGGAGAGCTTCCTCCAAGTCCGGAATCTGATGCTCGCCCACTTCGGCGATCTCTTCCAGCCCGGCGGTGAGGTAGCCGTCCTCGTCCAGGTTGCCGATAATCGATTCGGCGGCGTTGCGCACCGCTTCCGTGATCACGCTGACGCTCAGTTGCGAGCGCAGATGATCGCCCAATGTGACCGGCGCCGAAAGGAACGTCTCGAAAGAAGGCTTTTCGACCGACTCCGATGCCGGTGTACGATACCCCGGATCCAGGTAGTCGTCGAAGAACGAGCCAAAATCGATTTCGTCGAAGGGATCGGTGGCTGCCGGAGTTTCCAACGCCGGATCGCTGGCTGTCGGGATTTCCGGCTCCGACACCGCCGACGCGGTCTCTTCGGCATCCGGGAAAAGATTGCCGTTAATGGCCACGTCGCCCACCGAGCCATCCAGCGAATTGGCGTCGTTTAATACCGCCGCTTCCAGCAGTTGCCGGTCGGCGGGGTCGGAGTTGTGCTCCTGCTCGGCCTCCAGCAGCGGCGTCAACTCTTCGGGCGTGATCTCTTCGCCGGGCTCCTCGGTGGATTCTTCCAGGACCGGGTTCTTGACGATCTCCTGGGTGATCATCTCCTTTAATTCCAGCCGGTTAAGCTGGAGGACGGTGACCATCTGCACCAACCCAGGGGTCAGAATCTGCTTTTGCGCGACTTTGAGTTGGAGTCTTGGCGAGAGCAGGCTCATCTACGACCTATGATATCACTGGACTAACGCATCGTTGGTGCATTCGCGTTTCGTCTAGCACTTTTTGTGCCGTTGCCGCGGGGCTGCTTTGGAGGAGAAACGGAGGTCCGGACTGCGCCGGAACGCCAGATTAACAAAGCCAGAAAACCGAGGGCCGAAAGCGAGAACGCCATTCCCAAAGACCTTCCCGGAGTGCCATATACGAAGCGAACGGCGTGTTTGCCGCTTGATACGGGAATCGCCAGAGTGAAGCCGTTGGCCGGGAAAACCGGCGCGGGCTGGCCATCCACCTCGGCCATCCAGCCTGGATCGTAGGCCTCCAGCACGTCGACAAAGCCGGGGCCTCCGGCCGAAACATCGAGCAGGATCTCATCGCTGGAGGGCCGATGGTAAACTGCCGTCCCGGCGCGTTCGGTGTTCGTCTCCGGAATCCTGGGAATTACCCATGCCGGATCCCGGCTCTCGGTAGGCATAACCAGCAGACTCTTCTCGTAGACGTGCGCGCGCAGCGCGGGGAGAAGCTGGTCCTCCGGCAGAAACACAACCGACTTCGAGAAGTACATGCTGGCGCGACGCGCGGGATCGGGCACGCTATGCAGATACAGGCCGTTGAGCCTGCCCACCAGAGGGAGATCGGGTCTGAATCGCCTGGTCAGCACCAACATCACGCCGCCCGCCCGCAGCGCCGGCCGAGCCAGTTCCGCCCCATTCACAATCTGCAGATTCAGGCGTGGGGATGCGCCGCTTAAGCCAAGGATGGCCCGGTAGGGTTTCTCCAGCAAGAGAGAATCGAACGCACCGATATCGTCGAACCGGCGGCGCGACGACCAAATGGCGAAATCGGTGGCTATCCTGCCGTCTTGGATTGACTGGGCAAGAAGCTCGTCCTGGCCTCCCAAAGGGTCCGCCGAGCGCGAAACGGGGATCACGAAGAGCCGCGAAAAACCGGCCAGATCCAGGCCATGCAGTCCCAAGCCCACGGCTACGACGGCGTGCGCCAACTTTCGGGCCTTCATGGCGAGAACGGCGTCCACCGCCGCCCCCAGAGCGACCGAGAGCGAGAACGTGGTCAGATACAGCAAGCGCGACGGGCTGCGAAGGATCAATGCCGGCGAAAGGTGGCGCAGGAAATTCAGTAGAGGCAGCGCGCCGAGGAAGGCCATCGATCCGACGCAGGCCAGGAACAGAAATCGCCCCTCGGGCCTTCGCTTCCGCAGGCAGCAGAGCAGCAGCAGGGCCGCGGCCGCGACGATGGGCGCGAGACCTATGTAAGAGGCCGTGTCGAACAAATAGGACCCATTGGGGTAACCGGAAAAGATGCGCCGGCCGAACCCCGCGGGCCAACCGTCGATTCCGGGAACGAACAACGCCAGAATGCGCCGGTACGGGAACACCACGTCGTTGTCCGGCGGATCCAGATCGAGCACGCGCGTGCTCTTTTGGATGAGCAGGAGCATGGGCCACCACACGGCCAGACTGAGGGCCGAGCCGAGCACCAGGGCGCCGGCCAGGCGGACGCGCAGCCACCCACGGCCGCGCCAAATTACGTAGAGCCCGGCCACCGACATGGCATAGGCGGGAATCTGTGGGTGGCCGGCCGACACCACGCAAGCGCTGGCAATAGCGAGCCAGGCCACGTCCCACCGGCAACGCCCGGCACGCGCCGGATCGAGCGCGCGGTCTGCCAGCCACAGCAGAAGGGGAAGCGCGGGATAGGCTTCGAGCAGTGGCAGGTGTCCGGCCATCACGCGTGAAGCGAAGTAGCCGGCGCAGGCGAATGTCCAACCGGCAGCGGCGGCAGCCAGTTCCGATAGACCGGCCCGCCGGCAAAACAGATACGTGAAGAGCGCCGCCAGTAAAGCGGCCATCGCCACGCCCGGAGCGTAAGCCGTCTCGGGAGGGAACAGAAGCAGCAGGAGGCGGGTGGGAATCCACGGAAAGCTTTGCAAATTGGCGGCGAATGGCGCTCCCAGAAGCTCGTGCGGGTTCCAGGCGGGCAGGGTGTGCCGGGGACCGAACAGGCCTTCTTCCGCAAACGCCATGCGGGCCATGTGCAACTGCAAATAATCGCTACCGGCGAGGATCGTCTTGCCGCTTAGAAACGCCGGCCGGAGATAGACCGCCTCGGCCAGAACGATCATCACGAAAAGGCAGGCACAAGCCCGCCATCGTTGGCGAAAATACCCGCGAAGACGCTGGCTCATCGTGGCGGGTACGTCTGCGCCATACCCTCCTGGATACTGACGCGTGGCTGCCAGCCCAGAATGGTATGCGCCGCCGTGCAATCGCAAGGCCACAGGGGCGTGATGGACCGCACGCGGTACGGGGTGATCGGCACGGAACGCTTCAGCGCTTTTCCCAGCAACTCCGCGCCAAAGCCGGCCAGCTTGAGGAACCATGCCGGCACATACCATGCCCGCACCGGGCGCCCCGAGCGGCGGACGTAATCGACATACTCGCGTTGCATGAGTCCCTCGGGATCGACCAACTGGAAAATGGAGCCATTCGGCAAATCCGTAGTGGCAGCCAGCATCAGCGCGTCCACTACGTTATCGATATACACCAGCGGGACATGGTGGTTGCCCGAACCTACCACCAGCCAGCGGCCGGCGATGCCGATGGTGCCCGAGGGCGGGATTTTCTCGGCGCCGGGCCCGTAGATCTGTCCCGGACGCAGCACCACGGCGTGGATGCGCTGGGCCGCCGCGGCTTCCAATACCATCTTCTCCGCTTCCAGTTTGGTCTGGGTATACAGGCCTCGCTGTTGCGGAAACGGCTCATAGGGCGAGGATTCGTTCACCGGCACACCGGGTTCGTGCCCGGCATGTTGGAGCACGCTCATGGAACTGACGTACACCAAGCGGCGGACGGCATGGCGCTCGCACGCGTCGATCACGTTGCGCGTGCCCCAAACGGTGCCGCTCGAGAATTCGAAGGGCCCGCCCTTGGTGGACGCGCCCACATGGAAGACGGTCTCGATGCCTTGCATGGCGCGATCCACCACGGCGGGATTTCCAAGGTCGCCGTATACCAGTTGCAGATCGTCGGGTGGCGGGTTGGCGGCCGGCCGGCGCACCAGCAAACGCAGCGGCTCGCCGAGCTCCGCGCGGAGCCGTTTGACCAGCGCCGTCCCGAGGAAGCCGTTGGCGCCGGTCACCAGGATGCGCGGCCTGAGGGTCTGGTTCGGCTCGGCCAGGTAGACGCGTTTATCGTCGTCGGCGCGGCGGGAAACGTCTTCCAACAGCGCGATTACGCGCCGCCCCTCTTCGGCGGGCACCGGGGGCAGTTCGCCGCGCTGCAACGCCTCGTGGAATTTGACCACGGAGACGTGAATCCCGGGCGACGGCTTTAATCGTCCGGTGGCGAAGCGCACCGTATTGACCGACACTTTCGCCAACATATGCAGCGAATTGAACCCCGCTCCGAGGATGCGTTGCACCGCCTTGGGAGCCGGATAGGTCTTGCGCAGGGTGATGACCTGGAGATAGCAATCCACGTGCATGACGCCCTTGGTTCCGTGGATGAGGAGCTCGTTCTGGATGGGCCGCACGTTCCAGGAAATGTACATGTGGCCGGTGCCGCGGTCAGTTTCGACCATGGTGCGCCACTCGTCGAAAACCAGGTTGGGATCGCCGATGCCGCTGGCGTAGTAACGCGTATCGGCGCGGTGGATGGGGCCCAGAAACGCTTCCAGCAGGTAGAGACCGTGGACGCCGAGGTCCTGAAAAGGGTAAGAGCCGTTGCGGAAATGCGGAGGGACAGCCGGTCCGCCGGAGTAGGCCTGGTAGTCGGAGCTGCGGAAGAAATCCACCGCCTGCACTTCCCCGCAGGCCCCGTTGCGAATCATGTCCAGGGCTTCCAGGACGATGGGATCCATGCGGGCGGAATGATTCACCGAAAGGACCAGGCCTTTTTCGCGGGCGCTCCGGATCATGCGGTCGCAATCGGCGGCGCTTTCGGCCATGGGTTTTTCCACGAATACGTGGCACCCCATCTCCAGGGCCTCCAGTGCCAGGGCCGCATGGGAACCCGGGGGCGTCAGGATGTGGATCACTTTGGGATGGGCTTCGGCCATCGCCTGGAGCGAGGGATAGACCGCGGGGATCTGAAATTGAGCGGCCAGAGCGGCGGCGCGCTCCCGGTCGAGATCGGCGATGCCCACGATTTCGACAAATGGCAGACTGCGGAGTGCCCGGGCATGATACGTGCTGACATACCCCGCGCCCACGAGTCCGACTTTTACACGCTGGTTGGGTTCCAAGATTTCGGTCCAAAGGGTCATTGTAGCGTGCCTATTTCGGGGACAGGCTACATAACCTCGAAATAGGCCGGCTGAATTTCGAGGTTATGTAGCCTGTCCCCGAAATAGCCGGGACTGCTAATCTACGAGTGCGGCCCCAATCTATGATCATTACACGCAGCCCGTTGCGCATCTCCCTGGGAGGCGGCGGTACCGACCTGCCTTCTTATTATCGCGAGCACGGCGGATTTCTGATAGCCGGCGCCATCGACAAGTACGTGTACATCACGCTTCACGAAACGTTCGTGCCCCAGATCATCGTCCGCTACTCCAAGATGGAAGTAGTCTCGTCGGCCGGCGAGATCCTTCATCCCATCGTGCGCGAGGCGCTGCGGCTGATCCCCATCGAAGATCCGCATCTGGAGCTCGCCAGCATGTCCGACATTCCCGCCGGAACCGGCCTCGGCTCCTCCGGCAGTTTCACCACCGCGCTGCTATCCGCGCTGCACACCTATCGCCACAATCATGTGACGCAGCGGGAGCTGGCCGAGCAGGCGTGTCATATCGAAATCGACCTTCTGGGCGAACCCATCGGCAAACAGGATCAGTACATCGCCGCTTACGGCGGCATCACCGCGTTCACCTTCCAGCCGGATGGCCACGTGGACGTGGAGCCGGTGCGCTTTCCTCCCGCCACCTTGCACCGCCTGGAGGACGGCTTGGTGCTCTTCTTCACCGGCTACACCCGCAATGCGTCGGAAATCCTCAAAGATCAGGATGTGCGGAGCAAACAGAAGGACCACGAAATGATGGAGAACCTGCACTTCGTCAAGCGGCTCGGTTATGAGAGCAAAGCGGCGTTGGAGGCCGGCGATCTGCGGGCTTTCGGCGAGCTGATGCACGTACACTGGGAACGCAAGCGCGCGCGCAGCATCGGCATGAGCAATCGTCAGATTGACGACTACTATGAACTGGCGCGGGCCAACGGCGCCATCGGCGGCAAACTGATTGGCGCCGGCGGCGGCGGATTCCTCCTGTTTTATACGGAGGACAAGGCGCGGCTCAGCGCGGCGATGACCGGCGCGGGTCTGCGCGAGGTGCGCTTCCGCTTCGACTTCACGGGCAATCGGGTGATGCAGCCGTAAACGGGCAACTTGTTGGCAACTATTGCCAATCCTGATAGGATGGTCTTGATTGGAGGACCATCGCATGCCCACCCGGAACGTCAACCTGACCGAACATTTCGACCGCTTCATTGAGACCGGCATAACCTCGGGCCGTTTCAGCAATGCCAGCGAAGTGGTGCGCGAAGGCCTCCGGCTCCTGGAGCAGCGCGAGCAGGAAGACAGAGCCAGGATCGAATGGCTTCGCGGCGCCGCCAAGGAAGGCTTTGACGCCGCTGACCGCGGCGATTACGTGACCCTCCGCTCCGATCGGGAGATTGATGACTTCGTAGATCAGGTGCGCCGGGAAGTGTCGGAAAAACTCGTCGCTGAAAAAGTGCGTGTCTAAACCTCCGAAGAAGTATGATGTAAGGCTTACCGGCCCCGCCAGGCGGGATCTCTCTGGCCTGATGGAATGGACCGTCCAGGAGTTTGGCGAGCGCGCGGCACTTCGCTACGATACTTTGATCAAACAGGCCTTAAAGGACATCGGAGCCGATCCCGAGCGTCCAGGATCGAAAGAGCGCCCCGAGATCATGGTCCGGGGCGCGCGGACATATCACCTGGAATGCAGCCGGAACCGAGTGAGCGGGTCAAAGGTGAAAGAGCCGCGTCATTTTCTCCTGTACCGCCGCCGCGACGATGGCGTCATCGAGGTGGCCCGTATTCTTCACGACGGCCGCGACCTCCAACGCCATCTTCCTGAAGGCTACCGGCTCGTCGACGCACCGTCTTGATAGACGGCAACATACTTTATCGTCCATCGAACTCCGGCGTATTCAATCAGCGCGCGGCCAGAAGCCCCTGGTTCGACTGGAGATATTCCACCGTGCGGACCACCGCTTCTTGAATAGTCAGCCGGGGGCGCCATCCGAGCGCGCGGATGCGCGTGCAATCCAGGAAAATGAATGGATTATCGCCGATCCAGCCGCGGTCCCCGCCGGTATACTGCAGCGCCGGATGGAGCCCCAGGCGTTCGCAGATCCACTGGATGGACTGGTTCACCTGGCAATACTCGTCGGTTCCCAGATTGAAGATGGAGACCGGCGCCGTGGCATGTTCCAGGGCCAGGAGGATGGCGTCGACGCAATCCTGCACGTACAGATAAGACTTCCGCTGGGCGCCGTTGCCGAGTACGCGCAGTTCACCGGGATGTTCGAGCAATTGCTTATAGAAATCGAACACGTGGCCGTGAGTGTAGCGCTCGCCCATGATGGAAACGAATCGGAAGATGCAGGCTCGCATTCCGAAACCTTCGCAGTAAGCCTGAATGAGCGCTTCGGCGGCCACCTTCGAGGCCCCGTAGAGAGAGGTCTGCACCGGGAACGGGCAATCTTCGGGCGTGGGGATCACGGTGGCTTCCCCGTATACCGAGCCCGTGGAAGAGAAAGCGATGCGGCGCACGCCGTGGGTGCGCATGGCTTCGAGGACGTTCCAGGTGGCGATGGTATTCTGTTCCAGATCGCGCCGGGGATGGTCGGTGCCAAAGCGCACGTCGGCGTTGGCGGCCAGGTGAAAGACCACTTCGGTTCCAGGTATTGCTGCCCGTAACGCATCCAGGTCGAGCAGGTCCGCGCGCACCAGGCGGTAGCGGGGATTCTGTAAAGAGCCGGCGATAAACTTCTCCTGGCCGGTGGAGAAATTATCGAAGGCCACTACGTCATGGCCGTCAGCGAGGAGCCGGTCCACAAGAGTACTTCCAATGAAGCCGGCTGCCCCGGTCACAAATGCGCGCAAGTTTCCCCCGAATCGGAATGCCGAATTCACAGTCTGACGCGCCCGGTGAGAGGTGTCAAGCTGTGCCCGGTAGGAGCCAGATGAAATCGAAGTGCCTTCACCGAGTCCGATCCATGACCGTACGCAGGATGCTGTTGATCCGGGTCGAGTAACCTTTACCATATTGCAGCAGCCAGTCGTAAACTTCCCGGTCGATGCGAGCGGCCACCAAGACCTTCGGAGTGCGGCGGAATTGCGCCAGTTGCTCGTTGGTCAGAGGAGGGATGTCCGAATAGTCAATGCCGCAATCGTCTCCGGATGCCTGCCGCTTTGCGATCCGGGACAGGGCGGCGCTCTGTTTCTTACCCACCGGCTTGCTGAATATAGATTCGGCGCTCACGCTTATTAGCTTCGCGGGCCGAGATGATGCGGATGGTTTCTTCTTCGCCATGTTTACTCTCCCTGCGATATACGTGGACTACCAACAGAACCGCCTTCTCTACGGCGCCAATGGCGTGCCATCGCCGCTCGCCATCGACGATTCGATCTTTGCGGAACGTTGCCTGGGCATCGTTGAGGACTAGGGCGGCGGTCTCAAAAGCGATGCTGTGCTTCTGTTGGTTGACCCGGTTCTTTTGGTCATCCCATTCAAATCGCAGTGTTATACCAATTGTATAACACTGCGCAAAGACAGTCGAAGTCTCAAGCGGCGAAGGATGCGGAGGATGCCAACCGGGGGCCTCCGGAAACAAACGGGACAACGAAGTGGATGGACCTCGCTCTCCGGCATGCAAACTCTACTTGAATTGTGGGCGGCAACGCTCCCTCACGGTCGCGGCTCAGACTGCGCGGCGGCGTCCACAGCCTGGCGCATTTCCCACGTGGACACGTAGTGGAGCTCGTACCCGTGCCGGCGGCAGGCCTCCGGCAGCAGATCGAACAGCGTGTCCAGCCCGCCTTCCAGCAGCAGCGCCGCGGAGTGCCTGTCCTGCGTGCCGTGAGTGTAGAGCTTGATGAAGATATCGCCGCCGATGCGGGGCGCCAGGTCGAGCCATCGCTCCACGCGGTACGCGGTCGGCAGATCGTAGGAAGCAAGTTCGCCGGTTTCCATCCTCGGCACCAGGCGTTGCGCCCACCGGAGACCGAAAGGGCCAGGGATCATGAGCAGGTCGCCCGCGCCTGGAACGCCCGGTTTTACCGCGATTCCGCGGTCGTAGGAGCGGGGCTTCAACGGGTCGTCGTTCACCCAGTAGATGGCGTTGACTGTGCGCGACTGCGTCGGCGAGTTTCCCGACGGCATGGTGAAATCGGCATAGCAGCCCAGGTCGCGCAGCAGGGTGATTTCGTTATTGAGTCCGCACCACCGGCCGTCGGGGCGCGAATTGTCGAGCGCCCAATTGCCGTGAATAAATCCGAAGACCGGGCGTCCGCCGGACATACGAAGCAGTCCGTGACGGGTCACCAGCGCTTCAATGAAGCCGCTCATGCGGTCGATGAAGTTCCGCTCGCCTTCGCCGTCGTGGTGGATGTGCACGTCCACGTCGGCAATGCCGGCCCGCTTCATTTCCGCCAGCGAGTCCAGAAACCGCGGCCGGTATTCTTCCTGCGGGTAGTAGAAAGTGTACTGTGGGGAGCGTCCCGTGGAATCCGCGTGCCGTCCGGCGATTTCCGGCCAGTGTTTCACCCACATGGCCACCCGCTGGGCGGCAACTTCGTCGGAGGGATGCCGATAGTAAGGCTCCCAATGATCGGCAATTGCCAGCCACACGCGGCCGCCGCGGGGAGCACGCTTCGCGGCCAGACGGTTACGGAGATAGCCGGGAAGCCACAGTTGAGCGTTGCGCGGCAGCGAGAGAGACACCGGTGGGCCTAGACTTTGAACCCCGACTTCACCGCGTCGGAGTAGAACATCTTGACTGTATCGAGTGAATATTCGTCCGGATCTTTGCCCACCAGCGCCAGCTTTTGCAGCACGTCCGAAGTGGCCGTGATGATGTGGCATCCGATGGCGTCGGCCTGAAAGATGTTGAGCAGTTCGCGCGGGCTGGCCCAGATCAACTCCATGCCCGGATGGACGGAAACCATTTCGACGGCCTTGGCCATCAGCGGCACCGGGTCGCGGCCGGTATCGGCAATGCGCCCGGCGAAGACCGATACATTCGAGGCAGCGCCGCCCGCCAGTGCCGCCGCGACGTCCCGCACCTGGTCGAGGGTCAACAGCGCGGTGATGTTCAAGCGGATGCCGGCGTGGGAGAGGCGGTGGATTAACTCCAGGGCCGGTTCCCGCCGGGTATTCGTCACCGGGATCTTGACGTAGACATTCGGCCCCCAGGAAGCGATGAGCCGCGCCTGCCGTTCCATCTCGTCGAACTCATCGGCGAATACTTCGAGAGAGATGGGGCGGTCGCGGATCTCCGAGAGGATGTCCCGCGCAAACACCTCGTAATCGGCGATGCCCGCCTTGCGCATCAGCGTGGGATTGGTGGTGAAGCCCTGGATCATCGGGTTGCGGTAAAGCGCCAGCATCGCCGCTTTATCGGCGCCATCGGCAAAGAGTTTGATTTTCAAATCGGTTATCGCCACGATATGTTCCTATTCGGAATTGCGCACAATCCAATCTACCGCGTCGGGAAGGGAAGCGACACGGGCGTCGGGAGGGAGAGACGGTCCCCGCTCGCGATAGTTCCGGTCGAGGTGGACCGTGCAGCAGCCGGCGGCCCGTCCGGCGTCCACGTCTCTCCAGCGGTCGCCTACCAGGAACGAGCGGGCCAGGTCGATCCCGTACCGCCGTTGTGCCTCCAGCAGCAGTCCGGGCAGCGGTTTGCGGCAGCCGCAGCCATCCCGGTCGTCGTGCGGGCAGATCAGAAAGTCGTCGAGCGGGAGCGTTTGCCGCATGCGGTCGTGCATGGCCTGAATGGCCTCCAGGGTCTGCGTACCGCGCGCCACGTCGGGTTGGTTGGTGACCACCAGCAGCAGGAATCCCAGGTTTTTCAAGTGTGCCAGACTGTCCGCGGCGCCTTCCACGATCTCCAGTTCCGCCAGAGATGCCGGGGGGTAAGGCTTGCCGTCGCGCACGATGGCGCGATTCAAAACGCCATCCCGGTCCAGAAAAACCGCGCGCGCGGACGCACTCATGGCCGTACCGACTCCCACTTCGTCGCCGCCTGCTTCAAGGCTGGATGGGACACGATGAGGTGCCACACAACCGCCTGAAAGGCTTCCGAATGGGGCGTGGTATGCACGGGATTCACGGTGGGGACGATCACGCAGGCGTCGGCAACGGTAGCGGTATAGCCGCCGTCGCGCCCTACGATTCCGGTGATTTTCGCGCCCACCTGTTTGGCGAACCGCAGCGCGGCCACCAGGTTCGGGCTGACATTCTTTTCCAGATTCCCGCCGCCCACCGAGAACACCAGCAGGGTGTCCTGGGGCTTCAGGCGGCTCACTGCGAGCCACGCTTCGAAGACCGTGGCCCAGCCCTCGTCGTTGGTGCGCGCGGTCAGTTCGGAAACATTGTCGGTAGGGGCGTACGCTTCGATCCCCGCAATCTTGCGGAAATCGTTGACGGCGTGCGACGCATTGGCCGCGCTCCCGCCCACCCCCAGAATGAACAGACGGCCTCCGCAACTTCGTGTGGCCGCCAGAATCGCAACCACGCGCTCGATGGCGTCCACATCCAGACCATCGATCACCTGCTTGGCTTCAGTCAGAAACTGCTGCGAAAAACTCATGCCGATTCACGTCCCTGGCTCAAATACGAGCACAACTCTTCCACACCGCTGAACGATCCGATTTCATAGAACCGGTGAGGCGCCTCGAACGCGGCCAGTTCCCCTGCCTCCAGCAACTCCTGATACAAAGCTGCCAGGTCCCAGGACGTTCCGTCCGGAACACGAGCCAATGCGGCCGCGTGCAGAACCCCCAGTCCGTAGTCGATGTGCCGCATGCGCGCGGTGCGCAGTTTCTTATGGTACGCCAGGATCCGCCCGTCGGCGAACTCCACGTTGCTGGTGTCCCATTGACTTTCGTTGCGGTAAACCGTCATCAGGGCGGACTTGCCGCTTACGCGAAAGGCAGCCTCCACGTCACGCCAGTCGATGGGCAGATAGGAATCTCCATAGAGGACGAAGAAGCTCTCGCCCAGCAGGGGTTGCGCCCGCTTCAGCGCGCCCGCCGTTCCCAGCAGGATGGCGCCGTCAAAGGAGTAATCGATGTGCAGGCCGAAGTCGCGCCCGTCGCCCACCGAATCCCGCACCTGCTCGCCCAGATGGCTGACGCAGAGCACCACGCGGTCGATGCCGTTCTCGCGCAGCAATCGTAATTGGTGCCAGAGGAACGGCTCGCCGTTAATTTCTACCAGCGACTTGGGTATGGTCCGGGTCAAGGGGAGCAAGCGCGTGGCAAGTCCACCTGCCAGAATGGCGACGGGCAGCATCGGTTCGGTTCATTCTAGCGCAAGGGTGAGGGGTATGTCCGGCACAGCAGTACTACGAAAGGGGGGACTTACACTGTAGGGACCGGCCGGTGCGAGAAAACCGCCTTCTTCAGGCGAGAGAGCGAAGAATACGAAACCCGCTGGAATCCCACAGGCATGTGGGCGTAGGCATGATAAAGCAGTGCCATGGGGAACGCGATCGCGAACCCGGCATAGTCTTGACGGTAACGGCGGGTAATCCGAAGCGCCGATGCCGTATTGCCCTTCGACTGGTGAAAGGAGCCGCTCCCTTGCCAAACGCGGTAGTTCAGGAAGTACTCGGGGAAATTATACAGCTTGCCCTGCTTTCCCAGCTTCAACCATAGGTCCCAATCCTGAAAGCCTGCCAGGGTTTCGTCGTAGCCGCCTGTCCGGAGGGCGGATTCACGCCGGTAGAGGGTGGTGGAATGGGCCAGCGGATTGGCCATCAGGGCGCGGCGTTTGATCTGCTCGTCGTGCTCCGGCTTGAGGTAGCGCATCTGTTCCCGGCCGCTCGGATCCACCACGATCACGCCGCCGCCGCAGCAGCAGTGATCGCGGTGGCCGTCCAGGAACCCGACTTGCTTGGAAAGTTTGTCGGGGGCAGCCCAATAATCGTCGTCATCCAGAACGGCGATGTATTCGCCGCGCGCCTGCGCCAACCCGAAGTTTGAGGCCTCGGCGATATTCCCCGGGATCTCGCGATGAAAGTACAGAATGCGGTTGTCGCGCTTCCGCCACTCCTCCATAACCACCGGGATCTCCTGGTTGGGCCCGTCGTGCACCACCAGCAGTTCCCATTCCTGAAATTGCTGAGCCAAAATGCTCTCGATCGCTTTCCCGATGAATTGCGGGCGATTGTACGTCAACAGGAGCACGCTGACCCTGGGCGGCATGATCCCATTATGCACGTCCCGGCCGCCGCCGGTCAGTTGATTGTATAGACCACGTGAACCGTCATCCAGGTGGCCACTCCGCCCGCCGTTCCGCTGACGGCCTGGATGTAGTCGCCCGCGTAAAGAGCGGCGTTTTGCAGGGTGGCGCTGCAGGTGGTGCCGTCAATTCCGGCGGCCGCCGTGGTTTTCGAGCAAGCCCGTCCTCCGCTTGCCGCCGTGCCTAGTGGGCTCGATAACACGTTGCTGACCGTTCCCGCGTGATCGATACCCATGATGATGCTCGGCGTGCCCCCGTTGGCTCGAACGTCGACTTCCACCACCGTCGCCGCGCCGGGAACGAAGCACACCCCTATCTGCGGGCCCAGATCCGCATCGGCCAGTGCCGCTGTCCCCGCTTTCGAGTTGCCGAACGCCATATCGCAACTGCGCGTCCGCATGGACGCCAGGGTTGTCGCCATCACCATCTGCCAGGCATTGCCCGACGAGTCCAGGCAGGTCTGGGCCAGCGTGGGGTCGAAATAGCACGTGACCATTCCGCTCGCCGGAGTACCCGGCGCGCTTCCCGTCGCCCCGATAACCTGGTACGGACCGCTGCCCGTGACACTCAGTGTCTTCTTCCAGCTATTGGTGGCGTAGCACCACCATTCGTCGCCGTTCGTGGTGTCTAAGTACACCGCCAGGTTGGACGACGACGGCGCGGCGCAATTAGTGGACGGCGCGCCGGCGCCTGTCGTCAGAACCACATATCCGCTTCCGCCCCCGCTTCCGCCGGTCGCTGTATGGCAGGCTCCGTCGGCGCCAAGGTACTGGCTGCCGCTGCACCCCGCGAATAAGTTGACCACATCGGAGTAGGAAGCGCCGGAAAAGCCCCCGGCGCCGCTGCCCTTGAGGATTGACGTGGTGCCGGTGGCCGGAGCATAGTCGGTGCCCGCCGCCGCGGCCGTGAAGCCGCCGCCGCCATTGCCCTTCAGCAGCGCCGTCCCCGACGTCGCCGGCGCATAATCGCTACCCGAAGTCGCGCTTCCGACTGTGCCCGTGGCCGTGAACTTGGCCAGGCCCCCTACAACGCCCGTGCCCGTAATCGGATTCGTCAGGAGGCTTTGCTTGCTGTTGAAGGTCGTCCAGTCCGCGCTGCTCAAACAGCCCGCGGCGGAACCCGAAGCCGCACTGCAAGTGATCGTATTGCCGGACTGATTGAGAGCGCCCGAGAATGTCAGCGGCGCCTGGAAGTCCGTCCCCGGCACTGCCGCCACAATCTGGCGGCTGCCATTGGCCTTTAGTACACCGCCCGCCGGAATGGCGGCGCCGTTGACCTGCGCCACCGTGGGGCTCGGGTAAGATCCGCTTAAGTCTCCCGATGCCGCGCCGTTCGGCGGCAGCGCTGTTGGCGTGTTGGATATCTGGGCATACGTATAGTCCCCGCTCTGAGCGGTTATCGCGCCCGTCCTGCTGAATACGCTTGAGATTGTGCCGCCGCTTCCCCCCTGCTGCGTCCAGACGTTGGTCGCCGTGCAATAGAACTGATTGATGCCGGGCGTCGCGTCCGTTGCAAAATACACCTCTCCGACCGTGCAACTCCCGGGCTTGCTCCCCGAGGCCCCCGTCACCACCGGCAGAGTATGCGCCGCTCCATGAAAGTCCTGTGTCCCGGCGCTGATGCTATTACTCTGATTGGTCTGCATCGCCGTCGCCGGCAAGCGTCCCGCACCGAGGGTTCCCGCCGAGATATTACTGGCATTGGTCGTATCGGTTGTGGCGCTGGCCGCAAATGCGATGCCATTCGTTTTGGCGCAGTTGATGGCGACACTTCCCGCGGAAGTAACGCAGTCTCCCGTGAGCGCCGGCATTTGCGCGGCTTGCACGGGCGTCGTCACCGCCATGTAGTCGCTTCCCGCGCTGGCGGCCGCAAAACCACCCGCGCCGTTGCCCTTCAGAATCGAGCTTCCGCTGGTAGGAACAGCATAGTCGGTTCCGGCCATAGCCGAAACGATCTGGCGATTGCCATTGGCCTTCAGGACGCCGCTGGTGGGAATGGACGCGCCATTCACTTGCGACACAACCGGGTTCGGATAACTCCCGCTCAAATCTCCGAACGCCATCCCGTTCGGCGGCAAGGCGGCCGGCGTATTGGAAATCTGCGAGTAGGTGTAGTCCCCGGTTTGTGCTGTCACCGCCCCCGTGCGTCCGAAAATCGTCGCAATGGCGCCCGCCGTCTGTGTCCACCTGTTCGTCGCGGTGCAAAGGTAGAGATTCTGCCCCGCGGTTGCGTTGGTATTGAAAAACGCCTGGCCCACCGAGCAGGTTCCCGGATTAGCGGTTCCCTGGGCGTACGCCACCGGCGCCCACGTGTTAGCCGCCGTGCAGGTCTGTAATTGGCGGCCGCTAACTCCGTCAGTCGCAAAGTACAATTGTCCCGTCGAGCAGGTAATCGACATACCCGCAGTCGAACCCACCTGCACCGGGGTGGTCGTCTTGCCGCTGAAATCCACGGTCGATGCGATATCCACGGTCGGATTGCCGCCGGCCCCGGTTCCATTGGTCACGCTGACATTGGCCGACCCAGCGACAATCGTGCGATTCGTAGTTACTCCCGGAGCTGTCTCCACTACCACGCCGGTTCCCCCAGGGTCGCCCATTCCCGCGCTCGCGCAGTTCTCCGTTCCGGACGAGTTGATCCAGCAGAGGCTCGACCCAGTCTTGGCATACACTCTCAGGTAGCCCGCGGCCGGCGCGGCTGGCGTGGAAATCTGGGCCCACGGCAAATAACTACTGAACATACTGGTGCCGTCGAAGGTCTTATTCTGAAGCGTCCCGGCGCCCGAGGGCGTTACGTAGTCCGTGTCGGGGATGGCCGGCCCAAGGCTCGATTCCCCGGACGCGGGAGCACCGATTCTCATTAATGTTGCCGTCGTGGGGATCGCGTCGCTCCACCGGTAATTGAAGTTATTCGTAAATGAACCCGTCGGTCCCAGTATCTGCCGGCTATTTGCACCCGACCCCGCCAGCCACGTAACATGCCCCGAGAATCCGCCGGGACAAGTCAACGTCCCGCCGCTGTCGCTGCACAAACTGGCTACCCCCTGCCGGCCCGGACCGGCGGAAACCATGAGGGAGCCCGCGGCAGTAAAAGGACTCGCCATTGTAACGGCTGTCGTCGAGAAGCAAGGCCCGCCTGCCGACACAAGGTTCCCGCTGCTATTGAACGCGGCACAGTCGCCGGGATTGACGTTGCCGCCCCCGAACCACAGGTTCGATCCCAGCAGGCTCCACGTGTTAGCCGCCGTGCAGCCGTATAGGTTCTGTCCCGCCGGGGCGGCGGTATTGAAAAACGTCGCGCCCACTGAACATGTCGTGGGCAGCACGGTACCGGTCTTCGAGGGTTTGGTGGAGACCGCCGACGAAAAGTCGACGCTCTTGGTCTGCGTTCGCAGGTCGATCATGGTTTGGGCATGCAGCACGGGTAGCCCGCCTAGCAATGCCAGTTGCAGCCAGACGCGAATCGATTTCATGATTGGAATAATCCTTTTGAGCTGGGCTCTTCTGCCGGACTACATGAGCGGCCCGTGGCGGAAGTTGTCGGTCGGCTAATTCGGGGACAGGCGACGAGACTTCCCTACGGGAAGCCGCTGAAAACAGGTGGGCGCGCATCCGGGATCTCCCTGCCTGCCCCCGACTTAGTTGCACAGCCACTTTCCCTCCGGACTGCGCGGGGATGACCTTCCGACCCGCCCTCAGGCTAGCAAGCACGTCCCGTAAGACCACCCTGTCGGCTTTTCTAAGTTACTCACAAGCAATGGCAAACAGTTAGCAGAAACTTGCGAACGCCTTCCAGGACGCGCTACGGAATGGGCCAGCCCGCACTCCCACTGCCGTGATTTATAATCTTTGGCGGAGAGTTCTCAACATGCGAAAGACGTGCCCCCTGTTCGTGACCGGTCTTCTACTGTTTGCCGCCGCGGCCCGGACCCAGACCGTGGATGATTTCAAGAGCCCGCACACCCCTTGCTGCCTGCCGGGCGCCGCGCAGCGCCTCGCGGATCAACTCGGAGACTGGAACATGCTCGGCCAGTTTTACGCCGCCAACGAGGAACTCAAGAAGCAGCCCGCCGATCCCCAGCGCGTCGTCTTCATGGGCGATTCCATCACCATTGGCTGGCGCCTGGACCAATCGTTCCCCGGTAAGCCCTATGTGAACCGCGGCATCAGCGGTCAAACCACGCCGCAGATGCTGGTCCGCATGTTCCCCGACGTGATCGACCTAAAACCGGCCGCTGTCATCATCCTGGCCGGCACCAACGATATCGCGCGCAACACCGGTCCCATGACAATGACAATGATCGAAGAGAACTTCCAGGCGATGACCGAACTGGCCCAGGCGCACGGCATCAAGGTGATCCTCTGCTCCGTCACGCCCATCGCCGACTACGGGCGCGCCAAGATGAGCGAAGGCCGGCCGCCATCCGACATCCTCAAGCTCAACGCGTGGATGAAAGACTATGCCGCCAAGGCTCACGCCATCTATGCCGACTATTTCGCGGCCTTAGTAGACGACCAGGGAATGTTGAAACCCGGAATCTCCGCCGATGGCCTGCATCCCAACCCCGACGGCTACAAGCTGATAGCGCCGGTGGCCGAAGCCGCCATCGCCAAAGCGCTCCAGTAGCCTCTGTCAGGTTCCAGAGGAACTTGCAGAATTCGTGGCGAACACGCTCCCTCGCTGGGTGCCCTCTGGTCCCGGCTCGGTAAGTGATTGCCTTTCAGTGTGACCCTTCCGAGCCGCGCGCGCTAGCAAGCGGTTCCTGCCGCTTGCAGACAGTTTCGCGACAGAAACTTCAGAACTCCTGACGTCGTGGAATTTGGGATGACCTCGTTTTCGTGGCGCAGGCACTCCTGCCTGCTGGTCGAGACTCATCTCGACCCTCTTCGCGAGCGGCATCCACCGTCCCGGAGCGCCGAGAGGAGTCTCGGCGCCGCAGACACGACTGTCTACGCCACGTCATGGCTCAGGTCAATTTCCGCAACTATTCGAAATCCCCGGCCGACATCAGGAGTTCTGAACTTGCCGACCGCCAAGAGCTTCGTCACAGATAGCGCCCTACTGCGTAAGGGGCACCGCAAGCTGCCCGCTGAAAGCTTGCGGCGAAGCCGCTCTACACCCACCAGGCCGCAGCCGGCTGCTCCCGAATCACGATGTCATTCAGGAAGCTGGCAGCTTTCGTCAATCCTTCTTCCGGCGAAAGCAGGCTGTCCTCGTGTTCGATCGAGAGCACGTAGTCGTATCCGAACATCCGCAGCGTGGAAACGAATTCGCGCCACCACTCCGCCCCATGCCCGTAACCGCACGTGCGGAAAACCCACGAGCGATTCCGCTCATCGGTGTAGGGCTTGGTATCCAACACCCCTGTAAGCGGCAGATTGCGGCCATAGATCTGCGTGTCCTTGGCATGCACATAGAAGATCGCATCGCCCAGCAACCGCACCGCCGCAATCGGGTCGATGCCCTGCCAGAACATGTGGCTCGGATCCAGGTTGCAGCCCACCGCCTGGCCTGCGATCCCCCGCAGCCGCAGCATGGTCTCGGGACTGTAGACCACGAACCCGGGATGCATCTCGATGGCGATCTTCACGCCATGTTCAGCGGCGAACGCGCCATGTTTCCGCCAGTATGGCGCCACCACTTCGTCCCACTGCCATTTCAGGACCTCCAGGTAATCCGGCGGCCAGGGACAGGTCACCCAATTGGGCTGCTTCGAAGCGGGCGAATCTCCCGGACAGCCCGAAAAGTCCACCACCACCGGCACGCCCAGTTTCTCCGCCAGTTCCACCGTCTTGCGGCTGACCTCGGCGTCGTGCTTGGCCCGCTCCGGGTCGGGGTGCAGCGCGTTGCCGTGGCAGCTCAACGCGCTGATGGTGAACCCATGGTCCGCCAGTTTCTTGCGGAACGCGTCCAACTCGGACGCATCGTCCAGCATCGAAAGGTGGCAGTGGGCATTTCCCGGATAGTTGCCGGTGCCCAATTCCACCGTTTGGATTCCCTTCGCACTCAACTTCTTCAGAACGTCTTCCAACGGAAGCTGCGATAGCAGCGGTGTAAATACTCCAACTCTCATCCCGTCTCCTCTTTCTTATTTCTTACTTCGCTAACATCGCCCGGAGAGCCAGGTTCAACGCCACCATGACCACCGAGAACGCCGGAATCACCAGCAGCGCCTTCCTAAGCCGCTTGGTATCGCCCCCGGCAATCGCGCCGATAATCCGCGAGCTCACCGCCAGCCCCGCCCATCCGAATGTTATTGCCAGCCCGATGGCAGTGCCGGTCGCCTGCGGGAACTCCCGCCCGACGATCGCCAGCGTGGTGGGAAACACCGGAGCCATCGCCACACCGGCGAGAAACACCAATGCCCAGGCCGCATTGACACTGCGAATCGTCAGCACCAGGTAGCTTGTCACCGCCATCAGGACCGCCGCCACCAGCGTGACCGTCTCGGGCGGCGCAGGGATCTTAACCAGGCCCACAATCAAGCGCCCCACCAGCAGCCCCAGCGCAAATCCCAGCGACAGCACGTTGAGCGCGCGCGATTCCGGAATCCCTTGGGCGATCAAATGCTGCACCAGCCAGTTCCATATGCCTACCTCGCAACTGATATACAGAAACAGCATCAGGCCTAACATCAAGAGGACCGGCTGAGCCAACAGGGAACCAACGTCCGACAGCACGAAGCTCTTCGCACCCGTGGGGGCCGGAATCGGCGCAATTACCTGCACAGCCAGCGCGATCACCGCGAAAAATCCCGCTGCGTAGCACAGCTTGACGATGTCCCGCTTGAACAGGTTAGCTGAAATAAAGGGCGTCACCATACCGCCCAGACCGAAAAACAGATTGAGCAGATTGGACGCGCTGGGGCCGTTGATCAGCGCATTGGCAGTGGTCACCACCACGCCACCGCCCAGCCCGAGCACGAACAGCAACGTCGCGATGCTGCCAAAACCGCCGGACCGCGGCAGCGACAGCAGCGCGACGGCGATCAGCACCAGCCCCAACACCAGCCCCAGCTTTTTCCCTTCATTGTCGATGAGGGGGCCCACCAGGAACGACGAAATCATCAAGCCCAAGGCTTGAGCGAATGCGATCGAACCATTCTGCTTGGGCGTCAAATGAAATCGTTCGGAAAGGTCGGGGAGGATGGTCCCCAGCATGGCGGCGATCATGCCATAGACGAAAATCGCGAGTGCTCCGGCCAGAAACAACATTAGCTTTTCACCTCATCCGGGGCCGGAACGTCCACCCAACCGCGGCTCTTCTGGCTGTCCAGTGCCGCCTGCAAGATAGTCAATTGCCGCAACCCGTCGCGGAACCGCGGATACTCCACTGCCCCATCGAGGCTTTCCAGCGAGCCGTAAAACCGCCGGAACACCTGTTTGAATGTGTCGCCGTAACCCTCCGCGTGGCCGCCCGGCAGGTCGGCGTAGGACTGCGCACCCGGCAGCAGCAAACTCGGATCCTTCACCAGCAGTTGATTATTGCTGTTGCGGTTCCCCATCCAAAGCTCGTTGGGCTTTTCCTGATCCCACGCTGCCCCACCCTTGGTACCGTAAACCTCGATGCTCAAGCGGTTCTTGCGCCCCGCCGACATCTGGCTCACAGTCATCGCGCCGCGCGTGCGGTCGCCCATCTGGAAAATCACCCCGCCGTAATCCTCGGTGGAAATCGGGACCTCGTCGTATTCGTCCGGATGCGACAGCTTGCCGGCGAAAGTCTCCACCGCGCCCTTGGGCTTCTTGCGCGTCTTATGAAACGTTTGCATGTCGGCGCACAGGGAACTCACCCGTTGGCCGGTGATGTGTTCCGCCATATCGAACCAGTGCGACCCGATATCCGCCATGCAGCGCGACGCGCCGCCCTCCGCCGTTTCCACCCGCCAGTTATAATCCGTGTCGTACAGCAGCCAATCCTGCGAGTAGGTGCCCTGCACCACCAGGATCTCGCCCAGTTCGCCCGCCTGGCACATCCGCCGGATCTGCTGGACCAGCGGGTAGGAGCGCAGGTTGTGGTTCAGACAATCGCGGCGCCCCGCATGCGCGGCGGCGGCCACCAGGGTACGCGCCTCCGCCACCGTGGTGGCCAGCGGTTTCTCGCAAACCACGTGCTTGCCGGCTTTCAGAGCGTCGTGAACCATGGGAAAGTGCTGTGCATTCGGCGTGCAGATATGCACCGCGTCAATCGACGGATCTTCCAACACCTTCCGGTAGTCCGGTTCCACCCGTCCCACCAGGAACTGCGCGGCCATCCGTTGGGCCACGTCCTCCTCCAGGCTGGAGAGAGCGACCACCTGCACATTTCCCAGGCGGCGAAGCGCCTCCAGGTGGACTCGCCCCATGAATCCGGTACCGAATACCGCAGTCTTCCACTCTTTCATCGTCGATGGACCTCTCTATTTTTCAGTCGTATTGCAACATAAATAGTAGCGCGTATTCCGCCGCCAGGAGGGCCGCCCCGGGACAAAAAAAGACTATCGGATCCGGGCCGGGTCGCGGGAGGCTGCGGGCGTAGAGGAAAAACAAATATTCACCAGACACGGTGGCACAGAGAAAACCCAAGAAAAACAAAATGTCGTCGCGTGATTTTGCGGCGCGGTGCGTCGGCCTGGTGATTTTGAGGCCACAGAGGTTGGCAGAGAGCACAGAGAAAAACGGGAAGACCAGGCTCCCCGATTGTCCAGTTTTGCCGGGCAATGTGACGCTCCCTGATGCGGCGCCGGCAGGATCATGCGACGATCCGGCAACTTCCCTTCAGCCCTTTATTTTCAGTGCGTGCTTGCTGGAGAATTGCGGCCCGATGCATACTTTTCGTGGGGCCGTCGGGCGCCACAGGCTTCGCGCGCCTGGCATCGTCAGCGCACGCCACCCGCAATTTCTGCCTGGCGGGGAAAATGGGCTGAGCCATTCCTTTCGATGGCGAGAGCTTCGCAGGTGGGGCAGGCGGTGCCGCCTGCCCGCCCGCGCTGAATTAGGCCCGCTGCCCCAATAGGATCGAGCGAGGGCGAGCACCGCCTGCCCCACCTGCGGGCTCACAGCAAATTCTCCGACATCAGGAGTTCTGAAGTTACCCCGATCAATCAAGGCCGACGGCAATTGGCGCTGGATCTCTGTGGTGAATCGGGGAAATCCACGGAGACACAGAGAAAACCAAAAGAAAAAGTTCTGAAACGATTTCCCCGTCGCAACGCCGCCCCCCGGTTGAGGGCTAAAGGGACAGGGCTCGGAGAAGACCTCTCCAATATCTCCGTGTCCTCCGTTCCCTCCGCCTCCTCCGTGCGCGACTCTGCGGGCGACGACACAGGTCGCAATTCGCGGCGCCCATTTTTCTTGGGTTTTCTCTGTGTCTCCGTGCCTCCGTGGTGAATAACCCTCCCCCACTCAATCTAGTATCATAGACGTAATGTCCCAGCGGGAATCAATCGTAGCCCCGCCGGCAGCATACTCGACGCAAATCGCCAGGTTGGCCGAAATGGAAGCCTCGCTTGGGCTGGCGATTCGTGGCAAGCCCGATGTCGTCCGGCTTTCCCTGGTCTGCCTGCTGGCTCGCGGTCACCTCCTCATCGAAGATGTGCCCGGCGTCGGCAAAACCACCCTCGCGCAGGTCCTCGCCCGCTCCGTCAACTGCCGCTTTCACCGCCTGCAGTTCACCAGCGACATGCTCCCCAGCGACGTCCTCGGAGTCACCATCTATAACGTCCACTCCGGAGCCTTCGAATTCAAACCCGGCCCCATCTTCGCTAATTTCCTGTTGGCCGACGAGATCAACCGCACTACCCCAAAAACCCAATCGGCCCTCCTCGAAGCCATGAATGAGGCGCAGGTCACCATTGACGGCCATTCCCACGCCCTGCCCCGGCCCTTCATGGTGATCGCCACCCAGAACCCCGTCGAACACCACGGTACCTATCCTCTGCCTGAATCGCAGCTCGACCGCTTCCTGATGCGCCTGCGCATCGGATACCCCGACCTCGCCCACGAGCGCCAGATCGTGCGCAACTCCGAGCGCGAGCTGCCCCACGTCCCGCCTTCCGGCCTGGTGGCCGAAGATGTGCTCCAGCTCCAGGACGCCGTGCAGCGCGTCTCCGTGGAAGAGAGCCTTGTGGATTACATGCTCGCCATCGTGGAGAAGACCCGCAACCACGAATCGCTCGTCCTGGGCGTCAGCCCCCGGGGCTCGCAGGCGCTATACCGCGCGGCGCAGGCCCTGGCGCTCCTCGAAGGCCGCGATTATGCCATCCCCGACGACGTGAAGCGGCTTGCCTCGCCGCTGTTCGCCCATCGCGTAGTGATCAACACCCGCACTACCCTGGTACAGCGCCGCGCCGACGCGGGCGAGCGCATCATCGAAGAAATCCTGAGCCAGGTGGAAGTTCCCCTGTAGATCTTTCCAATATATGAAGACAGCCATCATCGGCTTGCCCATGGTCGGCAAGACCTCTCTATTCACCATCCTCACCGGCGTCCAGTCGGAAACCCGCATCGGCTCCACCGCCGCCCGCACCGGCGTGGCCCGCGTGCCCGACCCGCGCCTCGAAGAACTCGGCCGCCTTTTCGAACCCCCGAAAGTCACCCACGCCACCGTGGAATACGTGGACATGCCGTCCATCTCCAAGGAGAACCTGCGCGACCCCGGTTACCTCGCCAGCCTTCGCGTGGTGGACGCTTTCGCGCACGTCCTGCGCCTCTTCGCCGACGAAACCGTCCCCCACGAAAAGGGCTCCGTCGATCCCCTCCGCGATATGGACGATGTCGAAACCGAGCTGATCCTCAGCGACCTGGTAGTAGTCGAAAAGCGCCTCGAGCGCCTCGAAAAGGACCGCAAAAAGATCAAGAATCCCGAGCTCGACCGCGAATTCGAGCTGCTCGAAAAGTGCCAGGCTTCCCTCGAAGCCAACCAGTCCCTTCGTCAGATGGTGCTCGATGCCGACGACGAGAAGCGCCTCCGCGGATTCCAGTTTCTCTCCCAGAAGCCCATGCTCTACGTCCTCAATCTGGGCGAAAGCGACGCCGGCCAACTGCACCACCGCGAGCAGGAGTATCGCGACGGCCCCCTGGCCGGACGCAAACACACCGCCGCCAGCGCGGTATGCGGCAAAGTGGAAGCCGAACTCTCCGAACTGCCGCGCGAAGAGCAGCGCGATTACCTGGCCAGCTACGGCCTCCAGGAATCCGGCCTCGAGCGCCTCATCTCGGCCACCTACGCGCTCCTCGGACTGATGAGCTTCCTGACCGCCAGCGAAGACGAATGCCGCGCCTGGACCATCCCCGTCCATACCCCCGCCGTGAAGGCAGCCGGCGCCATCCATTCCGATTTCGAAAAGAAATTCATCCGCGCCGAGGTAGTGAACTGGAAGGCGCTGGTGGACCATCGCGGCTACCCCGGAGTCCGCGAAAAAGGGCTGCTGCGCCTGGAAGGCAAAGAGTACATCGTGAAGGACGGCGACGTGCTGGTCATCCGCCACAGCTAAACATGACGACATGAATCTCTGCGGGACCAACCGCTTGCTGACGCGTGCGGCTCGGTACGCAGCCGATACCGAGCCGCGACCGCGAGGGAGCGGATGCGCAACTACTTATGACGCCACAGTTAAGAACCATGAAACTACTCGTAACCCTGCTCGCCG
>Ga0182030_10005271_pt1 | contig 27478 bp, 44 predicted proteins | sample 812S3MmetaG_FD_121299 | JGI IMG/M metagenome (GOLD analysis project Ga0182030, IMG submission 121299) | Permafrost microbial communities from Stordalen Mire, Sweden - 812S3M metaG (Illumina Assembly) | ecosystem: Environmental > Terrestrial > Soil > Wetlands > Permafrost | place: Sweden... | reverse complement strand
TTCCTTGTCGAGAAGCTTAGTAACAGTAGTAAGTAAATTATTATCCGTAACTAAAAGGTTATTACTGGAATCATAAGAGTTATAAACACCGTCATCAAACCAAATTTGCAAAGGGTCAGTATTTTTCATTGATAATGTATTAAAGGCTAAAGTAAGTACATTACCGTTAACTGATCCCCCCGACCCAGCAAAATTATAAATAATAACATTTGAGGCTAAATTAGTTATTAATAATATCTGATCAAGCGTAATACTTGTATAATCATGGAAAGTAACAGTACCAGATACTTTATCAAAGCTATAATTAACTATTTTACGTTTCATTTTATCCGCCTAACGAGGAGTATTTAAAAAAGTCACCAATGCAGGATCATCAAGAGAGATATATTCCTGATTTTCAAATTGTTCACGAGCAAAAGCACCATCAATATTGTTATTAGCATCTCTAGTTACAAACATTAACCTTTACCTCTAAAATCTATATAACCGCTTGTAAGTATGAATATCTGTGCAGAACCATTCATAGCTCTTGCACCTATTTGGCCTGTATTAGTTAGTATATGCTTGCTGCAATAGCCAAAAGCACCAACAGAACCACCATAAGTATCAAACAAGCTTGATGTTGGCGCTACATCATTTTGCAATGGCGAAGTAATAATATTAGTTCCGGTACTTGCATCAGTCATTATATTAATAATGGGTATAACAGGGACAGCACCGGGAACAGATAACTTATATAATGTTCTGGCCGAAGTTGACATTACAGCAATTATATCCATTACCGGGATTTTCCAGTAAAAATAATTGCCACTTTGATAAAACGGTATTATGTTACCGCTAGAATTAGTAAATATACTGCCAATTCGCCTGAAAAGCGTAAAACCAAAAGGCAAAACAGGGCTTAAAGATAATGATAATAAATTATCAATTATTTCGGTAATCGGGTTTATAATAGTGAAAACATTATATTCACTGTTAGGCGCAACACTTCCAGTATCCAAGCCCGTATTGCCAGAACCAGCTACCCAATTACCTGATAAACTTTTTTTAATCCCCGATACGACCTTAATAAAATTCGAGTTTGTAGAATCCATACAAATGCCTGAAGAAATATCGATAATGCTATTTGGGCTAACAGAATCATTAGATATTGTAAATCCTGATAAATAACCGCTAAAATTACCCATCAAATTTCCAAAAGCCGTATCTATAACATTAAAATTATTACTAAGTGCCTGAGTAATATTAAAAGCCAAATTTCCATCAGTAATTGGATTATAATCAAATAATCCCAAATTAGGTGTATTTATAGGCATTTTTAAACCTTTCTTTAATATGCAAAATTACTTATAAGCTGTTGATTCAGCTCATTTACAGTCATATTATTTACCTTGCTAACCGGCAAATATTTATATAAAAAACTAAGAGGAATATGAGCAGGAACTACCGCACTCAACATATTTTTTAGGGTGTTTATGTCGCCAGGAACACCAATTATATTAACAAATTCTATATTTATGGCTGAATATTGCTGGTCATTCCCGGAAGCAAAATTACTTATAAGTTGCTGATCTAACTCATTAACAGTCATATTGTTGATATCATTAACAGTTAAATATCTAGGCGTAAAAGTAACATTAACATTACCATTCTGCCAACAATTTGCAACAGCCTGTATTAAAGCAAGATCACATTTGTTATTGCTTAACCATTTCGCCTGAATAGCAGAACGTCTGTTATTCAAAGTCTGTGTTGATGCAGGTATGATTTTCATTAGAGCTTCATAAACTGGAACCATAATAATCATAGTGTCAAAATAAAATTCACCCTTAAGAGTAGTTATAGCGTTAAAAATATTATTAACAACAAAAGCAATTGCAGTAAATAAATCATATACAAACATATCAAGCTGGTACAACCTATGCAATAAACTTATAAAATTAAATTTATTCATAAACTACCGCCGTAAATGCTGTTGTTCCCAAAATTGCAACATCAAGATTGCTTATAGCAATATTTTCAAGCCCACCATTAACTAAAAGCGTATTATAATCACTTACACCAGTAGCATTTAAAATAATATCACCTATTTTTGCATAGCTTATATAATCAGCATTCACAGACTTAAAATAGTTAACCAAAGCAGTTTGGATAGCAGCATTAACATCCGAAATATTGCCACTATACAAAATATTAGCTGAAATATTAATATCCAATGGAACAGCAGATAAAACAGTGCAATAAGCACCCATTGGCGCAACTCCAGCACCAGTTCCGGTTATTCCAGGGTCAATATAATTTTGGACAAGAGTCACTAAATCACTGTCAGCTGGTTGGCCGTCACTGTCAATTAAGACAACACCCACAGTATTAGGACCGTTCATAAGCGGTATAATATTTGCATTCCCCACGCCTACACAACTTGTAGCCCATTCTTCATAACAATTAGCGTTACCGCTGGTTATTGGAAGTGCAAGATTCGCATAATAACGATTTAATAAGCTCGTTGCGCCTTCCTCATCATAACCATTACTAAAAGCAGTGTTATTAGTAACACTCATTACTCCCGATAAAGTAAGAGGCATCTGAGTAATAGCACCAGTTCCAACATTACCGGCCGATCCGGCTGTAGTACACTGTACATTAACAACCCCAATACCGCCAACACTAGAAACACTTTCAGTTGCAGAAAACTGTATACCACCTGTAGATTCAAACAAATCACCAATATTAACAGTAAAATTACCAGTTAATTGAAGCAAACCGCTTGAATAAGTAGCAGTTTTGTAAATAATATTACGTCTTTGTGCGCACCATTTGATCAAATCAACTAAATCAAAATTGCTTAAATCTGTGAGCATACCTAGAATATAATTAATAGCAGTCCACAAAGGCAACAAAACCATTGAAATAGCCGTAAAAAAATCACCAATGGGGAAACCTACAGTTGTTTGATATGTATCAGGCATATTATTAACTAAATTACTAGCAATACTAGCCTCAGTCTCACTATATAACTGTATAGACATATTGTTAACCACCTAACGCAATGGATATTGCAATTTCAAAGTTTGTATTATTTGTTGTAGAAGTAGTCGAACTGGTAGAACTGCTTGAATTTGTCGAACTTGTAGAACCTGTTGAAGTCGTGGAGGATACACCACCAGAAACAGCTGTATTGATACTAATATTAGAACTTATTGTTTGACCACTATAAGTCAAAATTGTCATGTTTATTTGCAAAGTCCGACCATTTTTGACCATATTATAAGAAGTTATTTTTTGGATATCAGGACAAAGCGCAAAACCCTCAGTTATTTGTCTTTGAACTTCAGACTCAACAAAACCGTTATTTACAAGCTTTTTACCAAGCAAAGAGTTAATATTAGTACCAAATTTGGTATTAGCGTAAACTGGATAAGCATTTAAAGCAGTGTTAAAAAACAATATAATCCACTGCTCAATAGCTTGAACTCCACTATTCATAGCTGGCTTACCGTCAACTATATTAAATTGGCCCTTAACATAATCAAATTCAAAATTGTTTAAAATAGTCGTGGCAACAGGAATCTTAGTTAATTGAGCAATTTGAACAGTATAAGAATCAGTTGGAAACATAATCAAACCTTATCAATCAAATAATATTTAGTAGCACCTGGAAGAAGAATAACCATGTCATTAATTTGCAAATCAAGCTTTAAATTCAACAATTCAGTTTTTAATGCCGTTATTCCATCCGAAACATCTGATATAGCCTGTGATATTGATGTAATAGAATCTAAAGTAACCGTAGCAAGCGCAATATCAGGAGGCTCGCTTGAAATATACGCAGAAAGTGCCGTTTCAGCGGTCAAACATGAAGCCTGCTCCTGAGCAAGATTTTCAGGAATCTGAGCAGATAAAGCAAAAGTTTTATCAATATCCCATCTTTTTTGAAACCATTCAGGAATAACAAGCTGATCACCATCAGTCAAAGTTATTTGACCATCTTCAATATGTACCTGAACAGGATCCAAATTAATAACTTTTCCCTTTAATCCTTCTTTTAGATCAGTCGGATTATCCCTTTTTTTAAACTGCTTAGCTAAAGTAACAGCCCAACTGTTTTTAGGGGTTAACATATTAGTCATCATAAACCTCAAGATCACATTTTATCTTATGTATAACGCCGTCAATAGTATGATCAACGTGCTTAACATAATATTTAGCTACAAAATTAAGCTCAGGATAGTTAAAATTTAAAACAACACCCGACATTACAGCATCTGTGCCGAGCATATCAACTGATTTAGTCTGTTTTATCTGATTTAAATCTTTTAATAAATTATTAGCTATATTATAATTTGATGTGTTTTTATCCTGATCAGGTTCTTCTATATGTTGCAATAGCCCAAAAGTAGCAATACTATTATTATCTTGAGCCTGTGCAAGTATTTTATTGCCACTGCTAACTACTAAAACACTGTTTTTCATGTCCTGAATAGAATCAACCGCTTCAAAATTGCTAACTGCATCAGTTAAATTTATCAAAAATCCTGAATTATCATAGTAGGCCGTAACGTCTATTTCCTCAGACTGAACAATATTCACAAGACCGTTATTAACCCTGATATTATAAAAATTACCTGTTTTTTTCTGCATATTATAAATAATATCTTTTAACACATCAGATAAAATGACATTTTTATAAATATTTTTGATCATAACAGGCACATCAGGAATATTCCCGACAGGCAAATTATATTTATTTAATAACTGTGTAATAGCCTGCTTTGCCAAAATACCGTTAAACTGAATAACCACAGAATTTTTATTAAGATAAAATCCCAAATCAGCGCAAGTATATTGATAAATAAGATATTTATCATAACTTTTATCAGTAATAATCCCATTCATAATGATATTATTGCTATTTAACAGCGTAAATTGATTACCAACAGACAAATTAATCAATGATGTAAATTGCAACAAAGTTGAAAGCCCATCATCATCATCAGACCAGCTCAAGCCGCCAAAAATAGCAAGTTCAATACCATTAATAATTAATCTATAATTGTTCATTAAATTCCTTAAATCCTATAGAATAAGCAATATCACCAATAGCATCAAGCGAATAATCAAACTTATCGATACTGGCAAGCATATTTAAAACAGTTTGCTTAGTTTCTGTTGTTACAGCTAATCTAATAGGTAAACCAAGATCAATATAATTATTCAAGAAATCCACATAATCCCAGCCATTAGTACAAGAACCAGTTTTAGCAAAACTATAGTCCTGATTAGGAAAAAACGAATCCCATCCAAATTCTCTTAAGCCTTTAATCCCAATAATATTAATATCACCCCTGAGAGATTCAAAAGTAGTATTTTTAGTAGGCTGTAATATAGGGATATTAGGCGGAACAATAGGAACAATCAAAACCTGGTCACCGTTAACATCTGATAATGTTATATTCATTATTAATGCAATACCTCGAAACCCATGTTATAATCATGAAAAATAGACAAAAAGGGTAAATTTATGGAAAATTTAATTGTCGAACTTTCAAGCAGATTAATCCTGCTCAAACGCAGGTATTAGGCTTAATAGTATTTTATTTTTACAATCGACTTGATAAAAAAATTGAAAAATCGGAAGAAAAAACAGAAAAACGATTTGAAAAACTTGAAGATAAAATTGACGCGGTCAATACAAGATTTGATAATTTATATCAGGCTTTATTTAGCAATAAAGCAGCTTAAATATTACCTAAAGCTAAAACAACCTTATCAGTAAACATTGCACCCATCTTATTCAAAAATTCTTTTTCGCCAATCACATTTCCATGAATCTCAATATGTAAATTAACAGCCCCATGGTTATTTAAAGCCTTTTTAGTTTCATTATGTGGCGTAATTTTTGAACCGGAAGGCAAAGTAATCTTTTCACCCCTGCCACCCTCATTTATATAAGTAGATCCACCCTTAAAATAAGATGTGCCTAGGGAATGATGAGGAACTTTATTTTCACCGGGACTATTTCTGTTAATATTGGCATTAACAGAAATAGTTTTATTGCCAAATCCAGTGATTTTCTTTAACCAGCCCCACAATTCAGAAGCTTTTTTGCAAATTTTACCCCAGTTTTCATAAAGTTTGATCCCAGCCAAAACTAAAAGTCCAATTGGTCCAGTTACTAACACAAAAGCCAATTTGTTTTTATTTATCCAGCCCATAAGCCGACCAGCCCATTTACAAATTGTTTTCCAATTCATAACCAATAGAACACCAACACCAATTAATAATCCAATACCAACAGCCACAAGCCCTATAGGATTTGCTAACATAACAGCATTCCATATACCCTGTGTTATAGTTAACGCCTTAATGACTCCATTTAAAGTGCTAAAAACGTTTATAGTAGTAGAAATAGTCTTAAATGCTATGATTGAGCTCAAAACAGCAGTTGTAATTGGTATTAACCAGTTAATATTATTACCTACAAATTTTACAGCACTGCCGATACCCTTAAAAACCTTATCAGTAACCGTACCAACTTGCCTAAAATCAAACTTAGTTATAGCAACATTAACCTTTTCAGCCAATTGTCCTAAAATTGGCAATATTTTCGCACCTATAGTAACTTGTATTCCCAGCATTGCCTGATTAAATCTTTTTTGTGCTTCAGAAAATTTAGAGAATGAATCCATATTATCTTTAGATAATACAAGCCCCATGCGTGAAGCATCAGCTTCCATTGCTTGTATGCCAACCGATCCTTTTTTTAATAATGGCAAAAGATCCATACAACCTTTACCCATTAATTTTTGTGCAAAAACAGCACCTTTTAAGCCACCACCAAGCTGTTTATATTTATCAGCGACTTGTTCAAGGATTTTTGAAGCTGGTAAAAGTTCACCGTGTGCATTTTTAACAACCAAACCGTAAGTTTTAAAATCTTTACAGTTATTTGTTGCTTTTATACTTAACATACGTAAAGATTTTGCCATACCATCAGCACTTATACCGTATTTTTTGCCGACAGCAACCATTTTGCTAGCACTTTCAACACTTTCACCCGTCAAAGTTTGCATTCTTTTAACTTCTTTGGCATAACCTAGAGTAGTATTAACAGCAACCCCAACAGCACCTGCCAAAGCTGAACCCATACCTACAGCACCTAAACCTACCGTTTTAAATCCACTAGAAGCTTGCTTTTGGAAATTTTTAACAGTTAAAGTAGCTTTTTTAAGCTCTTTTTCAGTTATCCCAAGCTTATTAGCTATATCTTTTAATGTTGTTGAAAATTTATCCTTAAGGCTTAAGACGCACCCGATAGTTTTTGCCATTTTTCATTTTCTCTTTCAATTTCCAATTCAGCGCTAGCAGCGAAAAACTGCTTTTCTTTGAATGTTAAATTAAGTATATAATCAGGTTTAAAGCCTTTTTGTAGATAATAATGTACTAAAAAAAGCTTTTCATCCTGTTTTATTGCTTTTTTGCGTCAAAATCAAACCCGTACCATTCAAGAATTGTTTTGGCCATAATATTGATTTCGGCAATATTTTTGCCCATAATTTGATAAACAACCTCATAAGGTTCTGCATGCGGATATTTTTCAAGCACTTCTTTGCGCTGAAACAAATCACAACTTAAATAAACAATTTTTTGATAAACTCTAAATTCACTAACACCCTGATTAATTTCTGCTAATGTATCCTGAATTTTTTCAGGACTAAGCCTTTTAAGTTCAAGATTTCCACCTAATGGCTCACAATAATAATCTTTAACCATATTTTCTTCGATACCCCTATTGAGCACCGAATCAAGTGTAACCCTAGTAACATCATAAACAATTTCACTGGCTGTATCATCTTTGATTTGCATTTCGATTATTTGTTCCTCACATTTTTTTTCAGCAATTTGTTCCAAAACCTTTTCCATACTACTTTTTGCCATAATAAAAACCTTTCTAATTCATATCCAATAATAATAGTTATACAAAAACAACGTTTTCACTTTTTGCAATAAAAATAAAGGCCATTTTTATATAGGCCTTTATTTTTATTACAATTCCTTAACATTTTATTTCAAGCTATAACTAAGTTTAAGCCATTTTCTAATATTTTTGATGTAGGTTGTTGTTTTCGTATTGCAAAAACTAACAACTTTTGTTATTATATAAGGGCAGACAAAAACGAAATAAAAAAAAAGAAAGAGGACGAAAATGACAAAATTAAATCAAAAACAAACAAAAGAACTAAAAGAGAATGTTGGTATTTTAATTTGCCAAATTGGAGAAATTGAGACAATTACAAGAATTAATTCCTTGAAAATGACGGATAAAGACTTTTCCACGTTATCCGCTAATATTGAAAAATCTAAAGGCATTATTCTTGAAAATGCCAAAATTATTATTAATGAAAAATCCTACGTTCCTCATCATTTGGAGTGGGTTGAAAAAAAGTAGGTAGGGGAGGATGGAGAGGGGGCGGTCGCCCTCGCTTGTCCATAGAACCCCTAAAAAGTAAAACAATTAGATGTACCAATGAAGAGTACGCGAAAATAAAAGAATATTTAAAAACCTTGAGAGCTTAACGCTCTCTTTTTTTGTCCAATAACCAAAAACCTTTTGGCCTATTTTATAATTGTCATATTCGCAAAATAAAAATCAATCGTTTAAAATTTGCTTAAGTGCAAAAAATAAACGAACGTTTTTATTTTACTTAGCTCTAATTATAAAAACATTGAAATCGCTTGCATCTCATACATATCCATTTTTTACGGCTCAAATAACAATTATGCCTAAATAAAATATAAATTAATCTTTTAGACATCAATCATATCCTTAAAAAAATAGGATTAGGGCAAGAAAATCAAAACTTACCCTAATCCATCCCAGATAGCGTAGAGAGTGTATAGCTTAAGTAATCTGATCCAAAAATTGATAAGTTTCAGCTTCAAACGAAATTTCTTCTTCTCCAAGTTTTCCAGCTTCAAATTTCATCAAGATTATGTTATCTATGGTTATACCATTGATTTGTACTCGTGTTTCTCCGTATGAAGAGGGATCAGCAAGCACACCGATCAAAGTTAATGTTGGCTGAATGCCTGCATTTATGCCAGCGCACACAGCTGCAGCTACAGTATCATCAATTTTGTTTAGAGTAAATGTACCGGCCAATTCATAACCGACCATTTTTCTTGATTTGTTAAGCTTTCCAGCTTGCTTAATATCTTCATAATTAATTTTTTGCTTACATTCAAAGCTTTTAACGCTTGTAAGCTCAGCTCCCTGAAACCACAACCGCCCGTAAGTGCCGTTTATTACTTTACTTGCCTGCATCGCATTGGACATTTCTAAACCTCACGTATATTATTACTAATTTATTATTTCAACTGCCTTAAATAGCTCTATAACTACATCATCTGAACTGTAAACTGCAAAGAATCCATACCATCTAAGAATTTTACATTATTCAGGAGTAAAACCTGCTTTTTATATGCATTATTCTTAATCTGAATATCAGTCCACGTAGAAGCATCCTCATTTCCATTAGTTCCATTATAGCCGTCAGCTATCCAAAGCGCTTGTTGAGTTACAGTATCAACACTACAAACATTGTTATAATTAGGATCCAATATCTCCATATTTCCCAAAACTGTAAAATAATAATTAACAGCTGCTATAAGCAAACACTGATAATTATACATATTTTTATATTTGCCTTTGTAAGACTGAGCAAAAGCAGCCTTAATATCGGCGGTCATTCTGTCCATACCCTCAACAATGCAAATAGATTGCATATCAGCGGTAATATTAGTTGTTAGTGTAAGCAAACTGTTAACAGGATTAGCAACCTTAACTCCCGAAGGATCATTATATAGAATAAATTGCCCTAATTCCATATTAGCTGGCATAGTAACACTTGCTAAATCAGTAAAAGTAAGGGCACAAGCATCCTCTGTGTATGGCAAACCAGCCAAAGCACCGGCAACACGAGGCAGATATTCAAGCCCTGTTTGAATCGTTACACCATCATCCAATAAAACTGAAGGATTAGTAAAATTAACAACGTGCATATCATCAGCAGCATAATTAAAAACAACAGTCTTAACTGCGTTTTCTTTGCCATATAAAGCCACATTTGTTTGTTCATTAGCATCATCACAAACTAACCAGTCAAAATTTTGAGCACCAATTAAATTAGCACAATCAGAAAATTGAGTACTGTAAGTAATTACAATAACCTGTTTAACATTGCCAAGAAAAATATTTTTAACTTGTGCTGCATCAACAGAAGTTAAACCGGTAATATTATTTGCATCTGTAAAACTAAAAAGTTCAACCAAATTGCTTTGTGCAGTATTTTTAGTCGCATACAGGACAACACCCTTTAACCCAGTCGCAATTAAATTTGCAGCCAATTGCTCAAAAATTACCTCTATTGGTGGCATAATTTGACTTAAAGAAAGTCCACTACTCATAATTATTCTCCTAAATTTGTGTATTTATCACTAAATCATCCATAAGTTCAGGGTTAACAACCTTGTTAAACCTATTTTTATCGCTAATTAACTGTATAATTTCAATATTAAATACAGCGTTAAGTACGTAATCAGTAGTATTCGGGTTAAAATTAATTTGTGAAACGTCTAAATATATAGTTTTATTATATTTTTTAGTAGTCAAAGGCTTTAAAAATATTCTCGACAAAGCACTCTGCTTTCCCATTAAATCGGCATAGCCCTTATAAGTGCTTTCAGCAAAATAAATTAAATCAAAACTAAATATAGTTCGGATAAATTCAGAATCTTGCCTGTTATCTATCTGATTAACCAGATTTATATAAAATGATGGTCTCTTAGGATTCTTTAAATCAGCATTTTCCAAGTTTAAAGTTGGAAAATTATCTTTCAACATCTCTCTTATAGCTCTAAAAGCATCAGTTACATCAATCATTTCAAACTCTTATCTAAAACATTCTCTAAAAACTGCTCTATATCTTCCTCAAACTTATTTTCAAATTTAGTTGAAGATTTAGTTAAAATATATTTACCGGGAACAAAACCCACATTTCTTTTAGCCCTTGAAGTCACCATATTATGACCATACTCAACTAAATGAGCATGTGAAGAGCTGTTAAAAGCCCTACAACATATATCACCAGCAAAATTATAAACTTTACCCGCCTTGAAGCCTTTTAAATAGTTCCCTGTTTTATTTAAACATTCTTTTTTAGCCGTATTTTTAGCAATTGTAGTTAATTTACCAGCTTCTTTTTTAATAAATTTCTTTGTTTCTCGTGGAAAATCATCTTTAGCAAGCTGAATAAGCTCTTTTTTTAAATCTGTAAGCTCGTGATAATCAAAACCCGCTTCCATTTAATATCTCCTGGCAAAAAATTTCTAAATCTACCACACCAAAACCGGGACTAGAAGTATAATCAATCTCAAAACGATGATCTTTGTAAGTTATCCAATTTGTTTTTGATTTAAAAATAAAGTGCTTATTGTATTTAACAACTATTTTCTGTGTTGATTTTGATACTACAGTATCAGCAGGCCTTGCTATTAATAACAATCCTGTAAGATTAATAATTTCAGCCCTTAAACTTTTAATGAACTGATCTTTCATAACTTGCTGACCAAGTTTATCAATTTCTCTGATACTTTCCTGGCCTGCCAGCAAAAGATTAATTAAATCAACCTGCAAAATATCATCATCAAAAGTTATATCGTTATTAAAAGCCTGCTCTTTAACTTTGTCTAAAGTCATAGCTGACAAATCAGAAGCAGTTAAAAAACTTTCAACACTAGCCCAGATCTTAATTTTCTTAGTTTTTCTGCCTGGATTATACATAAGCACTGCTCAATGATATGCGTTTTATCAACATATCGTATCCCTCAGGTATTATATAACTGGATTTATCGCTAATTATCCCTCTATTCATATACCTGTGTGCTGCGAGCATAGTAACAGCCAGATCAAAATTATTAATCACGCCTGAAGTTTCAGTTTCAATCAAAGCCTTTCCTGTAGCATCCCTAACTTCATCTAGAGCGCCATTGATAAAACCTTGAATAAGATCTGTATCATCAGTGATAACATCAGATTCTAAATATAGGTAAGCTCCTATACTTTCAACCGTAACAGCCATATTTTTTAAACCTCATTTTTAATTTTGTTCCGGGAACCCTGAAAAATTCCATGGTTCCCGATAAAAAATTAAAATATAACTTTTATGATGCCAGATCAGGAGTGCCGGTAGGAGGTGCAGTAGTTCCAAGTGTTTGAACAACAAAAGCTTCTTGAAGAGCAACATTACCATCAGCTAATCCTAATGCTCTGTAAACAACAGAACCTTTACGGAATCCCGCTTCTAGTGATTTCGTAATTAAGAATGCCTGTACCCAGTTGAAATAATAGTATTCAAAATCACCAAAGATCATTGTATTATCGGGGACAAAATCATAGATAACAACAGGATAACCAAGAATCTGTCCCTCAATACCTTTTTGTTTAGATCCATCATCACTTCTAGCATGAATAAAGATAGGCCTTCCCTGTTCATCTTTGATTTTTGCAATTGTTCCATAAAGAAATTTTCTATTAAGAACAAGCTTTGCATTGACCGCATAGCTTGTTGGCAATGCTGCAAACAGATCACAAATATCATCATAACTCAATATGTTATATTTAGATGTTATTGCATAATCTGTACCTGTTAATGCCTTAATAATACCTGTTGCTTGTTTTCCTGTTGCGCCTGAGCCGTTAATAATTGAAATATCAATAGCTTTTTTAACTTTACGGGCCAAAGTATTAACAATAAACGTCTCAAAAGCAGATATACTCATTTTTGAAACATCAGCATCTATTTCAATAGTTTTGATAATTTTGTAAGCTGTTAGTGAAAGTTCCCCGGTTTCATCATCGCTATCAGCTGAATCAGTATCCATATCAACCCAAGATGCTTCTTCAGTTTCAGATTCAAAAGGAATTGTTAAGTTTGAAGGGATTTCAAGAGATGAAACCAATGGGAATATAATTGAAGTTTGATATAATTTTTCAATTACCTTGTTTAGCGTCAATGTTGGTATGACTGCACCACCAGAACCGGCAGCGGATGTTATTGATCTTTTCTCGATATCTGTAAGCGTTGAAGATAATTCATTTTTACCGCGCTCTTCAGCATCCTGCAAATTTTTCAGCCATGCATTTCGATATTCTTCACTGAGTAATAATTCACATCTTTCTAATATTGCTGGATCTTTTTTATCACTGCCTCTATTTTCAAATAATGGCTTTCCTGTAATATCTCCAGAGCCCAAAAGAGCAGAAATTTTAGATCTTTCTTCAATAGTTTTTACTTCTGCATCCAGCGCTGCTAATTCTGCCTTAATTGCCTCAAGATCAACATCACCACCAGAATTAAACATGTTTCTAATTTCAAGTTTTCTAGCTATAATTTCTTTTAATCTTTTTTCCATAATTTTTAATCAACCTTCTTTTTTAAATCTACAAATACGTTTTTATTAACAATTCATTAGCCAGATTTATTCTTTCCAGAACCTGTTTTTTGCGTCTTTCCAGACCGTCTAAGCTCCTGGCCTCAACACTTGTATTGTCATACGCAGGTAAATCAACTATTGAAACATCAAAAACCTGATCAATTTTTAATACGGTCCATGTTCGAGTTTCTGCGTTATAACTTTCTTCTTTGATAGTAAAAGCGAATGAACATTTGTCTATGCCACCCTCTTTGACAAGTATATGGGCATCCTTTGCCATTGTTGTATTAAATAACTTTGCATCAAACTTAAGCCCAAAATCATCCGTAGAAGTAGACAGACTGCCTCCTCTAGTTCTGGCAAGAACCATGCAAACATCGCCATGATTATACTTTAAGGCGCAATCCTTAAAATTAGCCCCATCAAAAGCGCCTCTTGCAATTATTTCTTTGTAATCGTTACCGCCAATATTAAATAAAACAGTTTCAGTATCAAAAGTAGCAGCATAACCCTGTAAAGTCATATCATCATTTTGTTTTTCAGCATTAGCATTTCTAAGCTCAGCCGTCCTGATTTGCTTGTCCATTGTCCGAATCGTTTTGATCGTCATTATCCTCTCCTAATTGATACTTATTAGCTTTGTCATAATCTACATAATTAAGACTCATAATATGCTTATCACCTCCCGGGATAGCTGGCAGATCAAGAATTTCTTTAGCCTGATTTATGCTCAATACTGCAAGCGGTATAAGATCTTTGATTAACTTCCGCTTTGTCTCTAGCGATGCAAAAGTAATTCGATCTGAATTAAACTCAATCTCATTTTCAAAGCCTATTTCTCTATCGCTAAACAGTCCATAAGTGTGACTTTGGCTCAATTGAATCCCTAAAGGCTCTAAAACAGAACTATAAAAAGCGTTATATTCAGCTTCCGTATAGTTTGACGTTATTATTTTTTCAGATATGTTAAAATATCGATAAATAGTATCTCTTGCAAAAGCTAATTGCTTATCATCAGCAACAATAGGCTTAGAATCTATATTTATATAATCAGCCTTGCCATCAGTAGCAGCAACACCGCCATTATTAGAAATATTCAGATAATCCTTAACAAAATTATCTTTGTATTCTTTCAAATCTTTTTGATTTAACACGCCGGTTATTTTTATAATCCCCCTAATGCCGGCTGTTGATTTTATAGCGTGCATAATACCCTGATTTTGAACGGATGCAACGCTTAAAGATGGCTTAAGAGGCAATAAAGCATCCTCTCCGAACATATCATTCCTGTTAAAATGTCTACGTAAATGTATAAGCTCTGATAGAGGAATTGTAACCATTTGACCGGTCAAAAACATAAATTTTACATATATTTCATTTTGATATTCAAGCAGTTGAACAGACGTATAATTAATAGGATAAAGTCCCTCAAGCTTTCCATCTACGTATCTTATATATATAAAAACATTGTTGCTTGTATAAAGCAGTGAAACTATTTTATAAATGTAATCATAGCTGGACATATATTTATTAGGCCTGAGTGATAACAATCTTTCAATCGCTGAAGTTTTACCCTGGCTTAATCCTTTAATTTTATGCTTAGGGTCAAACTTAGCAGCATTGCTTGCAATAGCATGGATACAACTTCTAACAATGTCAGAATCGTAAATATTCCCATCAAAATTATAAAAATAAGGCAATAAAGAATTTACAAGCTGTATTTGTGTAGCCCCTGGAATATCAGCAGGCTTAGAACCGAAAAATTTATTAAAAAGACTTCTATATTCTATTTTCATTTTTAATTTTATTTACCTATTATTCATACTGTCAAAATCCTGACTGTTATTTTTATAGACAACATAAGCATCTAGCATAGCTGCTACACCATCTATACGTTGCTTTTGATTACTCTTGCAGGGGACTATATTATTATTTCTATCAACAACTACACTTACATTGGTTAGATTCCAAAAAGTAATAGGATTATTACCATAATTAATTAATTTACTCTTTAAATCAGCCCCTAATTGCTTCATAGGGTTACTTAAAGTCTTAGCACCCTGTATTACTTGTTCTGGTACATCCTTTGTGAAAGCATCCTGCATCTCTTTGACCCACATTTGAGATCCCCAGGAATCAAAACCGCAGCGATACAAATAAATTCCATATTTTTCCTGAATTTCTTTAAACCAGATAGTAATATCACTAGGATTAACTTTATTTCCTTCACATAAGCGCAAATAACCTTGCTTAACCCATAACGAATAAGGTACTTTATCTTCCTTTTCACGCTGATCTATATTTTCAACTGGCAGCCAGTACATATGCATAAAATATAAAGTATCTTCAAAAGGTTTCTTTAAGAGCAAACAAGCAGCTGTTAAATCAGTTGTACTTGATATATCAACGCCACCACCCGCATAAAAATCTCTAAACATTTCAATATCAAATGTTGCCTTGTTTTCCTTTTGTTCCCAGGTTAACCATTTTGATGCGCTGTTTTGTCTAAGATTAAAGTGTTTACAGAGTAAATTAGTTTTTAATTCTTCCTGATCTTTTACCTTTTCTATCTCATCATTAAGAACACTTTTATCTTTTGATATATTTAAATTAGGGTTAGCTTTAATCCAGCATTCTTCATTTAAATATTCTTTCTCAAAATCCAATTCATAAAAAATCGGAAGAAATCTTAAATTAAATTTTTTCTTTTCATCAATTTTTTTTATTAAGTTTTCTGCTTCCCTATACTTAATATCAAATATTCCCTCCCTATGAGTTCCGGCAGTCGAAATATCAAAAATTACAGGCTGTGTCCTAGACGCACAACTGTCAACAATAACATCATATAGATTTTTATCTCTCATCTCGTGTAATTCATCTATAATTGCAGTTGATACGTTTAAACCGTCTAAACTTTTTGATTCACTGGATAATGGTTTAAAAACAGAGTCTTTAAATTTAATTTCAGAGACTAAACATTTTGTACGTTTATTTAAAGCAGGAGATTTTTTAATCATTTTTACTGATTCATCCCAAACTATTTTGGCCTGTTCTCTTTTTGTTGCAATCGAGTAAACTTCAGCGCCTGCCTCTCCATCCAACATCAGACAATACAATGCAATAGCTGACGCCAAAAGAGACTTTCCATTTTTTCTAGCAACAAGCAGAAATGTTTCTTTAATTTGCCTTAAACCAGTTTTTTTATTTATAAGGCCGAACATGCAAGCAATTAAAGCTTTTTGCCATAACTCTAATGTTAAAGGTTTACCGCCCCACTTGCCTTTTGAGTGCTTACAAAACCTCTCTACAAATCCTATAGCCTTATTTGCCTTAATATGCGAATATTCAAACTCACATTCAGGATTTGAAAGACTATCAACTACATATTTATATATTTTCTTAAGCTTTTCACATGCAGCAATTTCACCAGATTGAATTTTTTCATTGTATTTAAATATCGGATTATCATAATATTCAACGGTTGCTAAGCTCATCAAAACCGTCATCCTCTAACCCTTTATCATTTTCGCCATATAATACTAGCTGTAAATGGTTTTCAAGCTTAATTTTCAATAGGGTCAACTCTTTAAGAGTGTCTATATCATCATTTCTTTTATATCCCCATTGGCTTTTACCATTTTGATATCGTATTCTTCGCCCATTAATTAAAATAGCCTCTTCGCAATCCTGAATATGTATATTAATATTAGCTAAAGTTACAATAGCTGATCGATAAGTATCTACACGATCTAATGGCGCATCTTTATAAAATGAAAGCAGATCTTTAATCTTTGTCTTTATCCGACTTCTTACTTTTTTTTCTATTTTTTGTTTTTCTATTTGTTTTTCTGTCATTTTTTACCTATTTATTAATTACTTTTCAAAAAGAAATACATTTCGCTGCAAAAAGAAAAAAGTTTTTAAAAAAAACGCTATTTAAAATAATCGAAAAATCCAACACAGAAACAAACAGAGGCGAGATTTCACCCCAATTCCAATACCACCCCCACCCCAAAATTAGACTTTCATCACACACACCTTTGCATACGGTGTCGAATCAGTGGCACCTGTAAAATTAAACCGGGGGGATGTCAATTCGTACCAATTCGCCATTGTCATTGAATTTCAGGCTATCATCAACTGCTGAATACTTTACAAAGTGTTCTTTGTTGTGGCAATTAATACAAAGTAATTCCAAATTGCTGAATGACATTGTTATTTTAGGATCATTAATATTTTGTGGCGTTAAATATATTTTGTGATGTATCTTAAGATCAACATTACTATTACATCGTTCACAAATGCCCAACATATCTCGTTTGTATAATTTTCTTACTCTTTTCCAAGCAGGAGAATTGTAAAAATCTTTAGCAAAATCTTTAGCCATTTTTATTTAACTATCAATTCCCCATTTTTTGCGTAAATCAATGGCCGTTTGTTTATTTTTTAAAAATTCAGGTAACTTAGAAAGCCATTTTAATGCTTCTTCTCTTGTGTAATCTGCCGGAGATGAACAGCTGACAATTTCATTACCTGAGCTTTGATTATCTATTGTAATATTACTAAGCTCTTTATTATTTTTCTTTTTCTTAGATTCGCACACGCAATGATCATCAAGATAATCAGTAATTCTTTTTACTAAATATTGTTCGCTTTCAGGCTTAATAAAAATGTGAGTCTTATTAGAACTCACATTGCCCTTTTTATATTCTTTATTCAAAGTTAAAAAATTACTTAGATAAGACTGATAAGGCACATTATCCTTATTGATAATTTTTAATCGCCGTAATACCCTAAATACTTTATTTCGACCTAAAAATTTTCCACAGTTACATTCAAAATTATAATGCTTAGCGAATATTTCTACTTCCTTACATTTCACATAGTCTGAATGGTTATATGGTTTCTTAGCTTGCATAATTCCTATCCCAGTTTGGGTCTATACCTAATTTTAATGTAGATAAATTCGAGTAGCAACGCTTCACCACTCCTCGCTCTGAATACAAAAGATAAAATCCTTTTTTATCTTTTGCGTGTTGAATTATTGGTAATCCATCAAGCTTTCTTATAATATTTCTTGCAAGTTTTTCACAAAATCTTAATTTTAAATATTCATATTCGACAAAATTACCCAAATAAGTTAAGCCAACAGGCAAAATTTTTCTACTGCCACAATTTGCGCACGCAGGAATTATTAAAAGATAAAAAGCCATTAATTCAGGATTATAATACATTTCAGGGATTTTAATTTCTATAACATCTGCTTTTTGATTTGTATGGCAATGATTACAATAAATTTTTGTCATAGCTCCGCCCCTTTTCTGATTACGTTTTTCGGCCGCAATTTCGCACATACGAACGCATATCCTACAGTACTTCATCCGAGATCTTGTATTAACGAAGTTATTCAATTTCTTAATTTCTTGTTTTTAATTTAATCTATATATTTTATTTTGCATAGGTTAAATATTATTTAACATTCAATAATTTCAGACAATTGTTCTATTTTACATTTTAAAATTCCTACAAGCATTATACTATTTGTCATTGATGGCATTGAACGCCCTTTATCCCAATTCTGAACAGTATCTCTTGAGACACCCAATTTTCTAGCTAAGCTTATTTTTGTAGTCTTATTTTCTTTGATTAATTCTGTTATTCTTGTCCTAATAACTCGCATATATCCCGTTACTCCTCAAATAAACAAGCTTAACTAATTATTTTTTTACTTTTTTGACATTATTTTTTTTACCGCAAATCACGCAAATAAAATATTTATCCATATATCCTTTAATTTCTACGGCACCATCACAATTGGCACATATAAAATTCTCTATTGGCATATATTATCCTCATATTTCCCGTTAAAACAACAGTTTTTACAATCCCAATCCTCTCTATCATATTCACGTTGTATACAATAACCTATGCTAGTAGTGCAAGTCCCATTTGTTTCACATTCTTTCATATCAATAACTCCAAATTATTGCAAATTCCAACGTTTCTTAATTTCGCGGCCAAAAATCCCATTTTTAGCAAAATCTGGAAGCTTGTTATAATATTCAATTTGTTCCTCTTTAGGCAAATCCAGTGGAGATCCACACTTAACACTAAATGTTTCAGCCATTGCCTGCTTTGTATTTTCTGGATCTTTATAAGTTATCCCAGTTGTCATATTGTTCCTCCAATCATTTTTATAATCCGTTTTGTTTTTATTAAAATTTAAATTTTTATTTTCGTTACGGTTAATATTTATTGGTTCTTTATTGGTTATATATGTAACCGCAGAATTTTCGGGTAGCCCTGCAATAATTTCGGGTAAGATGCGAGCGCACTTTTTGGCATTTTCTGGTGAAAAATTATCAACTTTAAAAACTAGAGCAAAAAATTCATTAGTGAATGTATAAGCATTTTTATTATATTTTTTTGTTATTAAAATTAATCCATTTTCTTTTAGCTCTTTAATAGCCTTCTCAACTGATCTGACAGACATATCACAGGCATCTGCAATCATTTCCTGACGAGGGAACATTAATTTATTATCAGGATTCCAACAATCTATCAGACATCTTATTATTAATTTAGCAGATGGAGTTAAACTAACACGTTTAAAAAACCTGTTATGTGTTATTACTGTTGACAGTTCATATTGTTTAATAGTATAATTAGCTTGTGTAGTTGATACATTTAACATAATATAAGTTTCTTTCCAGTTTACAAAATTATTAACACTGTTTTAACTCTCTAATTCAAGTTAGAGAGTTATTTTTTTAAATAAATTATTCCGACACCCCAAATGGCAGAACGTTCTGCAAAACTTCCTGGTCTGGATTATCGATAAATATTTCTCCCGCCTCATTTTGCGGAAGTTCAACATAATTGCTTATTTTTTCAAATTTCTTTGAAACTTGCATATCAACTTTTGCAAAAGCTTCTTTGTTGGAAGAAATTTTAAATTTAATATTTAATTCCCCTCATTTACCAGTCAAATTAAGATATTCAAGGATTTGAGAATAATCATTTTCAAGCAGATCCTTGAATTTTTCATTTTTTCCTACAGATTTTTTGTTTGTTTGAAATAAATCAAGTAATCCCATAAATGTTAATGGTACATATTTAGCCATTTTTCTCACTCCATAATTAATAAACGCATTCTCTCATGCTGTCACGCTTCTCACGCTTACGTTGGCGACAGCACTTAATGTTGCTGCAACAAATAATATATAGGTGCAGTATCCCAAGCACATTTATGTACACTTGTGTCTATTTTAATTTTTTTATCGTCTTGAAACTCTAATCTATCTACGTCAAGCCATTGCACAGTAGGATATTTACTTTTATCTTCAGCCTTTGGAACTAAACAATATTGGTCACAACCTGTCAAATAAGTTGTTATACCTGTTACAATTCCTTTAAATCCTGTAACTTTGTCTTTTGCTACTTTTCCTAGATGTTCTCTCATTTTATTTTTCTCCTGTTTTTGTTATAAATACAGCGGTATACGACCACTGCAAATCTTTTACTTAGCTAAATTTAAAATTATTTCTACAAGCCACTCGTGCTTAATCCTTCTAGAAGATACAGGCAAATTAAAATACCGCATCGATTCGGCTTGCTGGACTTCTCCAAAGGTCCTAATTTCATATTTATTAATAACTGCTTTTTTATCAAGCTTATTCAGTTTTTGCAAAGCCATATATAAGCTACGATATGGACATTCCATTTTATTTATCCTCCACATCTTCCAATTCACATAAAAATGTACTTGCTTTAGCTACAAGCTCGTTATCATCTGAATTATCAATAAACTCATATAAAGTTTCAATTAAGATTTGCGTAATTTCGTCCATTTTTCAAAGTTCCTTTTAAATTTTTGTATGCCGTTGCCATCCTATTCTTACAGGACGCTTTAATCTTTGATTTGCAATTTATATTTTTTAGGCAATTTCTCTGGATGAATTGTTTTTATCATCCTGCATCGGTAAAATATTTAATTTCTCGCTGATAAATTTTTCAAGCGGTTTACTTTTTTTCTTACCATTAATAAAAAGATTGAAGAATTTACTTGAACAACCGTATTCTTTTGCAAGCTTTTGTTGATTAGTTTTATTTTTTATTAAAGCTATTTCAAACTCTTCTCTGTAAAACATATTTATATTCTTTCCATAATGATATTTTTAGTGTATTGTATATTAGGTTCTATCTGAGCTAACCTAATTGGATATTTAGTAAATCTTACTACTAATTTTAGTAGCGGTCAATACTAAAATTAGTAGTATAAATGTAAATAATTATTGGAATAAATTATGGAAATATTTGAAAGACTAAAACTCGTATTAATAGAAAAAAACTTAAGGCCTGCCGATTTAGCTCATATACTTAAAAAATCACAAGGAAATATTGCTTCAATCTTAAAAGGTAATGTAAAACCTAGTAGTGATTTTTTAACCTTATTGCAAGAAAAACTTGATATTAATATTAATTGGATTTTGTCTGGCGATGGAGAAATGTCTCTTTATAATCCGCCAACCGAAGAAGAACTTTTAGAAAAAAGACGAATTGCCGCAGAAAAATGGGGCGTATCCGAGGAAGAAGCTGACGAACTATTGAAATATGCAATTAAATTTAAAGGCACAGGAATGCTTGAAACTTTATTTAAGGCAGAAAAAGGAGATAAAGAGGCTCTTTTCGAGCTTGAAGGTATGATTAAACTTATAAAATCAAGACTTAATGATTAAATTCTTTAAAATAAATATTCCAAATATATAAAATTTCTTTTTTAGTTCCAATTTTAGTTTCTATCTTTTTTTCTTTTAAATTTTGCACAAAACCACCCCTAAATAAATATTTACACAACATTTCATCTGGATACTTGCAAAAAAATTAAGTTTAATTTAAAATCAAATTTGGAAAATATTTTTAAGCGATCTAGCTTTAAAATATTTGAAAGATAAGGTATTCGATGTGCCTTATCTTTTTTAATTTTTTTATTCTAGTATAAACAATGTTCAAATCAAAATTATTATTATAATGTATAACAACTATGTAACATAAAATACCTTTGTGCTACTTATAGTCTTAATTATTAACTTTTAGCTACATTTGCGCTATAAGTATAGTGTTGAATGTTTGTCCTACCCCTCTATTATTAGCATTAGAGGGGCTTATCGATTTGAGAAATATTAAAAAATTAATTGGAAGAAGAATAGCAAAAGAACTAAAGCAGCAAGGTATAAGCCAGGAAAAATTGGCAGAACTAGCAGATATGCATAGAACCTTTATAGGTGTACTTGAGCGAGGTGAAACAAACCCCACTGTTGAAACTGCTTATAGAATTTCGTTAGCTTTAAATGTAAAATTAGAAGTGTTACTTAAAAGGCTATAAAATAAAATGCAAATTCAATTAGAAAACACTCTAAATTTCAAAGATAAACTTTCCGCTATTCTTGAATCAAAAGCCATTGATATTATTATGGTTATAGCAATTATTACCAGCATAACGCTTTTTATAACCCAGTCAGTAAAAAGCATAGACACACAATTTAATAATTTTTTTAAATTTGCTGATAATTTTTTTATGATTTTATTTTCAATTGAATACGTTTTAAGAGTAATAACTTTAAAAAAATTCAAAGATTTATACACATCCTTGTTATTATTAGATTTAATTGTAATTTTACCTTTTTATTTTACATTTTTAAATTCCAATTTATTTAGTTTAAGAATTTTTAGACTTTCAAGAGTTTTAAGGATATTTAAACTGGCAAGATATAATCAAGCCTTGAATAATATAATTAATGCAATTAAATACAAAAAAGACGAATTAATAATTTGGGGAATCTTTTTTGCAATAGCATTAATAGTTATTTCATCAATAATGTATTTTGCCGAGGGTCATTTACAAAATGGCTTTTCAAGCATCCCAAAATCAATGTGGTGGACTATAATCACATTTACAAGTGTCGGATATGGTGATGTAGTTCCAAAAAGCACTATAGGCAAAATAATTGCTTCTTTTGCAGCCATTATAGGTGTAGCAATTCATGGATTATTAGCCAGTATTTTAATTTCAGGATTTATTAAAAAATAAAACTTGAATAGCTTTGTTTCTTAAATAATCCCAAAAATCCAGCTTTCTTTTCAAGCTGCATTTGAAGTTCCCGATTTCTATTTTCAAGGCTAGTAACTTGGTTATGCAACAAGTTATTTTGGTTTTGTAACTCAAAATACTTTTCTTGCCAATATTTTATATCATCTTTTTTCTCGATTAGATTATTTTCTAACTGCTTTGCTTTACCAGCTTCAAAACTAAGATTTTTTAGCTCAGTAATTAAGGTTATCATAACGTCATTAGTTGGTTTTGGACAATTTTCGATATTATGGTTTTCATAACCTATAACCTGTTCCAAAGCCTGATTATTTTGTATCGAAACATGCTTTTTGTTAGCTAGGTAACTTTTATTTTTTTCATCATCTAAACTTAAAATATAATTGCCGTTTTCGTCTTTAATTGCATTTAATTTTGGCTCATTTTGCCCTGTTTTTGGGCTTAAATAAGTAATCAATTTTCTTATCGCAACCGTACTAACTCCGCACATAGAGGCAAATTCTGTAACAGTAACTTTATTCATAACTTTTGTAAAAACCTTTCAATACTAACAAGTTATTGATTGTCAATAACTTTTGAAACCAGTTATTGACAAAAGTTTAACATGGAGTTTATACTCATGGCTATAAATATTTATAAATACTAAAAAGCACTTTCCAAAGAAAGCACTTAATTAAAACTCACAATTTTATTATAATGCTTCCTCAAAAAAGTGCAATACTGCTGTATGAAATTTTTTGGAGGAACAATTAAAAATGGAACAAACACAAACACAAACAACATTAAACATTACACAATTTGAACTAAGTAATCAGATATTTGACTGCGAGTTATTCAGCAAAGTTAAATTAACAGCATCAGCAAGGCTCGTATTAATAGTTTTATGTCGTTACTATCCTAAAATATACCCTTGCCAACAAACTATAGCCAAAAAGTCAGGATTAACGACAAGAAGCGTTATAAATGCTTTATCCGAACTAAAATCAAAAGTCTTGATTTTAGTTGAGTGCAATCACAGTAATACTTATAGATTTACATCAACTTTTTTTGAACTTACAAAAATTTCACACTCTTCAAGCAAAACTTTCACCAAAGAACGTGAAAATTTTTCATCCAATAAAAATAAATATAAAAATAATAATAAACCTTATCAAAACAACGTTACCGAAGTTAAATACATATCTAGTTATCAAACTAAGCAAAACATACAAAAAGCCCAAAATATAACCAAAGGATCACCTCTAGACCTATCAAAACCGGAAGCGATAAAATGGCTCAATTCTCTCCCTGAAATCCTAACAAATTCCTTTTTTGCCAAAGAAGTAAGAAAAAAATACAATCTTAAATAAAAAAAGCCCTGATGTAATTAAACATCAGAGCTTAAGAGGAAAATACAGAATTTGCCCGGTTAAATTATGCTGGATTTGCTTCAGTCACTGGAACAGGCGCAGGAGTTTTAAGTAAATTTAAAACTTTTGTTAATTCTGCCTTAACTGCAATTGTTCCGGCATCACTTAAATAAGTAGCCATAGTCACAGGAATAGTCAGCGATTCAAGAGCTTCAGCAATAATTGTTTCAGCAGCCACTTCAGCACCAGTAGAAAATAATTTGTCTGAAATTGCCTGTAATATTGGCTTTACTTCATCTTCATGAGTTTGAATAAAAGTCACAGCTGATTTTGCAAATAATTCAGCTTCACTGGTGGCGTGACATAATAGTGATTCAACTTTTTCTAAAAACAAGTTCATGTTTTTCTCCTTTTTTATTAACAAAAATGAGTAATAGACAATCTATTACCCTATACAAATTAAAACTAAGCCATATACGCCTTATATAGCTACATATTTTCCCATTGAATATTTAAGAACTTCTTTTCTATTTCCCGAAGCTTTCACACTGCAATGTACCCAATGATTATTACCTTCACTTTCCAATATTAACTGATCAAAAACAAGATTTTTTCTGATGTAATTAACTACAATTATGTCAGGGACTCCAACAACAGTGAAATCAGCAGCCGATTCAATTTTTCCTGAATTTATGCCACTGCAATGCTGACTGTCTTTAACTCCACCTACAGCAGTATTTAATACATTGTTTCTATATATACAATGTACAATAGGTTTAAACAAAAAATGCTTTGTGCAGGGCTCTAAAATAGCATTTATAACCATTTCAGCATTTTTAATTATCTGAGCATCAGGCGTATTGTCAATTTTCTTTTCAATAGCAGTTTCTGAATTACAAATATCAAAAACCGTAAAATTTTGAGAAATTTTCTCATTTTTTGCTTCAATTAAATAATTCTGATAATCTTCAAAACTCATTTCTTCCTACTTTCTATTTTTAAAATCATCAATTCTGTGATGTGCTGATTTGCTGGATTGTTCCACAATGGTCATACGCTCGATAAGCCCATTATGTTTATCTTGTTTGGTTTCAAGCCTTGTCATATCATCTTTTATGTGGCCTTTTAGCTCTTTAATATTGTCTTTTATCGAGTTTATGGCTGCCGTCAAACGCCCAATAAAAATTCCCCCTAAAAGTACTTGTACAACTACAACAAACATAAAATATATTGATTCCATTAATTAACCTTCCTAAAATATACATATATGACTTTTGTCAGTAAATATAATAATCATGGAATCCGTTTATATTCCAAAACTCTTTCATGTCTCTCAAATAATATGTTTTATTGCCACTGATAATCTTTGCAGGAAATACTTTTTTAATATAAAAATCCTGCATAGCACAAAGCATAGCGTCTTTAAGCGAATTATAAATTTTATTCCCATAAATAATATGACCAAATATAGATATTTGGCCAGGACTTGTTTTAATTTTTTTCATAATTATTTTGTTCTAAAAATTATCCGGCTATATAATTTGCATGATCTGACATAGGCATAGGCGATTGCCTTGTATAACATGTAGCAGTTCCCCCTACAATAGCAGTGGTTATAACAGCTTTAAAGTAAATCAGTGAAACAGGCGCTATAAAAAAGTAAGATTGTCCTGCTGTTAAATTTATACTTGTTACTTTTATGCCTGTTGCTATATTTAACATAGGCAAAGCCACGTAGTTTGCAATATCCTCACTTGCTTCAAACGAAATAACTCCGCCAGTAATTCCAGCACTTGCATTAATCTGTAAAATAATAGAGCTATATCCTTGACAACCTAAAGGTGATGTTGAAACGGATGATTGACAAAGATTGTTATTAAGAGCAGCTGTGGCGGCTCCATTATATCGCATTTCAGGAGGTGCCACAGCTGCAGGAGGGGTTAAAGTTGTAATCTGAGAAGTAGGTAATATTACAGGACTGCTTCCACTTGACAAAGCAGGTGTATTAGTTACAAGAGTTGCTATATTTGTATTAATAGTGCCAATAGTAGCATCAAAAGCAGTTGTTATTAATAATCTTCCACCAGAAACAACAGCATCTAAAGCAGTACTTACAGCAGCTTTTGCATTTGAAACAATGCCGGACAAAATTGCTAAATTTCCACCAGTTTCTTTTGCAAAATTTGTTATTGCAGCAGGAGGCGTCAAAGTCGTTATTTGCGCTGATGGTAGCACAACAGGGATATTTCCGCCGGATAAAGCTGGAGTATTAGCTACAAGAGTGGCTATATTTGTATTAATAGTGCCTATAGTTGAATCAAAAGCTGTTGTTATTAACAATCTACCGCCTGAAACTACAGCGTCTAAAGCTGTTGATATAGCAAGTTTTGAACTTGAAATAATACCATTAAGCAAAGTAAATATATCTGTTTGAAGCTTACCTCCTGAAATAGCTCCACTTAAATTCTGGTCGGCTGTTTTGAGATTATTGCTAACATCAAAGTTTATATTAGCTAAAACACTATTA
>Ga0182030_10005270_pt1 | contig 27480 bp, 24 predicted proteins | sample 812S3MmetaG_FD_121299 | JGI IMG/M metagenome (GOLD analysis project Ga0182030, IMG submission 121299) | Permafrost microbial communities from Stordalen Mire, Sweden - 812S3M metaG (Illumina Assembly) | ecosystem: Environmental > Terrestrial > Soil > Wetlands > Permafrost | place: Sweden... | reverse complement strand
CCAAGGGAAAGGGAGTGTGCGGGGTCTTTACTTACGAGATCGCAGAGACCAAGGTGGCTCAAGTGATCGCATATGCGCGACAACATCAGCATCCGCTGATGGCAACGCTAGAAGAGGCGTAACAGTGCTTAGTCAAGAACTCGAGTTTTGCTTGAACGACGCTTTTGCCGGTGCCCGTGAGGCGCGCCACGAATTCATGACCGTGGAACACCTCCTGCTGGCCATCGTGGATACCCCGAAGGTGCGCGAAATCCTGAAGTCCTGCGGGGCCGATACCGCGAAGCTCAAGACGGAGCTCAAACAGTTCATCGACCAGACCACGCCGCGCCTGCCGACCGGTGAGGACCGCGACGTGCAACCGACGCTCGGCTTCCAGCGGGTGCTGCAGAGGGCGGTCTTTCACGTCCAGTCGAGCGGCAAGAAAGAGGTTACGGTTGCGAACGTGCTGGTGGCCATATTCAGCGAGAAACAGTCCCACGCCGCCTATCTGTTGAGCATGCAGGATGTCTCCCGGCTCGATGTCGTCAATTTCATCGCGCACGGGCTCTCCAAGGCGGGCGGCGAGGAGCGTAGCGAGCGCGAGGAGGGCGGCGGCACATCGGGCGATGCGGAGCGCGACGCCGACGGCGGCGGGAACGCCTTGGAGAAGTATGCCACCAACCTCAACGAAGCCGCGCGCAAGGGCAAGATCGATCCGCTGATCGGGCGCAAGCTCGAGGTGGAGCGCACCATCGAGATTCTCTGCCGCCGGCGCAAGAACAATCCGCTCTACGTGGGCGAGGCGGGGGTCGGCAAGACGGCGATCGCCGAGGGACTGGCGCGCATGATCGTGGAGAACCAGGTCCCGGAGGTGCTGCTGGATGCCACCATTTATTCCCTGGACATGGGATCGCTGGTTGCGGGCACCAAGTATCGCGGCGACTTCGAGAAACGGCTCAAGGCCGTGCTCGCCGAGGTCAAGAAACAGCCGGGTGCGATCCTGTTCATCGACGAGATCCATACGGTGATCGGCGCCGGCGCGGCCTCCGGCGGCGTCATGGATGCCTCCAATCTCATCAAGCCGGCGCTTGCCAACGGCGAGTTGCGCTGCATCGGTTCGACCACCTACAACGAGTACCGCGGAATCTTCGAGAAGGATCATGCGCTGGCGCGGCGGTTCCAGAAAATCGACATCACCGAGCCCTCGATCCAGGACACGGTCGATATCCTGCGCGGACTGAAGTCGCGCTACGAGGAGCATCACGGGATCAAGTACGAGGACGAGGCGTTGCGGGCAGCCGCCGAGCTGGCGGCGCGCCACATCAATGACCGGCACATGCCGGACAAGGCGATCGATGTGGTGGACGAGGCCGGTGCCAATCTGAGGCTGCGGCCGGTGGAAAATCGGGAACCCTCCGTGACCGTCACGCACATCGAAAACGTCGTCGCGCGCATCGCGCGCATCCCGCCGAAAAACGTCTCGTTGTCGGACCGCGACGTGCTCAAAAATCTCGAGCGCAATCTGAAGCTGACGATATTCGGCCAGGACAAGGCGATCGAGGCGCTGGCCTCGGCGATCAAGATGTCGAGGTCGGGGCTCGGCGATCAGCGCAAGCCCGTCGGCTCGTTCCTGTTTTCGGGGCCGACCGGCGTCGGCAAGACCGAGGTCACGCGCCAGCTCGCCATCGCGATGGGCGTGGAGTTCGTCCGATTCGACATGTCCGAGTACATGGAAAGGCACACCGTGTCCCGGCTGATCGGGGCACCTCCGGGATATGTGGGATTCGACCAGGGCGGACTGCTGACCGAAGCCATCACCAAGCATCCGCACAGCGTGCTGTTGCTCGATGAAATCGAGAAAGCGCACCCCGACGTGTTCAACCTGTTGCTGCAGGTCATGGATCACGGCACGCTGACCGACAACAACGGGCGCAAGGCCGATTTCCGGCACGTGATCATCGTCATGACCACGAACGCGGGGGCTTTCGAAATGAGCCGTCCGAGCATCGGCTTCACCCAGTCGGATACCACCTCGGACGGGATGGAGGCGATTCGCCGCTTGTTCTCCCCGGAATTCCGCAATCGACTGGATGCCGTCATTCAATTCGGCGCCCTCGACTCGGACACCATCGAGCGTGTGGTCGACAAGCTCCTGGTCGAGGCCGAGGCGCAGCTCGAGCACAAGCGGGTGTCCATCACCGTCGACGAGGCGGCCCGGCGCTGGATCGCCAAGCGCGGTTACGACCCGAAGATGGGAGCGCGCCCGATGGCGCGGCTCATCCAGGAGCACATCAAGCGCCCGCTCGCCGAGGAGTTGCTGTTCGGCAAGCTCGTCAACGGCGGACACGTGGATGTGACCGTCACCGAGGACGGCGAGAAGCTCAAGCTAGACTCGCGGTCGACGGATGCGCCGGCGCTGCTGTCGCACGCGAGTCAGGAGACGCCTTAGCGGGAAGTTGCGCCGCCGTGGGCTTCACAAACGGGCCTCGGCGGTCAGGGCTCAGCGCGCGACGCGGCGCGCGCGATCATCGGCCGCGGTAGACTATCCGCCCTTTGGTCAGGTCGTAGGGTGTCATCTCGACCGTCACTTGATCGCCGGTGAGAATGCGGATGTAGTTCTTGCGCATCTTGCCCGAGATGTGCGCCGTGACTACATGCCCGGTTTTCAGCTTGACGCGGAATGTGGTGTTCGGCAGGGTCTCGACGACCTCGCCTTCGAACTGAATTGCCTCTTCTTTTGACATGCGTCCTTATGGTGTACCCGGAGCCGGGCGCATTGTGCATAAAGCACCCTGGTATTGCAATTTCAGCCCCGTTCGGCCGCCCAGCGACCGCTCGGGATGCGCTGCGCATGGCGCTTGAGCAACGCGACGAATTCGCTGCGGGACACCTCGCGCGCACCGAGACTCGTCAGGTGCGAACTCGAAACCTGGCAATCGACGAGCCGGATCGCGCGGCTGCGACACTCCCCGATGAGCCGTGCCAGGGCCACCTTGGAGGCGTCCCGTTCCAGGCTGAACATCGATTCGCCGAAGAACACGCCTGCCAAGTGGATGCCATACAGGCCCCCCACCAACCGATCTCCCCGGTAAGTCTCCACGGAGTGCCCGAATCCGAGGCGGTGCAGCTCGCCATAGGCGCCGATCATGTCCTCGTTGAGCCAGGTGTCCGCGCCCGAGCGCCGCGGCGCGGCGCAGGCCCGCAGGACGGCTTCGAAGCTCGTGTCGAGCGCGGTCGTGTAAGGGCCGTTGCGCAGGGTCTTCGCGAGGCTTTTGGACACCTTGAATTCCTCTGGAAACAACACCATGCGCGGGTCTGGGGACCACCACAGAATGGGCTGCTGGTCCGAGTACCAGGGAAATATGCCGCGTTCGTATGCCGCGAGCAGCCGCTGAGCGCTCAAGTCGCCCCCGGCGGCGAGCAGGCCTGAGGGCTCGCGCAGCGCCTGCTCCACCGGCGGAAACCAGTCCGGATCGAGCTGCGGGGGGAGCCAGACGAGCCGGCTCAGAGGTGCAGCTCCTCGTCCGCCGGCCGGTGGTAGGGCACGTGCTCGTTGACGGCGGCGGCATACTGGTCCACCCCGCGTGCCTCCCGCGCCGCGTAATCACGGATCGCCGCGGCGAAGCGCTCATCCGCGATGTAATGCGCAGAGCTGGTCAATGTCGGGATGAAACCGCGAGGCACCTTGTGTTCACCCTGCGTGCCGGGCTCAAAGCTGCTGAGCCCGTGCTCGATGCAGTATTCGATGCCCTGGTAATAACAGGTCTCGAAATGCAGGCTGTGGTAGTTGCCCCCGGCGCCCCAGTAGCGGCCGTACAGCGCATCCTCGCCGACGAAGAAGATGGCGATTGCGATCGGCGTGCCGCCCTGGCGCGCGATCTTGAGCATCAGCTGCTGCGGCATGCGGGCACACACCAGTTTGAAGAAATGGAGGTTCAGGTAGGGTTCGTGGCCGTGCCGGTAGAAGGTGTCGGCGTAGAATTCGTACACCGTTTTCCACAAGGCGTCGGTCATATCGCCGCCCATGCGGGTGTCGAAATCGATACCGGCTTCGGCCACCCGGCGCCGCTCGCGCTTGGCCTTTTTTCTCTTCTCCGCGGTGAACGTCGCGAGAAAATCCTCGAAGCAGCCGTAGCCCCGGTTGAACCAGTGGAACTGACAGTCGCGCCGCTCGATCAACCCCGCCCGGCGCAACTCGCGAAGGTCGGCGCTCGAGGGGAACAGCACATGCCACGAGGAGAGCCCCTCCGCAGCGGCGTAATCGGTGGCCGCGCGAATCAAGGCCTCGCTCATGCGTTCGCGCTCCTGCGTCGGATCCACGAGCACCCGCGCGCCCGTCACCGGCGTGAACGGCACGGCCGACACGAGCTTCGGGTAATACTTGATGCCATATTGGGCGTAGGCGTTGGCCCAGGCGAAGTCGAACACGAACTCGCCCCGGGAGTGGCTCTTGCGGTACAGCGGCAGGGCGCCCGTGAGCCGGCCCTGCGAGTCCTGGAGGACGACGTGCTGCGGAGCCCAGCCGCTGCGCCGCGTGGTGCACCCCGACTCCTCGAGCGACAGCAGGAACTCGTGGCGCAGAAAAGGCTGTGCCGAGCCCGCAAGTGCGTTCCAGTCGGCCCCGCCAACCTCTGCAATGCTGTCGAGGAATCGAGCGCGCGGGAGGATCAAGCGTGCGCGATGCGGGCTTTCGTCAGATGGTCGGCCTCGATGCGCTCCAGGTATTTGTCGGCATCGAGCGCCGACATGCAGCCCGTGCCCGCCGAGGTCACCGCTTGCCGATAAACATGGTCCGCGACGTCCCCGGCTGCAAATACGCCGGCGACGCTGGTCGCGGTGGCATCGCCGTCGCTCCCCCCCTTGACCGTGATGTAACCGGCGCGCATCTCGAGCTGACCCTCGAACAGTTGCGTGTTCGGCTGATGCCCGACGGCGATGAAAACGCCGTCCGCCGCGATGACGCGCGCGCTTTGGCCATGCATTCCGCGCAGCCTCGCCCCGGTAACACCCGTCTCGTCGCCGAGGATCTCATCGATCGTGTGGTTCCAGATCAGGGCCACCTTGCCGGAAGCCTCCAGCGCGAACAGCCGATCCTGCAGGATCTTCTCGGCCCGCAATGTGTCGCGGCGATGCACCAGAGAGACGTGCGCGGCGATATTGGACAGATACAGCGCCTCTTCCACCGCCGTATTGCCACCCCCAACCACGATCACCTTCTTGCCCCGATAGAAAAAGCCATCGCAGGTCGCGCAGGCGGAAACCCCCTTGCCGCGGAATGTCTCCTCTGATGGCAGCCCGAGATACTTGGCCGACGCTCCGGTCGCCACGATCAGCGCCTCGCAGGTGTACTCGCCATTGTCCCCGTGCAGCCGAAACGGCCGTTGACGCAGATCCACCCGATCGATGTGATCGAGCACGATGTCCGTCTTGAAGCGCTCGGCGTGCCGGCGCATGCGCTCCATCAGCGCGGGGCCCTGCAAATGCTCGACATCGCCGGGCCAATTGTCCACGTCCGTCGTGGTCATGAGCTGGCCGCCCTGTTCCAGTCCGGTGATCAGAAGGGGGGCACGATTGGCCCGGGCCGCGTAAACTGCGGCGGAATATCCGGCGGGCCCCGACCCGAGGATGATTAGACGACTGTGCCTGACAACGCTCATGTATGATCTGCCTCTCTATCGCGCCGGATCATGGTAAGTAAAACCGCCCGCGCCAGCCAGTTCCAGCGAACTGTGCACATCTGCCGACGCGCGGCCGGGACATTCGGCGCGGTGCAAAGTTGGTATCCGCCCACCGGCTCAGCTAGTATCGCTCTCGTTTTGGCTTTCTGTTTGGCATATTATTCAACTGGTTAAACGCTAAACATCTTGAGGGATCTAGGTTGAGTGAAGCAGCAGCGCTGAAAAAGCCCAAGTCCGGCGTCAAGTTGTCGGCGGCCGTCGCGCGCTCGCTTCGCGAGGGTACGCTGGTCACGCTCGGTGCGCTCGCCTTGATGCTGCTGCTGTCGTTCATCACTTACCACGCGCGCGATCCGAGCTTTGCCAACACCGGCGAGCCGGGTCCGGTGAACAACTGGATCGGTCCAATCGGGGCATGGCTCGCCGGATTTTTCTTTTTCCTCTTCGGCCGGCCCGCGTATCTGTTTCCGATCATGCTGGGCTATGCCGGCTGGCTGGTGCACAAAAACCAATCCTTGCCCGATGCGCGCTCGCGAATCAACACGCTGCTGCGGGCAGCCGGATTCATTTTGACGCTGATCACGAGCTGCGGACTTGCAACCCTGCATTGGGACGGCCGCGCGCTTCCCTACACCGCGGGCGGGGGCCTCGGTTGGCTGGTGGGCAACGGCAGCGCCCGGGGCTTGAGCTTCCTCGGGGCGACTTTGCTGCTTCTCGGATTGTGGTTCTCGGGCGTGGCGCTGTTCCTCGGCGTCTCCTGGTTCGACGTCATGGACAAGCTCGGCGCGTGGGTGCTCCAGGGGATCGAGTGGGCCCGCGCGCGCATGGAACAGAGGCGCGAGCTGGCCTCCGGCCAGCAGCGTAAGCAGGCGCGTCAGGAGGTCGTGCGCGAGGAGCAGAAGAAGGTCGCCAGCCGTCCGCCACCCCGGATCGAGGCGCTCGCCCCCGTGCCCGAGAAGAGCGAACGCGTCGAGCGCGAGCGCCAGGTGCCGTTGTTCGATGCCCCGAAGTCGAGCGAACTGCCCGCCCTGAACCTGCTCGATGAGGCGCCCGCGCGGGAGCAGTCCTATTCGGATGAGGCGCTCGAGGCCATGTCCCGCCTGGTGGAGCTGAAGCTGCGCGATTTCGGGGTCGAGGCTGAGGTCGTGGCGGTGCAGCCCGGCCCGGTCATCACGCGCTTCGAGCTGCGCCCTGCGCCGGGCGTCAAGGTAAGCCAGATCAGCAACCTGGCGAAGGATTTGGCGCGCGCGCTGTCGGCCGTGAGCGTGCGCGTGGTCGAGATCATCCCGGGCAAATCCGTGGTGGGCCTGGAGATCCCCAACGAGAAACGCGAGATCGTCACCTTGGGGGAGATCATCAAATCGAAGCCTTATGACGAGGTGAGCTCGCCGCTCGCGCTCGCGCTCGGCAAGGACATCGGCGGCGTTCCCGTGGTCGCGGATCTCGCGCGCATGCCGCATCTGTTGATCGCCGGCACCACCGGATCCGGGAAGTCCGTCGGCATCAACGCCATGGTGCTGAGCCTCGTGTACAAGGCGACCCCCGAACACGTGCGGATGATCATGATCGATCCGAAGATGCTCGAGCTGTCGGTGTATGAGGGGATCCCGCACCTTCTCTCGCCGGTCGTCACGGACATGAAGCAGGCGGCGAACGCGTTGCGCTGGTGCGTTGCCGAGATGGAGCGGCGCTATCAGCTCATGTCGATGCTCGGGGTTCGCAATGTCGGCGGCTTCAACCGCAAGGTGAAGGAGGCTGAGGAGGCCGGCAAGCCGATCAAGGATCCGATTCGCCTGCAAAAAATCGCGCAGGGCGTTCCGGGCGTCGCGGCCGAGGACGTGGAGGACCTCACCAGTTTGCCGTTCATCGTGGTGATCATCGATGAGCTCGCCGACCTCATGATGATCGTCGGCAAGAAAGTCGAGGAACTCATCGCGCGTCTCGCGCAAAAGGCGCGTGCTTCCGGGATTCACTTGATACTCGCCACGCAGCGTCCGTCGGTGGACGTGATCACCGGCCTGATCAAGGCGAACATCCCGACCCGCATCGCGTTCCAGGTGTCCGCCAAGGTGGACTCGCGCACCATCCTTGACCAGATGGGCGCCGAGTCGCTGCTCGGCCACGGAGACATGCTCTACCTGCCGCCCGGCACGTCCATTCCCACGCGCGTCCACGGCGCATTCGTCTCGGACCAGGAGGTGCATCGCGTGGTGGCGGGTCTCAAGGCATCCTCCGCTCCCACCTATATCGACGAGATTCTCGACGGTCCGCGCAACGCCATCCCCGGCTTCCCGTCGGACGACGAGGAGGGCGGCGAGGGCGGCGCGGTCGATGCCGAATCGGATCCTCTCTACGACGAGGCGGTGCGCATCGTCACCGAAACCCGCAAGGCGTCCATTTCCGGCGTGCAGCGGCGCCTCAAGATCGGCTACAACCGTGCCGCGCGACTGGTCGAGGCGATGGAAACCGCGGGCTTGGTGGGCCCGCTGCAACCGAATGGGGCGCGCGAGATTTTCGGCGCTCCGCCGCCCGAGGAATAATACCGTGCAGAATGCTCGATCGCCTTGGCTCGCGTTGGTGTGCCTCTTCGTGCTGATTTCAGCGCCCGGCCTCGCCGTACCTGCCGCGCCGGCGTCGCCGGCGGCGGACGTCGATCGTTACCTTGCGGGTCTGTCGAGCTGGTCCGCGGACTTCAAGCAAACCATCACCGACGGCCATGGCAAGGTGTTGCGCAGCGCCGCCGGCAAGTTCTATCTCGAGCGCCCCGGCAAATTCCGCTGGGATTACTCCGACCCGTCGGAGCAGCTCATTCTCGCCGACGGGAAGCAGATCTGGTTCTACGACAAGGATCTCGCGCAGGCGAACGTGCGCGACATGGACTCGACGCTCGCAAGCACGCCGGCGATGCTGTTGTCGGGAACCGGCTCGGTGAGCAGCGAGTTCGACATCAAGGCGCTGCCGAACGACGGTGGGTTGCGCTGGTTCCAGCTCGTGCCCAAGCATCCGAACGGCGATTTCCAACTGGTGCGCATCGGCTTCGACAAGGACGGCGAGCTCTCCTCGATGTTTCTGGCGGACAAGCTCGATCAGATCACTCAGCTCTCCTTCACGCATCCCACGAAGAATCCGAAGTTTGCTGCCGACCTGTTTACATTCGTGCCGCCGGCGGGAGTGGATGTGATCGGGCGCAACGCCAAGTGACCTTCAGGTGACCAGGACAGGCGACGGCACTTATCGGCCGCTGGCCGACCGGCTGCGGCCGCAGACTCTGGACGAATACGTCGGCCAATCGCACCTGCTCGGGCCCGGCGCGCCGCTGCGGCGCGCGTTGGAGAGCGGCCGGCCCCACTCGATGATCCTGTGGGGCCCACCGGGCACCGGCAAGACCACCCTCGCGCGCCTGGTCGCCAAGGGCGCTAATGCCGAGTTCCTGTCGCTGTCCGCGGTGCTCGCGGGCATCAAGGATATCCGCGCCATCGTCGAGCAGGCCAAGAGCCTGCGCGGCACGCGCGACACGGTGCTGTTTCTCGATGAGGTGCACCGCTTCAATAAGTCGCAGCAGGACACCTTTCTGCCCTATGTCGAAGACGGCACGCTCATTTTTATCGGCGCCACCACCGAGAACCCTTCCTTCGAGGTGAACAACGCGCTGCTGTCGCGGGCGCGGGTCTACGTGCTCAAGTCGCTCGACGCCGAGGATCTCGGCCGGCTTCTCGACAGAGCGCTGAGCGACCCGGAGCGCGGCCTCGGGCGGACCGGCCTCGCGCTCGACGAGGGCGCCCGGGAGCTGTTGCTGGCGGCGGCCGATGGCGATGCACGCCGCCTGTTGAACCTGCTGGAAACGGCGGCCGATCTGGCCGCCCCGGGAGCTGCGCCTGGCGCCGCAGCCACGCCTGGCGCCGTTGCCACGCCCGGCGCCGTTGCCACGTCCGGCGCCGTTGCCACGTCCGGCGCCGCGGCCACGCCTGGCGCCCCTTCCATGTCGGGCGCCATGGCCGTGCCCGGCGGACGGCGGCTGGACGCGGATACCATGCGGGCCGTGATCGGCAGCACCTATGTGCGCTTCGACAAGGGCGGGGAGAATTTCTACGATCAGATCTCCGCCTTGCACAAGTCGGTGCGCGGGAGCGACCCCGATGCCTCGCTATATTGGCTTTGCCGCATGCTGGAAGGCGGCTGCGATCCGATGTACATCGCGCGGCGCGCCGTGCGCATGGCGAGCGAGGATATCGGCAATGCCGATCCGCGCGCGCTCACCCTGACCTTGGAAGCGTGTGCGGTGTATGAACGCCTGGGCAGTCCCGAGGGGGAGCTCGCCATCGCGCAGGCCATCGTGTTCCTGGCGTGCGCGGCCAAAAGCAATGCGGTCTACGCGGCGTTCAATGCGGCGAAGGCCGATGCGGCGAGTCTCGGCTCCCTCGAGGTCCCGCTTCACCTGCGCAACGCCCCGACAAAACTGATGAAGGACATCGGCTACGGCAAGGGCTACCGCTATGCCCACGACGAGCCGGATGCCTACGCCGCCGGCGAGCGCTATTTTCCCGACGGTATGGCGGAGCGGCGCTACTACGCGCCGGCCCCGCGCGGGCTCGAGATCAAGATCGGCGAGGCTCTCGCCGCGCGCCGCGCGCGGGAACGGGGGCGAGAACGCGGCCAACCTGACGGATAGATCGCCATGCGGTTGGGCGACTGCCGGCCGGACGCCTACAATGCGGGTCTGAACCCGGACTACTCGAGGAAGGAACAAGGTGCTGGATCCAAAGTTATTGCGCGCTGAATTGCCGAGGGTCGCGGCCGAGCTGGGGCGCCGCGGGTTCGTGCTCGACGTGGACGCCATCGCCGGTCTCGAGGAGCGGCGCAAAGCGGCTCAAGTGGAAGCGGATCGAATTCGCGCTGAGCGCAATGCGAACGCCAAGGCAACGGGCCAGGCCAAGGCTCAGGGGCGCGAGGCCGCGCCGCTGTTGGCGCTCGGGGAGTCGCTGTCGGCCAAGCTTACCGGGCTCGAGGCGGAGCTCGAGCGGATTCAGTCAGAGGTCTCCGAGGTGCAGTTGGGCATACCCAACCTCCTGCATGCGAGCGTCCCAGCGGGACGCGATGAGGCCGACAACCTGGAGGTCCGGCGCTGGGGAACGGCGCGCACCTTCGCGTTCGAGCCCAAAGATCATGTGGCCGTGGGTGCACGCCTCGGCATGGATTTCGAGGCCGCCAGCCGCATCTCAGGCGCCCGCTTCGTCGTCATGACCGGCAATCTCGCGAGGCTTCATCGAGCGCTGATCCAGTTCATGCTCGACATGCACACCCGCGAGCACGGTTATCAGGAGGCCTATGTGCCCTACCTGGTGCATGCCGCCGCGCTTCAGGGGACGGGGCAGCTGCCGAAATTCGAGCAGGACCTGTTCGCCGTGAAGGGCGACCCCGGCTACTTCTTGATTCCGACCGCTGAAGTACCGGTGACGAATCTGGTCCGCGATCAAATCCTGGAGTCGGCGACGCTGCCGCTCAAATATGTGGCGCATACGCCGTGCTTTCGATCGGAGGCGGGGGCCGCCGGCAAGGACACCCGTGGCATGATCCGTCAGCATCAATTCGAGAAGGTCGAGCTGGTGCAGATCGTTCGTCCGGAGAATTCCTACGACGCCCTCGAAGAACTCACCGGCCACGCCGAGGCGGTGCTCCGGGCGCTGGAGCTGCCATATCGCGTGGTGGCGCTGTGCGCCGGCGACGTGGGGTTCTCGAGTGCGAAGACCTATGACATCGAAGTGTGGCTGCCCTCGCAGAAGCGCTATCGCGAGATCTCCTCCTGCAGCAACTTCGAGTCGTTCCAGGCGCGCCGGTTGCAGGCGCGGTGGAGAAATCCCTCCACGGCGAAACCGGAGCTCGTTCACACGCTGAACGGCTCGGGCCTGGCGGTCGGACGCACGCTGGTTGCGATCTTGGAGAACTATCAGCAGGCGGACGGCAGCGTCATCGTGCCGCCTGCTCTCGGTCCCTACATGACGGGAGCGATGCTGCTCAACGGCCCGGCACGGCCATAAAAAAGCCCCGCGGCGCGCGCCGCGGGGCTTGGGTCATCGGCGCAGCCCTGAGACGGGCCAGGCCTCGATGCGGAGCGCCTTAGTTCCGGCTTCCCATCATCAAGCGCAGCACGTACCAGAACATGAGCGCGATCGATGCGAAGAGCTGCATCGCCGCGGACACGTAGCGATCTTCCGGATACATGTGGATGATGTTGGAGGTGTCATAGAGGACCGCCGCGCCCGCGAAACCAATCATCAGGACCGAGAACCAGGTGCCGAGCTGGAAGCCGAAAACCAGGCCCCCGATGATGGCGATCAAAGCGAGAATGCCGCCCCACATCAGGATGGCGCGCAGGAACGAGAAGTCCTTGCGGGTGCGGTGCGCGACGACCATGAGCCCGCCTGCGCCGAGCGCGGTGATCAAGGTGGCGCTGTCGATGGTGCCCGGCGCCTTCGCTTCGGCAATGTAGAGGAGCGGGACGAAGATCAGCGCTTCCACCACGACGTACATGGCGTAGGCAAAGTATTGCATGCCGAGCGACGTGCTGGTCTGAGCGGTGCGGGTTGCCAGCCACCCAATCAGCATGAAGGCGCCCAGGATGAGCAGCCAGGGAAGTCCCAACATGTAGCGCGCGACGTTCATCGCGAAGCCGGATTCGAACAGGCCCATTTCGATCAAAATGAAGCCCAAGATACCGCCCACCACGTGGGTGTAAGTGCGGGTGATGAACACACTGCGGCTGTCGACCTGTGGCCGGGGGAACGCCGCGTTGTTACTGGGGAAATTAGCCATGGAACTGAAGACCTCCTTGGAGACCTTTAACGATTGACACCAGCAGATATTTTAACACCTTGCCCGGCCGCCCGCCGATCATGGGGTAAAGGCCCGGATTCATCGGAGAATCATGGAGTTAATCGCCGGTTTTTCAAGGGCTCCGGTGGCTCAGGCCGCGCGCAGCGCCTCCGCCACCGGCAACCGCGCGGCGCGCAGCGCGGGGAACAAGCCGCCGAGCACTCCAATGGCGCATGCCCAGAGCACCCCTTCGATCAGCAGTAAGCGTGTGACGGTCAATTTGAACACCACTTGGGCAAAGGCACCGCCGAGCGTCGATACGCTGTGGCCGTTGAAAAACAGCCAGGCGAGCGCGCCACCGAGGATGCCTCCCAGGAACGACAACGCGAGGGCCTCGATCATCACCGACAACAGGATCGGCGCTGCGCCGAAGCCGATGGCTCGCAGCGTGGCAATCTCCAGTCCCCGGGCATCGACCGCCGAATACATCGTGTTGAGTGCTCCGAACATGGCTCCGATGGCCATGATGATGGCGACCGTGTTGCCCACGATGTTGATGAAATGCGTCAATTGCTTGGACTGCGCTGCGTAGTAGTCGGGTTCGCGCTCCACATCGACCTTGAGCTGCGGGTCGGTCGTGAGGGCATCCTTGAAGCGATCGAAGGCGTCCGCACTCGTGAGCAGACCCACCGCCGAGCTGTAGCCGGCATTGCGCCCGATGGCCGAACCCACGGTATCCACGTCCGCAAGCAGCTCCGACTCGTGAATATCGCCGTTGCTCGAGAACACGCCCGTCACGGTCCACTCGGCGTTCCGCAGATGCAGCACGCTGCCCACCCGGAGCCCGCTGAATTGCTTGGCCGCGCCGGCGCCGGCAATCAATTCGCGCACCGCGGGCCGGAACATGCGGCCCTCGATGAGGGTGATCTCGGGGCGCACTTTCAGAAGCTGCAGGCCGACGCCGCGCAGCGTGACGTTCGAATCCGAGCCGGTGGCGATTTTCGGGACGTTCACCACGGTCAGCATCTCGTTGGAGAGCAACGCCTTGCCTGCGGTGTCCTTGGCAAGGCCGGGGGCGTTGCCGATGGTGTCGATCTCCTCGCGGGTCAGGTTGCTGTTGAGCTCCGCGTCGGAGCCGCCGCGCAGCACGATGACGCGGTCGGGCCGGCCGCTGTCGGCCACGGTGTGTCGAAAGCCGGTGGCCATCGCCAAAACCGACACCAACACGGCAACCACTCCCGCGATGCCGATGACGATCACGCTCGAGGAGCCGAGACGCTGCGGCAAGGTACTCAAGCTCATCGAGCTCACTGCGAACAACTGCTTGAACATTCGATGACTCCCGCGGCGCCTGCTCAGCGCTTCTCCATGAGGGCGTCGACCACGTTGAGCCGCATGGCGCGCACCGCCGGGGGCAGCCCCACGATGAGCGCCAACAGCACGGCAACCCCGATGCCGAGCGGTTGGGCGCCGTGCGACAAGTCGACCCCGGCAAGCCCGAGCTGCACGATAGGCATCAGCGCGTAACTCAACGCCAGTCCGGCAATCGCCGCCAATACGCAGAGCAAAAGCGACTCGCCGATCACCAGGCCGAGAACCTTGCCGTCCGAGAAGCCGAGCGTCTTCAGCACCGCGAGCTCCGGGGTGCGCTCGCGCACGGATTGCATCATGGTATTGCCGGTGAGGAACAACAAGGTGAAGAATACGGCGCCGAGAATCGCACGCAGGACGAATCCCACGTCCCCCAATTGTTTGATGAAGGCGATCGTAAAATCCTTTGCCGGCTGGGTCTTCGTTTCGTTCGGAGAGTTCGCGAACAGCGCGTCAATCTTGGCGGAAACGGCCGCCGATTGCGTCGGGTCGTCGATACGCTCCTCATACCATCCGACTTGACCCTTGCCAAAGCTGCGCCCCTCGTCGAAAAGTTCGTAATGGAACAAAACGGTGGAGGCTTGCTGGGTGGCCTGTGTCGGGTCCCTGGCATCGAAGGTACCGACGATGTCGAAGGTCCAATTGAGCGAGCCATCGGCTTTGTTGGTCCAGATGGTCGAATGCAGCGGTAACCGGTCGCCTATCTTCCAACCGAATTTCTTCATGAGAGCGACGTTGACGATCGCGCCCGCCCGGGAATTGCGAAACGCGCTCATCTGGTCGGGTCTCACGATGAACTCGTCCTTGTGCAAGTTGAAATACGTGTCGGTGTCGATCGGCAGCGCGAATACGAAATTCTTGGACTCTTGATAGTACGCGCCGAACCAGGTGATCCAGGTCACTTCGGCGACGCCGGGTACCGAACGGATCTGTTGCCTGAAGGAAAACGGCAGCAGCAACGTGAGCGAGAACCGATTGGTCGTGATCAGCTTGTCCGCGCCGGTGACGCCGGTGCCGGGGTTCTCGAACGCATAGTCGACCGTCTGCAGGACACCGAACAGCAGGAACGCGATCACGATCGAAATGAAGGTGAAGCTCGTGCGCAGCTTCTTGCGCCATAGCGAGGCCCACACCAGCGGCAGGTATTTCATGATCGCGCGTCCGCCTCAGGCCGCCAAGGTCCCGGATTCCAGCAGTGCACCTTTGTCCATGTGCAGGTGGCGGCTGCCGAATTCCGCAGCCTTCGGGTCGTGAGTCACGATCACAATGGTCTTGCCGTGCTCGCGATTCAGGATCTGCAGCAGCTGCAGGATCTCGTCCGCGGACTTGCGGTCAAGGTCCCCGGTGGGCTCGTCGCAGACCAGAAGCTTGGGGTCCGCCACCAGGGCGCGCGCAATCGCCACGCGCTGCGCCTGGCCGCCGGAGAGCTCGTTGGGCTTGTGCTTGGCGCGATCCGCGACTCCCACCAACGTGAGCGCGGCCGAGGCGTTCGCCGAGCGCTGGGCGGCGGACAGGTGGGTGAGCAGCAGCGGCAGCTCGACGTTGCGCTGCGCGCTCAACATGGGCATCAAATTGTAGAACTGAAACACGAATCCCACATTGCGGGCGCGCCAGGCGGCCAGCTGTCCGCTGTTGAGCCGGTCCAGGCGCTGGCCGGCGACGGTGATTTCGCCCGAGGTCGGTGTGTCCAGGCCGCCGATGAGGTTGAGCAGCGTGGTCTTGCCCGAGCCGCTCGGGCCCATGAGGGCGACGAACTCGCCGCGGGCGATGCCCAGATTGAGATGGTCGAGCACCGGCACGTCTTGCTTTCCGCGCGCGTAATGCTTGACGACGTTGCGCAGGCTCACGATGGTCTCACTCATGTCTCGCTCCGTTGCGGACCGCGGCCGTCGCGGTCAGGGTTCGATGTGAATCTCGGCGCCATCCTTGAGCTTGCTGAAATCGCCGACCGCGACGCGCTCGCCGGGTGACACGCCGGCGAGTACCACGACCTGTTCGCCGTTCGAGGCGCCCAGCCTGACCGCACGCCGCTCGACGGTCAAATCATGAAGCACGTACACGACCCCGGCTTGACCCGACGACTGTACCGCACCGGGAGGCAGCGTCACGGCATTTGCCGTTCGTGCGCCGCCGGTGTCCGTCGCCGCTCCCAAGAACGCCACCCGCACGCCCATTTCCGGCAGGATGCGCGGATCCTTCTGGTCGATGCCGATGCGCACGGTCACCGTGCCCTTGCTGCGGTCGGCGGTCGGGATCACCGCAATGACGTGACCCGGAATCAGCCAGTCGGGATAGGCGTTCAGCTTCGCCGATACCTTCTGGTCGGGTTGGACGCGATTGATGAAGTTCTCGTTCACGTCGACCTGGATTTCGAGCGACTCCATGTCCACGATGGTTCCGATCCCCGTGCGAGTGAAGCCGCCGCCGGCGGAAATCGGCGAGACGATCTCGCCCGGCTGTGCAGCCTTCACGGTCACGATGCCCGAAAAAGGGGCGCGCACCACGGTATCGTCGAGATTGCGCTGAGCCAGCTCGATGTTCCGCTGCGCGACTTCGAGGTTGCTGCGCTGGGTGGCGAGCTGCGCGGCGAGCGCATCCATCGCCGTTTGCGAATTGTCGACGGCCGACTGACTCACGAAGTGGCCGCCGAGCAGGCTCGTTTGGCGCTCATAATCGCGCCGGGCGTTTTTGAGATTGACCTCGGTTTCCGCGAGGCCGGATTTTGCGTAGTCGAGCTGCGCCCGGGCGGCGTTCAACGCCGCACGCAGATTCGTGTCGTCCAGCCGGGCGATCACCTGGCCCTCCTTGACGCGGTCCCCCTCTTCGATGTCGAGCTCCACCATCTTGCCCGTGATCTTCGACGCCACCGTGGCTTGCCGGCGGGCGACCACATAGCCCGACGCGTCGAGGATCGAAGAGGCGGCGGCAGAGCCCTCGCCAGCCGTGGATTGCGCCACCGCGACGTGAACCGGGATGCCCTTCGGGCGGTACCAGAACCAGGCGAGCGCGATGACCGCCAGCAATGCCGCGGCGGCTATGAACCATAGGCCCCGGCTCGTGGAGCGCGGCGGCTCGCTGTCGCGATCGATGCGCAGCTGGTTGAGCAGGGCGGATTTATCCTCCATGCGACCGGGCGCCGTGAGCGATTAGAAATCCTGCGAAGTGGCGGGCGAAGGGGTCAGTCAGACTCGCGCCTATGCGGTCGGTGGTTCTCAATGCAGCATAATGGCTAGGGCGTCGTAATGTCCATCCACGAGTGGCCGGCCGCCGCGCCGGCGGCATTGCCCGGATCGGATCGCGCGTGAGCGATGCCCCTTGAGGTAAACTTTGCATCGGGCCGGCTGGGTGCGGCCCGAAAATCAGGTGGGATGGCCGAGCGGTTTAAGGCAGTAGTCTTGAAAACTACCGAAGGGGCAACCCTTCCGTGAGTTCGAATCTCACTCCCACCGCCAAAAAGCAACGACCTGCATGCCCCGGGTACGCCTCCGGATCGCTCAAGGCGGGCGTGGCATCTTGAGCCGTCCGATGAATTCGGAGATGACATGCCAGGTATCGCCGGCGACGATGGCCTCGCAGTCCTCGACCTCGCGGGCGGTCAGATCCATGTGAGACTCGACGCCATCGATCGTCACCATGATTCTGGCGGTGTTGCTGTTGGTATGGGTGCCGCCGGATTTACAACGTATCGCTTGAGCCGCGATTCCCGCCCGCTCGAGTTCTTCGCGAACGTGAGCCGCAAGTTTGAGCTTGCCAATGTCAAAAGCGGAAAGCGGCAATTCGATGGTCCTGCCGGTGAGCAATCCACCGCATTCTAATCCACGGAGCGGGTATTTACTCAATCCCCCCTGCATTCGGCCGACATAGGTTGATCGACGGCAGTGTGCGATGGGAGAGATCAGCTTGAATGAGGCGTCGGAATGAGCAGCGCGTCACAGTTCGCGCGGCCGGGGGATTCGAGTTTCGATTCCTATGTCGCGCTGGCGAACGGCTTGGTCGCGGACCTGACCGGCATCTGCCTGCTCGACGGCTCGCTTGAGCCGAGCGGCCAACAGGGTGAGCTCACGGGGATCCCCGTCGTCGAGTGGGTGCGCTCGCTCGACTGGACGGAATCGCACGACATTCGGCCGGCGGCGGGCATGCGCGTCGCCTACCGATGGTGGACCGCGATTCCGCTGCAGCAAACCGACGGCGCCTTGCTCGGGGTGTTCTGCGTCAGCCAGCGACTCGCGGAGTCCTCGACTCAGCCCGCCCGCGTCGCGGCCGACGTCGCGCTTCGCCTCAAGCCGCTGCTTGATTGCATTCATCGGGAATTATCGACCGCGGTGCCGGCGCGCGCGCGATTGGAAGTGCTCACGGGGAGGGCGGCGGAACTCGAGTGGCTGTTCAACCTCACGGCAGACCTGAAGGGTACCGTGGACGACAAGAGCATCTTGGAGCACCTGGTGGCCCAGGCGACGGCGCGGCTCAGCAGCGCTCTCGGGGTGTTGTACGTACCCGACAAGCGCCTGACCATCAAATGCGAGCACGACAAGGAGGCTGCCGCGCAGCTTCTCGAGCAGTGGTGCCAAACTCAAGAGCACCTGATCACCTGGGTGCAACGACAGCGCCGTCCGATGGTGGTCAATGGCGGTGCCCGCGCGGGCGGACTCAATCGGTGCAAGGTCTTGTGCGTCCCCATGGAGCGCAATGCGGGCCATGTGAACGGGGCGCTGATTTTCTACAACCCGCCGCAGGCGCCGAACTACACGAGCCGGCAGGTATTTCTGGCGCGGCACATCGGACGACAGGCGGCGAGCCTGGTTGAAGCTCAGTTCGACCTGATGACCGGCCTATACACGCGCAGCGGCCTCGATCAGATGTATTCGGATCTCGCCGACGCGGCGGACGGCGGCGAAAGCAGCGTGCTCTATGTCGACATCGACCACGTGCGGGTGGCGAACGAGCTCCATGGATTCGAGCTCGGCAATGAGCTCATCGTGCGGGTGGCCGATTTGCTGTCCACGCCGCTCTTGCCGGATGGCGCGCTGGCCGCGCGCATTTCGGGAGATCGATTTGCCGTGGTGTTGCCCGGTACCATCCCCGAGGAGGCGCTCAAGGTCGCCCATTGCCTGCAAGATGCGGTCGCGAAACTCGTCATCGGCCCCTCGAAGGAACGCTTCGATGTGTCGATCAGTTGCGGCGTATCGTCGCTGGTGCCGATGCCCGACGGCTTGGCGAGGGCCATCGCCGCGGCGGAGCTCGCCTGCAAAGCCGCGAAAGGCCGTGGCCGCAATCGCGTGGAGCTGTACGCCTTCGAGGACGGAAGCATGATGCGCCGCCACGCCGATATGCTCGCGGTCGGCCAGCTGCGCTCGGCACTCAAATCCGAGCGCCTGCTGTTGTACGCACAGCGCATCACGCCGCTGCAAGATCCCACCCTGCCGGGGGGTTATGAGCTGCTGCTGCGCCTGCGCGACAAGGATGACGTGCTCCTCTCGCCGGGACCGCTCGTCGATGCCGCCCAGCGCTATCAGCTGTTGCCGACCATCGACCGCTGGGTGGTGAAGGCGGCACTGCAGGCGCTCGGGCCTTACCGCGCGATGCTGGCAAGCCGCGGCCTCACGGTCTCGCTCAACGTGTCCGGCCAGTCCATCGGCGATGAAATGTTCATTCAGCATTTCACCCAGCTTCTGAAAAGTGCCAATCTGCCGCGGCAATGCATCAGCGTGGAACTCACCGAGCAGGCCGCGATCACCAATCTGGCGAGTGCGAAAAGCATGGTCGTGCGGCTGGGCGCGCTGGGATGCGGCTTTGCGCTCGATGACTTCGGTACCGGCGCCAACTCGCTGACCTATTTGAAGACCCTGAACGTCGATCGGGTCAAAATCGACGGCAGTTTCGTGCGCGACGTGCTCACGGACCGAAATTCCCAGGCGACCGTTCGGGCGATTGTCGAGCTTGCGAAGGGGTTGGGAATAGAGACCGTTGCGGAGTACGTCGAAACCGAGGAGATCGCGGCCGAGATTCGTCGCCTGGGTGTCGATTACGCCCAAGGATATGCTTTCGGCAGGCCCGAGCCGCTGGGTGGACTGCTGGAGAGTCTCGCCGAGGATGAGTCGCGGCGGCTTCACAAGCTGTTCCTCGAGACTTAGGGTCCCACCGCCGTAGTGCCTGCGGCCGCGGATTCGTACTCCAGCTCGCGATGCACGGTCGATTGCCGCTGCGCGTTTTCCGCGGACTCCACGGGTGCGCGAACCAGCAGCACGGGAACGGGCGCGCCGCTGAGCACTTCCGCGGTGTCGCTGCCCACCGCCTTCGGGCCGCCGCGCGGATGAATGCCCATCACGATCAGGTCGGCCGGCCATTGCCTTGCCTGAGCGAGGATCACGGCCGCGGCCGAGCCTGCCACGGATTCGATCAACAGGCACTGTGGGATCAAGCCTTGCTCACGCACGGCCGTCTCTGCCTTGCCGAGTATGCTCTTCCCGATCTTTGACAGCGCCGCGACGATCTCCCGACGCGACGAGTCGGTCGGGCTGAAGGCATAATCAAAAATCGGTGCCCTGACGATGTGCAGAAGCAGCAACTCGGCGCGATGCCCCCTGGCCAACCGAAGCGCTTCGTTCAGAGCGGCCGCCGATGCGTCGCTGCCGTCGACCGGTACGAGGATTCTCGGATACATCGCGGCGATCTCCAATACTTGGCGACGAGCGCCATATCCTGCGACACTGATCGGTCACGGGAGTCTTTGGCAATGATGGCTTGCCGAAGGATTATTCGGTAATTGCCTAGCGCCGATCCGAGGTGTTCAACGATGCATGCAATGGTGCTCAGGGGCCGCGGGCTGTCGATGAATCTCGAGGAGCGCCCCGATCCGCTACCGCTGGCTGGGCAGATCCGCATTCGCATCGAGGCATGTGCCGTGTGTCGAACGGATTTGCACGTCATCGACGGGGAGCTCCCGCACATCGGCTACCCGATCGTTCCGGGCCATGAAATCGTCGGGACCGTCGAGGCGCTGGGAGAAGGCGTCGGGCAATTCACATTGGGAGAGCGGGTCGGAGTGCCCTGGCTGGCGAAAACCTGCGGGCGCTGCGAGTACTGCCGCTCATCGCGTGAGAATCTTTGCGATACGCCGCAGTTCACCGGTTACAGCCGCGACGGCGGCTTCGCAACGCACGTCATCGCGGAGGCGGCTTTTTCGATTCCGCTCAGGGAGTTTGCCGATCCTGTCGCCGCGGCGCCGCTGCTGTGCGCGGGGCTGATTGGTTGGCGCTCGCTGGCGGCCGCCGGGGAAGGACGCACGATCGGCCTATATGGATTCGGCGCGGCCGCTCACGTGATCGCGCAAGTTTGCCGCTGGCAGAACCGCCGGGTATTCGCCTTCACCCGCCGGGGGGATGCAGCAGCCCAAGACTTTGCTCGTTCGCTCGGCGCCGTCTGGGCGGGAGATTCCGATGTCTCGCCTCCAGAACTTCTGGATGCGGCGATCATATTTGCGCCCGTTGGCTCCCTGGTGCCCGCGGCGCTGCGGTCGGTGAAGAAGGGCGGCCGGGTCGTGTGCGGCGGCATCCATATGAGCGATATTCCGTCGTTTCCCTACAGCCTCTTGTGGGAGGAGCGGCAATTAGTCTCGGTCGCCAATCTGACCCGCAAGGACGCAGGGAGTTTCCTGCCCGTCGCCCGGCAGGCGCAGGTTCGTACCTCGACGATCGTGTACCCGCTCGAGCGGGCCAACGAGGCGGTGAACGACTTACGCGAGGGCCGCCTGCAGGGTGCGGCCGTGCTCGTGCCGGCGCACTACAGCACCTCGCCATAACGCGCATCGGCGCTCTGCGGCAAACGTGACATGAAGTCCGCAACCGCCCTCATGTCCTCGGGGGTCAGCTTGCCCACCACTTCGATCACCGCCGGATCGGCCTTCGAGCGATGTCCGGCCGCAAATCCCTTCATCTGGTCGACCAGGTATGTGTAGTTCTGACCGGCGATCGCGGGGACCGTCCCCTGCGCCTGTCCGTCGCCGAGCGCGCCGTGACACCCAGCGCAGCGTGCATTGTACAACTCGCGTCCCCTGCCGAGCCGCAGTGCATCACCATGTTCCCCGTGGGTATCGTGCGGCTGAGCAGCCAAATAGGCTGTCACGTCGCTGAGAACCTGCGGATTCGCGAGCTCTGGTCGAGCGAGAACCTGATGCATTTTGGGGGCGAGGCGGTCAGCGTTGATGATTTGCACCAGTTCCCTCAAAAGGTATTGGCGTTGCTGCCCGGCCAGTTGGGGGATCTCGCGTTCGCCGCCTCCGCTGCCGCGGGCTTCGTGACAGCGTATGCAATAGCGCTCATAGATCACTTTCCCATGGGCCGCATCCGGCGTGGCCGCTCGCGCCCGATCCAGAAGTGCACGGGGCTCATCGGATGCCAACGCCGCTTGGAAGCACAGCACCGCCAAAGGCAGCGCTCCCGCGGCTCGCAGCCAACGGTCGATCCGCCGATGGCTCCCTTGGCGCAGAGTCTTCAGCTCTCGTCACCGAGCGTCATGTGCAGCTTGACCAGATGCGCGACCGACCGCGCGCCCATCTTCTCCATCACCTTCGCGCGATGAATTTCGACCGTCCGCTCGCTCAGTCCAAGATCGATCGCAATCACCTTGTTCGCATTCCCTTCGACAATCAGCTCCATCACTTGCTTCTCACGGGGCGTCAAGGAGTCGAGCCGGTGCTGCACGTCGGAGCGACGCGCCGCGGTGCTTCGATATTCGGCGTCCTGCTTGAGGGCGTGGTTGATGTGGTCGAGCAATTCCTGATCCCGAAAAGGCTTCTGGATGAATTCGAAGGCTCCTTCCTTCATGGCCTGCACGGCCATGGGTACATCGCCATGTCCCGTGATGAAAATCACCGGCAGCATCGAGCCCATGCGATTCAGCTGCTTCTGCACCTCGAGACCGCTCATTTCCGGCATTCGGATGTCCAGCACCAGGCAGCCTTGCGAATCGGTCGTGTAGCGTTCCAAAAAATCGCTCGCGCGCGAGAACACCGAGGTCTTGTACCCCACGGTGCTCAACAGGGTATCCAGGGCTCGACGCATGCCGTCATCGTCGTCGACGACATAAATCGTGGGGACGGTGGCCTTTTCAGCAGGTTGGACCATACTTGTTCTCCGAATCCGAACGGCATCAGTGTAACGTGAGCGCCGTCGCTACGGGTAATCCCGTATCCTCCGAGCAAATCGGAACCAGGATACTAGGGGCGATTCGCTCAACAGTGGAGGTTTCGGGTGATCAAAGGCTGTCTTTTGTCCGCATTGTGCCTGGTCCTGAGCCTTCAGGCCTCGGCCTCCGAGGAATCCGCCGATCGGCTGACACAGTCCGCCCTCGATCTCGATGCGCACAAGGGGCGCGGCGCGGTGGAGTTTCACCGTTCCTGTGCACGATGCCACGGCGATGCGGCGCAAGGGGATGCCGGGCAGGCCATTCCTTCCTTGGCGGGGCAGCGGTTCAAATACCTCGTGAGACAGCTCGCGAACTTCTCCGCGCAGGAGCGCGACAGCGACATCATGCAGCGTGTCCTGGCGCACAAGACGGTGAAGCAGCCGCAAACCTGGGTCGACATCGCAGCCTATTTGAATAATCTGCCGATCACGGTTCCCGCCGGCCATGGCAACGGTGAACACGTCGGCCTCGGGCGTGGCATATTTCATGAGCAATGCGCATCCTGTCATAAGCTCGATGCCCATGGGGATGATGAAGGCTTCGTGCCGTCGCTGAGAAACCAGCAGTACACGTACCTGGTCGCGCAACTCGAGAAATTGGCCGAAGGGCGCCGCCACAACGTGGACGAGGATCTCGTCCGGTTCTGGCGGAGTCTTGAGGACCAGGACGTGCTCGGCACGGCTGATTACTTATCCAGGCTCTCAGGACCGGGCGAGGTTCACAAGCTGATGCGGCGCGATGGTTCGGTGGTCGACTAGCTGCGACGCAAAGTTTCGGCCGTGTCGATGAGCTTAAAGCGACGCCGCGCCATCGGCGCCCGGCAGTTGAGCTGGGCCGGATCGCTCAAAGAGCCCGCGAGGCAGTGACCAAAGTCGGATCTTCCGCCTGCCGGTGCGTCGTCATGCCGAGCCAATGCGCGAGTTCGATCATATGGGTGTTGGTGGCCAGCATGGTGGCATGCAGTTCGCGGACGCCATGGGCACGGGCGTATTCGAACAAGAGCTCACAAAGCGCAACCGCCACACCGCGCGTCTGCCAGTCGTCCATGACGGCTACGGCAAATTCGCTGCCCGACATTCCGTCCTCGCAGTAGCGCGCGACGCCGATGATCCGTTCTACGTCCCCGGCGCCCAAGACGGCGACGAATGCCATAGTGCGTTGATAGTCCACGTGTACCAACCGCTCCACCAGGGCCGCCGGCGGCTCGCACATGGCGGACATCATGCGCGTGTAGCGGGACTCGGGACTCAGGCCCACGATGAACGCGCGCTCCCGGGCCGAATCGTCAGCGCGTATCGGACGTATGCGATACGCCGCGCCGTCACGAGTCAGCGCCGCTCGCTCCCAAGCGACAGGATAGGGAGGCGAGGTTGCATCCATGTCCATCAATGCATCATGAATACGGGAACATTGGCGTGTTCGAGCAGCGACTGCGTGACGCCGCCGAAGGCGCGCTCCCGCAGACGGCTGTGACCGAATCCGCCCGCAACCAGCAAATCGGCCTTCAGATCGGCGGCCGCCCGGCCGAGATGGTAGCTCAAGGTGCGCCGGCCGCTGCAGATCACCTCGGTTTGTGCCGTGATGCCGCGCCATTTGATCCGCTCGGCGAGATGTTTGAGCGACTCGGGGACGTGCGGCTCATCCTCCACGATGTGGAGCAGCACCACTTTGTGCGCTTTTTCCAACAACGGCCACGCCGCGCCGAGAGCGCGCGCCGATTCGGCAGTCTCCTTCCAACCCACGACGACGGTGCCGGTCAGCGTCACCGGCGGGAAATCCGGAGCGATCAGGATCGGCCGGCCGCAGGTGAGCAACAAATCTTCCAGAAGCTTCGAGGGCAGGTAATCGATGTGTGAGGGCCGCCCGAGGACCACGAGGTCGCTATGCCTCGAATGCATCAACAGTCTGTCGCGGGCATGATCCATCTCCTCCACGAAGCTGGCCGATACGGCATTGGATTTTCCTGGACTCGCGCGCATCGAGACGGAGTTCCTGCTGCAGAAAGATTGAACGTGTGCCGACGCGGCCTCGGAAAGCGCGCATTCCTCCGCGCGCAGCACATTCAGCGCAACCGGCAACGCGGCGTCGTGGTAGAAGTCCGCAGGGGGGGAGTACACCGCAGCTTCGGGAGCGGTGAGTTGGACATGGTAGAACTCCAGGTGTGCCGCCAGCGGCCGCGCTGCGGCCAGGGCGGTCGCGAACACTGCATCGTCCGTGGAACTCCCGCTCGCCGGGACGAGGACGGTCCTGATCATCTACGCCCCCGGACGCTAGAAGTTGATTTGGGTTTCACGAGCAAAACATCGCAGGGAAGCGCGTCGAGGACCTGCTCGGCGGTGCTGCCGAGAAGCAGCCGATCCAAGGCGGTTCGCGATACTGCACCCATGACCACCAATTGCGCCTTGAGTGATCTCGCCACTGCCGGCAGTACGTATTTGGGATCTCCGACCTGCAGGTGCCTTTGACGGGGCGCGATTCGATAGCGGGCGTTGAGCGACTTGAAGCGGCGCCGGATGGTCCGGGCATGAGCCTCCTCCTGCGGCAGCGAAATGGGTATCGCGACCGGCGCGAAGGCCGAATCAGAAACGAATCCGAGTAGCGGAGAATAGGCGTGCACGCTATGCAGGGAAGCGGAGAGCAATTTGGCGACCGTGCGGCCGGCATCGACAATGCGTGTGTCCAAAGTGGCCGGCTTGTCGTTCTGGTGCCATGGATCGAGCGCCGCTAAGACTGGCCGCCCGCGCGCAGCAGGCATTGTTTTGACGATCAGCAGGGGCACCGGGCAGTGGCGTATCAACTCGTAATCGCTTTGCAGCAGGAACCATCTTGCCAGCAGACTATGTTTATGTGCCTCGATCGCGACGAGGTCGGCGGGCGCTTTTCTCAACCGCTGGACGATGCTTTCGCTCAACGAATCGTGAGTGACCACCGTGCACGAGACCTCGACGCCTCGCAGCCGCAGGCGGCGCGCGAGTTTCTCGAGCTCGCGTGCGCGGCTCTCGGCAATGGCTCGATTGATTTGCAGCAACGTGGCGTTGGGCAGTCCGAGCACCGTGGAGTCGGGACGGATGACGCTGAACAGCTCCACCGTTGCATCGGCTTTCAGGGCGAGATCGCCCGCGCGCCGTACCACGCGTGTTGCTGCGCCATCCGCAACGGCGATGAGAATGCGGCGTATACGAAGCGGCATATCACTCTTCCCTTCCGGCTTGGAACGAAGAGTCTATCGTCATCGTGGACCGAGGCGATGTGCCATCAGGGCTTTTACGTACGGCGAGCGCATTCCTGGAGAGCCATCCAATGCTTACAGATCGAGCAAAGCGGCCAATTCGCGGTCATGACCGTAGATGTCGTCGAAGAAGAGTATCTTCCCGTCCTCCGTGGCGAGCGCCGTCCCATAGAGGATCAGCACGGGGATGGGGTGCGCCAATCGAACGTGCTGCGTGACCTCGCCGTCCATGGCCTGTTGGACTTTCTCGGCGGTCCATTGCCCGCCGGTGTCCCGCAGCACGTGCACGGCCAACGCCACCGGGTCGCTCACCCGGATGCAGCCATGACTGAACGCCCGCACCTGCTCCTTGAATAGCGCCGGCGTGGGAGTGGAATGGAGGTACACCTCATACGGATTCGGCAGGGAGAATTTGATCAGTCCCAGTGCATTGTCCGGACCCGGGCGCTGCCTGAGCTTCAGACGCCCCTCGCTGAGCGAGTCGAGCGTTGCGCTGGAGAGCGCTACGGGGCGCGACACCTCATCGCTCGCCGGTACGATCTCCAGATGCTGGGATTGCAGATACTCGGGCTGACGGCGCAGCTTGGGAAGCATCTCCTTTTTTACGATGCCGTCCGGCACCTGCCAATAAGGGCGGAAAATTACCGATGTCATGTCGGCCACGAACACCGGGGTATGGGCCGGCTGGAATGCCCGGCCGACGATTACATCCATCTGCAGCACATCCGACTTGCGATCCTGCAGCGAGTTGAACGCGAATAGCCGGAATTGCGGAATGTTGACGATGACCGGCGGAGCAGAGAATTCCGGCACCCAACGCCAACGCTCCAGGGTCAACTCGATCTGCCGCACCCTCGCCGCAAGCGGCACGGCGAGCGCCCGCGACGTGACCGCATCCAGGGCGCCGTTGATTCTCAAGCCGTGGCGTGCCTGAAATCGCTTGACCCCACCGGAGAGAGTTGCATCGAACATGAGCGGCTCGGCCGGCGATTTCGTGGCGGGCGCCAAATCTCCGAGCCGCACGAGCGTTTGGCGCAGCGCCTGCGCCTGTGCGTACGGGCTGCCGATTTTGATCGGGTGTGCCGGCGCAGCGAGCAGCGGAGGAGGGTCGCGCGCCAGAGCGCGGTATGCCGATAACGAGTTTTTGAGCAGGGCGTAGTGGTAGAACTGGGGCTCGACCGAGGCCGCGATACTGGCGACTGTCTGCACGGCGCCCGTTTGCACGGCGCCCGT
>Ga0182030_10005269_pt1 | contig 27486 bp, 22 predicted proteins | sample 812S3MmetaG_FD_121299 | JGI IMG/M metagenome (GOLD analysis project Ga0182030, IMG submission 121299) | Permafrost microbial communities from Stordalen Mire, Sweden - 812S3M metaG (Illumina Assembly) | ecosystem: Environmental > Terrestrial > Soil > Wetlands > Permafrost | place: Sweden... | reverse complement strand
GGAGCTGACCCCGGACGACATGGCGCGCACCATGATCGGCGCGGAACAATTGACCATTCAGCCGGCCCGGGTCGGCGAAATCGGCGCGACCCGGCTCGAACTCTTCAAACTCAACGCGCTCGACGACGCCGGTGCGGTCGCGGTCCGGGACATCTCGCTCGCCATTCGCGGCGGCGAAATCGTCGGCATCGCCGGGGTTTCCGGCAACGGCCAGCGCCAGCTGGTCGAGGTGCTGGCCGGTCAGCGCGAGGCCGAAAGCGGCGAAATCCGCGTCGCCGGCGATGTCTATCAGGCCAGCCGCGAGGAAATGCGCCGGCACAAGATGTCGCTGCTGCCGGAGGAACCGCTGAAGAACGCCTGCGTCGCCGGCATGAGCGTCGCCGACAATCTCGCGTTCCGCGAATTCGACCGCGCCCCGTTCGCCAGCGGCGGATGGTGGCTCAACCGCGCCGCCTTTCGCGACGACGCCGAGAAAAAGATCACGCAGTACAAGATCAAGACCCGCACGCCCGACACGCCGATCGCCTCGCTGTCCGGCGGCAATGTGCAGCGCGCCGTGCTGGCGCGCGAACTCGGCGATGTCGTGGAAGTGCTGATTGCCGCCAATCCCTGCTTCGGCCTGGATTTCGCGGCGGTGGCGCAGATTCACGCCGAGATCATGGCGGCGCGAAATCGCGGCGCCGCGGTGCTGCTGGTGAGCGAAGACCTCGACGAACTGCTCGAACTGTCCGACCGCATCACCGTGATGTTCCACGGCGAGTTGGTCTACGAGGCCCGCGCCAGCGAGGCTGACCTGACCGAAATCGGACGGCATATGGCAGGACACTAAGCGCGGCCGAGAGCCGTCTCAAGGCTGATTTGGCTGGCCGGTCAATCGGAAGACCAAAAAATACCTGGCGCCTCGCTTGGCAAGAGCCGAGGCGCCAGGAAGATAACGCGGGATCCTATTCGGCAGGCGCCGCCAGCGGCATGTCCGGATGCGCAACGAAGTGGGCGCTGGCGCCGAACCTGTGAGCCGCGAGAAATCCGACCGCCATGACGGCATAAGCCAGCGCAACACCCGGCGTCACACCCATTCCGCCCCCGATACCAACCGACTCCCCGTGCATGAAGCCGAAAAAGGTCAGCACCGCACCGGCAAACGCGAAGGCCGAAGCCTTCATGTAGTCGCGCTCGATGACAAAGACGCCGACCGCGCCGAGTATGAGGCCCGCCAGGATCGAGCCGCCGCCCATGACTTCCAGCCCGTGATACAGCACGCCTTGCTGGGGCAGTGCTGCGATCGCCGCGGCCTTGACCTCCGCCACCTTGTCGCCAGCAAGGCCGCCCACCTTCTGGGCGGCGTCGAGCGTCGATCCCAGCATGGTGTCGATTTGAAGCTTGGCCCAGGCCGCCAGATGCGGCGTCAGGGCGAGCACGATCGCGGGGGCGTGCTTGATCGGCGTGGTCTGGAAAGCCTGCGCCCCGATCAGCATGCCGATGTAGAGCAGGATCGGCGAGATGGCGACCACCGGCACCAGCGCCAGCAGCACCGAGATGATGCCAAACCACGCCAGCACGACCACCATGATCCCGGTCGCGGCCGAATAGCCGATCCGGCCGCCCATCGCCTTCCATCCGGGATGGCCGATATAGACCGCGTTGATGAACGGATTGCCCATCAGGCAGCCGATCAGGCTGACCACGCCATCGGCGGTCAGCACGCGCGTGGTCGGATATTCATCGCCTGCGGCTTCGGCGCTTTCGACGTTATCCATCGCCTCGACCAGATCGTAGATGCCGAACGGGATGGCGGTCACCAGAATTACGCCGAGATATTCGAAGCCCGAGAAGATCTGGCCCACGGCCGGCAACGGCACCGAGAAGCCGAAATTCGCGAAGGCGTCGCCGACGCCCTTGACGCTCAAGCCGCCGAGCCCAAGGCCGAACAGGTTCGAGCCCCACGCGATGATCATGCCGACCGCGATGGCGACCAGCCCGGCCGGGATTCCCTTTGGGTATTTCACGCCGCCGAACCAGCTGACCAGAATGACGGCAAAGCAGATCAGGCCGATCTGCGGCGTCATGTACATCTCAAGCGCCGGGCGCATCGCGATGAAGGTCACCGATACGCCGGCAAGCGTGCCGAGCAAAGCCGCGCGCGGGGTGATCTTGCGGATATAGGGCGCGATGAAACCGCCGATCATCAGGATGAAACTCTGGAAGAAGACCCAGACGAGGCCGGCGGACCAGCCCTTCATCGGATCGCCGGTCTTGATCGTGATCGGCAGCATGATGACGAAGGTGACGATGAACATGTGCGGCACGCTGATGCCTGAAGGCAGCGCGCAGACGTCGCTGCGGCCGGTCTTCTGCGCCAGCCGGTAGGCCAGCCAGGCATAATAGAACGTCGACAGGCACATCATCAGGCCGAGCGCCGGCAGGATGCGGCCGAACACCAGCGAATCCGGCATCTTCAGCACGAAGCGCAGCAGCCCGGTCAGTACCAGCATATTGACGAGGATATTGGTGCCGAATCCGAAGAAGGCGTTCCAGTCGCCGGGCGTCCACAGTACCGGCTTGAAATCTGACTTTCCGGCAGTAATGCTCGTGCTCATCGTGTTGCTCCCGCTGCCAAATTGTTTGAAGTCTCCAGTGTCATTGCCTTGAGAACCGCGGCCGAGTCGCTGACCCAGCCGAAGATGCCACCCTGGGCCTTGATCATCTTCAGGCCCATCTCGTGGAATTCAGGGAAATAGGATGCACAGCCATCGGCCAGCACGACGCAGCGATAGCCGCGGTCGTTGGCCTCGCGCACCGTGGTGTTGACGCAAACTTCGGTAGTGACGCCGCACACCAGCAGATTCTCGATGCCGTATTTCTGCAGCACATCGCCGAGCTCGGTGGCGTAGAATGCCCCTTTGCCGGGCTTGTCGATGACGACCTCGCTGTCGAGCGGATACAGCGCCGGAATAATGTCGTGGCCGGCTTCGCCGCGGATCAGGATACGTCCCATCGGGCCGGGATCGCCGATTCTCAGGCTTGGTGCGCCGCGCTCGATCTTGGCCGGCGGCGCGTCGGACAGGTCGGGCATATGCCCCTCGCGGGTGTGCACGACCAGCATGCCGCTGTCGCGCGCCGCAGCCAGCACCGCCGCGATCGGCTCCACGGCGCGCGCGAGCTGCGAGACATCGTTGCCCAGCGTTTCGCCGAAGCCGCCGGGCTCCATGAAATCGCGCTGCATGTCGATGATGAGAAGCGCGGTCGCCGCCCAGTCCAGATCGATCGGCTCTGGCTCCGCGACGACGGTGCCGCTGGATGGATGCTTTGAGTTCGCCATGACGGATGCGTCCCGAGCAAAACAACTCTCGGAATCAACGAAGCAAGCCCTATGCCATTGTGTACAACGCGATCTGGCGTCGGTTCACATAAAAATCTTTTGTAATTTCAGTCACATGTATTTTGGAAGGGAGATTGCTTATTCCCTATGCGCAGCTTTTATGACGTGCATTTGCTTATTAGCTGAGCGTTTTTATCCCTGCATCCGATTTACGCATCGGCGTGCGCAGCGCGTCAAAACAGCCGACTGGAACAACGCGACTCTAGGATTTCGTTGTGATGCCGGGGCCGCGCGGACGAAAGTTTTCGATCAATCGCAACAGCACGCGCGCGCCCGCCTCGGCATCGGCCGTGTCGACATGTTCGTCGGGATGATGACTGATGCCGCCACGGCAGCGCACGAACACCATGGCAACATCGGCGATGTCGATCATCGCCATGCCGTCGTGCCCGGCCCCGCTCGGCAGCTCGAACACCCGGTGGCCCTCTGCCGCGACGGCGTCCGCCACCTGCGCCTTCAGCCAGGGCGCGCATGGCACGGTGCGGTTCTCATGGGTGACGTCGAGCTGCAACCCCAGCCTGCGACGCCCGGCGATCGCTTCGATCCGCCGCACGATATCGGCCACCGCCAGCTTGCGGTGGGCGTCGCTCGCAGCACGTAGGTCGATGGTGAACGAGACCTGCCCCGGGATCACATTGGTGGCGCCGGGCATCGCGTTGATATATCCGACCGTCCCGACCAGCCCGCCGCTGTCGGTCCGGCAAAACTCCTCGATCGCGACGATGCATTCGGCGGCGCCCGCCAGCGCGTCGCGCCGCAGCAGCATCGGCACGGTGCCGGCGTGGCCGGCCATGCCGGTCAGGCTGGCGGCGAGCCGCGTGGCGCCGGATATCGCGGTCACCACCCCAACCGGCAGCCGTTCGGTTTCCAGCACCGGCCCCTGTTCGATGTGAAGTTCGATATAGGCGAGCAGTTCGCTGCGGGCCCGCGCCGCCGCGCCGATATGTTCGGGATCGAGGCCGAATTGTGCCAAAGCATCGCGCATCGTCTGTCCGCTGCTGTCGCGGGATTTGAGCACGCTCTCGTCGAAGGTACCGGCGACGGCCCGGCTGCCGAGCAGTGTCGATCCGAACCGCACGCCCTCTTCGTCGGCGAATCCGGTCACCTCGATGGCGAACGGCAATCGCCGCCCTCTTCTGTTCAGATCCGCCACACAGGAAATCGCGGTGATCAGCCCCAGCGGGCCATCCCACTTGCCGGCGTCGCGCACGGTGTCGTAGTGCGAACCCAGCATCAGGCACGGCAATCCCGGCCGCTCGCCCTCGTAGCGTCCGCTGACGTTTCCGATCGCATCGAGATGCGCCCGCATTCCGGCCGCCCGCATCCAGCCGATGATCAGGTCGGCGGCGGCGCGATGCTCGCTGGTGAGGAAGATGCGGGCCAGATGCTCCGATGTCTCGGAAATCGCGCCCAGTTCGTCGATCCGTCCGACGATCTCGTCGCCAAATGCGGCGGCTTGAGTTCCGGCGATTCCCGCTTCCATCTCGTCCATGCTTCCAGTGGTAACGCCGACCGGCGCAGCCTGCACCGGCCTGACAAATATGTCCGTACCGCAAATCGAACGGCTTACAAACAGGCTTTGGCACGAAGATTGCGATATCCTGAAGCCAGCCCAGGGATCGGCGGCAACCGGCTGGAAATGGAATGAGCAGCGTTTTACATCTCACCCCGGCGGGGCGCGACGAGCATTTTTTGCGCCGGTCGTTCGAGGTCGCCAGCCGGGCCGTCAGCCATGGCAACCATCCGTTCGGCGCGATTCTCGTCGATCAACATGGCAATGTGCTGATCGAAGCCGAGAACGGCTACATGCCGGGGCGTGACGGCACCGCGCATGCCGAACGCCTGCTCGCGACCCAGGCCTGCACCACAACGGGGCCGGACATCCTTAGGAATGCCACCCTCTATTCGTCGGCCGAGCCCTGCGCGATGTGCGCCGGGGCGATCTACTGGGCGGGAATTGGCCGGCTGGTTTACGGCCTGAGCGAGCATCGGCTGCGCGCCATCACCGGCAACCACCCGGAAAATCCGACGCTCGATCTGCCCTGCCGCGAGGTGTTCAGACGTGGGCAGCGGGCAACCGAAGTGGTCGGACCGCTGCTCGAGGCCGAGGCGGAAGCGCTGCACGCCGGGGTCTGGAACAAATAGCTGCTGGAACAAATAGCCGTCGGCAGCAAGGAAAGCCAAACAGCAACGGCGCCGCGAGGTTGATCGCGGCGCCATTATTGTCAGCCTTGGAGATCGATCGGGCGGTCAGAACTTCACCGTGATGCCGGCATAGACCGTCTGTTCGGTACAGGTCTTGTTGTTCACCCCATTGGCCCAGCAAACGGGGTTCGCCGGATTGCTGTCGTCAAGACCGAACTTGTTCTGCCAGAAGCGATAGGCGACCCAGGTGGTAACGAACTGGGAGTACTTCGGGCCCCAGAACGCCTTGCTGGCATCGAATGTCAGGCGGATCGGCTCGCTGTTGAGCTCCACCGCGGTGGGGACGCCGCCGGCAGCAACCCCGAGCGGGGCGTTCTGGTTGCCCTTGGGTCCGTACCAGCCGGCGCGACCGCTGATGGCGAAAAACTGCATGTTTTCGGGCAGGAAGCCCAGATCCATGTAGTAGTTGACCTCAACCGCCCATGTGACGTTGAAACTGGTGTTTCCGTCGATGGAGCAAGTCACCGTCGGAATGCCGCCTACGCCGCACTGGTCGAACGAGTTGTGGTTGATTTCCTTGTACGCCAACGGCGCCACGTTGATGTAGCCCTTGTAGGGAAGATCGAAGGCGAACTGCAGACCGGCGACGAAGTCGCGCTTGGCCGGAGCGAGCGTATTGTTTTCCGCCTCGCCGTCGGCGCCGATCTCAAACCCGATGTTGTGCAGCGGCCCGATGCTGAAGGCCTTGGTATTGAAGATTTCATTCCAGCCGAACGTGCTGCGGAACAGGCCGTAAAATTCGGTCGCCCCGGCGCAGCCGGTGCCCGGGAATGTGCAGCCGTTCGCGGGATCGTTGTGATCCGACTTGAACATCGAGATCGTGAAGAAGTTGGTGCCGTAAGCCCACGCGTCGAAGTGGGTGAACGAGTAGACCGACTTTGCGGTCGTGCTGTTGAAAGTGCCATTCGGGTTTGTGGTGAAGACACCGGGATCGGTGCCTCTCGGCATCCACGAATAGGTCACCCGGTCATCGATCACGAAAAAGAACGGCAGGTCCGGAACCGGCTTGGCCTTCTTATAGGTCGGCGGAGGATTGGCGTCCGCCGCGTAGGCGAAGTCGGCTGGCGCCAGTAAAGCAAGTGCGGCAAGTGACAGCGCCGCAGCTGCAATTGCTCTGAAATGGTAGAACATTGTGAACACCCCCAAGTTGACGATCAATTGATCGAAGCCCTTGGGACGACACTTGCGCCGTTCACGAAACCTGAGAAGCCTCAAGTTTTTCCATGGCTTGCCGCAAGTTTCATCAAATGAGCGCCATTGCATACGCAGGCCGGATGAATCAGACCCAGTTGCCGCACTAAAAAAGACAACCAAAACACGATCCGGGACAGCGCGCTTGTGCCTGTTTCCATTAGCTTTTTGTAATGATCTACCGCAGCGCAGCAACACGGGCCGCGCCCGCAAAGCTGAGTTTTCCAGCGCCCCCTCGCTCCGCCGATGATATTGCTCATATTCACGCCACGCCTGCCTTGCCCGGTCCGATTTGTCTTGGCCGTCACAATTTTGCAACAGGCAATGGATGGCAATCCACCCTGATGACGCCCGGCGGGGGGACATCCGCCACAACAAGTCCCGGGAATCAGCCGTCAATGGGCTGCCGAAGAGTTGGGCAATGCTGGCGCTTTTTCGCTACTTACGCCGAACTTCAAACTGGCCCAGTATCGAGGCACCTTTCCTCGCACCTGGGGCAGCGATGTTAGATCCAGCGCCTGCCGGCCTGCATTCCGGCGCAACGCCGTTGCTCCAGACGATCGCGTTGACCAAGCGCTACGGCAATTTTCTCGCCAACGACTCGATCGACATCGATATCTGGCCGCGGCAAATCCATGCCCTTCTCGGCGAGAATGGCGCCGGAAAATCGACACTGGTCAAAACCATCTACGGATTGATCCAGCCGAGCGACGGCGAGATGCGTTGGCAAGGCGAGAAAATGGTTCTGTCCGGACCATCGGAAGCACGCGCGCGCGGCATCGGCATGGTGTTTCAGCACTTTTCCCTGTTCGACAATCTCACCGTCGCAGAGAATGTGGCGCTCGGCCTCGACGGCAAGGAATCGTTCAAGGACATGTCGGCGCGCCTGCAGGAAGTGTCCAATATATACGGGCTTCCGCTCGACCCCAAACGCGAGGTCTGGCAGCTATCGGTCGGTGAGCGGCAGCGCATCGAAATCGTCCGGGCGCTGATGCAAAATCCGAAATTCCTGATCCTCGATGAGCCGACCGCGGTACTGACGCCGCAGGAGGCCGATCAGCTGTTCGTCGTGCTGGATCGCCTCAAGGCCGAAGGCCGCGCGATCCTCTACATCAGCCACAAACTGGAAGAGGTGAAGCGGCTTTGCGACACCGCTACGATCCTGCGCGGCGGCAGGAAGATCTCGACCTGCAATCCGCAAGCGGAGACCGCAGCCTCGCTGGCCCGCATGATGGTCGGCGCCGACATCAAGGAGGTCAAGGCCGCCGCCGGACGGCAGACCACGGTGCCGCGCCTCGTGGTCAACGATCTCAGCCTGGCGCCCGATGATCCGCACGGCGTGAGGCTCGAACATATCTCGCTCGAGCTGAAGGGTGGTGAAATCCTGGGCATCGCCGGCGTCGCCGGCAACGGACAGGATGAGCTGTTTGCCGCCCTTTCCGGAGAGCGGCTGGCGCAGGACCCCGGCACCGTGGTGATCGACGGTATCGCCGCCGGACATCTTTCCATCACCCAGCGGCGCAAGCTTGGCGCGGCGTTCGTGCCCGAAGAGCGGCTCGGTCACGGCACCGCGCCGCGCATGAAACTTTCCGAGAATGCGCTGCTCACCGGCCACGCCGCCAGCGGCATGGTCCAGCACGGTTTCGTCAACACCGCCGCGACATTATCGACGGTCGACCGCGCCACCGAGACATTCGACGTGCGCAAGGCCAAGCGCGACCCCGAAGCGGCCAGCCTGTCGGGCGGCAACCTGCAGAAGTTCATCGTTGGCCGCGAAATATTGCGTAACCCGGCCGTGCTGGTGGTCAGCCAGCCGACCTGGGGCGTCGACGCCGGTGCCGCCGCGGTGATCCGGCAGGCCCTGCTCGATCTCGCGGCAAGCGGCGCCGCGGTGCTGGTGACCAGCCAGGACCTCGACGAACTCGCCGAAATCACCGACCGGATCGCGGTGATGTTCCACGGCCGTCTCTCCGAGCCGATGGCGACCGCGGACGCCAACCGCGAGAAGCTCGGCCTGCTGATGGGCGGAAGCAGCCTGGAGCAGAAGGAGGCAGTGCATGCAGTTGGTGCTTGAAAAGCGTGCCGAGCGCTCGAACGTGATCGCCCTGATTTCGCCGCTGATCGCCATCGGCCTGACGATCGTGACCATGAGCATCCTGTTTGCCATTCTCGGCAAAAATCCGATTCTGGCGCTCGGCGTCTACTTCATCGATCCCTTGACCGACAGCTATTCGCTGCAGGAAATCGCGGTCAAGGCGACCCCGCTGGTGATGATCGCCATCGGCTTGTCGCTGTGCTATCTCGCCAATGTCTGGAATATCGGGGCCGAAGGCCAGTTCCTGATCGGCGCCGTCGCCGGCAGCTGGCTCGCCGTGAAAACCCAAGGTACCGACGCCGGACACTGGGTATTGCCGGCGATGCTGCTGCTCGGTGCGGCCGCGGGTGCGCTCTACGCGCTGATCCCGGCGATTTGCAAGGTCAGATTCGGCGCCAGCGAAATTCTGACCAGCCTGATGCTGGTGTATGTGGCCGACCTGTTTTTGGATTATCTGGTGCGCGGTCCGTGGCGCGATCCGGCAGGGTTCAATTTCCCGACCACCGCGGAGTTCGATCCGGTCGCCACCGTGCCGGTGCTCATTCAAGGCGGCCGCCTGCATCTTGGCGCGGTCATTGCGCTGCTGGTGGTCGCCGCCGCGACGGTATTGCTTGGCCGGACCATCAAGGGCTTCGAAATCCGCGTCGTCGGCGCCGCCCCCCGTGCCGCGCGGTTCGGCGGCTTCAATTCCGACCAGTTGATCCTGCTGACTTTCGCCATCTCCGGCGCGCTGGCTGGCCTTGCCGGGATCATCGAGGTTGCGGGACCGGTCGGACACCTGCAGCCGGGCATTTCGCCCGGTTACGGCTTCACCGCGATCATCGTCGCGTTCCTCGGACGCCTGAATCCGATTGGAATATTAATTGCAGGCCTTTTCCTCGCACTCACCTTCATTGGGGGCGAGCAGGCCCAGATCGCCATGAAAATCCCGCTGGACGTGACCAAGGTGTTCCAGGGCATCCTGCTGTTCTATGTGCTCGCCTGCGACAGCCTCATTCTCTACCGCTTCCGGCTGGTTTTCCCGACGCGAAAGGTCTCCAGTGGGACTGCTTGAAGCCATCATTCTGTCGGTGCTCGCGGCCTCGACGCCGCTGTTGATCGCGGCAACCGGGGAGCTGGTGACCGAGCGCTCCGGCGTGCTCAATCTCGGCGTCGAAGGCATGATGATCGTCGGCGCCGCCTGCGGGTTCGGCGGCACCTGGCTCACCGGCTCGACCATCATCGGCGCGCTCTGCGGCATCGGCGCCGGCGTATTGCTGTCGCTGGTGTTCGCGATGATGACGCTGGGACTTGCGGTCAACCAGGTAGCCACCGGGCTCGCGCTGACCATCCTTGGCATCGGACTGTCCGGCCTGATCGGCGCCGGCTTCGTGGGCGAAAGAATAACGCCGGCTCCGCATCTTTACATTCCGGGCCTCACCGACATTCCGCTGGTCGGACGCATCCTGTTCGGCGAAGACGGCTTCATTTACCTCTCGCTGGCGCTGGTGGTCGCGGTCTGGCTGTTTCTCTACCGGACGCGCGCCGGATTGGTGTTGCGGGCCGCCGGAGACAATCATGTCTCGGCCCACGCGCTGGGCTATCCCGTGCTTCGGATCAGAATGTTCGCGGTGATGTTCGGCGGCGGCTGCGCCGGTCTCGCCGGAGCCTACCTGCCGCTGGCCTATACACCGTTCTTCATCCCGGGCATGACCGCCGGCCGCGGCTGGATCGCGCTGGCCCTGGTCGTGTTCTCGTCATGGCGGCCGGGCCGGCTGGTGATCGGCGCGTATCTGTTCGGCGCCGTCACGATCCTGCAATTGCACGCGCAGGGCCTCGGCCTCGGGATTCCCTCGCAATTCATGTCGGCATTGCCCTACCTCGCCACCGTCATTGTCCTTGTGCTGATTTCGCGCGCCAGAACCGGGGGCTCGACCGCGCCCGCGGCGCTGGGAACGGTGTTCGTGCCCGATCGATGAATACCCGGAGCGGGCGCGATGGGGCGCGTGCGCATCGGGATCGACAGTCCACCCCTTGGTAATCGGAGAAACCCATGAGAAAGATTCTCATTGCAGCAACGGCGGTGATGCTGGCTGCCGGAGCAAGCCTGTTCAGCGCTTCGGCCGCCGACAAGCTCAAGGTCGGGTTCATTTATCTCGGCCCGATCGGAGATCTCGGCTGGACCTACCAGCACGAGCTTGCGCGTCAGGCCCTGGTCAAGGAATTTGGCGACAAGATCGAGACCACCTATCTCGAGAATGTCAGCGAGGGTCCGGACTCCGAACGATCGATCGAACAGCTGGTACGCGCCGGCAACAAGCTGATCTTCACGACGTCGTTCGGCTACATGGAGCCGACGCTGAAGGTGGCCAAGAAATATCCCGACGTGCATTTCGAGCACGCCACCGGCTACAAGCGCGACAAGAACATGTCGACCTATTCCGGCCGGTTCTACGAAGGCCGCTACATCCAGGGCATTATCGCCGCCAAGATGTCGAAATCCGGCGTGCTCGGCTACATCGGCTCGTTCCCGATCCCGGAAGTGATCTCCGGCATCAACGCCACCATCCTCGGCGCCCAGACCATCAATCCCAACATCAAGGTCAAGATCATCTGGGCGAACTCGTGGTTCGATCCCGGCAAGGAGGCTGACGCCGCCAAGGCCCTGCTCGATCAGGGTGCCGACGTGATCATGCAGCACACCGACAGCCCGGCGGCGATGCAGATCGCATCCGAGCGCGGCAAGCTGGCATTCGGCCAGGACTCCGAAATGATCAAGTTCGGGCCGAAGGCGCAACTGACGTCGATCGAGGATAACTGGGCGCCCTATTACATCGACCGCGTCAAGGCCCAGCTCGACGGCACCTGGAAGTCGGAGGACACCTGGGGCGGCCTGAAATCGAAACTGGTCGTGATGGCGCCCTACACCAACATGCCGGACGACGTGAAGAAGCTGGCGATGGATACCGAAGCCGCCATCGTCGACGGCAAGCTGTTTCCGTTCAAATGTCCTGTTCTCGGCCAGGACGGCAAGGAGATCGAGTGCAAGGGCGGCGACCATCTTGCCGATGGTCAGGTGCTCGGCATGAACTTCTACGTCAAGGGCATCGACGACACGATTCCCGGCAAGTAAGTCCGCTACCGCCGGGCCGGGCCCACCCGGGCCCTTTGCTTTGGAAGATTTCAGCGCCGCTGCATCGCCTGTGCGGCGGCGCTGTGGCGCCGGATCAGGTCGGGCAAATCGAGGTTGGGGATAGCGCCATCGGTGACCACCCAGCGGCCACCGACCATCACCCGGTCGGCGCGATGCGCGCCGCACAGAACCAACGCCGCCAGCGGGTCGCCGTGGCCGGAGAAACGCAATTCGTCGAGCTTGAACAGCGCGAGATCGGCGGCTCTTCCGGCCGCGATTTCGCCGAGTTCGGGGCGGCCGACGCAGGCCGCCGATCCCCGGGTCGCCCACCGCAGCGCGTCCTTGTGGCTGACCCGGCCGACGCCATAACGCGCACGCTGCAGCAAAAATGCAGCTCGCACTTCCCGCATCAGATTGGATTCGTCGTTGGACGCCGAGCCATCGACGCCGAGGCCGACCGCGACCCCCGCCGCCTCCATGTCGCAGACCGGGCAGCAACCCGAGGCCAGAATCTGGTTGCTGCAGGCGCAATGGCTGATGCTGGTTCCGGCCTTGCCGAGCCGCGTCATTTCCTCGGGCTTGAAATGGATGCCATGCGCCAGCCATGTCCGCGCGCTGAGCCAGCCGCACTGCTCGAGATAATCGAGCGGCCGGCAGCCATGCATCTGTTCGCAGAACTTGTTCTCGTCTTCGGTCTCCGCCAGATGGGTGTGCAGGCGAAGGTCGAGCCTTTCCGCAAGTGCGGCGGTGGCGCGCATCAACGACGTCGTGACCGAAAACGGCGAGCACGGCGCCAGCGCGATCTGCACCATGGCGTCCTCGCCGCGCTGATGATGTCTGGCCACCACGCGTTCACTGTCGGCGAGGATGGTGTCCTCATCCTGTACCACGCTGTCCGGCGGCAAGCCGCCGTCACGCTGCGAACGGTTCATGGAACCGCGGGTCAGCAGCACGCGGACGCCGAGCCGCCGGGCGACTTCCACTTCGATATCGACCGCTTGCTCCAGGCCGGCAGGGAAGACGTAATGATGATCGGTCGTGGTGGTGCAGCCGGACAGCAGCAGTTCCGCCATCGCCACGGTGACGCCGAGCTTCAGCGATTCCGGCGTCAGGTGCGCCCACACCGGATACAGCGCCTGCAGCCAGGGAAACAATTCGCGATCCAGCGCCGCCGGCAGAGCCCGCGTCAGCGTCTGGTAGAAATGATGATGGGTATTGATCAGCCCGGGCAGCACCACATGGTCACCCGCCTCGAAGAACGCCGCCGCTGTCGTGGGCTGGCTGCCCTTCGGCACCAGTTCGACGATTTTGCCGCTCTTGACGACAACGCCGCGTTCGGCGCCTTCCGCCAGAATGGCGAGCGGGTCCTTGATCCAGATCGCATGCGTGGGGTCCATGGCCTGCGGCAACTCCGGTAGATTAAGATGCAAGAAACCGTTGCAGCCCTTGCCCCTGCAATTCAGGGACCAGGGCCAGCGCCGGAAGACTTGGCGCCGGTCTTGCAAGACTTCTTATCGGGAGATGCATGTCTTTGAAAGCGCTGGCGTATCCATGGATCTGAACACCATCACCGAAGTGGCTCGCCCGCGCGCGCGGACGCAACTGCCCATTTGGACGGCGGGCGATGCCTGGCTCGCGGGGGGAACCTGGCTGTTCTCGGAGCCCCAGGTCCATCTGACCCGGCTGATCGATCTTGCCGATTTCAACTGGCCGGCGCTGACGGTCGGCGCCAGCGAGCTGACGATCGCGGCGACCTGCACGGTCGCGCAGCTCGACGCGCTGGCCTGCCCGCCCGAATGGATCGCCGCCCCCTTGATCAACCAAAGCTGCCGCGCCTTTCTGGCCTCCTTCAAGATCTGGAAGACCGCCACCGTCGGCGGCAATCTCTGCATGTCGTTACCGGCCGGGCCGATGATCGCATTGACCGCCGCGCTCGACGGCGTCTGCGTGATCTGGAAGGCGGATGGCAGCGCGCAGACCATTCCGGTCGCCGATTTCGTCACCGCCAACCAGCGCAACGTGCTGGCGCCGGGCGACCTGTTGCGGCAGATCGACATTCCGCTCGCAGCGCTGCAGCGGCGCTCGGCATTTCGCCAGATTTCGCTGACCCCGGTCGGCCGCTCGGCGGCCCTGCTGATCGGCAGCGTCACGGCCGAGGGCAACCTGGCGCTGACGGTGACGGCCTCGACGGCGCGCCCGGTTCGATTGGATCTTTCCGGCATTCCAAAGGCCGGCGAACTGCGCCAGGCGATCCTGGATCAGATCCCCGACCAGCTCTACCACGACGACATCCACGGCAAGCCTTCGTGGCGCAAGCACATGACGCTGCGACTCGCCGAAGAAATTCGTGACGAACTGCAGGGCGCACCGCGGCGATGAGTTTTCAGGTCAACGGCAAGGAGTTTTCCGCGCGTCCGCGCGCCGGCCAGTGCCTGCGAACTTTCCTGCGCGAGCTCGGGCATTTCGGCGTCAAGAAGGGCTGCGACGCCGGCGACTGCGGCGCCTGCACCGTGCTGATCGATGACGAGCCGGTGCATAGCTGCCTGATCCCCGCCTTCCGCGCCGACGGCCACGCCGTCACCACCATCGAAGGCCTCGCCGCGGCCGATGGCGGCACCCACCCGATGCAGCAGGCGTTTCTCGATGCGCAGGCGTTCCAGTGCGGCTTCTGTACCGCCGGCATGATCCTGACCTGCGCCTCGCTCAACCAGGCGCAGCGGCAGGATCTCGGTGCCGCCCTGAAAGGCAATATCTGCCGCTGCACCGGCTATCGCGCCATCGAAGACGCGCTCGACGGCAAGAAGAATGTCGATGACGCGGTCGCGGCGGGCACCGCGTTCGGCCGCAGCCTGCCGGCGCCGGCCGGCCCGCAAGTGGTGCGCGGCACGGCGCGCTATACCTTCGACGTTGCGATCGAGGGCGTGCTGCATATCAAGCTGCTGCGCTCGCCGCATCCGCACGCCAGGATCGTCGCGATCGACAAGACCGCGGCGCTGGCCGTGCCCGGCGTCCATGCGGTGCTGAGCCATGAGGACGCGCCGGGTCGGCTGTTCTCCACCGCGCGGCACGAGAAAGCCTGGATGGACCCCGACGACACACGGGTGCTCGACGAAATCGTCCGCTTCATCGGGCAGAAGGTGGCCGCCGTGGTCGCGGAGACCGAAGCCGCCGCGGAAGAAGGCTGCCGCCGTCTCACGGTCGACTACGATATTTTGCCGGCGGTAGTCGATCCGGCGCAGGCCATCGCGCCGGGGGCGCCGCTGATTCACGGCGGCAAGACACCGGAAAATCGTGTCAGCAACGCCGGTCGCAATATCGTGGCGGAAGCCCATGGCGAGTTCGGCGATGTCGCCGCCGCGCTGGCGCAGGCCGCGGTCACCTACGAGGGGACGTTCACCACCCAGCGGGTCCAGCACGCCGCTCTGGAAACCCATGGCGGCCTTGCCTGGATCGACGGGGATGGCAGGCTCAATGTCCGCTCCAGCACGCAGACGCCGTTCCTGACCCGCCGCGCGCTCGCCGATATCTTCGACCTCGCGCCCGACACGGTCAGGGTGTTTTGCGAACGCGTCGGCGGCGGCTTCGGCGGCAAGCAGGAAATGTTCGTCGAGGACATCCTGGCGCTGGCTGCCCTCAGGACCGGCCGCCCGGTCAAGCTCGAGCTCTCCCGCGAAGAACAGTTCATCGCGACCTCGACGCGGCACCCGATGCGCGTCACCGTCAAGGCCGGCGCCGACCGCGACGGAAAGCTGACGGCGCTGCAGCTCGACGTGCTCTCCAACACCGGCGCCTATGGCAACCATGCCGGCCCGGTGCTGTTTCACGCCTGCGGCGAGTCCATTGGGGTCTATAATTGCCCCAACAAGAAGGTCGATGCGGTGGTCGCCTACACCAACACCGTCCCGGCGGGCGCCTTCCGCGGCTACGGCCTGCCGCAGACGCTGTTCGCGGTGGAAGCTGCGATCGACGAACTGGCCAGCGGTCTCGGCATCAGCCCTTACGAGATTCGCCGCCGCAACATCGTGAAACAAGGCGATCCGATGCTGTCGCCGCCCGGCCCGGAGCATGCCGACGTGCTCTATGGCTCTTACGGGCTCGACCAGTGTCTCGACCTGGTCGAGCGCGCGATGCGGGCCGGAGGTCCGAAAATCAGCCTGTCCGCCGACTGGCTGGTCGGCGAAGGCATCGCGCTCACCATGATCGACACCGTGCCGCCCGACGGTCATATCGCCGACGCCAGGATTTCGCTGCGCGACGACGGCGGGTTCGAACTGGTGGTCGGCACCGCCGAATTCGGCAACGGCACCAGCACGGTGCATCGCCAGATCGCCGCGACCGCGCTTGCGACCACGGTCGATCAGATCCGCCTGCTGCAATCCGATACCGCCCATGGCGGTCACGACACCGGCGCCTATGGCAGCACCGGCACCTTCGTCGCCGGCCGCGCTACGCAAGCGGCGGCGGAGAATCTCGCGGAGGACCTCAGGATTTTTGCGTCCACCGCAACCAGAACAAGTCCCGACACTTGCGTGCTCGAGAATGATTCCGCGGTTTGCGGCAGGCAACGACTGTCATTCGCCGAGCTCGCGGAAGCCGCGCGCGCGCAAGGGCAAATCCTGCGCGCCAACGGAAACTCGCAGGGCACACCGCGCTCGGTCGCGTTCAATGTCCAGGGCTTTCGCGTCGCCGTGAACAAGGGCACCGGCGAAATCAAGATCCTGAAAAGCGTGCATGCCGCCGATGCCGGCCGGATCGCCAACCCGATGCAGTGCCGCGGGCAGATCGAGGGCGGCGTCGCGCAGTCGCTCGGCGCCACCCTGTACGAGGAGATGGTGATCGATGCGGGGGGCCGTGTGCTCAATCCCAGATTCCGCGACTACCATCTGCCATCCTTCGCCGACATTCCGCGCACCGAGGTGTTTTTCGCCGACACCACCGATTCAATCGGGCCGATGGGCGCGAAATCGATGAGCGAAAGTCCCTACAATCCGGTCGCCGCGGCGCTCGGCAACGCGCTGGCGGACGCCACCGGCATCCGCTTCACCACGGTGCCGTTCAAGCCCGACCGGCTGTTTCCGGCGCTGCACGAGAAGTTCGGCTAACCGAAGTTTTCGCTGGCGCAGCGCTGTCGAAGAGCCCCCACCCCAGGGATCCAGAGACGTTACCTACCCCCGACCCACCGTGCATTCGATCTGGCCGTGCGGCTCGTCGGTCGGCAGGAAAACCTCGTTGTTGTTGTCCAGCCCGAACGCCGAGAGGTTCATCAGGATGAAGTGCATGTTCGGGCACGCCATGCTGATCTCGGAAATTTCCGGCACCGCGGCGAGCGCCGCCTCGCCCATCCGGTACAGGCTGTCCTGCACGCTCGCGCTGTAGGTGGTGCCGAACACCTCCAGCAGCGTTGCCAGGATTTTGGCATTGGTGGCCGGATAGCTCTCAGGCTTGGCCGACCACTTCCACGACGCCACCATGCTGGTCGCGCACATCCGGTCATGGGTCTCCGGAATCGTGGTGTAGCGGTCCTTGACGTAATTCTCCCAGCCCGACTGGGTCGACTTCATGAAGGTGAAACCGTCGATGCCCGACACCAGCGTGGCCGGTCCCTGCCGCGAAAAAGTGACTTCGACAAACGGCTTGCCGTTGCTGTCGAGCACGAAACTGTGGGGATGCGGCTTGCCGCCGAAACTCAAGCGGTTCCATTTGGTTTCATGCGCCGTCACCGCGACCGAGGCGATCTGCGGATAGCTATCGAGATATTTTCGGGCCAGCACCTGGCAAAACTCCTCGGTGGCGAGGCCGCTATTTTCGCGGGCGACGACATTGACGACATTCTTGATGGTGTCGGTCGACACCGAGGTGGAATTGTCGGCGTCGGTGTAGGCCCGGGCAAAGTCGCCCTCGATCATCGCCTTGACGTTGAGCTGGCTGACCTCGTGCCTGTCGCCATCGCGGTTGATCCGCATGACGCGGACCCGTCCCTTGCCATATCTGTTCTTGATCAGCGGCACGCAGGACCTCCCGTTCCACCGGCTAATTCGCTATTACGATCGCCCCGGTCTGGTCCAATCATGAGCAACGTTCGTGCCATTGGGCGGGCTTTGTAAGGAAAAATATCACCGCTTGGCACGGACCTTGTATTTGTTCGGACTGGCGGGGCGACAAGTCCCCAGGCCAGGAGGAGCCGTCCATGAGCACCGACATTGATCCGGTCGACCAGATCCTTCCGACCCCTCGCCTGCTGGCGCTCGGCCTGCAGCATGTCCTGGTGATGTATGCCGGCGCGGTCGCGGTGCCCCTGATCATCGGCCGGGCGCTGAAATTGACGCCGGAAGACGTCGCCATCCTGATCTCAGCGGATTTGTTCGCCTGCGGGCTGGCCACGCTGGTGCAATGCATCGGCTTTCCCGGGGTCGGCATTCGGCTGCCGGTCATGATGGGCGTCACCTTCGCCTCGGTCGGCCCCATGCTGTCGATGGCCGCGGCGCCCGATATCGGACTGCTCGGCATCTACGGCTCGGTGATCGCTGCCGGAATCTTCGGCATCCTTGCCGCGCCTTTCATCAGCCGGCTGCTGCCGCTGTTTCCGCCGGTCGTGACCGGCACCATCATCCTGGTGATCGGCATCTCGCTGATGCGAGTGGGTATCAATTGGGCCGGCGGCGGCTTGCCGACCCTGACCAAGGTGGTCGAGGGCGTGCCGGGCGCGTTTCCCAATCCGGCCTACGGCCAGCTGCAGGGACTTGGAATTGCGCTGTTCGTGCTGCTGGTCATTCTCGGCCTGATCAGATGGGGCTCCGGTTTTGTCGCCAATGTCTCGGTGTTGCTGGGCATTGTCGCCGGCGCGGTTCTGGCCAGCGTGCTCGGCGTCATGCATTTCGAAAAGGTCGCCGCGGCCTCCTGGACCGCGATCGTGCTGCCGCTGCATTTCGGAATTCCGCAATTCCATCTGGTGCCGATTATCACCATGTGCATCGTGATGATCGTGGTGATGATCGAATCGCTCGGAATGTTTCTGGCGCTGGGCGAGATCACCGGCAGGACCATCGACCGCGGCGCGCTGACCCGCGGGCTGCGCGCCGACGGCGTCGGCACGCTGCTCGGCGGCCTGTTCAACACCTTTCCCTATACCTCGTTCTCGCAGAATGTCGGGCTGGTCAGCGTCACCGGCGTGCGCTCGCGCTGGGTGACGGTTGCGGGCGGCGCCATCATGCTGCTGCTCGGCCTGCTGCCGAAGATGGCGGCGCTGGTCGAGGCCGTCCCGCTGGTGGTGCTCGGCGGCGCCGGCCTCGTGATGTTCGGCATGGTCGCGGCGACCGGGGCGCGAATTCTCACCGCGGTCGACTTTCGGAACAATCGCTTCAACCTGTTCGTGGTCGCGATCTCGGTCGGGTTCGGCATGATCCCGCTGGCGGCGCCGAATTTCTTCCGCAACCTGCCGCACGATCTGCAGCCGCTGCTGGAGTCCGGCATCCTGCTCTGCGCGCTGGTTGCGGTGATGCTGAACGCGTTCTTCAACGGCATCGGCAGCAGCGCGGCCGCCGAGGCCGATGCGGCGACGGTGGCGGCCTCGGCGCAACATGTGTGAGGATCAGCTGCCCCGATAGGTGGCATAGCTCCAGGGCGTCACCAGCAGCGGCACGTGGAGGTGGCCTTCCGGCGCGCTCACCGAAAAGCGCAGCGGAATCTGGTCGAGAAACGGCGGGTCCGACACCGGCACCTGCCGGCCGGCAAAATAGTCCCCGACGCTGAAGGTCAGTTGATAGCGGCCGATCGGCACCGGCCGGCCGTGGATCAAGGGCTGATCGGTTCGGCCATCGCTGTTGGTGATCGCCCGCGTCACCACGCGGCTGGCGCCGAGTTCGGACAGCTCGACCAGTTCGACCGCGATCCCCGCCGCCGGCCGGCCGCCATGGGTATCGAGCACATGGGTCGACAGCCGCCCGTGCACCGCAAGCCGGTCGTCCGACGCCACCAGTTGATCGACCCGCAACGCCGCAATCCGGCAGATCTCCTGAATCGAGATCCGCGTTTCCATGGCCGCATCGTTCGGCAACCGGCGCTCGAAATCGCGCAGGATGGAATCCCTGGTGTGGCGGCGGACGCAGACGATATAGGGAAAGCCGAATTTCGCGCGGTAGGCATTGTTGACGCGCTCGAAAGCCTGGTATTCGGCGTCCGACAACCGGTCGAGGCCGACGCTGTTCTGTTCGGCGCTGGATTCAGCGGTGAGGCCGGCGGCGCGCTGGGTCTTGTCGGCAAGATCGGGGTGCGCCTTGATCAGCGCCAGGCGAAGCTCCGGCGCCGCCTGCTCGACCGCGCCTGTCATCGCCTCGAACAACTGCTTGACCCCGGCGAACGGCCGCGCCGCGGCGGCCTGTTCGGCAATCCATGGCGAATATTCGAAAACATTGGCGAGCGCGGCGACGAAATCCGGCTTGCTGCAGGCGTTCAGATCGGAAAGCGCTTTCTGCGACATCGCCAGCCTTTCCTAGCCGACGCTCGGCGCGTCGGCCGCCAGATGCGCCAGATTGGCGTGCCAATGCTGGGCGATCTGCAGCCGTGTCGCCACCCAGACGCGCTCATGGTTGGCGATGTAGTCGAGAAACCGCATCAGCGCGGTCGCGCGTCCGGGCCGGCCGACCACCCGGCAATGCAGGCCGACCGACATCATCTTCGGCGCGGTGGCGCCTTCGGCATAGAGCACGTCGAAACTGTCCTTCAGATAGCCGAAGAACTGATCGCCACCGCCAAACCCCTGCGCATTGACGAAGCGCATGTCGTTGGCATCGAGGCTGTAGGGAATGATCAGATGCGGTCCCGCCGGTCCCTTGATCCAGTACGGCAGATCGTCGGCATAGGAGTCGCAGGAATACAGGAAGCCGCCGGCTTCCATCACCAGCTTGACGGTGTTGATGGAGGTGCGCCCGGTGTACCAGCCGAGCGGGCGTTGCCCGGTAACCTCGGTGTGAAGGCGGATCGCGTCGGCGATCTCCACCCGCTCCTCCGCCTCCGACATGTCCTTGTGCTCGACCCATTTCAGGCTGTGGCTGGCGATGTCCCAGCCGGCCTCCTTCATGGCCGCGACGATTTCGGGATTGCGTTTCAGCGCGGTGGCGACCCCGAACACCGTCACCGGCAGCCCGCGCTCCGTGAACATCCGCCATAGCCGCCAGAAGCCGGCGCGCGAGCCATATTCGAACATCGATTCGATGTTGGCGTGGCGCTGTCCCGGCCACGGCTGGGCGCCCAGCACATCGGACAGGAACGCCTCCGAGGCGCGGTCGCCGTGCAGGATGTTGTTTTCGCCGCCCTCCTCGAAATTCACCACGAACTGCACCGCGATTCGCGCGCCGCCCGGCCAGCGCGGATCGGGCGGATGACGGCCATAGCCGCGGAGATCACGGGGATATCCTGGATCCGTCACCTAGACTTCCTCGAAGCGAATCTTCTGCGCGCCCTTCCACAGCACGGTCTTGCCGAACGCCGCCAGATTCTCCAGCCCCGATGTCAAAGTGACAAAATGATTGCCGGCGAGCTGGCCCATCTTGCTGGCGAAGTGGACGCCGCCATAGGCCAAAAGGATTTCGGTTTCGCTGATGCCGCCGGGATAAAGAATGATCTGGCCGGGCGCCGGGTAGCTGGTGTGGTTCTCGTAGGAGACGCCGAAATCGAGATCGCCGAGCGGCATCCAGACCCCCTCGCCGCTCCAGCGCACATGGATCGCCTGGCTCTCGAACGGCATCGCGCGGCGAAAGGCCGCGCAGGTCTTGGGCGCAAGCTGTTCCTCGAAACGCGCCTCGAAGGTGAAGTCGCCGGCGTGGACAATGAGTTGGCTCATTCCTGGTTCTCGCAATGGCCTGGTTCTCGGAATAGCTCGCTTCTGGTGACGGCTTGGCGGCTGGCGACATCCATTGCAACCCAAAATATCACCAAAATATCACCAAAATATCAGAAGCAAGGAACATTCCAGCCGATCGGCGGACTCACCGTCGTCATTCCGGGATGCGCCTTTGGCCGGCGGTAGCCGGCCGGAGGTGCAGGCCCGGAATCCATATCCCCTGCAGGGGTTATGGATTCCGGGTTCGCGCAAGGGCGCGCCCCGGAATGACAATTATGATGGTCGTCATGGACCGAAAAGATTGGAACTTCGAAAAACGCTGTACGGGTGCTCGTTCCGGCAAAGGCCGGGCCTATTGATCCGGGCGCTTGGTTTCATAGGACAGGCCGAAAAGCCCGCTGCGGTGCACTTCCGGCTCCGGCGCCGGCGCCGTGAGTTCGGCCTGCGGCGGCGGTGGCGGCGCCGGCATGTTGTCGCATTTCATCGAATAGACCAGTTCGCCATCCGCGGTGCGGCCGATCGGCGCGCAGGGATCGGCCCGCGTGGCCACGTTCCTGGGTAACAATTTTGTTTGCGCCAATGCGGGCGATGAGACCAGGAGAATAGCAATCGCAAGCTTCTTCATCTGCTTTCCTCCGAGGGATGTGCGGCGTAGCGATTGAACCGGATCGGAGAAAGGAAGTCCATCCGCGATCGGTTTCGGGCACCGAGCTTCTTGACGCGTTTTCCTGCCGAATATTTAGCCGAAAATTTTTTTGACCAACAAATTTGCTCGCCGCTTCGTGATCGGCGGCATCGTCATAATTCACACAGGCCATCGCCATCTAACCGACAAGGCGCGCAGATGCGGGACGTCCCGGCCTCGCGAGAAGGCGTCTGGAAACAGCTGAAAACAAGGAAGGCTACGATGCGAAAGACTATCCTGACACTTCTCGGTTCGGCGTTGCTGGCGGCCTCGACGGCCCAGCTGGCCGCCGCCGCCGAGCATCATCACGGCCGCAGGGCCGTTCGCGCGCATGCGCTGGCGAACGAACAATTCCGCAACTCCAACGCCGACGCGCAGCGGTTTGCACCGGCCGCGCCGGACCGGTCGTACTTCGAGGACGAAGCGATGTCGCCGCCCGCCGGCCGCTGACCGCCGCGCTGCATGTCAAGGCCGGTCGCGGCACCGCGACCGGCTTTCGGCCGCCTTGCAGGTTGCGGTTCCGCGAAATCCATCGTTTGTCCTTCCAGGATGCGCCTTTGGTCGGCGATAGGGTTATGGATTCCGGGCTCGCGCAAGAGCGCGCCCCGGAATGACGATTGTTGTCGGAGCTCGTTACCAAAGGCCGGTTTCGAAGCCATAAACCTGTGAGCGTCCGCAGCATGCGGGGCCCGGATTCGCGCCTCCCCCTGTGACAACGGCAAAAAAGCGGGCATGCTTGCCGGCAACCGAGGGGCGGCCTCGCCGCCACCTGTCGGAAGGCATATTGGGGGAGAGAAACGATGAAAATGGAACAGCCCGGCCAAGGGCGCGCTGCCGCCATCCTCGCGCGCCTGGAGCGGCTGCCGGGCACGCGGCATGTATGGCTGCTGATCACCCTGCTTTCGCTCGGCGGCATGTTCGAATTCTACGACCTGTTCATGACCGCCTATGTGGTTCCCGGACTGATGAAGAGCGGCTTGCTCGCCAATGTCGGGGTCAGCATCTTCAACGGCCCGGCGCTGTTCGTCGCGGCGACCTTCACCGGACTGTTCATCGGCACCTTCGTCTTCGGGTTCGTCGCCGACAAATACGGGCGGCGGAAAATCTTCACCTATTCGATGCTGTGGTACTGCGCCGCCACGCTGGTGATGGCGTTCCAGGACAGCGGTCTTGGGGTCAGCCTGTGGCGGCTGATCGCCGGCATCGGCATCGGCGTCGAACTTGTCACGATCGACACCTATCTCACCGAACTGGTTCCCAAATCGATGCGCGGCCGCGCCTTTGCCTTCAACCAGGCGGTCCAGTTCGCGGTGGTCCCGGTGGTGGCGTTCATCGCCTATAGACTGGTGCCGATCAGCCCGTTCGGCATTGACGGCTGGCGCTGGGTGGTCGTGATCGGCTCGATCGGCGCGCTGTTCGTCTGGTTCATCCGGCGCCAGATTCCGGAGAGCCCGCGCTGGCTGATCAACCAGGGACGGCTGGATGAGGCCGAGGCGGTGACGTCGGCGATCGAGGCCAAGGTGATCGCCGACCTCCATGGCGCGGCCTTGCCGATCCCGGGAAGCCATGCGGTGGAGAAGGCCGAACCGCTCGGCCATCTCTCCGAGATCTTCGCGCCGCGTTATCGCAGCCGCACCTTCATGCTGATGGTGTTTCAGTTCTTCCAGACCTTCGGCTTCTACGGCTTTGCCGCCTGGGTGCCGACCCTGATCGCGCAGCAGACCGGCATCAATGTCGGCGCCAGCCTGCTTTATTCCTTCATCATCGCCATCGCCAACCCGTTCGGTCCGCTGCTGGCGATGAGCTTTGCCGACCGGTTCGAGCGGAAATGGCAGCTGGTCGGCGCGGCCTGCTGCATCGCCATCTTCGGCATGCTGTTCTCGTTTCAGGACACCATGCCGCTTCTGATCCTGTTCGGGGTGCTGATCACGCTGTCGAACAACGTGCTGTCCTACTCTTTCCACGGCTACCAGACCGAGCTGTTTCCGGCCCGGGTGCGCGCCCGGGCGGTCGGCTTCACCTATTCGTTCAGCCGGGTCAGCGCGGTGTTTGCCAGCTTCATCATCGGCTTTTTCCTGCAGACCGCGGGCACCAAGGGCGTGTTCGGCCTGATCGCGGTGGCGATGGTGCTGGTGGTGGTGTCGATCGGCGGCTGGGGACCGCGCACCCTCAACCGCGAGCTCGAGGAAATCTCGCGATAAGACAATGCCAGGCTTGGCCGACTGTATGGCGGGCCCCCCACCGCATACGCCGCATGCAACGCCGCGGCTGGGGACCGCGGCGGATCCATAGTACATCGCCGCGGGCAGGACCGCAGCATCGGCGGTCCGGAGAACGCTGCAGCATGTCATCGGAAACAAAGCCGGCAACCAGGCCCGCGGTCGCGGCCATCGACGGTCTGCCTGCGGAACGCCGGCGCTGGGCCGTCGCCGCGATCTTTACCGCGCTGGCGATGGCCTCGCTGGATACCGCGATCGCCAACATCGCGCTGCCGGCGATTGCCGCCGATCTTCATGTCAGCCCGGCCGACGTTGTCTGGGTGGTCAATGTCTACCAGATCGCGCTGGTGGCGACCTTGCTGCCGCTCGGCGCGCTCGGCGAAATCGTCGGCCACCAGCGCATCTATCTCGCCGGCCTGTTGCTGTTCACGCTGGCCTCGCTGGCCTGCGCCTGCGCCTGGTCGTTGCCCAGCCTGCTGGTGGCCCGCGCGCTGCAGGGGCTCGGCGCCAGCGGCATCATGAGCGTGAACACCGCGCTGGTGCGCTTCGTCTATCCGAGCCGCATGCTGGGGCGCGGCTTCGGTCACAACGCGCTGGTGGTCGCCGCCGCCTTCACGCTCGGGCCGACCATTGCTTCCGGCATCCTGGCGGTCGGACCTTGGCCCTGGCTGTTCGCCGTCAACATCCCGTTCGGAATAATCGCCATCGCGATCGGCCTCAAGACCCTGCCGCACACGCCGCGGGCGGTACATGCCTTCGATTTTGTCGGCGCGCTGCTGGCAGCCTGCTGCCTCGGCCTTTTCATTGGCGGGATCGGCAGCGCGGCCCACAAGGCATCGCCGGGACTGGTCGTGGGCGAGCTCGTCGCCGCCTTGCTGCTGGGTTTCGTCTTGACCCGCCGTCATGCCGATCATCCGGCGCCGATGCTGCCGATCGACCTGTTCCGGCGGCCGGTGTTCGCGCTGTCGGCCGCCACCGCGGTGTGCTCGTTCGCGGTGCAGGGCCTGGCCTTCGTGTCGTTGCCATTCTACTTCGAGGACATCCTGCAGCGCAGCCAGGTCGAGACCGGCTTTTTCCTGACGCCCTGGCCGCTGGTGGTGGCGATCATGGCGCCGATCGGCGGAAGGCTGTCCGACCGCTATCCCGCCGGCATTCTGGGCGGCATTGGACTGGCCTTGCTCGGTGTCGGGATGGTGCTGCTGGCGACTCTGCCCGCGGCCCCCGGCATCGCCAACATCGTCTGGCGCATGGCTTTGTGCGGATTCGGCTTCGGCTTCTTCCAGACCCCGAACATGAAGGCCCTGATGTCGAGCGCGCCGCCCGGCCGCAGCGGGAGCGCCAGCGGCATCGTGGCGACGGCGCGCCTGACCGGACAGACCACCGGTGCGGCGCTGGCGGCGCTGTGCTTCAGCCTCGCCGGCCGCGACGGCGCCACGCTGGCACTGGCGCTCGGCGCCGGATTTGCCGCGGTCGGCAGCGTGATGAGTTTCCTGCGCCTGACGGTGGCGCCGTCGCGCGGCACCTGATCGCGAACCGGTATCCGCCCCGGATCACGTCCGGGGCAGGCGCTTGATCGGGCTCTCGTTCGAAAACCCTTTGGTCAATCTGCCAAACGGTCAGGAGAATTTTGGAATCATTTCGGCAAAATTGTTGAAGCAGCCCAGCCGTTCGTCTTCTTCCTTGAAGTAGCGGCAGTCCATCACGCCCTTGGCCACCGGCGGCTTCGGCTTGGGTTTCGGCGCGATCACCGCGTCGTAGCAATCCAGCCGGCCCTTGGTGCCGTCGTCGATTTCGAGGCAGGCCTGCAGCTTGCCGGCAATCGATGTCGGTTTCGCGGTCGCGTGCGGCTTGACCTGGGCCAGCGGCTTGCCTCCCACCGTGGGGGGATCGGCCGGCGGACTGCTCTGCGCGAAGGCCGCGGCCGAGCTCAAAACTGCAACAACGATAAGCACTATTCGCATGTCAAATCCGCCTTCAATCACGTCACGTGCAATCATTTCAGCTGACAACCGCCCGCGCGCGGGCGGCGCCGTCTAGTACGCCTTCGGCCCGCTATCGACAAGCCCGAAAATACGCTTCGCAGCGCCGCGTTTTGCGGGGTCTGCGGACCGGCTCTTGTGGCCCTTGCGATCATGGTTTGAAAGCAGTGACGCTCAGAGGTTCGCACCCCGTGCTTCACAAAAACCGTCATGCCCCGTGGCACCGCGCTGCTCCAAATCGAGCCGTCATACCCCGCTCACGGGTCTCGCCTTCGGCGAGCCCGTTTGACGGGGTAACCAGTACGCCGCGGTCGTTCGATTGAATCACGAACGTCAGGGATTACTGGGTCGCCCGGTCATCCCCAATCAGGTCGGGGGCAGGCGCCGGATGACGACGGCCGAAAGTGCGGCACAACGCGTTGCTCCACCAAGAACCGTCATCCCCCGGCCTGACCGGGGGATCCAGTATGCCGCGGTCGTTCGATTGAATCACCAACGTCAGGGATTACTGGGTCGCCCGGTCAAAGCCGGGCGATGACGGCCGTGGCGCGTCTTCACAGGACAGATTCACTTGTCAAACAGCCCTGGGCAATTTCACAGGCGTCCAGACACACGTTATCCGCCTCGCGGCGCCAAGCGTCCGAGCCTTGCTGTTATTTTGCGCCCTTTTCAAGATCAGGGCGCACGGGAACGCCGGGTGCTCGATGCACCCTAGTCTCGTGCGCAATGAGAGAGAAGACGCGCACGAGGAGTCGGGGCACCGGATACACCCGGCGTTCCCGC
>Ga0182030_10005267_pt1 | contig 27489 bp, 12 predicted proteins | sample 812S3MmetaG_FD_121299 | JGI IMG/M metagenome (GOLD analysis project Ga0182030, IMG submission 121299) | Permafrost microbial communities from Stordalen Mire, Sweden - 812S3M metaG (Illumina Assembly) | ecosystem: Environmental > Terrestrial > Soil > Wetlands > Permafrost | place: Sweden... | reverse complement strand
TCAGAGGGGAGCAAAGAAAGGAGATAAGGCCATTGTTGAGCTCGGTGAACCGGAAGCGATCTCATGCCGCGAGAATAAATCCTGGACAAAAAAATTACAATCCTTATTTTAACGCTTATGCCCCCCTCCCCCCCTCCCTACTGGCTAATCCCTACTTTCTGCCCCCCCCTCCCCCCTAGGTCCCGAGCTTTCCTGATCCCTGTTCCCTGTTCCCTGATCCCTGGCGGCTCCGCCCCCACCCCCTATAAAAAACGCGAAAAATGGACTGTGAAACTGTGTTGCTTAGAACCCATCCAGGATCATTAACTTACCTACAGAACCGCGCATCGGCACAGAAACTGTGAAACTGTGAAACTGTGCTACACAGAAACTGTGAAGCTGTGGACGATCGAGTAAGCCGGCTCGATAAGGCAGATTGAAAGATTTCCCGCCGCGCAAACGAACCGCAAATTGATGCCGGAATTCTGAGGGTTGTGCTACCATTCGGGCAATCGGCCGTCCCCAATGGCCCGAGAACCGGAGGTCCATTATGCCGCACATTTCCAGACGACACTTTTTGAAAGCTGGCGTAGCCGTGGGCGCCATTGCAGGCCTGCACGGCACGCCGCTTTTTGCCGAACGCGCTTGGGCCACCGACTGGGTGACGCTGGGAAAATCGGGCGTCAAGGTCACGCGCCTCGCCTTCGGTACCGGCTCGAAGAACGGCGAAGTGCAACAGCGCCTCGGGCAAAAGGAATTCACGCGGCTGGTGCGCTACGCCTATGAGCGCGGCATCCGTTTCTTTGAAACCGCGGAGTCGTATGGCGCTTCGCAGCAGATGCTGGGCGCGGCGCTCAAGGGGCTGCCGCGCGACAGTTACAAATTGATGACCAAGGTGACCACCGACGGCGATTCGAACCCGCTGAAGAGGCTCGACGAATTGCGCAAGAAAAGCGACACCGAGTACTTCGACATCATGCTGCTTCATTGGCAGCACACGGGAACCTGGGTCAAAGACACTGAACGCTGGCAGGACGCCATTCTCGAAGCGCAGTCGCGGCAGATGATCGTGACCCACGGCGCTTCAGTCCATGGACTTCCGGCGCTGCGCCAGGTCTCGGGATTCAAGTGGCTCGACGTGTCCATGATCCGCGTGAATCATAAAGGCACAAGGATGGACAACGAAACCGACGACTGGAATGTGCCGGGCAATGTGAATGAGGTGGTGACGCATGTGCGCGAGGCGCGCACCGCCGGCCAGGGCATCATCAGCATGAAGCTGATTGGCGAGGGCACGTTTACCAATCGCTCCGACCGCCAGCAGGCCATGCGCTTTGCCTTCCGGAACGCAGGCGTGGATTCGGTGACCGTGGGTTACAAGAACACCGCGGAGATTGACGAGGCCATCGACAATCTGAACCTGGCGCTCGCGTAGCTCAAGCCACAGTCGCGCCTGCGCCGCCCATCGTCCGTTTCTTATCGCGGCGTTTCTATTGTTGCCGCCGAATTCCACCATGCGCCGCGTCATTGTTACGGCCGTTGCTTGAGCGGCCGCATTCGCGCACCAGACCCTCGCAATCATGCGATACGCTGGAGATGCGGGCACACTTCGGCTGCTTGCCTGCGCGAAGGAGATTGCGTGACCTGGTTGATGGTGCTGGTGGGCGTGGTGGTGGGCGTGTTTTCCGGCGTGGTGGGAATCGGCGGCGGCATTCTGTTTATCCCGGCGTTGGTCTGGATCGCGGGCATGGATCAGCACCGCGCGCAGGGCACGTCGCTGGGGGCGCTGCTCGCGCCGGTGGGCCTGTTTGCCTTTCTCAAGTACTACCGCAACGGCAACGCCGACATTCGCATAGCCGCATTGCTGGCCGCGGGGTTCTTGGTGGGCGCTTATTTCGGCGCCGACTGGGCCCAGATGATTCCGGAACTGGTGTTGCGGCGCGTCTTCGCCGTGTCGCTCGTCGCCGTCGGCGCGATCATGTTTTTCTACCGCTGAAGAAAGGTCCGGCAGTTGAGGAAATCCACCTCTTTGTGCGCGCTTCTGCTCGCCGCGGCATTTGTCGCAGCGGGCCAAGCTGTCGCCGCCCAGGTCAAAGTCTGGCAGGGCGCCATGTCGCTCCCGGCGTATGAAGAAGGCCCTCCCGATCCAAATCCTCCGTTCGACCAGTACGCGGCCGCCTCTCGATTCAACTATCCCTACACGATCCGCAACAACCTCACCGGCGTGAATGCCGCACACGCCTGGCGCGCCATCTTTCTTGAAAACGAATATCTGAAATGCTCGATCCTCCCCGATCTCGGCGGCCACATCTACACGTGCATCGATAAGATCAGCGGCCAGCCCATCTTCTATGCAAATCCGTCGATCAAGAAAGCGCAAATCGGCTATCGCGGCGCCTGGGCGGCCTTCGGTGTCGAGTTCAATTTCCCCGTCTCGCACAATTGGGTCTCCATCTCGCCGGTCGACTTTGCCTATGCCGCCCATAAGGATGGAAGCGCATCGGTGTGGGTGGGCAACATCGATCGCGTCTACGGAATGCAGTGGCAGGTGGAACTGGTGATGCGCCCCGGCTCCACGCTGCTCGAACAGCGCACCACGCTCTCCAACCGCAGCGATCTGCGCCACCGCTACTACTGGTGGAACAACGCGGGAATCGAGGTCTGGGACGATTCGCGCATCGACTACCCAATGCGCTTCGTGGCCTCGCATGGATTCACCAATGTTTATGCGTGGCCCGTGGGTCCGCAAGGCGACCGGGACTTAAGCGTGATCGGCAATCAGACCCTCGGTCCGGTCTCCTACTTTGCGCATGGAACCAGAGAGCCTTTCATGGGCGTGTGGAATCCGCACACGCAGACGGGAACCGCGCATTTTGCCGCGCGCCAGGACGTGCCCGCGAAGAAAGTCTGGTCGTGGGGCGTCGATCCCGATGGCCTTCATTGGCGCACGGTGCTCTCCGACAACCACAGCGCGTATGTCGAGATGCAGGCCGGTCTGTTTCGCAATCAGGAAACCTACGCGTTCCTTGAGCCAGGCCAATCCCTTCACTTCAGCGAATTCTGGATGCCGGTCCGCGGCACCGGCGGCATCTCGCGCGCCAACAAAACCGGCGTCGTGCACTTCAACGATCGCGACTCCGATGAGACCGTGGCGTTGAATGTGAATGAGCGCATCTCCGGTGCGCGGATTTCGCTCACGCGCGACGGAACCGTCCTGTGGAGCGGAGTTGCCGATCTGTCTCCTGAAAAAACCTGGTCGCACAGCGTTCCCCGGAGAGAAGGCTCAGGAAAGCTCACCTTCGAACTGCGCTCGCGCGCTGGACAATCGCTGCTCAAGCAGACCGAGGGCGAGTACGACTGGGAGCCCGAATCGTCGATCGAGACCGGTCCGCAAACGGGTGTGCACTTCTCCAGTCCTGAAAAGCGCTCGGAGGACGACTGGCTCGAAAAGGGCCGGGGCGAAGAGTTGAACGGCGCTGCGCTGCAGGCGCTGGCCACGTACCGCCAGGCGCTGGATCGCTATCCGCAAAGCCTGTCGCTCTCGATCGCCGCCGGAAGATTGGAAGCCTCGCTCCAGCAGTACGACGATGCGGCGCGGCTGCTCGGAAAAGCCCTGCCGCGCGACACGGCCAACTCCGAAATCGCTTACTATCTTGGCATCACGGAAGAGGGACTCGGGAACGAGCGCGATGCCCAGGCGTCCTATGAGATCGCTTACCGTCAGGCCGATCTCCGCGCTCCGGCGGCGATCCGGCTTGCAGAATTGCACGCGCGGCAAGGCGACCTCAACGACGCCGCAATTCTGCTGCGCTCGGCAACATCGGCTCAACCGGCCAACCTGCGCGCCGCTGAGGAGCTCGAGGCTGTCCTTCGCGCACAGCGAAAACTGACCGAGGCTGACGATTTAGCGCGGCAGCAGTTGGCTCTCGATCCCGCGAACGACTTTCTCAAGGCCGACACGGGCGCCCCCGATCTCGCACACCTGGCCGCCGACCCCTATCGCGTTCTTCGCATCGCGGCCGAATACATGCGCCTCGGCCTCTGCCAAAAAGCTCTCGCTATTCTCGATCGCAACTATCCAGCCGTTGCGCCGGACCAAAGCGAGCCCGGTTCCGTGCTGCCGCAATCCAATCCCATGGTTCGCTACTACGCCGCCTATTGCCGCCAGAAACTTGGCGATACGAAGCCCGATTGGCATGCGGCTCACGGGCTTTCGACGAACTTTATTTTCCCTTCTTCGGAAACCGACCGTATGGTTCTCGAGGCCGCGCTCGCAGCCGATCCCGGCGACGCTACGGCACATTTCCTGCTCGGCACGCTTCTTTTCTCCAAAGGCTCGACCGACGCAGCAATCGCCCACTGGAACGAATCCAGGCGGCTCGATCCGCATCGGCCCGTGCTCGATGCCGACCTGGGCGACGCCCTGCTCAGGCTGAAAAACGATCCCGCAAACGCGCTGGCGGCATTCCGCGAAGGAGTGCGCAACGACCCTGAGAATCCCGAGGTCTACGCAGGCCTGGATGCGGCGATGAGCCTGTTGAACACGCCTGCCTCGGAGCGCGCCGCTGCGCTCGCGCAATATCCCGCAGCCGATTCGCCAGCAACAAAAATACCTGCAAACCTGGTCTATCAACTCGCGCTGGCTCGCGCTGAGGCCGGAGAGTTCGCGCCGGCGCTGGCGCTTTTCAAGGGCCGCTTTTTCCCGGACGCGGAGGGCGGCATCTCCGCCGACCAAGTGATACTCGAAATCGAGCTGATGCAGGCCCAAGCGTGGAGCGAAGCCAACAACTGCACCGCCGCGCTCGCCTTCGTCGCGAATGTGCAGTCCGGGAGGGACGTGGAAGGAATCTCCTCCCGGGAAGACGTCGAACTGGCCACGATTGCGCGCAACTGCGGACGCGGGGAAGAAGCAAAGGGCTTTTTTGAAAAAGCCGCGGCCAGTGGAGATCCCTGGAACCTGCCTTGGGCCATCGCAGCCGAGCAAGCGCTCGGGACCGCCAATCCCCTCGGGACGAGCAATCCCGAAGATGCGCGCGAGCGCCTCACGCGCGCGCTTGCCGTTGCCGGAGAAAATGCCGAGACCGGCGCCGCTTCGGGTTCCTGGTGCTACTCCACCGGAATGCTCAATCTGGCGCTCGGCGACAAGGAACGGGCAAAGCAATTACTGGAAAAGACTCTCGTCCTGCCCAACGTGGACATGTCTCACCACTTTGCCCGTCTGGCGCTGGCTACGATGGCCGCCGGCAAATAGTTTTCTTCCGGCAGAGCTGGAGGCCTTATGTTGGAAGGTTCCTCAAAGCGCCAACGGATTCCCCGTTATCATCCGTGCCGTTTCAAAGATCGGCAAACTCAGCCAGAGCGTTACGAGATAAAAGACGACGGGTGCGAACAAGAACGCCCGCCGCGAAGGCGGGCGTGAGACTTCCGCGCCATCTTTGACAAGATGGCGCGGGAAGAGATGCTACTGGATGATGAACACGTTTATGCTCCAGGGCTGCAGCGTCACCGACAGCGGTAGCGTCTGCGCGCCCATCGGATTGGTCGCTGGGCCGACCCAATCCACGGTGCTGTAGGAGGGCCAGCTCGGATTGAAGGAACAGAGGGGTTGGTCCGCCTCGCAGGACGTGTTGGTGTAGTCGTACATCTCTTTGTCATAGGTGTACTCGGTCACCCCAGGCGAGCTGCTCTCGCCGGTGACCGTCACCTGGACGCTCTGCGGCGTTGTCTTATTCAAATTAAACAGAACCAGCGCCGTTTGCGTTCCGCCCGCGTGCGTGGCCGCGTAGGCCCTCACGTCGGTAGTGTCGCCAGTCACGGCGGGGGTGAGCACGTGCTCGCCGTTCACCGCGACATTGCTGAAGAGATCGAAGGCGATCGCCGTGGGCGACATGGCGCCGATCGTGTTGCCGTTGCCGCCGTAGTCGCAGGGCGAATTGTTCGCTCCGTTCGTATCGCCCGACCCGTCGGAAAAGACGTTGTAAGCGCCGAAGGTCTGCCAGCCATAAACCGAGCTGGTGTCGTTGCCCTCGTCGCCGTTGCAGTTGCCAAAGCTGATCCACCAGGTCAGGCGCGAAACGCCGTCCTTCATCATTTCGCCTAAGACCTCGCCGGCGTACATGCCCTGGGTGATCGACCAGCTCTGCTTGCCGGGATTGCTATAGGGACCGCCGATTTCGCCCACATAAATAGGCGTGCCTGGAGTGCCCCACTTCGTCAATTCCTTGTTGATGGTGGAGATGTTCGTGGATAACGCCTGTGCATCGCTCTGCATGAGAGTTGTGTCGTTTTCCTCGTCCGGCGTCTCAGGATAGTAGTGGTACTCGACGAAGTCATAGGAGCCCTTCGCGTTGGCAAGCACGGTGTTATCCCATCCGCCTGTGGTGTTATCCGCGTCTACGTCCACGCCCACAAGAGTGCTGGAGCTGGCGGCTTTGATCAGATCGTAATAGCCGCCCGCTCCCACTACCGCGGCGGCATAGATGGTGGGATCGTTCGGAGTCGAGTGCAGGTCCGTCTCCCAGTTTCCGTACTCCTCGTTGCCGACGGTCATGTGACTCACCGTGACGCCGTCGTTGGCCGCCGCCGCAACCCACGCGGCCGCTTCCTTGGGATCGCCGCCTCCGTTGCACGTCTCGTTGCTGCCGTAGTTGGCCGTCAGGGCCAGGTCGTAGGAGCCTGCCAGCGGAATCGCAGTTACAAACTGCGCAAAGCTGCCAGAGCCTGCCCATCCCTTGCTGTTGGCGGTGCAGCTGTCGGGGTTGCTGGAACTGCACGTGCACATAAACGGCGTCACCAGTGTGCTACTGCCGGATTGGTATCCCCAGTGGTAAGCGTCGGACCACGAGCCGCCCGGCCAGCGGATGGCCTTGATGCCGGCCCCTGCGAATGCAGTATTGACCGCGCTCTTGTTAGTGATCTCGTCGTACCATTGCGCCATGTTCATGCCCAGGATCTGGTCCGTCAGGGCAATACCGGGCGTCGGATTGACCGTCACGTCTGTGGCTCCAGCTGCATTCACGGTCACGCTCACCAAATCCGTCACCGTGTTGTAGTCGGTGGTATTGGAAGGCGTGAAAGTCACGCTCTCGGGGTCCGTCCCCTGGCTCGGCGTCGTGGACGGCGTCGTCCAGGCAAATGTCCCGTTCACTGAAGCCGCGCCGCCCGCCGTAGCCGTGCTTGGCGTCAGCGTCGAAGATGCCAGCGTCTGTCCCGTTGTGATTGCGCTTGCCGTCGGCCACGTCGTCACCGTGGGCGTGGCCTTGCTCACGGTCACCAGGCCGGCCGTATACGAGATCGCGTAGTCGGCGTCCACCGCGCCCGAGCAGTTGGACGGGTAAGTCCCTGGTGTGCTGGTCGCGGTATATGTCGTCGAGCAGGCCGGAGCCGTGGTCAGCGAAGCCGCAGTGTTGCCGTTGACGAAGCCCGCGTAGCTCGGAGCGATCGCCGGAACCGCAGACCCATAAGTCACCGCCGGACTCGATGCCGTGATCGTCAACCCCGCCGGGCTCACGGTCACGAGGCCGGCCGTATAGGAGATCGCGTAGTTGGCGTCCGCCGCGCCCGAGCAATTGGATGGATAAGTCCCTGGAGTGCTGGTCGTGGCATATGTCGTCGAGCAGGCCGGAGCCGTAGTGAGCGAAGTCGCAGTGTCGCCGTTGACGAAGCCCGCGTAGCCCGGAGTGATCGCCGGAACCGCAGAACCATAAGTCACCGCCGGACTCGATGCCGTGATCGTCAACCCCGCCGGGTTCACCGTTAGCGTGCTGTTGACGAAGGTAAAGCTATAGTTGGCCGCCGCCAGAGTTCCTGCCGCAGCTGTGATCGGGTAGCCGCTCGGCGGGCTCGATGCCGTCGCCGTGGTCGTCAGGCTGGGCGATCCCGAGAGAACGCTCGACATGTCGCCGTTGACGAAACCCGTCGGCGTATAGGTGAAGGCCGGGTTGGAAGCTCCGTAAGCGCGAGATGCGCTGTTGGCGGTGATGGTCAGTGTGGCCTGGTTCACGGTCAATGTCACCTTTGCCGTCGCAGCATTGTAGGTGGTCGTGTCGCTCGGCGTAAAGGTCACATTCAGTGTCTGGCTGCCTGCCGCCAGCACCGTCCCCGCGGCTGGCGAGTAGTTGTACGTCCCGGCGACCGAACTGCCGTTGTAGGTCGCAGCGGCATTCAATTGCGTTGCCGATAGCGCCGTGCCGTAGGTGATCGCCGCAGGAGCGGACCAGTTAACCGTGGGCGTATCTGTTGAACCGCCGCCTCCGCCCCCGCCAGTGTTGCTCGATCCGCCGCATCCAGTTACTGCCAGCAATCCCAAACCAAAAAATACGGCCACTCCGGCCGCAACAAAAACACGGTACCTCATTCCATCTCCACCTTGGCGATTCAAGAGTGGATGTGCCGTCTGGGGTCCGCGACAACCCCGCACACCTATTGGCCGCACCGGCTTAACGCCGGACGGCCCGGATTTCCAACTCTGATATCGCGATCATTGAAACTGCTCATCCATCATACTCAAACCTGGGCAGAATTGGCGCGTCGATTGCGTGTGGGGAGGGGTCCACCGTCCCTTTTCGGGCCAGGCGCGGGGGAAAAGAAAACGCCCCACGCTGTTCAAAGCATTGCGCAAAGGGGTGATTGCGGCCAACACGGAGATGGCCCGCCGCGGCCTGGCTCCCATGTCTTTGGTGACGCCAGCGGGAGCGGCCGCGCGGGAATCAACGGCTTACTGATCCGGCAATGAAACATTGACATCTTCTTCCCACCCTTTCCGCAAAGAACGCGGAAAGGATGGGCACCCAAGTCTCATTTTTGACGGCCGGATCGACAGCCACGGCAATTCCTCACTCACTTTTCCGGCCGCATGGAGCGATTGACCGTGCTGATGATCGCGTTCAACGAAGCACTGACAATATTGCCGTGCATGCCGGCTCCAAATGCCGGAGGCGCGCCGGCGACCTGTGCTTCCACAAAACAGATGGCCAGGGCATTGGCTCCGTGGCCAATGGCGTGCTCCTCGTAATCGGCAATGCGCACCGGGATGCCGAACTCGCGGCTAAAGCCGTCGATGAACGCTTCAATCGGACCATTTCCTGTTCCCGAAACGATATGGTCAACGCTGTCCTTCACCACATTCGCGGTCAGCCGGTTGGTCTCTTCGTCTGAATCGTCGTGATGACCGCGCAGGAGAAATGGCGCGCGCCGATCGATATACTCAGCCTGAAATGCGGCCCATATCTCCTGGGAGGTCACCTCTCCGCCCCTGGTGTCGCTGATTTGCTGAATGACGCGGCTGAATTCGATCTGCAGGCGCCGGGGCATCCGGATTCCGTAGTCGCGTTCCAGCAGATACGCCACACCGCCCTTTCCGGACTGGCTGTTGACGCGAATGACGGCTTCGTAACTGCGGCCCAGGTCCTTGGGATCGATGGGCAGATAGGGAATCTCCCACAAGCCGCCGTCCTGCTGCGCGGCGAAGCCCTTCTTGATGGCATCCTGGTGAGATCCCGAAAAAGCCGTGAAGACCATCTTGCCTGCGTAGGGATGCCGCTCATGCACGGTCATGCGGTTGCAGAATTCCACGCTGGCAATCACTTCGTCGATGTTGGAAAAGTCCAGGCCGGGAGCGATGCCCTGGGTATAGAGATTCATGGCCAGAGTCACGATATCGACATTGCCGGTGCGCTCGCCGTTGCCGAACAGAGTGCCTTCCACGCGGTCGGCGCCCGCCATCAATGCCAGTTCCGTCGCGGCCACCGCCGTGCCGCGATCGTTGTGGGGGTGAACGCTCAACACGATCGATTCTCGGTTCTTGATCGTCCGATTGAACCACTCGATCCGATCGGCATAGACATTGGGGGTCGAGAGCTCCACGGTAGCGGGCAGATTCAGGATTGCTCGATGCGCCGGTGTTGGCTGCCAGACCTCCATCACCGCCTCCGAGACCTCGAGGGCGTAATCCATCTCCGTGCCGGTAAAGCTCTCCGGGGAGTACTCGAAGGCCCATTCGGTCTCGGGATAGCGGGCCGCGTAATCGCGCACCAGGCGCGCCCCGTTCTCGGCCAGCCGCTTGATGGCGTCCTTCTCCATTGCGAAGACTACCCGGCGTTGCAGGGTTGAGGTCGAGTTGTACACATGCACGATGGCTCGGCTCGCGCCGCGGAGCGCTTCGAAGGTGCGCTGCATCAGGTCTTCGCGGGCTTGCACGAGTACCTGCACGGCGACATCGTCCGGGATACGTTTGCGGTCGATCAGTTCGCGGCAGAAATCGAAGTCCGTTTGCGAGGCCGAGGGAAATCCCACTTCGATCTCCTTGAATCCGCAAGCCACCAGCAGATCGAACAAGCGCAGCTTGCGCGCGGTGTCCATCGGTTCCACAAGCGCCTGGTTTCCGTCGCGCAGATCGACGCTGCACCATGCGGGCGCTTTGTCGATTGTCTTCGAAGGCCAGCTCCTGTCATGGAGCCGGAAATCGGCAACGGGCCGGTATTTTGTGCTGGGATCTTTCAGCATTTCGTCCTCTCCTACGCCCCAAAAAGTCAAAGGCCGCCAGCGGTTCTCCCCGCTGACGGCCTCTCAATCCTCAAGTCTTGAGCAGCCTCAGCCGGGGACCATAATAAGGCCCAGCAGCGGGAGGCTAAGAGCGAGCTTGTCCGAGCCGGTCATCGCATTCGGGTTGCTCTCGAGCTCGTTTGTGCGCCGCATAGACATAAAGGATGTGTACAGATTGAATATAAGCCTGACGGCGGCGATTCGACAAGGTGAGCCGGCGGCGCCGGTGGCGGTTTGCTCTAAAACATCAACGCCAATCTGCTGCACGCACTACACTGGTGTCGTGCTTTCGGCAGGTCAAGAAAAACCATGAGAATTGAACGGCGGACCGTGGCGGTTCTTGCCATCGTGATGGCCCTGTTGTGCGTTGCGGCTACTGGAATCGCCGTGTGGAAGGCGCAGCGAGCGCTGAACGGATCCGAACGGATGCTTCGTACCGCCGGCAACTTGCCTTTCACCGTGCACACGGTGACCGTCTCTCCGAATCCAGGATTTGAAACCATTCCGGCGCCGGGCGCCTTCAAATCCGCCGCCAGTTTTCAGGGCGGATTCTATCTTGCGGGGCCGGCAGGTCTCTATGCCTACTCCGAAGACGGGGCGCTCCAGCATCTCTATCGATGCGGGCTGGAATTGCCTGCGGCTTCGCTGGGGCAGATGGCGGTGGGCACGCTGGCCGACGCGCATCAGCCGGAACTCTTGATCGCCACCAGCGGCGAAGGCGTACTGGCCTTCGATGGACGGCAATTCCGCCAGATCCGCGCCGAAGAGCCGGAAGCGCGGCAGATTACGGCGCTGCTGCCGCTGGCCTCCGGACGTCTGCTGCTGGGAACGGCCAAGCTGGGTCTGCTGGTTTACGACGGCAAGACCCTGAAAGCCTTCCATCCGACCACGAGCGGGATGTATGTGACGGCTTTGGCCGGCACTGAGTCTGACCTTTGGATCGGCACGCTTGATCGCGGCGTTCTCGACTGGCGCGGCGGGCAAACGCAGCAATTCTCCGAGGCGCAGGGCCTTCCCGATGCACGTGTGGAGGCAGTTGCCATCCGCGGCGATGCGGTTTACGTCGGAACTCCGGTGGGGACGGCGGAACTGAGCGGGGACAAAGTTGCGCGTGTGCTGGCGCCGGGCCGGTACGCTCATGCCCTGCTGCCGCAATCGGACAGCTTGCTGATCGGGGAGATTGAGGGCGGCATCCTGTCCATTCCGATCACGGGGCCGGCCGGCAGCCGTTCCTTGCGGCGCGCCATTCGATTGCCGGGCGAGGACGCAGATCGGCGCAGAGAGGCGGCTTCGCCGGTCAATCCTGTTGAGCAATTCCTTGCCATCGGCAACGATTTGTATGCCGTTTCAAGCGACGGGTTGTTACGCCGGAATCCGGAGGGGGGCTGGTCGAGGATTATGGGCGACGCTGGCGCGCTGCTGACCGACCGGGACATTTCCGCTCTTCTGCCTGCGGCGGATGGTCGGCTCTGGATTGGGTACTTCGATCGTGGGCTGGACATCCTTTCTGCCACGGATGGTCCGGCGACGCACGTAGAGAACGACCATGTCTTTTGCGTCAACCGGATTGTGGATGATCCGCGAAAGGGAGCTGTGGCCGTGGCGACCGCCAACGGGCTTGCGATGTTTTCTGCCGACGGCCGCGAGAGGCAGGTTCTGGACCGCGAGTCAGGGTTGATTTCGGGCCACGTGACCGACGTGATTCTTTACGGCGATGGTATGGCGGCCGCGACTCCGGCGGGTATTACCTTTCTAGACGCGAGCGGCGCGCACAGTCTCTACGCCTTCGAGGGGCTGGTGAACAACCACGTCTACGCCCTCGGAGCGCGCGACAATCAACTGCTGGCGGGAACGCTGGGCGGGATTTCGCTGCTGCGCAACGGTCAGGTCGAACGAAACCTGACCACGGCGAACTCCGGCCTGAAGGCGAACTGGATTACCGGCCTCGCGCGCGCGGGAGACGGCTGGCTGGTTGGCACCTATGGAAACGGCGTGATGCGGCTCGACGCCGGCGGCAATGTTGCCGCAACCGAGGCCACGCGGAACGGGGTGATCGTGAATCCGGGAGCCATCCTGAGCGACGGCATGGTTACGCTTGCCGGAACCATGGGGCAGGGATTGCTGGTGAGCGACGCCGCAGGAATGCGTTGGAGATGGGTGACGGCCGGCCTGCCCTCACTCAACGTTACGGCCCTGGCCGTGGACAAAGGCGTGGTCTACGTGGGCACAGACAACGGCCTGGTGCGGATCGATGAAGGCAAACTGTGAGGGAAGGCAAGTTGTGAAGATTTCATCGCCGGTTTCGCAAAAAGGCGTTACAGTGGAGGGCGGAATCTCCATGCACTTCGAACGCACCCGCTATTTCCTCCTTCTGTCGATCGCCGTTGCTTGCCTCGCTCTGGCTCCGGCCGCGCAAGCCGACAGCGGTGTGCTGATTCCCGGCGATAAAGATGCTCCCGATCCGAGCATTCTGTCGCTCACCGAGATGCAGGTGGAGATTCACATCGACAACGGCGATGCGCGGGTCTGGATACGGCAGACCTTCACCAATCACACCGATCGTCCTGAAGAAGGCAACTACGTTTTTGCTCTGCCCAGCGGTACCGAGGTCTCCGATTTTGCCGTGTGGGACGGGCCGGTGCGGATTCCGGCAGTGATCCTGGAGCGCAAGCGGGCGCAGGCCATCTACCAGGAACTGAAGAGCGAGGCGATCGACCCCGGGCTGCTCCAGCAGGGCGAACGCACCGATGAGGAGACTCGGACAAGCTCGATTTTCAGCGCGCATATTGTGCCCATTCCGGCGTGGGGCACCAAACGGCTCGAGATCGAATATCACCAGCCGATTCGCGTGGTCGACCGCAAGAGCAATTTCCTGCTCTCGCTCAGGCCGGACGCCTATGCCCTGCAGCATGTGAACCATCTTTCGATCCGACTGGAGATGAATTCCGCTGCGCCGGTGAAGGATTTTGCCGTTCTAAGCAAGCTTCTACCGTTCAAGATCGAGCAGCAGGATGCGCACACGGTACGCGGCTCCATTGAAGCCACGGGCGTCGATCTTGCTGAAGATTTTTCCGCTGCCTGGGGCGTGGACGTAACCGGCAACGCTTTGCAAGTGATCGCCTACCGCGATCCGTCCGTGCCCGCCGGAGGGCCGTCGCTGACCCCGCCGGAAGCAGCCGATGCCTCCGCGGACAACCAAAGAAAACACGAGGCACGCCATGCCAAGGCTGGCGAGACGCCGGGCTTCTTTGAAGCCACGGCCCAGCTTGCCGCTCCTGCCGCCGGGCAGGCTCAAGGCGCAGCGCTGGAGCCGCCACGCACGATCGTCGTGCTGATGGACACTTCACTCTCGATGCAGTGGGAGAAGCTGGAGCACAGTTATGCGGCGGCGGCGAAGATTCTGGAGTCGCTGCACCCCAAGGACAAGTTCAATCTGCTGCTCTTCAATACCGATGTCGAGAGTTTCCGGCCGCAGCCCGTTCCCGCCGAGACAACCGCGGTGATGGCGGCCATGGACTGGCTGCGCAAGAGCCAGTTGCGCGGCGGAACCGACCTCCAGAAAGCGCTCGGCGCCGGTCTCGGCCAGGTCGCGGCTCCCGGCGCGACGCTGGTTCTGCTTAGCGACGGCGGCGCAGATCGCGGAATCGTGGCCACCGGCAAGCTGGCCGCCTGGTATACGGTGCAGTGGAAACAGATCCCCGCCGATCGCCGCCCCAAGACCGACATCTTTGCCGTGGGCGACGACGCCAATCTGCCGCTGCTGCGCTTGCTCGCCCGCAACGATGGCGTCATGGAGCAGGTCCTGTCGAGCGAGCCGGTGGATTTCAAGCTGGCCAACTTCCTCTCCGAGATGGGGCAGAACCCGATCGGAGATCTGCGCCTGACGGTCAGCCCGCAGGCCTCCGTCGACAAGGTGTACCCGCTCGACGACGCCGTATTCGACGGCGGCCAGGCAAGCTGGGTGGGGCAATATCTCAAACCAGAAAAGAGGGCTGCGTTCGCGGTGACCGGCGACCAGCGGGGCCATGCGATCCGCACCGACGCCAGCGTTGCGCTGCCTGCGCAGGAGCTCGATCACGACCAGTTGCCGCGCCTCTGGGCCGCTGCGCGTGTGCAAGCCCTTCTCGACGAGATCGCACGCAACGGCGAAACGGAGGCGGCCATCAACGAGATTATTCGCCTTGCGCAGAAGTACAAGTTCGTCACTCCATACACATCGTTTCTGGCCGCGCCGCGGGCGCTGCTGCGGCCGCGCGTCATCCGTCCCGGCGATCCGGTCCTGCGCATTCACACCGATCCGGCCATTGTCTCTGTAGTTGCGCTGTTTCCCTTTGGGCTGGAGAAGCCGCTGCGCTATCTCTCCGGCGAGGACGTTTGGGAGACGCGTTTTCTAGCGCCGCCGGAGATGACGGACGGCGCTTACCCGGTGCGCCTGGTGCTGCGCGACAAGGATGGACAGGTCTATCGGGAAGCGAAGAGCTTCGTCATTCTTTCCAAGCCTCCAGCGGTGAAGGTGCGGCTCGCGCGGACGCGCTTCCGCGCCGGCGAGATGGTGCCGCTCAGCGTGAACGCCTCTGCCAGCACGCGCACGTTGACGGCGCGCCTGGAGGGCTTGGCTCCGGTGAGCCTGCGCTGGAATCGCGAGGCGGAAGCGAGCACCGGACAACTTTGGCTTCCGCCCGGCCTTCCCGCCGGCAACTATGTTCTGACCGTGACCGCCGAAGACGTGGCGCATAACCTGGGCAGTGCGGAGGTGCCGATTGAAGTGGTCCCGTAAGCGCACTGCGCCGGTTGTCCTTCTCGGCGGAGCACTGCTCGGCGTGGGACTTGCCGGAGGGATCGTCGCGGGCGCCTCGCATCTGTTGCGTCTTCCCGGCGGCATCTTCTTCGTATCGGGCCGGGGATTTGCGCGATGGATTGAGAACGTGGAGTCCGGCTCCGCCGTGGAGAAGGCGCTCTACCGGCTCATGCAGTTGCCGGGGGGCGGGATTCTCTTCCGCCGCCCGCCGCGTGAAGCCGTGCCCGCGCTGACTGTTTTGCAGCAAACCGACAAAGCCGCGGCGCTTTATTCCCTGCGCGCGCTCGAAGAGGAGAATGCTCTCGACTTCGATGCCGCGGAGCGCGACTGGAAGACCTGGGCCGAACAGGCCAGCGATCCGGTAGCCGCGCACCTCGATCTCGCGGATTTCTACGAGCGCCGGCTGAAGCCGCAGGAGGAACTGGCGGCGCTCGAATTCGTGGGCAACGCTCCGGCAAGCGCGCAGGAGCGATGGACCGCGCCCCAATCCCAGCGCTCCTGGCTGGCATGGGAGCGCGCGCTCAAGGTTGCCGTCGAGTTCAATCTGCCGCGCGCGAGGGTCGGCGAGATTTATGCCGGCTTCGTGGCGCGCTATCCGCTGGAGCAGGCGCTTTACTCCCGGCAGCTTGCGTTTCTTCTCGACGGCGGGGATTTTTCCGCTGCCACCGATCTCATCGCGCGCTACCGTTCCGCATTTCCCGGCGATCACGTCTTTCCCGTCGAGGCCGAGGCCGATCTGGCGGCACGGCGCGGCTCGGCCGAGGACGGGCTCGCCGTTTACGAGCGCAGCTTCGAGCCGCTGTGGCCGCAGCCACTGGTCGCGAGCTACTACGCGCTGCTTCTCAAGAGCGGAGCGCAAAGGCATCTGGCCGACGCGTGGCGCGCCAAGCTTGCGGCCGATCCCGCCGACCTGAAGGACGCAGCCCGGCTTTTCTATCTCTACAAGCAACAGGGACAGGTCGACTCGGCGAAGGCCGTCCTCGCCTCCTACCGCGAAAAGAAAGATGCGGCAGGCGCGGCGTGGAGCGCCGAAGAGCTCGATGTCTTCGCGCGTCTCTACGCATCGGTTCAGGATGTCCCCGAAGCCGCGCGCTACAACTACGCATTGGCGACCGACCGCGGCACGCCGGGCGCGGAGGAAGAAGGCCTGGTTGGGCTGGCACGCATCCTGCTCGAGAATCCCGATCAACCCTTGCGCGTGGGCGCCGGCAACCTGGCTCTCTATCGCAACATCGCCACCATGGACCGCGGCCCCGGCTATCTCAATGGCATTCTCTCGCTGTTGCTCAATACGCAGGAACCCCGGGACGAGTACGCAACGGAGGATCGGCGCGCCGCCGAGTACTTTCACCGCGCCAAGGCTGCGGAACTGCTGGCCGAAATCGACAGCCGCTTCCCCGGCGATGGCTCCCGGCCGGAGCTCCACGCCGGCTTGATGCAGGCCTACGCGGCGTATGGCGATGACAACGCCGTGATTCGCGAAGGAATGGCGATCCTCGCCGGTTTTCCGAACTTCACGGGCCGTGTGGAGGTGGCGATGCAGCTTGCCGACACCTACGCGCGCACGAATCAAACAGAAAAGGAATTTGCGCTCTACCAGGGGCTGCTGAAGGAGCTTGCGGCTCGCGCGGACGGCGTGCCGCTGGGCGACAGCAGCACGGCATACGGCAAGCCGGTGGAAGGGGAGCAGCCTCCGTCTCCTCCAGCGCAATCCGGCGAAAGCGACAGCACAGCCGCAGCGGCCAACACGAGCCCAGGCGCGCGCTCCCGCGAGTATGCTGAAGTTCTCAATCGCTATCTCGCGCGGCTGGTGTCGCTCAACCGGTTGCCCGAGGCGCTCAACGTGCTTCGCGGCGAGCTCGACGGCAACCCGCAGGATCCGGGGCTCTACCAGCGGCTGGCAGATTTTCTTGACCAGAACCAGCTCAACGCGCATGAGGAAGAGGTTTACCAGCGGGCCATCGATCAGTTCCAGGGCGAGGAGTGGTACACGAAGCTGGCGCGCTTCTATCTCCGCCAGCGCCGCAACGCCGACTACCGCGCCCTGATGCAGAAGGTGACGGGCATCTTCTCGGGAACGGAGCTTGAGGAGTTTCTCCAGCGGGCGCCCGCGCCCAACCGCAGCCTGGCGCTCGAAGTGAATCTCTACGCGCACCAGCGCTTCCCGCACGATTTGCGTTTCGTCCAGAACCTGCTCAGCGAGTACCGGCGTACCCGCCAGGATGCGAAGCTCGAGCAGCTTTTGTGGGAGCACTGGTCCGAGTCGCCCGCGTTGCGCGATCAGCTCTTCGAACTGCTCAGCCGCACCGGCCGTCTCGACGCCGAGATCGAAACCTTGCGGCAGCAGGCCCCCGAGATCGACAAGGCCGACTGGAGCGGACTGGTTGCGCGCGATCCCGCGGCCGAGCGACTTTGGATGGAAGCGTGTCTGTGGCAGTCGCACTTTGAGCAGGGCGCAGGTGCAGCCGATGTGTTGGCCGCGGCCTATCCGGCCGACGACGATCTCGACAGCCGCGCCGCTTCGCTCTTTCGTTCGCTCGCGTACTTTCATCCCGAAGACACCGGCAAAGCGGTAGCCATCGACGAGCGCCTTCTCGAGTTCCGGCCCGGAGATCTCGACCTCATGGCGCGGATCGGCGATACCTACGCGGATCGCGGGCGGTTTTCGGAGGCTGAGCCCTATTGGGTGCGCATGGCCGAGGTTCATCCCGGCGAAAGCGACGGCTATCTGCAGTCCGCCACGGTCTTCTGGGATTACTACGACCTGGCAGATGCGCAGGCGCAGCTCGCCAAGGCGCGGGAACGGCTGGGCAAGCCCACTCTCTTCGGCTATCAGTCAGGCGCGATCGCGGAGAGCCGCGGCGACATGGCGGAGGCCGTGCGCGAGTATGTCGCGAGCGCGGTAGGCGAGTCCGAATCCAGCGAGAGCCGCGCTCGCTTGTTGGCTCTGGCGCTTCGGCAGGAGTTGCGCGCGACGATCGATGCAGGCACGTCCAGCTTGCTCAGCGGTTCCGCGCCGTCGCCGGCGGCCATCCAGTTGCGCGCCGCGGTCCTCGATGCGGAACATCGCCGCGACGACCTGGCAAACGAACTCCTCGAGCTCGTCGGCCGGACCACTTCATCCGACGTGCTGGACGCGGTCTCCGCAGCCGCGCAAGGCGATGCGCTCTTGAGTGTCCAGGAAGCCGCACTGCGCCGCCAAATTGCGCTCACCACCGATCCGGTCCACAAACTCCAGCTACGCTATCAGCTTGTCGACTTTTACCAGTCGCACAACAATGCGGCAGCCGCGGCGGCGGAAGTCGATTCCATCTTTCGCGAACACGGCAGGATTCTGGGCGTGGTGCGATCGACCGTGGATTACGACTGGGCGCACGACCGCAAAGCGCAAGCCGTGGATGTGCTGCTCGATTCCGCGCAAGCGTCTTACCCTGAGCTGAAGAGCCAGTTCCAGTTCGAAGCGGCGCGCAAGCTTACCGGCCTGGGCCAATATCCGCGCTCGCGGACACTGCTCGAAGGCTTGTTGGCCGGGAATCCTCTCGATGCCGGCGCCGAAGCGGCCATGGCCGATAATTATGCGCGTTCCAACGATCAGGCAGGCCTCGAGGCTTTCTATCAAGCGCGGCTGGCCATTGTCCAAAAGGCTCCGCTCGATGGCAATGAGAAGCAGCAGCGCATCGCGCAACTGCGGCGGGGAATGATTTCCGCGGCCACGATGCTGGGAAACACCAACCAAGCCATCGATCAATATATAGAGCTGATCAACGCGTTTCCTGACGACGCGTCGCTTGCGCAGGAGGCAGCGTTGTACGCAGTGGAACACGGCGCGCGCGACCGCCTCTTCGGCTTCTACCAGAAGACCATCGCGGATTCGCCCCGCGATCCGCGCTGGAGCCTGGTGCTGGCTCGCCTGGCCACCGCGGCGGCAAATTTTCCCCTGGCCATCGACGCCTACGCGAAGACCATTCTGCTACGTCCGGAGCGGCAGGATCTGTACGTTGCGCGCGCCGACCTCGAGATGCGTTTGCAGCGCTTTGACGATGCCGCCTCCGATTACCAGAAGCTGTACACGCTCAGCTATCGCGACCCGCAGTGGATGGAGAAGCTCGCCGGGCTGCGCGCGCGACAAGGCCGCGCCGCCGACGCTGTGAAGGCCCTCGATACGGCATGGATCGCCGGCAGCCCTCCCAGGGCCGCGAATTCTTTCCGGGTGGCCGCGCAACTGGAGAGCTGGGGACTGCTCGATGAGGCGCGCAGCTATGCCGAGAAGGGCATCGAGCAGGAAGGCGCGGATCTGCTCGTCGATTCGGACGGCCAGAGCGGAGCGGCGACCTACGCGCGCATCCTTGCACGGCAGCGCCAGGCCGCGGCCGCATTCGTGCGGCTGGCGAGCGCGCGCAACCAGGCCGGCAACCTGCCGCTTTTGGCTCTCGCCGAGCAGGTGGAGCAACAAGGGCTCGGTGCAGTGACCAATGAGGAGTGGCGCCGGCAACGCGAGCTCGAGCGCAAGAGGAGGGCTGGCGACGGATTCGCAGCGGCGATGCTCGCCATTGGCAATGCCGCGGGTGAGTTCTACACGCCGGAAGAGAAGGACCAGTTTGCCGCGTGGCTCAAGAACACCTGCGCTTCGGCGGGCAGCGCGGAGGCGATCGCGTTTTGCCTTCCCACGGCAGACGCAGCGGGACTCGCGGAATTAACCGCCGACTTGCGCTGGCGCCTGGTCGAGGGGAGCGAGCAAGATCGATCCGCGCAACTCGAGAGTTGGATGCAGTTGGAGGAACAACGCGGGCAAACGGAAGAGGCGGCCGCGAGGCTGGAGAAGCTGGCTCCGGATCTGCCGCCGAAGGAGAAGCCGGCGATTTGGCGGCAGAGCGCGGATCTCTACCGCAAATCGGGCGACGCCGCCGCGGAGCTGCGCGTCCTCGGGCGTCTGGCGGAGACAACGGCGCTCGAAGGCACGATGCAGCGACGGTTCTATCAGCTTCTTCTGGCCCGCGATCCTGGGCAGTTGATCGCTCTCGCACGATCGCAGGACTCCGCCACGCAGTTTGTTGTGCGGCATGGAAGCCGTACGCAGGCCGTGTCTGCGGTCGCCGCCCGCTCCTCGTCGCGAGCGCCGGTATGGAGCAGCGCCTACACGGCGCTCGCCGGGCTCTACCAGGGCGACTTCGATCCCGAGATCGGCCAGGCATTCTCGACTGCCCTGGGCGCGGACGAAACCATCGGCGATCGCATAGCGCATCCCGCGGATCGCAACCAGCAGATCGCCGGCGAAACCTGGTTCTACTATGGCTCGCGCTATGGCGAGTTTCTCGACGCGGCCAACGATCCTCGCGCGGAAGATTTCTTGCCTTCCCAGCTCGAAAACACGCCGCAAAGCCCGCAAGCCTACGTGGAGCTCGCCGATTACTCCGAACAGAAGGGCAGGGCAGACGCCGCGCTCAGCGATGACGAACACTCCCTGGAATTAAAGGCCGGCCAGCCCGCCGTGCTTGATCGCATCGCGACGATCGAATGGAAACAGGGCCGCCAGTCCGATGCGCTCTCGGCCTGGAGCGAGGCCGTGAAGCTCCTGGCCGCGGAGATCGATGCCCGGCCCGTTCCCGAGACCTTCTGGGGCGATTTCTCGCGGGTCGTGAACAACGTAAGCGCGCATGGCCAGTACGGCACCATTCGCCCGCAGGTGGATGACCTGCTGCGCGTCTACATCGCGCGCAACGGAGACTATCGCTCGCAGCCGCTGATCGAAGCCGCATATCATGCCAATGGCGACTCCGCCGACTGGCTCATCTCCATCACCAACGGCGCAAGCGATCAGGAGGGGTTGCTCGAATCCCTCATCCGCAGCAGTTGGCCTTCGGGCACTGGCTGGATCCGGAGCGAGCAGATCGGCACGCTCCTTGCCCGCGTCGTCGAACTCGAGGAAAAGAAGGCCGAAGAGAATCCGGACCAGAATCAGTGGGGCCTCAACGAAGCGCGGCGGCGCCTGGTGACGGCGCTCGTGGAGGAGAAGCAGTTTGCCCAGGCGCGCGATCTGCTGGCGCGGGTTCCCACGCCGATGCGCTTGTCGGAGGATTGGCTGCCGGCAGTGCTGGCCGTGGCCGAAGCAGATGGAACCCTCAATCAACTTCTCGGCGATTGGCAAAAACCGGGAAGCCAGGCGCCAGCCCTCAGCGACTTGCAGAGTGCAGCTGCACGTCTCGACGAAGCCGGCAAGCGCAGTGTGATGCGTTTTGTGTACGAGCGCTCGCTGGTGATGCGCGATTTTTCCGCGCCGAATTTTCTCGGCTTGGCTGCGATCGAACTCGATGAGGGCAATGCGAACGGTGCTCTGGAACTTCTGAAACGCATGACGCTGGTGAGCGGTAATGTGGACGCGGATACGGACGCGGCCGCGCATCTGCTGGAGGATCGCAAGAAGCCGGCCGAAGCCATCCCCTTCCTGCGGTCGCTCGTCGAAGCCGCTCCATGGAACGCCGGCTATCGGGTGAGGCTGGGTGCGGCTCTGCTCGCCGTCAACAGCGCGGATCGAGAATCGATGGGTCTGCTCCAAGTCGCAGCGGTCGATCCAAAAGCGTTGTATGCCGATCGCATCGCCGCGGCACGCGTTCTCAAGGGCCATGGTGCAGCGGTGAGCAGCAGCGGCGAACTTCAACTCATTGCCGGGAACGGCTGCCCCAGCGCTGTGGATGCAGCCAAGCCGTTCTTTGTCGCCGCGCGCGCCGCCGCTGCCTCATGTGCATTCGACGCAAAGACCCGCGAGCGCCTGCTGGGTGAGGCTTTGGCCATCGCACCGTCGGACGCAGCGGTTCGACTCGACTTCATCTGGGCTGCATTCGCCGCGGGCATGGATTCGCGCGCGCTGGTCGCCGCTCGGCCGTTGTTGCAGTCGTGGAACGGCTACGGTGAGCCGCAAGATTCGACGTTCGATTCCGATTCGCCACCCTCGGAGGGTCAGGAGGCCGGACAGCGGCAGACGTTCTCCATCGCGGCGATGAAGCCCAGCGACGCCGCCCGGTTCTTCCGGCTCGCAGTTCGCGCGGAAGAGCGGCGTCACGATTTCGAACAGAGTTCGGCAGTCGTTCAATCCGCCCTGAACGAACTGCACGATCCCTCTCTGCGCAAGCCGTTCGAACTCGAACAAAAGCGTCTCGCGGATGAAATCGCGCGCGAGGCGCAAAACGACCAGCGCGTGCCCAACGCCCATGCGGAATTGGTTCAGGACCGGCTGGTGCGCACCAGGCTCGTCCCCGCAAGGCCGTTTCTGCCGCTGGAGATTTCAGGCAAGGAGGAGCAACCATGAAGCGCATCCTCTGGAGCGCGATTTCGGTTCTGGCGTTCGGCGCTGCCGCCTTCTGGGCCGTGGGCCAGATGGAGCAATCGCAAACGCAGCAGTTGCCGTCGCTCATGCCCACGGGCGCACTGCTCTCTATCGAAGCCAGGGATTTCTCCTCTCTGCTCAAGGACTGGAACAACTCTGCCGAGAAGCGCGCATGGGTCGACGGAGACGATTACCAGGAGTTCAGCCGCTCGCGTTTGCTGGAACGCCTGTCGCAGGCTCAGGATGAGTTCTCCGCTGCTGCCGGAATCCGCACCGACGATTCTCTATTGAACGCGATGGCTGGCAAGCAAAGCTGTCTCGCGATTTACGACATTGGCAATCTCGAGTTCCTCTACGTGACACGCATGAGCCAGCACGACGCGGAGAATACGCCGCTCTGGCAACTTCGCGCAAAGTTCGAGCAGCGCAGCGAAGGCGCGGCGCAGTTCTACGTTCGCCAGGATCCGCAATCGGGGCGCGTCGCGGCATTCGCAGCCGCCAACGGCTGGATGATTCTCGGCACCAGGGAGGATCTTGTTGCCGGCGTTCTCGATCGCCTGCAGTCCGCGACCGGGCGCAGCCTCGCCGACGAGGCATGGTATGCCGACAGCGTGAAGCAGGCCACCGGCGCGCCGGGCGATCTGCGCATGGTGCTCAACCTAGGCAAGCTGGTTCCGTCGCCTTACTTCCGCAGCTACTGGGTCCAGCGGAACATCGCGGAGATGAAGCAGTATGCATCGGCGGTGAGCGATCTTTATCGATCTTCCGAGAGCTACCTTGAGGAACGGGTGCTGCTTCGCAAGCCGGAGGCAGCTGCGCCGCCTTCAGGAGACGTGGGGGCTCTTGCTTCGCTGGCTCCCGCCGATGCCGAATTCTACTCCGCACAGTTGATCTCCGATCCGGAGACCGTGCTGAGTGCGCTCCGCGACGCGCTTCTTGAGGTCAAGCCTGCGGCCGTTGAATTATCGTGGAGTGCACCGTCTCCCCAGCCCGAAACCCAGGCGGGAAGCGCGACCATGCTCGAGGAGCGAATCGACCAGGCGCCCGTGGTTGTCAGGCAGGCCGATCCGTTCGAGTCCCTGCGTACTCTGCTTCGTTCGGCCCAGCCGGCGCAGATGCTCCAGGTTGGCTCGGCCATCGCGCCTGGCAAGAGCGGCTTCGTGCGGATTCAAATGGGCATGGTCGTCGTAGCCGGTCAACCTTGGGATGCGCCGGCAGTGCAGCGGGCCGTCTCGTCGGCTTTGCAGCCAGGACTGACTGCGGGCCAGATGGGCCTGGGATGGATTGAACGCAGCGGGAAATCTGGCGAGTATTCTGCTCTGGATGGCCGCGTGCCGCTCTATCTTGCCGTCCGGGGAGATCGGCTCTACTTCACAAACACGAAAGACCTTCTCGAACAAATGCTCGGACTTGAGCAAGCCACGCCGGCCGCTGAGCAGGGCGAGGTCACATTCACGGCCGTCTTTCGCCACAGCAAAGGCGAGCAACAGAGTTTCCAGGCGCTGTTCAGCCGTCTTGACAGGGCCGGAAATACGCCGGGCTCCCAGGCCGAAGGCCAGACGCCGCCGTTCTTCTCAGGCAATCTCGATAGCCTCAACCGGATGTTTCGAGATGTGGATCGCGAAACGGTGAGCGAGCGCGACGAAGGGGCGAAGGTCCTAGAAACCGTATCGTACGATTGGAGCCAATAAGGCATTTTCCGGATGGCTGTAGAGTCGCCCAAAGGAAGGCAGTGGCATTTTCTTCCACCCCACAGACTAAGACCTGTCTGTGGGGACCCCGGTTGAGGAAAATGCCCACAGTCGTTCCAGACGGTACTCTATACCAATCCGGAAAGATGAATATCAATCTTGCACCGGCGAAAGTGTGGCGCGGGTGACAAAGGGGTTTGGGTCAAGGTCGAGATGCGGCAGGGGCTAAAGCCCACGTTCCTCTTGCGGCCTTTGCGGCACGACTGAAGTCGTGCCCTGTTACAAAACAGCAGCGCATCGCTTGTTTCAGCGGATGAGCCGGTGCAAGATTGATATTCATCTCCGGAAAATGCGATAGCTCGAGCGATTGCGCCACTACGTTTCGGCTGGATTGCCGCATCAATCCAGCCTGGTTAGATACGCGTTGCCCTCCACCGGCTGAATGTGCTGTGCAATATACGCGGCCATGGCGCGGTCGTCGCCCTCGGGGCGGATGCGCACCCAGTAGCTTTTCTCGCCGGGAAACTCGATCACGTTCGAGCCGGGATACTGTTTGAGCAAGTGCTCTTTGAGCCGCAGGGCGTCGCGTTCCTTATGGAAGGCTCCAATCTGCACGCACCAGTGACCGCCGGTATTGATGGGCTTGGGCGTCTGGTATACATCCATGCGCACTTGCGCCAAGCCGGTCTGGTACAAACCGACCGCCTTGGCCGAGGCCATCGTCAGGTCGATCATGCGGTCGCCCACAAACGGGCCGCGATCGTTAATGCGCATGGCGCTGGACTGGCCGGTCTTCAAATTGGTGACCACAATCAGCGAACCCATTGGCAGGGTGCGCTGCGCCGCGGTCAATGCGTTGTTGTCGAAGACCTGTCCGTTGGCCGCGCGGCGGCCTTTGTACGGAGCGGAATACCACGTGGCGTAGCCGATCTCGCTGAGGATGGGCTGGTGCGCGGCCACGAAGGCGAGATCGTCTTCGCTCACTCCACCCGGCGGCACCGGCGTCATGGCAATCTTCGCGGCCGGAGGAACCGAGCCCGGCGCGGAAGTAGTTGCGGGCGGCCGGGCCTGGGGCGGCAATGCCTGCGGCGCAGTCCGCGACGCGTTTTCGCGATGACTGCAACCGGCTAATACCAGGAGCGTCGGCGCCAGCACAACCGCCAGCGCGGCCCATCGGGCGGGGCCGCGGAGTCTGATCCATCGGGGCAGGGGAAGCTTCAACTGCGCGGTTCTCCGGAGGTGTTTGGAGGGCTAGCTTCCGTCGGGTTGCCGCTGGGCGCGGCAGGCGCATTGCTCTGCCGTTCAAACCGGTCGGCCAGGTTGCGCAAGGTGTCGGCGGCGGTGCGCAGGCCCTGGATCGACTCGCGCCGCACCTGCGGAATCACCGCGTCATTCACATACGTGATGGCGTGGCGCAGTTCCATCTGGATTAATTCGATCGCCTCATCAAGGCGCTTGCCGATGCTGGGCTCGCCCCAGTTGGGAGTGTTGTTTGTGCTCATGAATGGCCTCTTCGCTGGTAGCTTGAAACTGGGTACCATTTAAACGTCGCTCGAAAGCTTGGACCGAGTCAATGCCCCGGCTTAGGCGGAGGACCGTAAAGATTACTATTGACGCGGCCAGGACCATTCCGCATCATTGCCTAGAGCACACTCCAATTACCCGCCGCGTGAGGGAAAGTCGAGAGGTTCCGGATTGCAGTGAAGGATCGTGCGGTCTACCTGGTAAGAAACGGCGGAGCTAGCGGCGCTAGCGGAGTTAGCGGCGCTAGGCCGGCGCTAGGCTTCGGACTGCTTTTGCTGAGTGCGGCGCTCGGCGTTGGCGCAGGCAGCTCCGCGGCCGGGCAAGTTGCGTCTGGGGCCGCGCCTGCACAGGTTCCCTCCGCCTCGCCAACGCCGCCCGCGGCTCCGGCTCCGGCAGCGAAGAAACCCGCCAAACCGGCCAAGCCGCCCGACCCGTGCGAAGTGAGGAACTCCGGCGCATCCATGATCGCTACCGGCGGCTTGCGCGCCGTCTCCGTGCTCGGCATGGGCGAAACCGAGCGCACGGCCGGCGCTTCCGCCGTGGAGTCCAAGGTTTGCAGTCATTTCGTCGCCATCAACTGGTACGACCGCTTTGTCACCGGCCCCGACGTGATGCGCTTCTCGCCCGAGCAAAAGCTGCGCCTGGCGATGAACAACCTGATCAACCCCTTCAACCTGGGCACGATCGTGGGCGAGGCCGGCTTCTCCATCGCTATCAACTCGCACTCGCCCTACGGTCCGGGCTTCGCGGGCTGGGGCAAGCTGACTGGCACCAACTTCACGCAGGACATGACCGACCAGTTCTTCGGCACCTTCCTCATTCCCGCCGTCACCCACACCGATCCGCACTATCATCGCCGGCCCGACTTGAGCATTCCGCGCCGCATTCTGCACTGCATCACCCAGACCTACTGGCAGAGCGACGATAACGGCGGCAATGCGCTCAACTACTCCCAGATCGTCGCTCCCACGATCGACATCTCGATCTCGAATCTCTACGTGCCCGGCCTGCAGACGCACTTCTCCGCCGATGCCGAGCGCTACGGCGTGGGTCTGGCCACGGCGCCGATCGACAACTTCATCACCGAGTTCGTGCCCTCGATCGCCAGCCGCATCCACACGAACGTGGTGTTTATGCAGCGCGTGATTAATCATGTGGCCGTGAATCCGCCGTAATCGCGCGCGTCGCGGGTCAGCGAGTTGGCGAGTTCGCGTCGCTCAGGCGACGTCGCGGGTTCGCGAGTTAGCGGGTTCGCGGGGCAAGGAACTCGCAAGGAAGCTGTGGGCTGTGCTCCACAGTTTCACAGTTTCTGTGTGACCGAGCGGTTTTGTCTCCAGGTGACTGATTCCAAATTGGTTCCACGCCACACAGTTTCACAGCCCATTTTTTGCGCTTTTTATAGGGGCGTGGGCGGCGGAGCCGCCAGGGATCGGGGGTCAGGGATCAGGAAAGCTCGGGACCGGGGGGGGAGGGGGGGTGGCTGCGTTGCGGCCAGCTTCCAGTTCCTGGTTGTTTGCAATAGGGGGGGAGGGGGGGGGCTGCATTGCGGCTAGCTTCCAGCTCCTGGCTTTCAGCCACAGGGGGGGAGGGGGGTGGGTGCGGGCAACTTCTAGCCCATGGCTGTTGGCAATAGG
>Ga0182030_10005266_pt1 | contig 27492 bp, 22 predicted proteins | sample 812S3MmetaG_FD_121299 | JGI IMG/M metagenome (GOLD analysis project Ga0182030, IMG submission 121299) | Permafrost microbial communities from Stordalen Mire, Sweden - 812S3M metaG (Illumina Assembly) | ecosystem: Environmental > Terrestrial > Soil > Wetlands > Permafrost | place: Sweden... | reverse complement strand
CGTGATGTCAATCGAAATGGAGCCGCAGTTGTCTGCGCCGTTTTTGGGCCACTTTTCGAATGGGACGGTGGAACTGCTGCTCATGGCGGCCGATCCGGCCTCGAACGCTGTTTGCTGGCAGGCGGACGGTTTCCCATCGAACGAACGTTTTCCGAACTCCGGCGGCCACGTTTGGTCGGAAGGCATGGATGTGAGAGCGATTGCTTTTTGCGTTCATGGGCCATCAGGACAACCCATTCTGAAATTTAACCGGGAAGTCGGGTCCCCTACCTTCGCGTCCATGGGATTTCCTGATCCAAAACCGCTCGACGCCATCTTCACGGAACAATTCACTTGTCCGAGCAACTTACCGAAGATGGATGTCCAGATTGGTCTGCCGAGCGGGCCGTGGGAGAACCTAATTGGCGTGGGGCCGCATGGCGGCACATCTGAGAACGCCGGACGGGACGGAATGTGGGACATAGTGGTACAAACCACGGGAAGCGGCGGCGACGAAGTCGCGGTGTCGTGCCAGTATTCTGTCAAAGAAGATTGGGAGACCCGATTTGTGGCCGTGGAGAACAACGGCGATGCGATAGCGCTGCGCCCCAAAAGTCAGACTGGCATCAGCACCAATTTGACGAGCGTGATGGCTTCAATGAGCCGGGATGAATTTGACAAAGTCACCGGATTCGAACTCCAGCGACGAAAGCGGCAATGGGTTGAATTCCGCAACGTCTCGCTGGAACCGGGCTATCACACCAAAGTCGAAATTCTTGACGCCACTCCGCCAAAGCCCTGAATCCATGAATTCTCTTGAACAGGAGGAAACAGAGATAACAGAGACAACAGAAATGAGACATGAGAAATTCATCTGCTCCCTCTCCGTTGCCTCTGTTTGCTCCTGTTCAGAAATCCGCCCTCCTTCGCCAAGGCTGCGGAGGGCAGGCAATCCGCAGTTGGCTCACGCGGCCATGGCGCGGCCGGCGATCCAGCCGGTGGTCCAGGCGGCCTGGAAATTGAAGCCGCCAGTCAGGCCATCTATGTCAAGAAGTTCTCCGGCGAAGTGGAGGCCGGGGCAAATCCTGCTTTCCATGGTTTTGAAATTCACTTCTTTCAGGCGCACACCGCCGCAGGTGACGAATTCGTCCTTGTTCAGGCTCTTGCCCGACACCGGCAGTTCGGTGCGGATGAGTTGCTGAACCAAGGCGTGTCCGGCGGCGCGGGACAGGCCGGCGGCACGGGTGTCCGGCGCAATGCCGGCGGCGAGGACCAGTTGGGCCCAGAGGCGGGCCGGCAACGGGGGAAGGGGCGTATTGACAATCAGCCGCGCGGGCTGGGCCGCACACAGGGAGCGCAATGCGGCGGCGACTTCATCCGCGTCAAGGTCAGGCAGCCAGTTGAGATGGAGCGGAAAGCGGTAGTCCAGGGCGCACAAGGTCCGCGCGCCCCAGGCGGAGAGGCGGAGAATGCCCGGCCCGCTCACACCCCAATGGGTCAGCAGGAGAGCGCCACGCTCGCGCAGGCCCGTCCCCGGAACGGAGGCGGCCACGGATTCGACAGAGACGCCGGACAGCCCATGCACCCAGGTTCTGTCAATATGAAACGTGAAGAGCGACGGCACGGGCGGTTCCAGGGTGTGGCCGAGGGCGGCGGCCAGTTCGCCCGCCGAGGCCGCGCGGCATCCGCCGGTGGCGAGCAGCAGGCGGTCGCACTCGATCTGCCCGCCGTCCGCTAGCGTCAAATCAAATCCGCTGCCGGTCTTTCTTTCGGCGCGGGTGAGGCCGCTGTTGGTCCGCAACTCCACTCCGGCATCCGTGGCGGCGCGGAGGAGGCAGTCAATAATCGTTTGCGACGAATTAGTGGCGGGGAACATGCGGCCGTCGCGTTCGGTTTTGATTTGCACGCCGCGCGATTCAAACCAGGCCACAGTGTCGCGCGGCTGGAAAACCTGGTACGGGCCTAGCAAGGCCCGGCCGCCGCGCGGATAGTTGGCGCTCAATTCGCGGGGGTCGAAGCAGGCATGGGTGAGGTTGCAGCGGCCACCGCCGGAGATGCGGACTTTTTCAAGGAATCGGGCGCCGCGCTCGAGGACGGTGACGCGCGCGCCGGGCAGCGTTTCGGCGCACGTGATGGCGGCGAAAAAACCGGCGGGACCGCCGCCCGCAACCACAATGTGCCGGGAACTCATTGGAGATTAAGATTATGATTAAGATTAAGATTAGGAGAGGACAAGTGAAAAAGGGGCTGGATTGGGGGCGGCGCGGATGGCAGGCTGGCCCTTCAATGATGGAATGGCGCAGAATGAGGCGCCCCTTTCAATCTGTTTATGCCTGAACGAAGCTCTTCCACAAAGCCGGCGCCGGAGTTGCCGCATCGGCGGCGGGTACGGTATTCGGGGAAATATCCGCGACGGTTTCAGGAAAAATATAAGGAGCTTGATCCCGCGCGCTACGCGGATACGGTGGCCAAAGTGCTGGCTTCGGGGAAAACACCGGCGGGGACGCATCGTCCGGTCATGGTGGCGGAAGTTCTCGATGTGTTGGGGCCGAAGCCGGGAGAGATTGCTGTGGATTGCACGCTCGGGTTCGGCGGGCACGCGCGAGAATTGCTGGCACGCATCCAACCCGGCGGACGGCTGCTGGGGTTGGACACCGACCCCGTGGAGCTTCCCAAGACGGAGGCCCGCTTGCGGGCGCTGGGGTTTGGGGAAGGAGTGTTCACGGCGCGCCGAATGAATTTCGCGGGTCTGCCCAAAGCGCTCGCGGAGGCGGGAATCGGCGGAGCGGATGTTATTCTCGCTGATTTGGGGGTGTCGTCCATGCAGTTGGATGATCCGGCTCGCGGATTTACGGCCAAAAATGAAGGGCCGCTGGATTTGCGGATGAACCCGCAGCGTGGGGAACCGGCCTCGGCGTTTTTGGAACGGATTCGCCCGGCTGCCCTGGAAACGTTGCTGATGGAAAATGCGGACGAACCGTGCGCGGCCGAGTTGTCCACTGTTCTGGCTGGGAAGCTTTTTTCCACGACCACCGCACTGGCGCGGGCGGTGGCCGGGGCGCTGCCGCGCGCGACCGGAGAGGATCGCGAGCTTGCCGTGCGGCGCGTTTTTCAGGCGCTGCGAATCGCGGTGAATGACGAGTTTTCGGCGCTGGAAACTTTGTTGCGTCATCTTCCGGGCTGCCTGAATCCGGGCGGGCGCGTTGCGGTGCTGTCGTTTCATTCCGGGGAAGACCGGCGGGTAAAGAAGTCTTTTGAGGCGGGTCGGCGGGAAGGGGTTTATGCGGAAATATCGGATGAAGTGGGGCGTCCGGGGGCGGAGGAGCGGCGGGCAAATCCGCGCTGTCTGCCGGCCAAATTGCGGTGGGCGCGGAGAATTTTTAATATTGAAATCTAAATCCTGATCCTGATTTCTGAAATCTCCCCTCCGGCTGCCAGCACGGTGAGGAAGAGAATCGAGAAGGCTCAAGCCTGGGTCACGACCACTTCAGGGATGGCGCTGTTCTTTGGGGCGTCCAGGCTTTCCTTCACGGCTTGGGCTAATTGGGATGGGTGATAAGGTTTGGAGAAGAACTTGATCCTCTGGTCCAATACCGTGTCACGCTCGATCATCTCCTGGCTGAAACCACTGGTGAGGATGACCGGGAGGAGGGGGTCGGCTTCTTGGAGCGTCCCGGCCAATTCGCGGCCGGAAATGCCCTCCGGCATCATCATGTCGCTGATGAGGAGGTCCAACTTCTTGCCGCGCGCCTCCCAGACGCGGAGCGCCTCGACTCCGGTAGCGGCTTGCAAGACATGATAGCCCTGGCCTTCGAGGATTTCCTTCACCAATTCGCGCAGGTCTTCTTCGTCCTCGACGACGAGGATCACCTTCTTTGCGTCTTTGGCAGCGGCAGGGGGCGCAGGTTCCGCCGGCTTTTCGTCGGGTTTTTCGGCGGGTTTGTCTGCCGGGGCCGCGGCGAAGGGGAGCGTGATATGGAAGCAGGCGCCCTCGCCCGGCTGGCTTTCCACTTCGATCCAGCCCTGGTGCTGTTTGATCATGCCATAGACGGTGGCCAGGCCGAGGCCGATGCCTTTGCCGACTTCCTTGGTCGTGAAGAACGGTTCAAAAAGATGGGCAATGATCGCGGCATCCATGCCGCATCCGGTGTCGGCGACGCTAAGGCGGGCGAACTTGCCGGGGCGGCGATCGGCCTTGGCGCAGGCGTCAGCCTCGGAGATTTCCACCTCGCCGGTGGTGATGGTGAGTTGTCCGCCGGAGGGCATGGCGTCGCGGGCATTGACGGCCAGATTGACAACGGCCTGCTCGATCATTGTGGCATCCGCCAGGACATGGAGAGGGCTGTGGGCCAGATGGCGCTGCACGACGATGCTTTCGCCGAGCAACGGGCCGAGCATGTCGGTGGAGTTGCTGGCGACGACGTTCAAGTCCAGCACGACGCGCTGCATGACTTGTTTGCGGCTGAAAGCGAGCATTTGGTGAATCATCTTGGCCGTGCGCTCCACGCCGGAGATGATCTGGCGCAGGGACTTGACGGAATCGGCGTCCAGGGAGGGGTTGTCGAGGAGGAGGATGGCATGACCCTGGATGACGGTGAGGATGTTGTTGAATTCGTGGGCGACGCCGGCGGCCATTTGACCCACGGCGGCCAGGCGTTCCTGGCGCATGACGATTTCCTGGCTTTCCAGGAGGGCCTTCTGGGCCTGTTTGCGCTCGGCGACCTCCTGCTGCAAGCTCTTAGTCCATTCATCAATCAATTTGAAGATCTCCTGGTCCCGTTCCTTCTTGAGGCGCAATTGCCGGCGCACCAGCCACCGATATGCCCAGTACGCCGCCAGCAAGAGGGCCGCAGCGCTCAAGAACCAGACCACAAAAGGAAAAGAATGGCGCGGCCCGCCCGCCGCCAGCAGCAGGTTCCTGCCGGCCTGCCACGCCGGGCGCGAGGCACGGACGCCGTCCTCCGCCGCCGCGACGGGCAGCGCGCCCGCCAGGACAGGAAGGACGAGGGCCTCCCAAAAGAGATTAACACGGCCAAACTTCATACTTGAATACGCGACCGGTGCGCCCGTCCATGACATGGGAACACACCGCTACCGCCAAGCCATGCTACTCCCGCATGGCAGGTTCCACAACCATATCGGCAGAATTGAAGGCGGGATTAAACAGGGATTCAGCAGTGGAGCGGGCGTTTTGGCACCCAGTTTGGCAGGGCGGGGACGCATTTCCTTTTTCATCGTCAAATCCGCTCGACCACCTCCACTGCTTGCGTGCGCACTGACTTTCCCTTGGCCAGCTTGAATTCGATTTGTGGCAAGACCCAGACTTGGCGAGACACACCCGCCAGTACGGCGAAACCAGTGCGCACCTTGTGGCGCTTGAGTACGCTTTCAATCTCCCCTGGCAACTTGGTTTGAAGCCATTGCCCCCCGGCGACTATGTGGCTGAAGGCGCGGTCATCATAGACCTTTTCGGCGACGGCTTTCTGCAAGTACTCCCGGCTAAACGCAACCAGTCCAGTCTCCTTGCTGCCATGCAAACTGTCCACCGGGTAGAGCCAAACACTGGGGTCGGATACGAGCGCCTTCTTGACCGCTTCGGTAATCCGGTCACGGATGAGCTTCGGATCGGATGCCGCCTTTTCGAGAGATTTAGCTGGTTGCTGGCAGACGTTCTCAAAATTGCAGACGCGCGCGGGCAGCACGAACGGCTGGCTTGGGGCGCTCCAGAAATAGCAGTTGCCGGGAATTGGCTCGCCCCGGATGAAGCCCAGGATTTCATCGCTGAAATAGGCGTTATGCCGCTTGAGCGTTTGCAGATCGTTCTCGTTGAGCAGATGGAGCACGAAGAAATTGTCGCCTTGGCTGATGATCTGATCGGAGATGGAACTGGGCTGCTGTGTCACCAGGACGCAGCCCAGCCCGTATTTGCGGCCTTCCTTGACCCACCGCACAAAGACGTTTCGGTCGTCCAGGGTGCGGTCACCCAGCATCGTTTGCGCTTCCTCGAGCACCGCAAGGCAGCGCACCGACTGTCCTGCTTCCCGATCCGTCAGGTGCCGCACATTGTTCTGGAAAATGCGCCGCAGCAGCATCCCGGTAATGGCCAGCCCATCTTCGCTGCCCAGCAGTGATACGTCGGCGATGACGACGCGATTCTGCTTCAATTGCTCGATGATGTTCTTCCCCAGGGTCGCTCCCGGCCGGTGCAGCCGCTTGATGGGCGGGACCAGGTTGTTCTTGATGGCCGAGAGGCTGACATCGTTCTGCTGCTGCCGCCCCGGTTGCGGTCTGTACGAAAGCAACTCTGCCACCTTTCGATCCTCGGTGGCGAAGCCGTCCTTGGCCAGAAGGGCCACAAGCTGCCTCCAGCGTTCCCAGTCCTGACTCCTCAGCAAATTGGCGAAAACCGAGTCCTGTTTTTCCTGCGCGACCAAACCGGCCACGATGTCCTGGGGCGGAAAATCCCCGAAGTCCACGTACACCTTGCCTTTGACCACATCCGCGTACTGCGGTTCTACCGTGCGGTTGGTGTATAACGAAATCCGGTTCCGCAGCGCGGGCACGTTGACCAGGCCCGACCGCCCCTGGGCGTCGGGGAGGGCGTATTCTCCTTCGGGGTCGAAGATCAGGAGCCCGACATCGGGCGGGGAAGAATAAAGCTGCGACATCAGGTACTTAATGAGATTGCTCTTGCCATAACCCGCCCGCGCAAAGACAAAGCTGCGCCTGCCCTTGAGCCGCCCGACGCTAAAACGGACCGGGACGGCCTTGAGTTCGCGTTGTCCATAGACCAGATGCCCGATCGGGACGGCGGTGAGATCATCTTCGAGGCCGACGTTGCACAGGAACGCCAGCGCTGCATCCGACGGCAGCCGCACCTTGCTGCCCAATGTGGCGAAGGTTCGCTCCCCCACGGAGAACTTGAACTTGTCCGGGGCTTGGATTTGGAGGTGCCCCAGCAATTGCATCTTAAGATTATAGCGGAGCATTTGCCGCATGAGCGGGGCAGGTACCGCGTCCTCGGTCTTGGCGAGATCAACGAGATAGGCGTCGCCGCTATCCGTTGCCAACTGCCCCGCCGCGTGGTAGCGGCTGACGCGTCCCACCAGAGCCTCGCCGGCGCTTAATTCGACGAGCAGAAATTCCCCGAACCCCGGCAGCCCGCGATCCTGATGCGGGACGACGACCTCGACTTCGAGTTGGTGCGGCAGGGGCGAGAAACCCTTTAACAAGCCGACCGCCGGGGTGATCGCGTACAGTTCAGTGCTCATTTGGTTCATCTTCCTCCACCTCCTTAACGAGTTGTCTGCCCAGCAGTCGCAGTTGCCGCGCCGTCCGGGCGACGGCAGGATCGCGTTCGGCGATCTTCTGCAGGAGCAGGGATTCCAGCATCTCGATCTCCAAGCCGCCCATGTGGGCGTTTTCGTGGGCCTGAACCAGCGCCTGTGGATAGCCCCGCATGGGAAAACTCGCATGCGCCGAGCCGGCCAGCAGCGACATGGCTTCGCCAACGCGCTTGACCTGCCATTCCGGGATGTCCACAGGCATCAGCGGCACGGCTTCGCCGCGATCCAACCGGGCAATATGCAACAGCCCCATGGCCCGGCTGCCGATCCAGCGGTACTGCGCGGGCGCGGCTTCGCGCTCGAGCTCAGGAGGCACGGGCAGATAGGCAGGCTCGCCGTTGCTGAAACTCTCGCTCAATCCCAGAGCAACCGACAGGTAGCTCAGCACTCGCGACCGCTTGGCGACCCCAACCAGCAGATGGCCGTGCCTGGTGGTCAGCTTCTCGAACTTCTCGCGTAGGCGCTGAAAGACCACATCCGTCAGCAGCACACTGCGCAGCAGGCCGTCGCGGATCAACAGCTTGACCGGCGGCTGGCTGGCGAGTTTGAGGAGCGCGGCCCATTCCATCAGTTCCCGCAGCATCGCCAGCAACTGGCATCGTTGGAAGTCCGACCGGGGGAGCAACGCATTCCACTCCAGTTCGAGATACTTGATGAACCGCTGGAGCCGATCATTGGACTGAAAGAAAAAGCGCAGGATCTCCTCCGGCGTCAAAGATTGCGCGATGAAGTCCTCGAAGTAGATTTCGCCCAGACTGTCCGCGACTCTGACCACCTGCAACTGCATCGGTTCAAGGCTCAACCGGTTCTCTCCGCCATCGGTCGCCACCGTGGCCACTACCGACAAACCAGACGGCGGGGCGGCGCGGATGGCAATCGGCGTTGGGCGGATTCTCGCAAGACGCCGCTGGGTCGCGGACAACTTCGGCCACTCCTGATTGAGCGCAACGGTGAGACTCCGCTGGAGCCGATCCAGCCTGTCGGTCGTGACATGCATCCGGGGGAATGCTGCCCACGAAACCGGTTTGGGAAAAGGAAAATGGGTATTCTGAATGAGATTTAATGTGATTTTCAGCGCATCTTAATGTTGATGGTGTCTGTTAATGATGACGATATGAGAATTTTAGTGATAGAGGACGAGCGGAAGGTGGCGGAATTTGTCGCGCGAGGGCTTCGCGCGGAACGATTCGCGGTGGACGTTGCCAACGACGGGCAGGCGGGCTGGGACATGGCGGGCAACTGCCATTATGATTTGGTGGTTCTGGACTTGATGCTGCCCGGACTGAGCGGTCTGGAGATTCTGAAACGCATCCGGCGGCGGGGTTCGCAGGTTCCGGTGCTGGTGCTGACTGCGCGGGCTGGGACGGCGGAGAAGGTGGAGAATTTTGAGGCGGGAGCGGATGATTACCTGACCAAGCCGTTCGCCTTTGATGAATTGCTGGTGCGGGTGAAGGCGCTGTTGAGGCGGGGGTCGCCAGACCGTTCGAGCGTGCTTCAGATTGGCGACTTGGAAATTGACCGCCACAGGCAGCAGGCAAAGCGGGCCGGGAAACGAATCGAATTGACCCCCAAGGAGTACGGCCTGCTGGAATATCTGGCGGCGAACGCGGGAAGGGTCATGTCGCGAACGATGATCATTGAACACGTTTGGGACGAGAGCTTTCAGGGCCTGACCAATATTGTGGATGTGTATGTGCGGCATTTGCGGGCGAAGGTGGACGAGGCGAGCGCCAAGAAACTGATCCGCACGGTGCGGGGTGTCGGTTACTGCATCAGCGACGAGGCCGAGCCATGAACCCGCGATCCATCCGCTTCCGCCTGATCATCTGGTATGCCGGATTGCTGACGGTGGTTCTGCTGTTGTTCGGCGTGGCCTTGTGTCGGGTGTTGCGGGGTTATCTGGAGCGGAGCCTGGCCGAAACGCTTTATCGGCGTTCGGACCAGATCGCGGCGTCGCTGCTTTCCAATCTGGCCGCAACGGGAGAGCGTTACGTGGCGGACGAGATCAAGTCCCGCTATGCGCCGGAGAACTACGACCGGTTTATCCGCATCACCAAGCCCAACGGGATGACGCTTTACGCATCGGGCCGGACGGCGAGTTTTGATCCGACCGGATTGAGCACGCCGCCGGTGACGGCCGTGCGGAGCGATTTCACGCAACAGGAGGCGCTACCCGATGGGGTGCGATTGCTGGTGACCACCAAAGTGTATGTGGCGGCGGATGGGGAGAGGTTCCTGATTGAGAGCGGCGCGCCGATGGGACCGATTGAGACAATGATGTCGCAATTGACTTTCTCGCTGCTGATCGGGGTGCCGCTGCTGGGGTTGGTGGCGGTGGGAGGAGGCTCTTTCCTGGTGGGCCGCGCCTTGAAGCCGGTGGCGCAAATCGCGCGGAGCGCGGAGCACATCACGCTGCATAATCTGAACGAGCGGCTGCCGCTGACCGACACTGGGGATGAACTGGAACATCTGTCCCGGGCGCTGAACCGGATGATCGGGCGGTTGAACGAGGCGTTCGATCAAAACCGGCGGTTTCTGGCGGACGCGTCGCATGAATTGCGCACACCGCTGGCGGCCTTGCGGGGAGAGATGGAGGGGGTGATCGAGCAGGCGCGGGCGCTGCCGGAATTGCGGGACCGGGCGGGGAGCGCGCTGGAGGAGGTGGACCGGCTGGTAAAGATTGTGGACGCTCTGTTTGCGATATCGCGTCTGGACGCCGGGGAATCGCAGCCGTCTTGGGAACGATTTGACCTGGCCCCGCTGGCGGCGGGCACGACGGAGCAGATGTCGCTGCTGGCGGAGGACAAGGGAATTGGGGTTGCCTGCAACGCGGAGAGAGAAGTCAGCGTGGAAGGCGACCGTGCGCGGATCAAGCAGGTGGTGGTCAACCTGCTGGACAACGCGATCAAGTACACGCCGCCGGGCGGGACGATCACCCTGAATGTCCGCGCCCAGGGCGGCAATGCGGTGTTGGAAGTGGCGGACACGGGGATGGGAATACCGGCTGACGCGCTGGCGCATATATTCGAGCGTTTTTTCCGGGTGGACAAGGCGCGGTCGCGCGACGCGGGCGGCGCGGGATTGGGACTGGCGATAGTGAAGTCCATTTGCGCTGCGCACGGCGGCAGCGTGGAGGTGGAAAGCGCGGAGGGGAAAGGAAGCCGGTTCCGTGTGGAACTGCCGCTGGCAGCGCCGGCGGCCAAATAGACGTTATGGAATCTGAAGCAACTATTCCTTCCCAGCCGCAGCCATTCGCCGCCGCGAGCGGCCGGCGCTGGCTCCTCTGGCTGCTGTTGGGAGCGGTGATCGTGGCCGGCGGTGTTTGGCTTTATGCGCGCGGACAACACGGGACAGAAGCCGGGTCGCCGGAGGCGCAGACGCCCTCGGTAGCAGTGGCCGTGGTGGATCGGGAGGATCTTTACAACGAAGTCACCATGCCCGGTGAGTTTCGTCCGTACGTGGAGGCTGACTTGAACGCGAAGGTCTCGGGGTATTTGAAGGTCATGAACGTGGACTTTGGCGACAAGGTCAAGGCGGGGCAGCTTCTGGCGGTGCTCGAAGTGCCGGAATTGGAGGACGAATTGAATGCGGCCGTCGCGGCGGAACAGAGGGACGAGGCGGATTACACGAACGCGCATCTGATTTATAGCCGATTGGCGGAAGTCAACCGCGAGCATCCCAATCTGGTCGCCCAGCAGGACATAGACACCGCGGAGGCCAAGGACAGCGTTGCCCAGGCCGCAGTGGCGGCGGCCAAGGCGGAGGTGGGGAAGTATCGAACGCTTTACGGCTACACGCAAATCACGGCGCCTTTTGATGGAGTTATTACCGCGAGATCCGCCGATCCGGGAGCACTTATCCAATCGGGGACGGCTTCGGACACGCAGGCGCGGCCGCTGGTGCGGATTTCGGACAATTACCTGCTCCGGCTGGATTTTCCGGTATCGGTCCAGTATGTGAAGGACATTCATCCTGACGACATGGTGGGAGTGCGGGTGGCATCGTTGGGCAACCAGACCTTCACCGGGAAGATCACGCGATTCACGGACAAAGTGAACCTGGAGACGCGCACGATGATCACGGAATTGGAAGTGGAGAATCCGAATCTGGAAATAGTGCCGGGGATGTATGCGGTGGTGGTGCTGAAAGTCCAGCGGCGTTCACAGGCGCTGGCGATACCCACCGAGGCGGTCGAAAGCAAGGAAAAGAGCGTGGTCGCACTGGTAAATCAGGACCACCAAATCGAGGAGCGCGACGTGACGCTGGGACTGGAGACGCCCAACCGCTACGAAGTCATTTCGGGTCTGAAGGAAGGCGACCAAGTGATGATTGGCAGCTTCACGAGGGTGCATCCCGGCGAGAAAGTGACGCCGCAACCGTGGTCCGAAAGCACGATGAAATGGAACATGCCCGGCGGTGAATAGCAGTTTCATGCCGGCGGATTTGGAAAAGATGAAAACGCAGTTGACAGAAGAACAGTCAGATCCGGCCTGAGCCGGCAGCCATTATGTCCCGATTCGCCATACGCTATCCTTATCTGATCATCGTGATCTGCCTGATCACCTGTGTGGTTGGAGTGACGAGCCTGGCGCGGATGCCGGTGGATTTGTTTCCGCCGATCAAGATTCCGGTGGTGGTGGTGGCCACGTTCTATTCGGGGATGCCTCCGGAACAGATGGAGAACGACATTACCGGGCAGTTCGAGCGGATGTTCACGCTGGCCCCGGGCATTGACCACATGGAGTCGCGCTCGCTGACGGGCGTGAGCCTGATCAAGGTCTATTTCCAACCCGGCTCCAATCCCGATTCGGATGTGACGGGGGTGGCCAATTTGGCGATGGCGAGCCTGCGGTATCTGCCGGCGGGGACGCTGCCGCCGATAGTGATGCAGTTTGACGCATCGAGCCTTCCGGTGTGCCTGGTGACGCTCAAAGGCGAAGGGTTGAGCGAGTCGCAGTTGCGGGACCTCGGGCAGTTCACCATCCGCAATCAGATGGCAGGGGTGCCGGGCGCGTCGGTGCCGCCGGCGTTTGGGGGGCGATACCGGCAGATCATGGTGTATGTGGACCCGCTGAAACTGGAGGCGCACGGCTTGAGCGTGATGGACGTGGTGCGGAATGTGAACGAAGCCAATCTGATACTGCCGGCGGGAGACGTGAAGATCGGGCCGTACGATTACAACGTGTATGCGAACAGCCAGATAAACGCCATGAAGGACATTGACCTGGTGCCGCTCAAGACGGTGGGCCAAGCCTCGGTGTTGGTGGCGGATGTGGGGAAGGCGCAGGATGCATCGCAGATTCAGCTCTGCAAGGTGCGGGTCAATGGGCAGGCCTCGGTCTATTTGCCGGTGTTGAAGCAGGGCGGTGAGGCCAACACCATTGCGGTGGTCAACGGAGTCAAACGGGTTGTATCCAAATTGCTCGACGTGCCCAAACAACTGGTGACGCAAGTGGTGTTTGACCAATCGGTTTTTGTGAAATCGGCCATTGAGAACCTGGTGCATGAAGGGACTATTGGCCTGGTGCTTACAGGGCTAATGATCCTGGTTTTCCTGGGGAGCGCGCGGGCGACGGCGGCGGTGTTTTTGTCCATTCCGCTTTCGGCGCTGGCAGCGTTCATTGCGCTGGCTTTGGGAGGCAGCACGGTGAACACGATGATCCTGGGCGGGCTGGCGCTGGCATTCTCGCGGCTGATAGACAACTCGGTGGTGGTGCTGGAGAACATCTTCCGACACCTGGAGATGGGGGAGACGCCAGCGGCAGCCGCCGAACGTGGCGGGCAGGAAGTGGCGCTGCCGGTGCTGGCGGCGACGCTGACGACGGCGGTGGTCTTCTTTCCGGTGACCTTTCTCTACGGCGTCAGCAAATACTTGTTTTCGGCGCTGGCGCTGTCTGTGGTGCTGTCGCTATTTGCGTCTTATTTTGTGGCGATGACGGTGGTTCCGCTGTTCTGTGCCAACCTGATAAAGAAGGCCGGCGCGGATCATGAACTTGGAGAGGAGCACGCGACGCCGGTGGCGGGGCGAAAATGGGATGCGCGTTTCAATAGGTGGTTCAACCGCAAGTTCACGAAGATGCTGGATGGCTACGAAGGAATGTTGAATATCGCGCTGCTGCGGCCGATGGCGACCGTGCTTGGTATTACGGGGGTTTTTGTGGTGAGCCTGGCGTTGTATCCACTGGTGGGCAAATCCTACTTTCCGCGCACCGATCCGGGGCAGTTTGTCATCAACGTCAAGGCGCCGTCCGGGACGCGGCTGGAACTGACGGATGAGATTATCGGCCGGGTGGAACAAATCGTCCGCGAAGTGGTTCCCAAGCGCGACTTGAAAATAATTGTGTCCAACATGGGCATCACGCCCGGCTTTTCCTCCATCCTTACGCCCAACTCGGCGCCACACACGGCGTTCGTTCAAGTGGGCTTGAATGAAGGCCACCCGCTCAGCAGCTTCGCATATATGGATCAGGTGCGCGCCCGGCTCCAGCGCGAACTGCCGCAGATTAGCACTTATTTCCAGACGGGCGGGCTGGTGGACGCCATTCTGAATCAGGGCATGCCTGCACCGCTGGACATTCAGGTGAGCGGCATGGATATGCAGGGCGCTCATGAGATCGCCGCCAATATAGCGCGGCAAATGCGCGCGCTGCCGGGTGTGAGCGACGTGCTGGTGCCGCAGGACGTGGACTATCCGGCGTTGAAAGTGGACATTGACCGGGAGCGGGCGAGCGAGTTGGGCCTGAGCGCGAAGGAACTGGTTGACAGCCTGATTACGGCGCTGACTTCGGACGGCATGATCGCGCCGAGCTACTGGATTGATCCCAAGACCGGCAACAACTATTTACTGACGGTGCAGTATCCCGAAAACCAGGTTAACAACCTGGCAGACTTTGGTTCCATGCCGCTTCGGGCGCCAAACCTGAAGCAACCGACGCGACTGGATTCGGTGGTCCATCTCTCGCACACACTCTCCCCTACCGAGGTGGATCACTACCAGATACGGAGGACGATAGACGTGTACGTTGCGCCGACCGGCGAGGACTTGAGCCATGTATTTGCCGGGGTGCAGAAGATCGTCGGCAAAACGGAATTGCCAGAGAACATGACGATCACGGTGCGGGGGGCGGTGCAGGCGATGCGGGAGTCGTTCAGGAGTTTCAGCCTGGGGCTAATACTGTCCACCGTGCTGGTTTATTTAATTCTGGTGGCACAGTTCAAGTCTTTCCGTGATCCGTTCTTGATATTGCTGGCGATTCCAACGGGGCTGGCGGGCGTGCTGGTGATGCTTTCTGTTTCCGGAACGACGCTCAATGTCATGTCGCTCATGGGGGTGATTATGATGGTGGGCATCGTGGTGTCCAACAGCATCCTGATTGTGGAGTTTACGGGACGGCTGCGAAAGGAGGGCAAGACGGTTCGCGAGGCGGTGGCGCTGGCCTGCCGGGTGCGATTGCGCCCCGTATTGATGACGTCGCTGGCGACATTGATCGGCCTGCTACCGTTGGCGCTGAAGTTGGGCACGGGGGGCGAGGCGTACGCGCCCCTGGCCCGGGCCATTATTGGGGGACTGGCCTTTTCGGTGGTCCTGACGGTGTTCATTGTCCCGACCGCCTATTTGATGATGTATGGAAAGGACGATGCCGCCCGGACGGCCGCACCGAAGGAGAATTCCGCGCCATGAAAAACGCCGTTTGTTTAATGCTTCTGCTCTGCGCCGTGGGCCGGCTGCCGGCCGCCGCCGCGCCTCATCGCCTGACGTTGAGGGAAGCCGAAGATATCGCGCTGGCCCAACACCCGCGCATTTCGGCCGCCAACCTGCTGGCGCTGGCGGCCAAACAAACCGTCAAGGAGGCGCGCGCCGCGTTTTATCCGAACATCTATGCGAGCGCGACCGCCGTCGGGGTGGCGGATACCAACAACACGCGCGTCGCCGCCGGTTATCTGAACAATCCCAACGTCTATGAGCGCGCCGCAGCGGGCCTGACGATCCAGCAACTCCTGACCGATTTTGGGCGGACTTCGGAATTGAGCCAGACCGCGAAATTGCGGTCGAAGGCGGAGGAGATGAATAGGGAGGCGACCCGGGAGGAGATTTTGCTGGAAGTCAATGCCACCTATTTCTCGGCGCTGGAAGCACAGGCTGTGCTTGTCACCGCGCGCGAAACCGAAACGGAGCGCGCGGCGGTCTTGAGCCGGACCCAGGCCATGTCGAGCAACAAGATGAGGTCGGAGCTGGATGTGAGCTTCGCGAGCGTGGATTTGGACCAGGCGCGCTTGCTCGCAGCCAAGTCGGACAACGATTTGCAGTCGGCCTTTGCCACACTTTCCACCGTGCTCGGAGAGCGGCAGGCGGAGAGCTTTGTCCTTGCGGAGGAGCCGATGCCGGATCGGGTGACCAACAGCGCGTCCGAACTGGTCTTCGAGGCGCTGGGGAACCGGCCGGACCTGGCGCGGGCCCGTTACCAGCGGGACGCTGCCAGGGAATTCGCGCGGGCGGAAAACAAGTTGAGCTATCCAACCTTGAGCGCGACGGCCAGCGGCGGTCTGACGCCCCTGGGGGATTCGCGGCTCGGTGACAATTACGGGGCGGCGGGCGTGAACCTCAATTTTCCGATCTTCACCGGCGGACTTTACCAGGCGCGGCAGCGGGAGGCGGCATTGCAGGCGGATGCGGCCGACCAGACGGTGCGGGACCAGGAAGACACCATCGCGCGCGACACGCAGATTTCAAAGCTGAACCTGGATTATTCCTTCGCGCGGCTGGCGCTGACGGCGAGCTTACTGGCGAACGCCGACAAGGCGCTGGAGCTGGCGCAGGCGCGGTTCAACCTCGGCCTCAGTTCCATCGTGGAGTTAAGCCAGGCGGAACTGAACCAAACCTCGGCGCGGATTGCAGATGCGGGGGCGCGGTACGATTACCAGATCCAGCGCGCGGCTCTGGATTTCCAACTGGGGCGGTTGAATTGAGGGGGTCCGTCATCCCGAATTTTAATTCTAAATTCATCAAGCGTTAATCTCCGGGTGGTAGAATAGGAGTGGGAGGGGAGAGGGAGATTCGGAGTAATGAGAAAGGTGCGACTTATGAAAAACTTGAGTGTTTTGCTCTGTGCCGGGCCCGCCATTCTGCTCACGGCGTGCGCAACTTGCCCGCAGCTTCCGGCGGTGGGACCGTCGCCGATTTCTTCCGGCTACAGTGAGTCGGGAATGGGGACGCTTGTGGTCTATTCCGCGTGGTCCTGTTTCGACACTTACCTGACCAGCGACCATAGCGGTTACACGGTCTATTCGGAAGACGGCAAGCGAATCAAATATGTTCCAAATAACATTGAGGGCGATTGGACGGTTGAGCCGCCCACACGCGTCTCGCTGCCTCCCGGCGCGTACAGGATAAAAGCGGAAGGCGGTCAATATGGATGGGTCAATGTGCCGGTCGTTATCAATGGCGGAGAAACCACGCCTGTTTATCTGGATGGTGAACGCCATTCGATAGATTCGCTGGCGAGTTGGGACAATTCGGTGTGCCTGCCTGACGGACAGGTCGTTGGCTGGGCGGCAAATCCAGGAGGGAACTGACCGCCGTGGCGCGTGTGTCCTGGACGCGGGCCGGGCGGCGAAAATGAACCTAGATTGAACAAGGAGATTTATGAACATTCGAAGACTAACTCTCGGGGCGGCGCTCTTCATGGGCCTGCCCAACTTTGCGGCTGGGTCCGCCAACCCCGGCGGCCCGGCCGTGGCGGCGTCCACGGACCAGCGCGCGCCTCCGCCCAATCAGGCCATGACAGCGGCGCCGTCTTTGTCGGCCGGCGTGAGCGATGTGTTGAAGCTGTTCAGGGCCGGTCTCCCGGCCGGGCTGATAGTCAACTTCGTCAGCAACTCGCACCTGTCGTTTTATCTCAGCGCCGACACGGTGATTTATTTGCAGCAGCAGGGCATCCCGGAGCAAGTCACGCAGGCAATGCTGCAACGGAGTGGCGAATTGAGCCGGCAGTCGGCGCTGGCGAACTCGCATGCGCCGGCAGCGGGCGGGGCCTTCCCGGGCAGTCCGCAAGTGCAGATTCCATCGGAAGCGCCGGCTCCGACCTACTACGCGTACCCGGATACGTCGTACAGCCCGCCTGCGACTCTCGCCCCCGTCTATCCGGAGTATTATTCGGATTACTTCTTCGACTACAATTATCCGAATTTGTATTGGCCGCCCGTGTACTATGGCTATGGCTTGGGGATTTATGATTATCGGCTGGGCGGATATGGAGGTCGTCATTCCGGCGGGGATCGGTTCGGAGGCGGACGAAATACCGGCCGCATCAACGGTGTTGGACACGCGGGGAGCGGCGTTGGCAGCGTTGGACATGCAGGGAGCGGCACTGGCAGCGTTGGACACGCGGGGAGCGGCGGAGTCGGGCATGTCGGGGGTGGTGGAGGCGGCGGTTCCCACGCGGGAGGCGGGCACGGCGGAGGTGGAGGCCGCCGGTGACAGGCCGGGGGGCGGAGTTCCAAAAGTAAATGGAGCGGCTGCCACCTTGTTCCGCAAAGGGGAACTGGAACCGTGTATCGAATCCAAGGTGCAGACATGCAGACATACAGAGTACAGGCATTCTTTCTGATGAACCAGTTGATGCGGGGGTTGCTGTTCCTGCCAAAGCCAATGGTGGTAATTCTGGCGCTGGCCTTAATGGCGTTGATCGGGTGGGTGGAGTGCATCACGGGACGCGATTTCGCCCTGTCGGGCTTTTATTTGGCGCCGATTTGCTGGACCGCTTGGGCGGCGGGACGCGGCTTGGGGGTGGCGGCGGCCGTAGCCGGGGCGGCCACGCGGTTTATTGCCGATATGAAGTCGGGCTTTGTATATCCCCATCCCTGGATTCCGTACTGGAATGCGCTGATGTTGTTCGCACTTTTCCTGACCGTGGTTTATCTGCTGTCGGCGGTTCAGAGGGCGCGCACCCGGCTGGAAGAAACAGTGAGCCTGAGGACGGCGGCGCTGCAGGAGGAAATCAAGCAACGCAAACGGCTTGAGGCGGCCAAGGTCCAGGCTGAGCGTTTGGCGGCGGTGGGAACAATGGCGGCGCAGGTCGCCCATGAGGTTCGCAATCCGCTCGGTTCGATCACCCTGAATCTCGACCTGACTTTCAAGGAAATTGGCCTGCTGGCTGACGGCAACGGACATCCGGCGGATGAAGGGCGCACACTGGTCAATGACATGCGGGCAGAGGTGCGGCGCATCCAGCGGGTGATTGAGGATTATCTACAGTTCGCGCGGCTGCCGAAGGTGCAACGGCAGCCGGTGGATTTGAACGGGTTTCTCGACCGGAAAATTGGGTTCTTGCGCGGGGAGCTGGAAGGCTCGAACGTGAAGCTGCGGACGCATTTCGATCCGGCGCTGACTTTGATCCACGCCGACGCCGAACAGTTGTGGCAGACGGTGCTGAACCTGATCCGGAACAGCCGGGAAGCGATGCCCGGCGGCGGGGAATTAACCATAGGCACCTGGCGCGACGGCGTCCGGGCGCTGCTGCGTGTGAGCGACAACGGCAAAGGCATGACCGCCGAACAATTGGAGCGCCTGTTCGAGCCGTTCTACACAACCAAAAAGGAAGGGACGGGCCTGGGCCTGACGCTGGTTCAGCAAATCGTCACCGAGCACGGCGGGCATATCGAATGCGAGAGCGCCAGCGGCAAAGGGAGCACATTTACCATCATTCTGCCGGTGGAGGAGGAATCGCAAATTGGATTGAGGCCCGGCGAAAAATGACAACCAAGAAAGGAAGAATGAAAGTACTCAGCAAGAAATCTGTTTTGATTGTGGACGACGACCCCGGAATGCTGCGCGCGCTCGATAAGGTCTGACAGGCGAAGGGGCAATCGTGACGGGCGCTGATTCGGCCGGGGCCGCGGTGAAGGTGCTGACTGGTCGGAAGAAAAAGATTGACCTTGTCATCACGGATCTGCGGATGCCGTTTGTCAAGGGCCTGACGGTGGTGTACGCCATCCATGAGATATTCCCCGAGCTGCCTGTCATTGTGTTGACCGCATTTGGCAGCAGTGACGTCAAGGAGGAATGCCTCCGGCAGGGGGCGGCGGCGTTTCTGGAGAAGCCGCTGAACACGCCGCAGTTGCTGGCTGCCATCACGGAGGTTTTCACGGCGCGGCCCGGCAGGGCAGAGCGATTTTAATATTATTTTCAGGCAATTTTCATATTCGTGGTGTAATATATACTAGGTATGCGGGCCGCGCGTGCAGTGGCAGGTTCCGTGCTGCTGAACCTTGGGCCGCATGAATAGGGTATACGATGGCGCGTCCATGCGATTGCCATTCGCGCCGAAGCAGTTGATGAGTCAACCATGAATGTCCGGCTCGGGACGCAATCCCCGCGCCATAAGTGAAAGAACAATTATGGAGAAGAGGATCACCCCAAAGTCAGCCAAAGCCGGGAATGGCAGCGAGAAAACCCAGACGTTCCATTTCAATGCGCCCGCAGCGATGAGTGTGCAGTTGGTGGGCGACTTCACACATTGGCAGAGCCGGCCCATCAACCTGCAAAAAGGACCGGACGGCATCTGGCGCACGACGGTTGAACTGGCCCCGGGCCGGCACCACTACCGGTTCATGGTGGATGGCGAATGGCGCGATGATCCGGAATGCACGTTGCAGGTGCCCAACCCGTTCGGCAGTCGCAACGCCGTCCGGCAGGTTGCTTAATTTGTCGCATGATTACTGACCCCTGCCATTTGCCCAGAGTGGCGGGGATTCTCGAACCGGTGTTTGCCATCCGAACCGGGGACGACTTGGGCGTCGGTGACACGGAAGGTGTGAGGCAGATGGTGGATTGGTGCCACCGGCACGGGATTCGTGTTTTCCAGACGCTCCCGATCAACGAGATGGGCGGGGACAATTGCCCCTACAACGCCATCAGCGCGCTGGCCATTGATCCTGTCACGCTGGCCATTTCCCCGCGGCACATTCCTGATCTGAGTGCCGGAGAATTCCACAGGCTGGCGCGGCGCGATCTGCTGGAAAGGCTGCGCACCGGCCCGGTGGATTATCCGCCAGTGAAGGCACTCAAGCGCACCTTGCTGGAGGCGGCTTTCGGACGATTCGCCGCTCGCGAACTTCGGCACGACACGGAACGCGCGCGGGAGTTCCGCCGGTTCGTGAGCGACCATTCGGACTGGATTTCCGATTACTCGTTGTTCCGCGCGTTGATGGAGGAGAACGGCAATGATCCAGCGTGGGAGCGTTGGCCGGCGGAGCAGCAGTCGCCTGAACTGGCGCGGTCTTGGGTGCTCGGCTTGCCGGAGAAACTGCGGTCGGAATTCGCGAGGCGCGCACTTTTTTTCAGCTATGTGCAATGGCTCGCCTTTGGGCAATGGCAGGCGGTCAGGGCGGGGGCTGACACAAAAGGAGTGTTTCTGATGGGCGACATTCCCATCGGCATCGGACGGTGCAGCGCGGATGTCTGGGCGGGACGCGCGAATTTTGACCTTGATTGGAGCGGGGGCGCGCCGCCGGAGAAGATCTTCAAGACGGATCGGTTCACGGAGAAATGGGGACAGAACTGGGGCATGCCTCTTTATCGGTGGGACGAAATGCGCGGGCGGAATTTCGATTGGTGGCGCACGCGCGTCGGCCTGGCGCGGAAGATATTTCACCTGTGCCGCGTGGATCACGTGATGGGGCTTTTTCGCATCTACGCCTTTCCATGGACGCCGGATCGCAACGCGGAGTTTCTGCCGCTGGATGAACAAGGGGTCGCGGCCCGGACGGGCGGCAGGCTGCCGGGCTTCCGGCCCTTTCCCGACGACACGGCGGAACACACGGCGGCCAATCAGCGCCAGGGAGAGGAGATGCTGCGGGTGATTCTGGAAGCGGCGGGCGACATAACCATTGTGGCCGAGGACCTGGGAGTTGTCCCGGACTATGTTCGCCAGACGCTGGACAAGCTGGGCATAGCGGGCTTTCGCATCCCCTCCTTCTGCCGGGAACCGGACGGGCGTTATTGCGATCCGGCCCAATATCCGCGTCTGTCCTTCACGCAGCCGAGCACGCACGATCATCCGCCGCTGGCCGCGGCGTGGGTCGAGCGCTGGGAGGGTGTTGATCGCGGCGAGAAGGCCGAAGAACAGCAGCGGGAGTTGCGGCGGGCCATGGAGTTCGCGGGATTGAACGGCGAACCGGCGCGCGAATACAGCGATTGCCTGCACGAGGGTACGCTGCGAGCCGTCCTGCGCTCGAGCTCGATGCTGGCGGTGGTGATGCTCACGGATGTTTTTGCCCAGACGGCGCGCTTCAACGCGCCGGGCTCCGTCTCCTCGGAGAACTGGTCTGCCCGCATGACAGAGACCGTTGAGGAATTGGATCGCGACCCAAAACTACTCGCCAAAACCCGGAGTTTCGCCCGTCTGATTCGCGAAACCGGGCGGGGCGAAAATGGCGGGGAGGAATTTGCAATCAGGTGAAATCAGTGCTAAAATCTGTAAAAACGCGCCGCGTCGCAGCGGCGGTTGTTTGTGCAAATGTGAATTATGAACACGACAAAGAAGAATCCCCCCGTCGTTCAACCCTACCTGTTTTTCGAAGGCCGATGTGAAGAGGCCCTGGCATTCTATAAGCGCGCGCTTGGCGCGGAAGTGCTGATGCTGATGCGCTACAAGGAGAGTCCGGAGCCGCCGCCGCCCGGGTCCGGGCCGCCCCCGCCCGGGGACAAGGTGATGCATGCCAGTTTCCGCATCGGCGGCACGTTTTTGATGGCTGCGGACGGATGCTGCACGAGCGAGGCAACTTTCCAGGGCTTTTCCCTGTCCCTTTCCGTCGGGACAGCGGAGGAGGCCGAGAGGTACTTTGCCGCGCTGGCGGACAGCGGACAGGTCCGCGCGCCACTGACGAAGACATTCTTTTCCCCGCGGTTCGGCATGGTGACCGACCGGTTCGGGGTGTTGTGGATGGTGATCGTGCGACAGGAGGAAACGCACTGAATGAAGCGGACTTCCAACTTGAAATGGCGAATAACACGACAACGGTTATGACAGCAGAAACCACTTCCCATGCGGCCATGAGCAGCGAACCGAAGGCAAGGTCAATCGGGTGCTGCCTGCCGCATGTCGCGCGAATCTTGTTTGGGCTTGTCTTTTTCGTGTTCGGATTGAACGGATTTATTCAGTTCATTCCGCAGCCCAAGTCGGCCATGTCGGAGGAGGCGATGTCGTTTGCCGGGGCCTTGATGAAGACGGATTACATGCATGCGCTAATATTTGGGACGCAAGTGACGGCGGGAGCGCTGCTGCTCTTGAACCGGTTCGTGCCGCTGGCGCTGGCGCTTATCGCGCCGGTCGTTGTCAATATCGTCGCGTTCCATCTTTTCCTTGCGCCGTCGGGAATCCCGATGGCGGCGGTGGTTCTGGCGCTGGAGGCTTATCTGGCCTGGTCATACAGGGAGTCCTTCCGTCCCATGCTCGCCTGGCGCGCAAGGCCGGGCGCTTTGGATTCGCAAAGCCCAAACCCGGCGGCGCAATCCAAAGGGGATTGAATCAGGCTTTGTGATGCAACCCTTTCAGGGGTGTCAACTATAACATAAGTGCCCAGGGCAGGCCCTCTCGGAATCGGGCCAACCCTGGGCTGAATGATCCAATCCCTTCGGGATTGATGCTATATGTCAAATAGATGGCGCTTGGGCTTGGACTGTGACCGAGGCTCCCTTTAATCCGGGTGAACTGGCTTTGAGCACGATGGGGCCGGCGCCTTTGGTGGAGCGGATGATGACCAGGCACAGGCCGTTAAATGCCTTGTGGTCATGGGACTGGAAGGACTCGAAGCTCGTGGCGTCGCCATTGTCGGTCGCCGCTATTTCCCCGGGGCCGGTGATGTCGAAATGAATCAGGTTGTCCGCCCTTGGGGCCATCACCCCTTTGGCGTCTTGCACCGTGATTGTGACAAAGGAAAGGTCCTGGCCGTCCGCGTGAATGGCGGCGCGGTCCGGGGCGGCCGCGAGGGCGGCGGGAGCACCGGCGGTGTTGACTACATCTGTTGCCCACTCGGCTCCATTCTTAAATGCGACGACCTTCAAAGTGCCCGGTTGATAGACGAGGTCGTCCCAGCGCAGGCGGTATTCATACTGGCCCTTCTTCTTGCGTCCGAGCGACTGGCCGTTGAGGAACAATTCCGCTTCGTCGCCGGAGGTATAGACATGGACGGGCGTGACCTGGCCCACCCGTTCCGGCCAGGTCCAGTGCGGGAGGATGTGGGCCATCCTGAAATCCGGCCGCCAGTAGGCCTGATAGATGTAGAACCGGTCCTTCTTGAATCCCGCCAAGTCAATGATGCCGAAATAGGAACTGCGCGAATTGAAGGGTGTTGGCTCTCCGAGGTAATCCCAGCCAGTCCACACAAACTGGCCGCCCACAAACGGATACCGGTCCTGCGCGGCAAACTCCTTGTCGGGCGACGTGGCCCAGGAAGTAAAGGTGAGATCATAGGAACTGACTTGTCGGTTGGGAGCGTCTTCCCCGGAATTCGGGCCGGCGACAGCGCCAATGCCCTGGGGGACGGGGAAGGTATAGACACCCCGGCTGCTGATGGTGGATTCGGTCTCGCTGCCATAGACGAAATTGGTGGGGAAGTTGCGATGGAACACCGGGTATTGGGCATTGGGAGAAAGGCCGCCACCCGCACCCTGATAATTCAGTCCCAGCGCATCGAGAGTCTTTGGGAAGGGACTGCTCGCGCCGGCGCTGTTCTGGGCGGAAGTTGTCGGACGGGTCGGGTCCTCTTCATGCACGATGTCCGCCAGGCCCCGGGCCACCGCCGCGCCGGCCTCGCCGCCGCCCTGTTCGCCGACTTCGTTGCCGATGCTCCACATGAAGACGCAGGGATGATTGCGGTCGCGGTGCAACTGGGCGCGCAGATCCTGCTCATGCCAGTCGGCGAAGAGGACGTGGTAATCGAGATTATTTTTTTGCGACAGCCAGCAGTCGAAGGCTTCGTCCATGACGAGCAGGCCCATTTCGTCGGCCATGTCGAGCAACTCCGGGGCGGGGGGATTGTGGCTGGTGCGGATGGCGTTGCAGCCCATGTCCACCAACGTCTCGAGCTGACGCCGCAATGCGCGTTCGTTGATTGCCGCGCCGAGCGCTCCCAAATCATGATGGTCGCACACGCCGTTGATTTTGAGGTGCTGGCCGTTGATAAAGAAGCCTTCGTTTGGATCGAACTTCAGTGTGCGAATTCCAAACGGGGTTTCGTAGGAATCCACCGTGTGGCCGTCCTGCATCAAGGTCGTCACCGCGACATAGCGGTTCGGCTTTTGGTCCGGATACGGGCCCCACAATTTCGGGTTAGCCAGGATCGTTTTGTCTTCGGTCACCAAACTTGAGCCTGGGGCGATGCCCATGAGTCCGCCAATGATGGAGGCCACAACCGGCCCGGTCTTATTGCCGTCCGAATCGAGCGCGAAAATTTGGGTCGCGACGCCAACGCTGACGCCTTGTTTGGAATTGTTCTCCACAGTGACTTTCAATTTAACAGTGGCCGAGGCGGCGGAGACATCGGGGGTCGTTATGTATGTGCCCCAATGAGCGACATGGACCGGGGCGGTTTTTACGAGCCAGACGTTGCGGTAAATGCCGCCGCCGGGATACCAGCGGGAGGATTGGGGCGGATTATCGAGGCGGATCACCAGCTCGTTTTTCTGTCCCGGCTTGGCGAACGGGGTCAGGTCCACGCGCCAGGATTCGTATCCATAAGGCCAGCCGCCGACGAATTGGCCGTTGAGCCAGACGGTGGAATAGGACATCGCGCCGTCCGCATCGAGGAAGATGGACTTGCCGGCGTCCGATTTTGGAAGGTCGAGCGTCTTGCGATACCAGCCGATGCCGAAATACGGCAGTTTTCCGGTGCCGCCGTCGCCGTTGGTAATCCAGGGGCCTGTGATGGCCCAATCATGCGGCAAGTTCACGTGCTCCCAGGAACTGTCGTCGAAGGCGGGTTGGACATAGGGGACATCGCCGCCCAAATTGCCTTCCGGCCTGGTGTGCCTTTGAGCGGGGTCTTTGATCAGATCGTTGCCCGTGGGCAGAATCCACTGTTTGATGACTGCGGGTGCAGGCGCCGGGGCGGCGTCCGTTGGCGCGGCGGCACCGCCTCCGCGGCGACCGCGTCCGCCGCGGCCCTGAGGGCGGACATCGTAGAGCAAACTGACTTGGCTATTGGTCGGGTCGCCTTTGGTGAAGCGCCAGTCCATGTCCAGCGAGAGGCGTTCGCGTGGCGACGCGGGAGCGGGTGCGGGAGAGCCGACGCGAGAGGAGGCACATCCACTTTGGAGCGCCAAGGCAAGAACGGCTCCAAGAACGGCGCCGGGGACGATGAGGGTAAGCTTGTTGCGGCGGAAGAATTGAAACGAGGCGATTGGTGACATGGGAGCAATATACCAGGCGGTTTTCTCCGCGCCAGAGTTTTTGAGGGGGATTTTCAGGATGTTCATGAGCATGAATCCGGGGGTTATGGAAGTGGAATTAAGTGGAATTAAGTGGAATTAGGTGGAACCAGGTGGAATTAGCTGCAATTGCGGATTGCGGATTTCGGATTGCGACTTGAATTGAACCGCGGATGGACACCGATGGACGCGGATGGGGATTTATCCGTGTGCATCGGTGTGAATCCGTGGTTCGAGTTCATGCACTCCTTTTTTTACCTTCATTGAGCTTTATTCACCTTTATCGGGCTTTATTTGGGTAAAACTGTAACGTTGCAGGAGGTGGGCTTCGGCGATTGCGGATTGCGGATTGCGGATTGGCGGCAGAGTAATGTCGGACGAAGAAGGCAACCACCATTGGTTGTGCCTATGGCCGGGGAGACCACAATAAATCGTGGTGGCGGCTGGAGCAATAGCCCGAAGGTACCGATTGGGAAACACTTTGACTGGCTTTGACTGGCTTTGACCCGCCTTCGCTTCACTTCCACCTTCGCAGGGCATGGGCGCGACAAGTCGGCGCGGCAAGACGGCGCGGCAAGCTGGAGTTTGACGGAGGCGGATTGGGGAAGTGGCGATTTTTGAGCAGTAGGGAGGGTGGGGTTGGATTGCGTCGAGGCAAGAAATGGCTTGATTAGGCTTGATAAGGCTTGAGTGATCCTCCTTCGCCAAGGCTGCAGTGGACAGGCGGGGTGAATGGAGTGTTGGGGTGACGGGTTCTATTTGCGGCTTTCTCACGAAAGCCGCTACGCTCCAATAGGCTGGGTGGTTGGAATTCATTCGGCGGCAGTCGCAGACCGCCGCTACAGGGACTGTTCTGACTTCACTATTCTTCATGGCGCGATTGTAGCACGGTATTGGAAAAAGCGTCTCCGTACGGTACGGACGATTTTTTGGTCGAAAAAAGGGGTTCAGAGCTTGCATAAACCATTGTGAATACGGGAGTTAGGAGGGGTGAGTACAGATTTTACACATGTACAGAAATGAAAATAGTTTGGTCCGGAGGGCCGTTTGGCTGCCATTTGGGGTGGTTTTGATGGCAGGAGGACGGGATGGGGAGGAAAAAGGCGGGGACAATGGGAAAGCGGCGCTGTCGCGCGCGCACTCCAAAACGGCCTGACGACCGCGGGTTGCAAGTGGTTTTAAGTTGACACGCGGCTCTTTTTCCGGTTAGCCTTGGGATATGGCATCACTCGTTTCATTCCGCGGACTGTTCAGGACCGGGAACCGGCTGGTGCTGTTGCTAGCGCTGGCGGCGGGACTGGAGGCACGCCTTCTGGCCGATGATATTCAACTCCCCTCCAAATGGGATCAGGAGCTTCTGACGATTGAGCTTGGAAGCGTCAACATCAAGGCCTACCCCGCCGACGGTTTTCGGCCTTCAATAGTAAATGCCTGGGAACAAATCACCGCGACCTATTTGATTCGGGCCAACATCTATGTGGATTTAAAGACGGCGATTGCCACTGAAAAGAGGCATTTTGAGTTCAAAAAGGAGAAGGCCACCGGGAAGGAATTGTTCGACGCGTTTTTGGCCGCTTATCCCGAATATACCTACACGCGTGATCCCAGGACGGCGGTGATCTGGTTGCACGCGAAAGATGTCAAGTACTATAGTGCTCCCCGAAAACTGGACAGGTGGTTTAGATGGTGAGTTAGAAGGAACAATAATACCATCCTGAGAAATATATGAAACGACCACGT
>Ga0182030_10005265_pt1 | contig 27498 bp, 22 predicted proteins | sample 812S3MmetaG_FD_121299 | JGI IMG/M metagenome (GOLD analysis project Ga0182030, IMG submission 121299) | Permafrost microbial communities from Stordalen Mire, Sweden - 812S3M metaG (Illumina Assembly) | ecosystem: Environmental > Terrestrial > Soil > Wetlands > Permafrost | place: Sweden... | reverse complement strand
TCAGGAACGAAATCGACCAGCTCATAGAAGGGCGCGCCGGCCCGCTCGTCTCGTTCGGCGTCGAGAAAGCGGGAGGCCGGTGGACGTGCCTCTTCCTCGGCCTCGAGGCGCGCCCGTTCGGCTTCCATCTCCTTCAAGGCCCGCTCGGCTTCGCGCACGTCTGCCCGGGCGGCGGACTCGGCGACACGCGCCGCCTCGTGAAAGGGAAGCAGAAGGGCGACCACCAACTCGGACACCTCCTCCAGCTCATCGGCGACGGCCCCGCCTTCGCCCATGGAGCGGTGGAGGCGTCCCCAATCCGGTGGCGGGCCCAACTCCCCGCCTGCGAGGTCGGGCCGCTCCGCGTGCGTCCAGTCGGTGACCGCCTGACGCCAGGCCCGGCTCTGCGTCGTCCACGCGAGGTCGGCCTCGTCGGCCTGGGACCGGCGGGCGCTCAACTCCTGCTCGGAACGGGCGGCGCGCTCGTCGGCTTGCGACGCCAGAGCCGCGGCCCCGGCGGCGCGCGCCGCGATCTCCCGCACCTGCGCGGCGGCGCGTCGTCGGCCATCGGCGACGGCCACCGCAGGTGCGATGGCTTCGGCCTGGCGGGGAACAACCGCCTGGTCGATGCCGGCCTCACGTGCCAGGCGGGCCAGCACGGCGCGGCCGTCGTTGACGCGGCGCCCGGCTTCCGCAGCCCGTTCTACCGCCCGCTCCTCGTCATCGGCTGCCTGCCGGGCCGACCGGACGGCCGCCTCCGCGGATTGCCGCGCGATGCGCGCCGTCTCGAGCCTGGCCGCGACGGCGCGCCGCCGATCGTCGAGATGCAGGTGATCTTTGTAGGCCTCGCTGGCCTGGAGCCCCTCGAGCTCGACCCTCGCCCGGCTCTCGTCGTCGAAGAGCCGCTCGACCTCGGCATCGGCGGCCTCTTGGGCCGCGATGGCGGCTTCCGCCTCGCCGGACAGCCGTTTGGCGTCGCGCCCGGCCCGGCGGTGCCCGGCATCGGCGTCGATCACCGCCTGACCGCGCTCGCCCAGAACGCCACGGGCATAGCTGCTGTAGGTGTCCAGGAATCGGGCGAGAGCGGCCGCCGTGCGCTCCGTGCGCGCCAGCTGCTCGCGGACCTGGTCGAGGGTATCGAAGCGGTCGGCCGCCTTCTCGAGCGCTTCGCCTGAGGGCGGTGGCAGCGCATCGCGGAGGACCGCCGCCAGCTCACCGGCCTCTATCCGGTTCCCGATGTTCGGGTCGCGCAGTCGTCGGAGGAGATGGAGGAGGTTGGAATACCGCATTTCGTCGTGCAGGCCGAACAGGTGTGTGGCCACACGCCGGCGATGCTCGGCCGCCGTGGAGACCGATTCGGCCCCGAGGCGCTCCTTCAGCTTCTCCACCGAGACGGTCGGGTTGAGATCGAGATCGACGCCCACTCGGGCTTCCTCGGTGAGGAAGAACCAGGTTGCCGCTTGGCGGGTCGACGTCGAAGCCTTCAGGCCGGCTCCGAGCGTACAGAAACGCTCTTCGCCGCTCTCGCCGGTCATGCGGAGCTCGAGCCAGACGTAGCCGACGTGATTTCCCGCCTCACGGCCGTCGGTCATGAGCCAATAGACAGTGGTCCGATCACGGCCTGTGGCGTCCATGGCCCGGGTGTCGGCGTCGAGCAGGAACGGGAGAAGAACCTCGAGCGCCTTGGACTTCCCTGCCCCGTTCTTCCCCCGTAAAAGAACCCGTCCGCCGGCGAACGACAGCTCGGCCCGGTCGTACTGCCAGACGTTGACGATGCCGGCACGGTGCAGCACCCACCGGCCGACCCGCTCCGCCGGCAGGAGAGGTGTCACCGTCGAACCCGGCTGCGCTCTGGGTGCCGGGCGGAAGAGCTGATCGGTCATAATTCCTCCAGTGCAAACCGTGGGGTGACGTCCTGATACTCGGGCGCGAACCGTGCGGCGACGGCGCGCAACCGGAGCGCACCGCGTTCGTCGCGCTCGAGCAGTCCCATGTCGACCAGCAGGTCCTCCACGTCGGCCATGAGGCGCTCGGGGTGATCGACGTACTCTTTCGACCACGCCCGGGCGCGCTCGGTCAGGAGCCGGGAAACGACGGACCAGAGCTCTCCGTCGGGCACCGGCGCCGTGCCCGACTCCGCATCCGGCGTCAGCCTCTGCACCAGTTCGGCCACCGCGAGGAGGGTGGCCTGGCCGAGCGTGCCGTCCCGCGGGAATCTGAGATCGGTGAGCTCGTCCTGCGGATCCAATGCCATGACGCCCTCCAACCGGATCTCGAGGCGGAGACCGAAGTTCTCCTCGAGGATCTGGGCCTCACGCCGCTGGTACTGCCGAAGCCACAGCCGCTCGGACTCGGAAAGCTCGTCCACCAGCACGACCGGCGATTCGACGATCCGACGCCGGACGGCGTGCCGGATCGAATCAGGATCCGTCTCGGTGGCCGCGCTGATCAGCCGTTCGGGGGATTCGACGTCGCGCAACGGGACGGCCAGAAGGTTGCGCACAATTTCGTGCTCGATCCACAAGAGGGCCTCTTTGGCCGGATCGTCTGCGAATTCGGCGACGGTTCCTGCGTCTTCGTGGACCGCCCCCCACTCGATCAGCCGGCCGAGCGCATGCACCAGCGCTCGGCGCTCGGTCAGTGTGTCGTCCCCGAGGTCGAGCTCGGCCTCTGCTGCCGCATGACGGACATCGGCCACGACCGTGGAGAGCAGCACTTGCTGACGGCTCGTCAGCAAGACGGCACAGAGGAGGGACAGATAGGTGTAGTCCCGGGGTGAGAAGGCCGCCTTGGACCGCCGGAGCAGAGGGCGGCCGGCGGAGCCGAGACCTGCCTTGTAGAGACGGGCGAACTGCGCTTCGACCACCAATCGATAGCCGAGGTAGTTGCGGAACATTGCGGCCAGAGTGTCCGCGTGCCGACGGATAGACCGATGGCCGTCGGGGTCACGCTCGGCCAGGACGAGGGGGGTGCTCAGGAGCAGTCGCGCCGCGTCCCGACGCTCGTCGTCGTTCACACCGCCCCCTGTCGCGCATGGTCATGCTCGTCGGCGTCGGCGTCCTCATCGGCATCGGCATCGGCAACCGACGCCACGCTCGCGGGCCCGATGACCAGGACCCGTTTCTCGACGACGAGGTCGCCGAGATCGGACGTGATCCGCATGGACTCCGGAGACGCGGTCACACGGAGCCTGACATCGTGGTCGGGCAATGTGGCCTGGCCATCGGATGTGGCGTTGGAGAGCAGCTCGAGGAGTACCGACATGGCCCCGCCCGAGAGCCGGGCCTCGGCGAGATGCCCGCCGACGGCCAGCAGCTCGGCGCATGCGCTCTCCCGGCGCTGAGCCTCGGCCGCCCGCGCCGCCAGCAGGAGCCGCTTCTGGCTGGTGTGATCCGGCGGTCGGGAGGCGCTCCCTCGGGCCGCCCGATCACCACGCTCCCGCTGCGACACCGGCACCGGTGCGCGCGGTGAGTGCCACCAGCTCATGGTGGCGGGCACCGCCTCGGCAATCTCCTCGTCGAGTACCACCCCCAGGTGTCGTACCCCGTACAGGCCGAATGCCGCGGCAGCCAATGCGTGGGCGTCGAGGGGAGCGGCAGCGTCGAACCACGTCGCCAACTTGAGATAATGGCGGCGCAAGGACACCTCGTTGGTCGCCGAGGCATTGATCCTCTTCAGGCTGGTGAGCATGGCCCCGACCGCCCGGTGCGCCGCATCGCGCAACTGGCGGGCTCCCGGCCCGATGAACCACGCCTCGAGTTGGTCCCAGTCGGTCCACGTCCGGCCCCGCGCCCGTTCGACGTCCTCGCCACCGGGGCTGGCGGCCTGCAAGGCGGCAAAGGCTCCAGCGCTCTCGGACATCCGGTCGAGCAGTCGGGGCAATTCGGGTCGCAGGCGCGCCAGGCACTCCGAAATGGCATGACCGTGGCGCCGGACGCTCTCGACAATGCTCTCCAGGTAGTCGAGGAGGAGGCCCTTGAAGCCAGCCCACTCCTCGCCGTCGAGGTCGCTACGGGTCAGGACCGATCCGATATAGGTGTAGAAGTCCGTGACCGAGGCCGCGAACTCGTGGAACTGGCCGAAGATGGTGGAGACCGCACCGGCCAGGGACTCGGGCTCCCCCTCGGGGTCGAGCCGTGCCAATCCCTCGGCAACAAGCGCCAGGAGTTCCCGGGGGACCTCACGGGCTCCTCCGGTCACGGCGAGGAAGACCGTCACCTCGCGGTGCAGCCGGGCACCGAGTGCAGAGACGGTGTACCGGGCCGGCTGGCTCTGGTACTCAGCGATGGTCGTGGCCCTCACTTCGCGAGGGCTGAGGAGAAGGTTCCCATTGTCGGCCAAATACCGGCAGCGAGCCACGACGGTTTCCACCGGCAGGTCCACCCCCTGCGCGATCACGTCCTGAGCGGACCACTCGGCAAACAGGGCGTCGGTGAAGCGATCCATGATGGCGAGGTAGTCAGCCGCCTCGGGGGCGGTGACATACCGGTAAAGCTTCAGGCGATCAGGATCCACCACGTGGGGACCTTACGCCGGGCGTGTGACACCACTCGCGGACGCCTCCTCTCTGACGGTCCCGGATAGGTGTCCGCCAAAGGGGTTCCAGCCTCAAGGGAGTTGGCGGGGGTTCGATGTTCGGCGATCGCCGAACATCGAACGATCAGACACACTGGTTGCAGGCGAGACGCAGAGGCCGTGGCATCCACCCTGCACGGCTGTCCGAATGGTAACTAGGTTCCATGACAAACGCCCAACTTGTGGAACGGGTCCGTCAACTGCGCACGGAGGGTCGTTCCCCCAAGCAAATCGCCCGAACGCTCGGACTCGCTCCGGCAATCGTTTCGCCCCTGATCCGACAGATTGCCAGGGAGGCTATGACAGAAGCCCCGGTGTCTCCGGTCCTCGGGTGCTGGGTAAGCCCGGGGTGGCAGATTGGATTGAGCGTGGAGGGGTTCGGTGATTGGCCCGCACCAGACGATTGCGAACCAGGGCACAGTGGGATCGTTGGTGCCCTGGTTGCTCGCCGATATCGTCCCGGAAGGGTGTCAGTATGCGGGTACCTGGTGGACACATGGTGCCTCGGGGTCAAGAACGCTCTCGGGCCTGAGCTCATGAACGAGCGACGACTCCCAGAATTCAGGGGGAAGTTCTTTGCCGCTTTCGACGCCGATCCCGTGCAGGCACCCATCGAACTGGTGCAACACCTGGTCTGGGGCGCTGTCGAGTATGCGCGCAGGTTGGGATTTGAGCCCCACCACGATCTCTGGGCTGCTGCTGGTCATCTCGAACCACTTGAGGGACCGAGCGCAATCAGGTTCGGCAAGGATGGAAAGCCGTTCTATGTCGAGGGCCCGTATGACGACTCCGCTCGGAACCTACGAACGCTCGAGCGCTCGGTCGGCAAGGACAACTTCTCATTCGAGATGTCCGTACCTCTCTCGCTTCTCGATAGTGCGTGATGAGCACGCACTTCCCATGCGGCCACCCGCCGCCACCCGCAGGCCGATGAAGTTACGTTGCGCGCGGGGTCAACTTCCCCGGTCAGCGAGAGCGTCGAGCACAGGTCGGGCTAGGTGGCGAAGCTCGTCCGTCGTCACCGGGCCATTTTGGTCGTCGGATACTGACAGCCAGCCTCGGGTCCGGGCGGCGTCGTCTATCAAGACTCGCTGGGTGGCGGCGCGGACGGCGGAGCGCAGCGGAAATGGCGCAGAGGCGAGGCCGGCGCGAAGCGAGCCGTCGGCATCGAGCTGGAGTAGCAGGCGGTACAGATCAAGTGCGTCGCTGCTGCGCTTCTCGGGTCGGCCCGTAGGCCTCCGCTCCGAGATGGCATGGAGTTTCATCGCATAAAGCGCCGCCGGCATGGCAAACGGCCCGGTAGCTCGGACGGTGGGCCCTCCCCCCGAGACCAAGGTGACCGGCGTCGCCGTGCTGAGTGCCCAGGTGTGGGCCGAGACGAAAAGCTTCTGCAACTCGGTCAGGCCGTCGAGCGCGTTGTCGTCCACCGGGCCGACGCCGATGATCCCAACCTTGGTTCCCCCGATCCGCACGCGATGCGATCCGGTCGGATCGGGTTGGGCATCGGGCAGGGCGAGCAGTGTCTCGACGGCGTCCGGATGGGCCACCTCGTCGATCACCGTGTCCACGTCGGTCGTGGCGCGATGTGCTTGCCCGAGACGCGCTGCGACGGCGACGCCGCCCACAATGACATAGCCCTCCAGACCACTTTCGCCAAGGGCCCCGACGGCGCGGATGAGCCCGGCCATGACGGGTCCTTGCAGCACGACGTCAGAGCCAGATGTCTCGCCCGGCATTCCATCCTTCGAGGATCTCGCGGCCGCGACCCCTGTCCTGGGCCACATCGAGCGCGACGGCAACGAGGGGCGCTGCCGGCCACCCTTCGATCGTGGGAACCACATCGCCCCGGTTGCGCTCGGCGACCAAGGAAGTCGGGGGAACCGCGATGACCGCGGACCCCGCGCCGGGTGCCGCGGCGGCGTAGCGACGCGTGGCGATAGAAAGCTCGACCGGACTAGTCACGTAGAGGTCGAGTACTCCCTCCCCGGCCGCAGTGAGCGGGGCCCCGTATGCCGCGGCGGCCGCCGTACCGGTCATCCGCCACGACGGGACAAGAGGGTCGAGGGGTACGTGTTCTTTCGGGTCGGGACGCCGGACGAGCCAGGTGCGATCGGCGCACCAGACGGCGGCCAACTCCCAGAACAGCTCTGGGGCGATGGCAGCACCGTCTTCGTCGACCAGTCCCGCATCGGCAAGGCGTCGTACCGTGGTGGAGATGGTCGACGGGGCGAGACCGAGGACGGCTGCGTGTCGGTTCGGGGACACTCGCTCCCCCGGGTGTGCGCATAACCAGTAGGCGACCGTGATCCCCGATCGGCCCGTGATGGCGGGGCCGGCGGTGGAGGCCGTGGTGCGATCGGCCGGCTGTACCGGCTGATCGACGCGCACGCCCGGCCCGCGGAGGTGGAGTCTCCCGCGGCGGTCGAGCCACGACCATCCGGCGTCCGTGAGGATGGTCCGCGCCTCGGCCGTGATCCGGTCCGCCACGAGCAATGGAAGGGTGTCTGCGCAGGGGCGGCGTCGGCTGACCAGTGCAGCGGCATTCTGAGCCGTGCAGTAGGAAACCGCCTCAACGCTCATGTTCAAGGAACGGTCGTCGACGACGACTTCCAGCACGGCATGTGCCGGTGAAGAGTCCTCCGCCTTGTCGGGGGCAGGCAGCCGCGCCTGGGTCTTGATCCCGACGGTCTCGAGCGCGGCGAGCGCTCCATCAACCGCCTCGGCGATGAGTTCCATTTCGGTGGTTCGAGGGCGTGTCATTCGGTATTCGAGTATACCCGAATGACAAACCCTCTCCGGACTCTGAGTGTTCATCAGCATGAGCCCGTGCGCCAAGGGGCTGCCGCGAGCGGTCTTGGGCACCCTGGTCCTCCCCTTGGCGTCGAGCAGACCTCCTTTGCACCGGGCGGCCAGGTCTTGGACGGCGAGGGAACCCAGGTGCTCTCCGATCACCCCCAGCACGGCCTCATCATCGGCATCCACCTTGAGCCGGGCGCGGAAGCGCACGCCAGCCGGCGGGGCCGCCACGAAGGGGGCTGCGATCGGGCGCATCACGAGCGGCGACTCATGGCGGTGAGGATCTCGGTGCCCGAACGGAACGAGACGCCGGACTCTTTTGGGATCGGCTCACCCGATGTCGCGTCCGTCATGTGCGCCTTGGCAACCTCGTCTGCGGAGAGGGCCTCCCCCGTCTTTGCGAAGAAGCGGAACCCGTACACCTCTTTCTCTGGGATGGCGATGCTGCCCCGTGGACCGAGCACCTCGACGGTGCGAGTGTCCGAGAAGACACGGAGGACCATGGCGAGGGTGGCCACGCTCCCGGAGGCGAGCTTTGCCTCCTGGAGGCAGAGCCAGGGCAAGAGATGCTCGATGTTGTCCGACCCGAAGGTGCTCGACGCCGAGTCATGGCCTTTGCTGCCCAGAGGCAACATAGTGAAGTAGAGCCGGTCGGGACCAAATGTGCGGACAAAGTGGTCGGCGACGGCGCCAGGGCGTGGTGCCGCCGGTTCGTCCTTCGACATCGCTCTCATCTGGGCTCTCCTGTCATTTCCGGTCTCATCTGGCCGGTGTCGCCGCGGGCTGTGACAGTGCCATCGGCCCCGTGTCGCGTGCAGCGGAGCGCAGTACCTAAGCCGGACCTCGCATACGGTCGAGCGGTCGGCGATCGAGGATGCCGACGAGCTCCGGCGTGCTCGATCCGACGCCGATCGGACCGTGCGGGCCCGGCGCACGCCAACGGCCGGACGTCTACCGCTGCTCGGGCACCCTGCGGACGGGCTTGCCCATGCGGGTGTCCCCTTCGGGACTGGCGAGCTGACGTTCCAGAGCGGTGAACGCAGCGATGACGTCGGGTGCCTCGTAGGCCCGGTTGCGTCGGCCGACATTTACCTGCCGAAGAATGCCGGCGTCGACGAGGCGTTGGATCGCTTCGTTCGCAGGGTTGAATGTACGACCAATCAGCGTGGCTGCTCCATCCGCGGTGAGAATCGGGGCTCCCGGAAGAACGCGCAGAATCAAGTCGACTGCCGAATTCGCCCGGACTGGCACCAGACGCTCGCGCCACGTCGTCTCCAGCACGGCCACTCTGGCCTCAAAATCGTTGGCGTCTTGCACCGAGCGGGTGCACGCTCCCGCGAAACGTCCTACCCATGTATTGAGTCCTTCGATTGCTCGTGGCGAGCTGGCCGAGCCGACGTAGCGGAATGCAGTCAGTCCGTCTATATAGCTACGTGCCAGGGTGGCGAGCACCAGTGAGACCGGTGGCAACACTCGCTCGGCAATGCCTCGACGGCGCAGCACCATGTGGATGAGGGCACGACCGGTGCGCCCATTACCGTCCACGAAGGGGTGGATGGTTTCGAACTGCGCGTGAGCGATGGCAGCCTGTGCGACCGGAGAAAGGTCGTCCGCGTTGCAGAATGCGCAGAGATCAGCGACGAGCCCCGGCACGAGCTCGTGGGGCGGAGGAACAAAGTCCGCCGAGCACGGGTTGTAGTCGCTGCCTCCGATCCAGTTCTGCTCTTCCCGAAAGTGTCCGCCGTATTCCTCCAGTCGGGTACCTTCGAGCAGGCGGCGGTGCAGCTCCAGAAGCAGGTCTGCAGTAATGGGATCTCCTCTGCCAATGCTCTCGACCGCGTGGACCATGGCATCGATGTTGTTGAGGACATCGTGGGCGGTGACGTCTGACGCAGTCCCGGAGAACGTACGGGCGACTTCAGCGTGAAGTAGCCGCCGTGCCCCGATGACGAGCCCCTCGATCCGTGAGGAAGCCACGGCTTCTGCTCGCAACAGGATGCGGGCGAGGGCCTCCGTGTCGACGCGGGCCCGTGCCTCTGCGTTCAATCGGATGATGGCGCTCTCGGCATCAGCGACGTCGGCGGCGACCTCGCCATCCAGCATGATGCGGCGTCCGACGAGGGGATCGGGAACATACGCTTCGTACTCGCACGGCCGAGTGTCTCTCCGAGGCAGGCCGCTCCCGCCCAGGGTGCTGTTCCAGCGGTACCTCATAACCTTCGACGTAAGTTATCCTTATCTCAGGTTATTATACAAACTCAAATAACATTGCGTTTAGTTGAGGTAGGGATTCGTCACTCCTCAGTGACCGCGGCGTCGCGCTCATGGGTCCCCTTGCACCCGACGGGAATCCCACTTTAAGCCTGTGAACAGGGATCTTGGTTTAGTGGAGGCCATGGGATTCGAACCCACGGCTCCCTGCGAACGACGCGCTCGCTACGCCTCGCGCCAGCCCGGCGATCCGGTGCGGGCACCCGCGGCCACCCGCAGGCCGATGAAGTTGCGCTGGGCTTCCACGGTGCCGGCACCGAAGCACAGGCCCCGGATGTCCCTATAGGCGCGCTCGAGCGGGTATTCGTGGCTGTAGCCGTAGCCCCCGTGGATCTGCATGGCCTCGTCGCAGACGAACTTGGCGGCCAGGTTGGCGGCTGTCTTGGCCAGCGCCGTCTCCAGCGGGGGCGGCGTGCCGCCGTCACCGGCCAGGCGGACGGCGCGCCCGAGGAGAAGCCGTGCCCCTTCGAGCTGGACGGTCATATCGGCCAGCTTCCACTGCAGCCCCTGGAGGTCGGCGAGCGGGCGCCCGCCGATGACCCGCTCGGACATGTACCGCACGGCGTGCTCCAGCGCGCCCTGCGCCGCCCCGACGCACATGGAGGCGTTGCCGCAGCGCTCGTGGTTGAGGTGGCCCAACAGGACCTTGAAGGCGGCCGTGTTGCCCGGCTCCCCCGCAATCAAAATGTCGTCCTCGGTGATGGCGACCGAGTCGAAGGCCAGCTCGGCTTCGGTGGCGGCATGGATCCCCATGCCCTTGTGGCGCCCGGTGACCGAGACCCCCTCGCGATCGGTCGGGACGACGACCGCCCCGATGCCCTTGGCCCCTTCCCCTCCGGGCCAGCGGCACCACACCAGCACCCCCTGGGCCACATGGCCGAGGGTCGAGTAGTTCTTGTAGGCGTTGAGGCGCCAGCGGCCGGGACCGTCCTCGGTGAGCGCGGCCCGCATGTCCTGCACGGCCGAGCCGGCGTCGGGCTCGGTGATGCCGATGCTGATCAGCGCCTCGCCGTCGGCCGCGGCCGGCAGCCAGCGCTCCTTCATCGCCTCGGGACCAAGATGCTCGATCCCCCGGGGCGGCCCGTTGAAGACCAGCTGGCAGCAGATAGCCGACGAGACGTCGGCCCGGGCGATCTCCTCTAACACGATGGACGCCTCGACATCCCCCAGGCCCAGGCCGCCCCACTGCTCCCCGATCGTGATCCGCAGGAGGTCGGCGGAGGCCAGGGCCTTGCGCACCTCAGGCGGGACCTCACCGGTCTCGTCGCCCTGTGACGCCCGCGGTGCCACCTCGCGGGTGGCCACGTCGCGGGCCAGCCGGCGCAGCGCGGCCTGGTCCTCGGTCTCGGCCAGAAGGTCGACCCCGGACGCTCCGCTCATCAGTCGCCGAGCTCGCTGCCGACGATGCCGACGAAGCTCACTCCCTCGCCCGGCGCCCCGCCCAGGTTGTGAGTGAGCCCGAGCGTGCGGCCCGGGCCCACAGTGGTGATCTGGCGCTCGGGTGGCGCCTCGCCGCGCAGCTGCAACCAGCACTCGAAGAGCATGCGCAGCCCGGAGGCGCCGATGGGGTGGCCGAAGCTCTTCAGTCCCCCGTCGGGGTTGACCGGCAGCTCGCCGTCGCGGTCGAAGGTACCGGCCAGCACCTCTTTCCAGGCCGTCCCCCGGGCGGCGAAGCCCAGGTCCTCCATCAAGACCAGCTCGGTCGGGGTGAAACAGTCGTGCACCTCGGCCATGGCCAGCTGGGCCCGCGGCTCGGTGATCCCGGCCTGCGCGTAGGCGTCGGCGGCCGAGCGGACCACCTCGACGAAGGTGGTGTAGTCGTAGTCGGGGTCGATGGGTCCGGCGGCCGGACCGGCCACGAAGCTCAAGGCCTTCACATAGAGCGGGTTGGCGCAGTAGCGGTGCGCGTCCTCGGCCCGGCAGATGATGGCGGCCGCCGATCCGTCGCTGACCCCGGAGCAGTCGAACACGCCCAGCTCGCCGGCTACCAGCGGCGCCTTGGCGATGGTCTCCATGGACACCTCCTTTTGGAACTGGGCCCGGGGATTGCGCGCCCCGTTCTGGTGGTTCTTAAAGGCGATGCGGCTCATCACCTCCTTCATCTGGACCGGGTCCACGCCGTACTTGTGGGCGTAGGAAGGGGCGAGGAAGGAGAAGGCGGCCGGCGACGAGAGCCCGGGGTCGGTGCCGTCGCCCACCGGGCGGATGCCGGTGAGGCCCGAGTAGCCGGTGTCCTTGAGCTTCTCCACCCCGATGGCCATGGCGGTGTCGTAGGCCCCCGAGGCCACGGCGTAGCAGGCGTTGCGGAAGGCCTCCGACCCGGTGGCGCAGTAGTTCTCCACCCGTGTCACCGGCTTGTAGTCCAGCTTCAACGGCCGGGAGAGGCTGACCCCGCAGACCGCCGAGGTCATGGTGCCGAGCCAGAAGGCGTCGATGTCGTGGATCGACATCCCGGCCGAGACCGCGGCCTCGGTGGCGGCGTCGGTCAAGAGGTCGTCGATCCCTTTCTCCCACAGTTCGCCGAAACGGGTGCACCCCATGCCGATGATGGCCACCTGGTCGCGGATCCCGCTACTCGCCATTGCTGCTCCCTCCGATCGGCCCGGCCGGACGGGCCTTCCAGAAATAGTTGTGCACACCTTGGGCCGTGTAGATGCGCCGGAAGGTCATGACCACCCGGTCGCCGATGGACAGCTCGTCGGCGGCGGCGTCGGTGAGCTCGCAGCGGTAGCGCCCGCCGCCGTCGAAATCCACGATCACGCCGATCACCGGAGGGGACAGGCTGTAGGCCAGGTGGTCGATGGTGAAGGTGGCCACGGTGCCGCCGACGTCGGCCAGGCGCTCGGGCCGCATCTGGTCGATGGCCCGGCACGAGAGGCAGACCCGGGTGGGCGGCATGTGGCGGAAGCCACAGGCCGAACACGTGCTGGCGGCAAAGGCGTACTTCCAGCCCTCGGAACGGTGCACGATCGGCGCCCCTGGCCGCTCGGGATCCGGACGCCGGGGCGGCTCGCGGTGGAGCTGGCCGCGCCAAGTGAGAAACGCGGCGTAGGAAAGGTCGTCGCGGCCCGAGGCCACCTGCTCGGCCACGCTCGGCACCGCCGCTGCCCGGCGCGCCGCCTGGGCCGCCGTGAGCGCCTCGGTGGTGCGCAACACCAGGGCATCGGCACCGTCGGCCAAAGAGAGCACCACGACCACCTGCCCCGGCACGGCCCGTTCGAGCACGTCGGCCAGGGCGAGCCCGGCCTGCGCCGCCCCGAGATTGCCCACCGACACGCTGAGGTCAGGGACCACGGTCCCCTTGGCCACGCCGAGCCCGGCGGTGACCGCCTTGACGGCCCGGGTATGGAGGCCCGCCACAATGCCGTGGTCCACGTCGTTCTCGGTCACGCCGGCGGACTTGAGGGCGTCGGCGAAGGCCTCGCGGGCCAAGGGGACGTACATCTCCTCGCCGAAGCGCTCCTCCCACACGTGCGAGTCGGGCTCACCGGGGACCCGCCAGCGGTCGAGGAACTCGTCGCTGGCCGCCCCCCGGCCGATCAGCTCGGCCACCGCACCGTCAGGCCCGCAGAGGAACGCCACCCCGCCGTCGCCCGTGTCCCGCTCCTCGGCCCCCCCGGCCAGGCCGGTGCGCAGGTCGGACACCACGGCCAGGGTCCGGCGGGCCGGCGCGGCCGAGAGGGCCATGAGCACGGTGCCGACAGCGGAGCGCGGGGCTCCGCAGAAGTCGTAGGCCCCGCAGTCGCGCCCGAGGCCGAGGGCGGCGTGCACGACGGTGGCGCTGGTCTTGTCGAGGTAGCCGGGGGCCGGGGTGGAGAAGAGGAAGTCCTGGGGTGCCGCCGGGGCGGTGGCGAGGGCGCGGCGGGCGGCTTCGACCCCCAGCGTCGTGGTGTCCTCGTCGTAGGAGGCCACGGCGCGGGCCCCCTTGCCCGGCCCCGAGCCGAGCACGGCGGCGATGGCGGCGCGCTGGAGCCGCCAGTAGGGCAGGTAGGTGCCCCAGGACACGATGCCGGCGCCGCTCGCAGTCTTGGTGACCATTCAGAGTGCCTCTCATCAGGTGATTCGCCTTCGTCACTGTACACCGGCGCCTTGGACCGATCGCCCCACCGGAGGCCCCCTAGGCGGTCGCCTCGACCACCATCACCCAGCTGTCGAGCTCGAGCGGGCCGCCCCCACCTGCGGAGAACCGGGAGTCTCGAAAGCCGGCGGCCTCCAACCACTGCGTCCACTCGGGCGGGGTGGGCAACCGGATGAAATGGGAGCTGCGCCGGACCGCGCCGTCGCGGAACACGGTGCGGTCGGTGGCGATCCGCCCGGTCAGCGGGTCGAAACGGGACAGGTCGACCTGGGCGTCGTCACCGCGCCAGAGCGCCGTGGCGTCCGGTGCGGCGGTGTAGTGCCGGACGACACCGTCGTGATGCATGGTCTCGATCAGCACGGTGCCCCCGGGCCGCAACACCCGGTGGAACTCAGCCAGGATCTGGCGGCACTCGTCGTCGCCGTGGTAGCCGAACGAGCTGAACCAGCAGATCACCGCGTCGAAGGGCCCCGGCACCGGCAGCAGGCGGAGATCCCCTTGGACGTAGGCGACCCGGCCGCCCGGGGCGACGGGCTCGGCCCGGGCCATGGAGATGAACTGCAGGGAGGAGTCGACCCCGGTCACGTCCAGTCCGGCGGCCGCGAGACGGCGGGAGATACGCCCGTGACCGCAGGGCGCATCGAGCACGCGAGCGCCGGCGGGCAGCTCGAGTCGCCCGATGATCTCCGCCGCGTCGTCGTCGGAATGGCCGTCGTCGGCCGACTCGGCGTAGAAGTAGAGATAGTCCTCCCCGAACGTCGCCTCAAAGTCGAAATCCATGCGCCATCTTCGCCGCTAGCGTCGGGGGGTGCCCGAGTCCGTGTCTGAACCCCTCCCCCAGTCACCGTCGGCGGACGACCTCTCATTCGATGCCGCGACGGCGCTGCGGCCCCGGGCCGACGGATCAACCTTCGACTTCGACATCCATCCGCTCTGGACGGTGGGTGACAAGCCCAACGGGGGCTTCCTGCTGGCGCTGCTCGGCCGGGCGGCGGCGCAGGCCATCGGCGCCGACACGGGAGCGGCGTGGGACGTCCAGTCCGCCACGGTCACGTACCTGGCCGCCCCCCTCCTCGAGGCCGCCGAGATCCGGACCACCCTGCTGCGGCGCGGCCGGACGGCGAGCCACGTGCGCGCCGTCCTGGTCCAGTCCGAGCGCACCATGGTCGACGCCGTCATGGTCCTGGGCGCACTCGCCCCGGGCGCCGCACCCCGCTACAGCGACATCGCCCCCCTGTACATCCCCGCACCCGAAGGGTGCGTCAGGTTGCCGCCCCGCACTCCCGAAGGGGTGCCGGTCGGGGTGCTCGTGACGACCGACCTGCGCCTCGACCCCCTGACGGTGCCCGGCGCGCCGCGACCTGGGGATGAGGGGCCTCCGGTGGCCGAGTTGCGCGGCTGGCTCAGGTTCGCCGACGGCCGGGAACCCGACGCGGCCTCGCTGCTCTACTTCGCCGACGCCATCCCCCCGGCGACCCTGCTCATCGGGTCGTCGGGGTGGGTGCCCACCCTGTCCATGTCGGTCTACGTGCGGGCCCAGCCGGCGCCGGGCTGGCTCGGCATCCGCTTCACGGCCGGACTCGTCTCGGCGGGAACGGTCGACGAAACCTGCACCTTGTGGGACAGCCGCGGCCATGTGGTGGCGCAGGCGACGCAGCTGGCCCGCCTGCGCTTCCCCGACGAACCGGGCTGAGCGGCGCAGAGGATCGCAGACGGGACTACGTTCGTCCTCGACACCTCTTGTCGCAGCCCTACCGAAAGAGAGGTCGGCCGGCCATGCAGATCCTGCTCTCGTTCCTGATTGGCTACTTCGTGGGCGCCAAGGCAGGAGCTGAACAGTTCGACGAGGTCGTGGCGTCGGCCCGGGCCGTGGCCGAGTCCGACGAGTTCCACTCCCTGCTGCAGTCGTTGCGCGCCCACGCCGCCGCCACCCTGCACTCGCTGGGCGATCTCCTCGAGGAGACCCCGGAGGCGATCGCCGGCGACAGCGTGGTGGCCCGGGTGCGGCGGATGATGGAGCAGTCCTCTAGAGCGAGCGCATCCTGAGGTAGCGGGCCACGTCGGGCAGCGACCGGACGAGCACCCACCCGATCCCCACCATCACTACGAACTTCACTGCGCGGTACAGGGCCCCTCCTTCGGAACGGCGGCCAGGTTATCCGGGCGACCAAGGGTTTATGAGTTCGACGCCGACTACTTCCGGGGCGCGATCACGATCCGCACCTGCCACAGCAGGATGAACTGCGGGCATGCCTGTCCGGATGGGCAGTTCGGCGCCCCGCTGGCCCGCAGTTCCGTCCGCCCGGTGGTCGTCGCCACGTAGGAGGCCGTGAGCGTGCCGCCACGGACCACAGCCGCCCTGCGCGCGCGGAGAAGGTGCCGGCCGACTTGGTGCAGGCCACTCCACCGGAGGCCGGAACCGGCCAGCCCCACCGTGACCGTCTGACCCACGTGGACGTGGACGCTGTGGCCACCGTCGGTCCGGCCGATGCAGACGACGTGGGGCCCGGGGTCACACCCCGGCACGGCGGGCTCTGCCCCACCCGCCAGGCCCAGAGCCCCGAGCGGGCCGCCCAAGAGGGTGGCCAGGAGGACCAGGGGGACGAACAGGGCCCGGCTGATTCTCACTGGCACCCGCTCAGGTGGCCACGTCGGCCAGGCGGCGCAACTCGTCCTTGACCACCTTGCCCGTGGCATTGCGGGGCAGGCCGTCGATGAAGCGGTACTGGCGCGGCACCTTGTACTCCGCCAGCTGCGCCAGCGCGTAGGCGCGCAGGGTGTCCCCGTCCGTTTCGGCACCCGGATGCAGTACGACGAAGGCCACGAGGTCCTCCCCGAGAACGGGGTGGGCTGAGCCGACGACTGCGACTTCCGCCACATCGGCGTGCTGGACGAGCACATGCTCGACATCGGCGGCATGGATATTGTTGCCCCCCCGGATGATCACGTCCTTGCTCCGGCCGACGATGTAGAGGTACCCGTCGTCGTCCAACCGCCCCAGGTCCCCGGTGACCAGCCACCCGTCCCTCCACGTCTCGGCCGTCGCCTCCGGGTCGTCGAAGTACTCCCGGTGGCGCCCGGGGAGATGCAGCCGCACCTCTCCCACCTCGTCGGGTGCCAGCGGCTTTTCGTCCGCTCCCACAATCTGCACCTCCGCCGGGGGCGCAATCTTGCCCACGGACCCGGGGCGGCGGACCGCCTCGCCCTTGGGCATGATGCAGTAGGCCGATCCGGCCTCGGTCATCCCGTAGTTGTTGGAGACCATGGCGTCGGGCATCCGCTCCTGGAGGCGCTCGACCACGAACGGGGCCAGCGGCGCGCTCCCCACCGAGCAGATGGCGATCGACGAAAAATCGACCGTGTCGAAACGTGGATGATCGAGCAGGAGATGGGCCATGGCCGGAACGAGGAAGACGGCCACCGGGCGCTCGGCCTCCACCACAGCGAGCCATCGATCCGCCTCGAACTTGGGCTGGTAGATCCCACGCAACCCCAGCTTCATCGGGGTGTAGACGAAGGCGATGCCGGCGAAGGTGAACATGGGGCTGGCGTGGAACCATCCTCCCCCGCTCCATGACGGAGGCACGTCGCCGATCATGGATGCATTGGAGTGCCGGATCGCCACCCCTTTGGGGCGACCGGTCGTCCCCGACGTGTAGAGGATGTCGGCCAGGTCGTCCTCGGACCGGGCGACCTGCATGGGGCCGGAGTCGCCCGCGGTGACCTCGGCCCAGCTCAGCACCGGCGCCGCGGCGCCCTCAGGTTGCGGGGCCACACGGACGCTGCTGGCGTCGATCACCAGGGACAGGCTGTCGCCGGCCGCAGCGAGGTCGGCCGCTACGCGCTCGTGGTCTGCGACCACGGCGGCGGCACCGGAGTGGGCCAGGACATGGGCCACCTCGGCCGGGGCCAGCCGGGGATTCATCGGCACGGCCACTCCCCCGGCCCGGTGCACCGCCGCGTAGGACACCAGCCAGCGCAGGGCCGAAGAGGCGTCGAGATGGATCCCCACCCGATCCCCTGGACGCAGGCCGCTGCCGACCAGCCCCCGGGCCAGGGCATTGGCCTGTGTCTCCCACTCTGAGAAGGTCAGCGCCCCGACGTCGACGACGGTGTACGCCGACTGATCGGGGAACTCCTCGGCCATGCGGCGCAAATGCTCGTCGATCAACACGCGGTCGGGTGCCCCCCGGATCAGGTCAGCTGAGCATGGCCGATGGGCCACCCGGGGTCAATCCCGGGCGGACTCAGTGAGGCCCTACTCCTTGTCCTCGGCCCCCGACGCCATGCCCTCCTTGATCGCGTTGACGACGGTCGGGTCCATCAGGGTGGTCACGTCGCCCAGCTCGCGGTGTTCCGACACGTCGCGCAGCAGGCGGCGCATGATCTTCCCGCTGCGGGTCTTCGGCAGCTCGGGCGTGAGGATGATCTCCCTCGGCTTGGCGATGGGACCGATCTCGCGCGCCACGTGGTCCCGCAGCTCCTGGACGAACTTCTCCCCGTCCGCGGCGTCCTCGAACCCCGTCCCCTTGACCGTGACGAAGGCCACGATGGCCTGTCCGGTGGTGGCATCACTGGAACCGACGACCGCCGCCTCGGCCACCTGGGGATGGCTCACCAGGGCGTGCTCGACTTCGGTGGTCGAGATCCGGTGTCCCGAGATGTTCATGACGTCGTCGACGCGGCCCAGCAGCCAGATGTCGCCGTCCTGGTCGAGCTTGGCCCCGTCGCCGGCGAAGTACCGCCCGGGAAAGCGCGACCAGTAGGTCTCCTTGTAGCGCTCGGGGTCGCCATAGATGCCGCGCAGCATGCCGGGCCACGGCTCGGTGATGACCAGGTACCCACCTTCGTCGTTGCCGACGGAGCGGCCGTCGTTGTCGATGATGTCGGCGGAGATCCCCGGAAACGGCTTCATCGCCGCGCCCGGCTTGGTAGCGGTGATACCTGGCAGCGGGGTGATCAGGATGCCGCCGGTCTCGGTCTGCCACCAGGTGTCGACGATGGGGCAGTTGTCACGACCGATGTGGGTGCGGTACCACATCCAGGCCTCGGGGTTGATGGGCTCCCCCACCGAGCCGAGCAGGCGCAGGCTGGAGAGATCGTGGCCCGCCGGGAGATCCTCCCCCCACTTCATGAAGGTCCGGATGGTGGTGGGCGCGGTGTAGAGGATATTGACCTTGTACTTCTCGATGATCTGCCACCAGCGGTCCCGGGCCGGCGTGTCGGGCGTGCCCTCGTACATGACCGACGTGGTGGCGTTGGCCAGGGGGCCGTAGACGATGTAACTGTGCCCGGTGACCCAGCCGATGTCCGCCGCCGTCCAGAAGACGTCCTCGTCGGGCTTGATGTCGAAGATCAGGCGATGGGTGGCCGAGACATGGGTCAGGTAGCCCCCCGAGGTGTGGAGGATCCCCTTGGGCTTGGCCGTCGTCCCGCTGGTGTACATGATGTACAACGGGTGCTCGGCGTCGAACGCCTCGGCCGCATGGGTGGTGGGCTGGCGATCGACCACCTCGTGCCACCACACATCGCGGCCCTCCTTCCACGCCACGTCCTGACCGGTGCGCCGTACCACCAGCACCTTTTCCACGTCGGGGCACTCGAGGACGGCTTCGTCGACCGCGGCCTTGAGGGGGCTCGCCGCGCCGCGCCGATACCCCCCGTCGGCCGTGACGACGAAGTGGGCATCACAGTCGAGGATGCGACCGCGCAACGCGTCCGAGGAGAACCCGCCGAAGACCACCGTGTGCGGTGCCCCCAGGCGGGCGCAGGCCAGCATGGCCACGACCGTCTCGGGGATCATGGGCATGTAGATGGCGACCTTGTCGCCCGTCTTCACGCCCAGCTCGATCAGCGCATTGGCCGCCTGGCTGACCGAGGCCAGCAGGTCCGAATAGGTGATGGTGCGGGTGTCGCCAGGTTCTCCCTCCCAGTGGAAGGCCACCCGGCCGCCCAAGCCGGCGTCAACGTGGCGGTCGACACAGTTGACCGCCACGTTGAGCCTGCCCCCCACGAACCACTTGGCAAATGGCGCATTGTTCCAGTCCAGAACGTCCGTCCAGCGAGTGTCCCACGTGAGGTGCTCGGCTTGGGAGGCCCAGAAGGCATGGGGATTTGCCTTCGCCTCGTCATAAATACCGGGTTGCGCGTTGGCCCGTTTGGCCAGGGCTTCAGGCGGCGGGAAGGTCCGTGTCTCGTGCAGAAGGGCCGACAGCCCCTCCTCTCGAACTTCGCTCATGTCGTTCTCCTTCTCGCCGGCTCGCTACGGCCATCCTGTCGATGCTGTCTGCCGTTGATGTCTACAGACTCGGCGTGCACGGCGTCAATGGCGCCGCGCACGCCGACTGCGCCGCACCTATCCCACGTCGACCACGGTCACCACGACCGAAGCGGCGGGCGCCGGAGCGAGGGGAATGGTCGGGATGATCGCCTTCTTGAAGGTCTCGTTCACGACCCCGGCGAACGAGGCGTACCAGGCCACTGCGGCGGTGGCAATGCCGAAGTAGCCGCCCCAGTGGTTCACCGTCATATTGCTCTGGAAGGCTCCGATGGTCAGCAGCACGAACGTGATCGTCAACAAGATGAACACGGCGGCTACGGCCGCACTCACCCGCAGCGACGGGAGGACCATGTAGAAGGTGAAGATCGTCCAACCCAGGAGGAAGACGCCGACCGCTTGCGGGGCATCCGCGGCGGGAATCCCGCCGGCCACGAACTTCACGAAGACGTAGTAGGCGATCCAGAAGGCGCCGTACGACGAGAAGGCCAGGGCGCCGAACGTGTTCTTGCGCACGAACTCCCACATGCCGGCGAACAGCTGCACCGCACCGCCGTACACCAGTGCCAGGGCAATGGCGGCATCGGCGCCGGGTCCCCAGATATTGGCGTTGCCGAGGCTGAGTGCGAACGTCGTCATGGCGAACGCAGCCAATCCCAACGGCGCCGGGTCGGCGGTGGAATACGCCTGCGGTACGGCCGGAAGGGGGCCCTCCCGGACCTCTTCACGCCTCGTAAATTCAGATTCCGGTGACATGGTGCACTACCTCCTTGAAGTTGATATGGAAGTTCTCGGAGCCCACGCGTCGAGAACAGGTGACCGCGCTGCCGGCCCACCAGCCACGCTCGGTCCTGGCAGCCTTCATGGCGGTTGCAGCACACGTCGGCGACCGTCCCTGACTGGACGCCACGTGGCGAGACCCCTCGACCCCCCTTTCGTCTGAGTGCTCCTATCCCTACGGCTCATCCGCATTGTGGGGACCCGCCGTCGCCCCGAACAAGGCGCGGTCGCCGAACCGACCGCCAACAGCGGCGAGCGGTACTTTTCGAGCGACGAACGGCATGTGGCCCCATTACCGAGCGGGGCCCACCGCGGGACCGAGCCGAAGATCCAGCTTGTGTGGCAAACTGCAAGAAAGAGGTACGGAGAGCGGATCGAGGTTCTGCACAGAGCGGATCGGGGTCCGCGACGTTTTCCTTCGGGGGGTGGCATGAAAGAGGCCCTGTGGCTGGCCCTGATCGCCATTGTGATCTTGATCGCCGGAGTGGTGCGGTTTGCGTTCCGTGGTCAGCGCCGGCTCGGGACGCCGATGCAACGGGCTTCTCATGTGGCACTGCACACGGCCAACCTGGCCGCCCCGGCACTACGGACCGGCCTCAACCAGAGCTCGGCCGAGCGTTCCATCTCCCACCTCCGCAACCTCCTCGGCACGCGAGGCCTGGCCATCGCCGATGTGGACGGGATCCTGGCGGCCGAGGGCATCGATGCCACCCATGCCGCGCTCCTCGCCGAGCCCATCCGTGCCGCCCTGAGTGCGGGACGACCGCAGGTGCTGACGGTCGACGACCTGGCCTGCGGAGACCTGAACTTCTGCGAGCTGGCGTCGGGGGTGGTGGTCCCCCTGACCACCGATGGGAGCATCGTCGGTGCGCTGGCCGTCCTGGACCCGGCCGCCCCGGCCGGCCTCCTCCGCCTGTGCAGCGAAGTGGCCCAGTTCGTCTCGACACAACTCGAGCTGGCCGAGCTCGACCGGTCCCGCCGGCGGGCCGTCCAAGCCGAGCTGCGCTTCCTGCGCGCCCAGATTTCGCCGCACTTCATCTACAACGCGTTGACCGCAATCGAGTCGTTCGTGCGTTCCGATCCCGATAGGGCCCGCGAACTGCTGGTCGAGTTCGCCGACTTCATCCGCTACAGCTTTCGCAGCCACGGACAGTTCGTCACCATGGCTGAGGAGATCCGCCTCGTCGACACGTACCTCGACCTGGAGAGGGCCCGTTTCGGCGACCGGCTCGCCGTGACGCTCCGGGTGGCGCCCGAAGTCCTGGGCGTGATGCTGCCCCCCTTTGTGCTGCAACCATTGGTGGAGAACGCAGTGCACCACGGGATCGAACCCAGCGAGCACAGTGGCCGGCTCGAGATCATCATCAAGGACGCCGACGCGGAGGCGGTCGTCACAGTGGAGGACAACGGCATCGGGGCCGATCCCGGACATGTCCGCCGTGCCCTCGCGGGGACGACGTCCGAGGAGGGCATCGGCCTGCACAACGTCGACGAGCGCCTGCGCACCGTCTTCGGGGAGGGGCGGGGATTGACCATCGAAACGGCGTTGGGGGCGGGCACGAAGGTCACCATGCGCATTCCCAAGTTTCACGTCGGGACCGGTGTGCCATGACCGGGCTCTCCGTGCTGGCCGTCGACGACGAGGCGCCCGCCCTCGACGAGCTGACCTTCCTGCTGGAGAACTCGGCGCTCGTACGCTCGGTCCGCGCCGTCAAGAGTGCCACAGACGCGCTGCACTACATGCACGACGAGCACTACGACGTGGTGTTGCTCGACATCGCCATGCCCGGTCTCGACGGCCTCGAGTTCGCGCGCGTGCTCTCCCGTTTCTCCCAGCCTCCGGCCATCGTCTTCGTCACCGCGCATGAGGAGCATGCGCTCGAGGCCTTCGACGCGGGCGGCGTGGGCTATCTGCTCAAACCCGTCACGCTCGAACGTCTCGTCAGCACCCTCTCGAGGGTGGTACATCGCCCGCCGGCAGACACGAGTGACGAGGGCTCTCTGGAGACGATCCTCGTCGAGATCGGAACGCTGACCAAAATCATCACCCGGGAGGACGTGTCGTGGGTGGAGTCGGCTGGTGACTACGTCCGCCTTCATTTGCGCGGCGGCGGCCAGCACCTGGTCCGGATCCCCATCTCGCTCCTCGAAGAGCAGTGGAGCGACCGCGGATTCCAGAGGATCCATCGGAGCTACCTGATCGCTCTGCGCGACATCCACGAGCTCCGCACCTCCGAGGGTCACACCGTGGTGGGGGTGGGCGATTTCGACCTGCCTGTGAGCCGGCGCCATTCCAAGGAGCTGCGCGACCGCCTGGTGCGCCACGCCCGCCGGGACACGTCGTGACGGCCCACGAACCGCCCCGGCGCCAGGTGATCCGTGCCGCCCCCCGCCGGCCCTCCGAACGGTCCCTCTCCCCGGTGACCGACGACCTCTACCAACCGGACGCCTACGGTCGCGAACTTCTGACCTCGCTCATGCGCGCCCAGGCCGGGGTGTCGCTGGCCGTGCTGGTACCGGCCATCACCCTGCTGGCCCTTTACCCTCTCCTCGCCGTCCTGCTCCCCGGCCTCGCCAGCTACGAGGTTCTGGGCCTCCCCCTCACCCTGGTCATCCTCGGGGGCGGGATCTACCCACCCCTGGTGCTGCTCGGCTACTGGTACGTGCGGCGCGCCGAGCGCCTGGAGCAACGGTTTGTCGAGTTGCTGAAGGAACAATGACGCTGAAGGTCCAGTGACGGAGCCGGCCACCATCGCGGCCATCGCGGCCGTGACGGTCGTCACGGCCGTCATCAGTGCCCGGGGTGTTCGTATCGCCCGCACGCCGGCGGACTTCATGGTGGCCGCCCGCCAGGTACCGTCGTTCCTCAACGCCTCCGCAATATCGGGGGAGTACCTGTCCGCCGCCTCGTTCCTGGGCATTGCCGGCCTGGCCATGCTCGAAGGGCTCGGTGCCCTCTGGTATGCGGTCGGGTACGCCGCCGGTTACCTGGTGCTCCTCGTCGCCGTGGCCGCTCCCCTCCGGCGCTTCGGGGCCTACACCATTCCCGACTTCGCCGAGGGCAGGCTGGAGTCCCACGTTCTCCGCCGTGCCGCAACCATCATCGTCCTCGTCATCTGCGGTTTCTACCTCTTACCGCAGCTCAAAGGGGCGGGGCTGACCCTGCAGGTGGCCTTCGGTGGCCCCGAGTGGATCGGGGTCGTCGTCCTCGGCGTCATCGTGACCTTTGGCATCGCGAGCGGTGGGATGAAGGGAATCACCTTCGTGCAGGCCTTCCAGTACTGGCTCAAGATCACGGCTCTTGCCATTCCCGCCATCTTCTTGGTGATGTTCCTCCATCACCCCCCGATCGGGTCGATCGGCAGTGCCGCGCCCCATTCGTTCGACCAGAGGACGACGATCGAGTTCCCCGCGTCGGAGGAGCTCACCGTCGACGGGAACATCCGCATCAATGCGGTCGGCCGGATTGACGGCACATTACGAGACGGACCGCTGACACTCACCGAGGGCACGCACGAGATCACCTCCGGCGCGACCCTGACGTTCCCGGCGGGAGCCCGGGCACCCCAGGTCCAGAACAGTCCGAGCCTGACCGAGAAGGAGTGGACCTCACCACTGCTGCACCTGGGCGGCGAGCCGATCCACCCGCTGGCCGCCACGTACGGCATTTTGCTGGCGACGGTTCTCGGCGCCATGGGACTGCCCCATATTCTGGTTCGCTTCTATACGAACCGTGACGGCCAGGCCGCCCGGCGCACGACCGCGTTCGTCCTCCTCCTCCTCGGATGCTTCTATATCTTTCCCGCCGTTTTCGCCGTGCTCGGACGGCTCGAAGCGCCCGGCCTGTACGTATCGGGCCAAACCGACTCGGTCGTCCTGGTGCTTCCGAAACTAGTGTCCGCCGGTGTCATCGGCACCGCCCTCGGCGCCCTGGTGGCGGCCGGCGCCTTCGCGGCGTTCCTGTCGACCTCGTCCGGGCTCTTCATCAGCATGGCCGGCGCAATTTCGCACGACATCATGGACAAAGGTGTCAGGACTTTCCGCGCCTCGGCGATGGTCATCGGGGTGGTGATGACGACACTCGGCGTCTTCGTCGCCGGCATCTCCATCAACGTCCTCGTCGGCTGGGCCTTCGCCATCGCGGCGTCGACCTTCTGCCCCCTGCTGCTGCTCGGGATCTGGTGGCGCCGCTTGACCTGGATCGGAGCTCTCGGAGGCCTCGTGCTGGGCGGTGGCGCATCTTCGCTCGCCGTGATCCTCACCATGGCCGGGGTCGGCAAGACCGGGTGGCCGGCGGTGCTCTTGGGCGAACCGGCCATCTGGACCGTCCCACTCTCCTTCCTCACCATGGTGAGCCTGTCGCTAGCCACGCCCGGCGCGTTGCCGAACGACGTCGTCGCCAAACTCCTGGCCTTACATCTGCCCGAACGGGTGCGGCCCCCGTCGCCGCGCCGCGCCGAACTGGGCCCCCTCGTGCCGCCCATCACCCCCACTCGGGTCCCAACGCCCCAGGTCGCAGGCTCACCGGGACGTTGGTCGGACCCGGACATATAACTGATCCAGCCAACCCACCCCCCCGCTCCGGCGTCGGTGCTAGCTTGATCGGCGCATCTGCAGAGATGCGTCACCCGATTCGGGTGGCCCCTCAGGGGGGGGTCGCCGGCCCGCTTGCACCGCGGCGGGCCGGCGACATCGGGGGGGTCAGAGCGCCGGGCGGAGCGCCAAAGCCAGTGCGGGGACGACGACGTGCCAATCCCCGACGATGCCGATGTCGCACTGTGAGAACACCACGGCGCCCGGATCGTCGTTGATGGCGACGATGGTGCCGGCGGCCCTCACCCCGACCATGTGGTTGAATTTCCCGCTCAATCCCACAGCGAGGTAGAGGCGCGGGGCGATGCTCCGTCCGGTGATCCCCACCTGGCGGGCCCGGGGCGCCCACCCCTTGTCGGTGACCTTTCGGGTGGCGGCCAACTCGGCACCGAGCAGCGCGGCCAAGGGCGACAGCTCCTCGTACTCGTGAGGCCGCACGGCGGCGCCCACCCCGATCACCACGTCCGCGCGCGCCAATACTTCGATGTCGTCGTCACGGCGCTGGGAGAGTCGCCGCACCCGGCTGCGTGGCGACATCGGCCACGAGGAGAGGGTAGGTGTGCCCTGGCGCGGCGAGGGTAGGGGTAGGACGCCGGGACGGACCGATACCAACCGGACGTCCGAGGTGCACACGATGTCGGCCAGAAGCGCTCCCGAGAAGGCCGGTTTGGCGGCCACGAGCTCGTCGTCGACGACTTCGATCCCGACGGCGTCACCGACCAGGCCGGCTCCGAGTGCCGCCGCGGCGCGCCCGAGCACTTCCCGACCGAACGCGGTGCTCGGTCCGAGCAGTGCCCAGAGGGGATGCTGCGCCGACCATGTCACCACGGCCGTCGCAGCATCCTCGGCATTCGGCACTCCGCTCAAGGTGGTGACCGCATCCGCGCCCGCCGCACCGAGCGCGCCGGCGTCCGCGCCATCGAAGGCCAGGGCGTGGACCTGCCCTCCGATGGTCTCGCTGAGGCGCGCCGCCGTGCACAGGAGCTCCTCTCCGACCTGAGGGCGGTCCGGCTCGGTCAGGACTGCGATCATCCGACCGCGACCGGCGGCGCGCACCACGGCTCCATCGGACCGGGACAGGACCGTATCGAGCGTCGCCGCCGTCAACGCGCCCCGCTGGACCAGCAGGGCAACGGCCTCGGCGGCCTGCTCCTCCGGCGCGCCGCTGAGGACTTTTGGGGTGCGGTCGTGGTGCATCAGACGCGTTCGGCCGACGCGGGTGGGACTCCCCTCCTGGCCCCAGGGACCCTCCCCCAACGCCGCGGCCGTCGCCACCCGGATCCGGTCGGAGGACACCTCGGCCCGTTTCGGAGGTGGGACCTTGCATGGTTCACAGAGACGCTCGGCCACCGAGAGCAAGGCGGGAAGGGAGACCTCGACCTCGTCCGTGCCGTCGTCGTGCTCTAGGGTCAGCGACAGGTCCTCTCCCGTGATGCCCATGACGCGGACGCCGGTGGCGAAGGGCAAGCCGGTGAGCTGGGCGATCTCGGGCCCTACCTGGCCGGTGTCGCCGTCGAGTGAGTTACGACCGACCAGGACGAGGTCGAACGGACCTTCCTGGCCCAGGGCGGCGGCCAGGGCCCGCGCCGTGGCCAAGGTATCGGAGCCACCGAAGGCCGGGTCGCACAGGTGGACGCCCCGGTCCGCCCCCCACGCGATGGCTTCACGGAGGACATCCTCGGCAGAGGGTGGTCCCAGGGTGAACACGGTGCAGGAGCCGCCGCTCTCCCGGGCCCATTCGACACCCTTGGAGACCGCCCGGCGGCAGTAGGCGCTCATTTCGAGCTCGATGCCGTCCCGCACGAGCCGGCCGTCGTCGCCCAACGTCATCGACTCCCCCACCGGAATCTGCTTGACCAGGGCAGCAATGCGCAAGGGCCGCTCGAAGCGGCTGGACGGGGCTTCATCGACCTCGGACACGGTGGTCACGATACTCGGGCCGAAATGGGGATCCGGCGGTTCAGGCCACCCAGGGAACCTTCGCCTACACTCTGGGGCGCGCCTCTAGCTCAACGGCAGAGCAACGGACTCTTAATCCGCAGGTTTCGGGTTCGAATCCCGAGGGGCGCACTTTGACGTCTTCACACTTGAAGGCGTCTCAAGTTCACGTTTCGAGTACACCATAGCGAGCGGGTGTTCGGACACCTTG
>Ga0182030_10005264_pt1 | contig 27500 bp, 16 predicted proteins | sample 812S3MmetaG_FD_121299 | JGI IMG/M metagenome (GOLD analysis project Ga0182030, IMG submission 121299) | Permafrost microbial communities from Stordalen Mire, Sweden - 812S3M metaG (Illumina Assembly) | ecosystem: Environmental > Terrestrial > Soil > Wetlands > Permafrost | place: Sweden... | reverse complement strand
TGACAAGGCAAGAAGCGATGCTTTTGTCTCATATGCGATCACTCCCAGGTATCCTCCAGCCTGCAGCAAAAGTAGTCTGCCATTCCTGCTCAATGCTTCCATAGACTCGTCCCATTAGTTAGAGGGGAAACCCTGGCCGCCACGCCAATGCAAATCCTTTGGGGTGCGAGGGTACCCCATTCGCTCAACATGACATCAAGCTTCGCGCAATATGTCCCCTCAAACCTGGAAGAAGCAAAGATGTTGCTCCGTCCACTGGTCGAGACCAAAGGCGCAGGCATATTTGTCTGGTCGAGTTGAACCCAGGAGGGCAAATCTAATCGACGTCCTTCTCCACGATAGCCATAAATCATATTCAGAGTCTTTTATTCCATCAAAAAGTTGGTATTCGCATGAGAATAATCCTGAGCCACAGAATTTGATTCTTTATAGTTCGGTTTGAGAAAAGCAGACCCGAGATCGTCGCCCATGACCCCTGCATTCCTTGACGAGGGATTGCGGTGTTCGTCGCTTCCCACTATTCCATCCCTTTTGGATTTTATCCAATCCATCCACTTTTCAGGCACTTGCAAAGACAAGCACTCGGGAATGATACAGACAACGAATGGCTCGAAGAAGATCAACCAACGTAACCTAGTAATCTCCTTGAAAATTTTCACATGATAGGCTAAGGTGAGCTCTTGCACAACCCACATCTTTTCAAACCACTCAGGTCAGTGATCATTGTCTGTTCTACCAGTTTTCCGCGCCCTTCTAAATCATCTCGAAAGACAATTCGTTGCAAAGCTTTCTCAACTTTGTGATCTCTCGGCATCTGGGTGTCCAGATTATGGCTTGAAAGGGCTTTGTGATCTCATCATATAATCTGACTGTATTATCAGGCTCTTCCGCAGGCTTCGTCTTTCCATCTTCAATTCTGTGGAGAAGAACATTGTGAGAATTCCTGGTCACCTCTCCAGTTTTGTCTATTCCACCAAGATGCGTGAATAGAGGAGTAATTCCCTCTATCCATTTCGAGTACGCGGGGCCTATGTTTCTTTCATCTGCTGGCGTCCCCGTTATTCAATTGAATGCGCCAATGATCTGTTAGTGAAGCCACGTTTCAGGCGTTCATGGACCCAGCCAAACCGGATCCATCTGGGCAAAATGTTGGACTTAGCGCGTGAGAGGAACTTGTTTCGATCTTTCAAATGTATCAACTTGGTTTATGCAAATACTATCGTCCCAAACATGGTATTAAAGGATGCTTTCGTTTGACTGCAGGTATCTCAGCGCTGTATACAACGAAGCAGTTATTGCCAGGCGTTTCCCATCGAGAGGTGGTTCGCAATCTTCCTGGTCAGCGCCGCACACATACGACAAAGCGATGTGAATTGGGAGACCAAGCACTCTCATGACTTGACAAATTTGTGTCCGATTGTGTCTGGCAAGTCCATATAATTGGGTAGGTAATGCTCCGATACGGTGCCTGGTAGAGGTAAGGGGTCTCGATATCCAGGGCGATGATTCGGACTCCACGGGAGCTTCAGAAGACGATTTGAGAATCCGGTACTATCCAAGCCAGTATATCCATACTGCGTCCTGGGTGATCTTGACAAATTATCGTGGTGGTCGGTCATTGTTGCGGTTGTTCGGGGCGCGTTGTCTGCCTGTGAAGAAAGAACGACAGCAAATCAAGGGAGCTAAGATCATGAGGAACTTTGAAGTGCCGACAACGAAAACTGACGAGAACAAGTGAATGTCATCGGCTTGTCCGCGGCTGCGGCTGAGAGGCCGAGCCAAACGCCATAGACGCCATACGATGGCATGGCTGAGAATGCTGCATCTCGACGATAGCAAGGAAGTTGGAAAGCTCTTGGGACGACTGCTGAAAATTCAAGTTGAAAGAGCGATGAAATCAAAACTTCAAGACAGTGCGAGTAGTACCGGCAAAATCAGAGAAAATCGCCGGAACAGGCATCCCGATCCTTCGCTTCCTGCGGGTTGAATAGGAGAAGGATGTGTGTAGCGGATCAAGAAACATAGCGAAATCATGACACATTTGCGAACAAAAACTTCACGACGTGAGGGGAGAGGAAACAGAGAAGGAACAAATGGACTTGGGAGAGAAAATCGCCTTCAACAAATGGGAGAAACAGGTTCGGGTTTTCTGGGCGGCAACCCAAATAGGAAAACCTCCGGCCTCCCTAAGCCGTTGTTTCAGGGAGTCTTTAGCGATCCTGGACGTGGGATTTGCAGCGCCACATCACTAACAACGTCCGCTACGTTGCATCTCCAACCCCAGAGCAGGAAGCCAGGATTCCCAGTGCAAGTGCATCCAATCGAAATGTCAAGCAGTAATAAAGGACCGACAGTTTTCATTTGAACGTATAATGACCCACCTCAGGTTTCGTCCCCGCTCTTTCTAGCTTGACCTTAGAAAATCTAGCTGTCTTTACTCATCTCTTTCGTGCTGCATTCCCCAAAGCTCAAACCACTCTCTTGTCACCGACCCCAGACTCGACGACTCTTTACTTGCTTTCTGCATATTCATGGTATTAATCGTGGCGCTCCTCGCCTTGAGAAACCTCCTCGCTTTATCCCTCAAATTATCGCAGAACAGGATCAATTTTACAGCTGGATTCGCTTCCATGTCTTGCTCCCTAGCTCCTTTGGCGCTTTCTTCCAATGCATCCACCCAGTCAATGAACTCCGCTTCTTCCAGATCCTTCGAGTCATCCTTTTGTGTATAGTTGTCGAGATGACTAGCTCAAGTTATTCAATGACGCCAGCTTCGGGTCCAAAGAGCAAGCTACCCCAGATGATTCGCAATTCCATGCCCAAGCTATTTCTGCAGCAATAGCCTGTGTAAATCAGCGATTCCAGGCGGAAGAACCACACCGGCTTTAGACACCCCATCAATAAAGTACGAGTCACTGTAGCCAACGCTTATTTGTCGCTCCTCGAGTGTGCTCCGGTAGATGCTTCGAAGGGGTTGGCGCCAAAATCAAGCACTAGCTTGAGGATTTTAGCCCAGGACCTGCATAATGCGAGGCTGATGGAGGGGAGATTTATGAACAGATCTCGGATACTCCTGGAAGTACAACGTATGAGGCATCCAAGGCCATCTTGTCTTTTCATTCATAATCTCCGATTTCTCGGCAATTTCATTGAGAGTATACCGAGGCATACTATCCTTTATGCAGAAGGAGACAAAGTCGTGTCTACAACACCTCTCCTAGTAATTACAAGACTCATCGTGATAATACTAGCTGGATATATCCGTTCCCAAATAAGATTGATCGCATTCCCTGCTGGTGGGATAATCAAAGCATCCCAGTAATAAATCCCAGCGCACTTTAGCTCTGGTAAAAAATCTACCTGAGCCTTACCGGCGGTTGCTTCCGATTCTTGTCGAACGTGACCGCTGTTTTGATCACTTCCCAAATGTCGTCAAAACTGATGTTTCTAATTCCATGTTACATAACCTCAGTCTTGAGTCGCATGATGGTCGATGCAATATAGAGACTGATGATGACTCGAAAGTTTGCACAATAATTTAGCATAGATTTTGGGTTGCGGAACTAAATATTTTACTATCCGATACAGATATAATACATTGCACCTCGAAAACTTCAAGGTTGTGGTTGCTATATAATGATCCGTTTCCGTCAAAATCTCAAGTAAGCCGCTGCAAGTCGCCTTCAATCAAAACCCCATATTTTCACAACACCTTCGCACTTCTGTATCCGGTAAGTTTTTTATTGGAGCTTGATGGAAGTGCACGGATTGTCCTCCGCAGGCAGCAAAGTAGATTCCTAAGGACGTGAGAGGTAAGTTGCTAATAGTCTGGATGCGTGGACGATCTAGCAAAATTCTGAAGCATGATTGACATAGAAAGGAGAAATTCTATATATCATGAGCTGATAGAACTGATCAAGGCGCTAGGAAACTCCCTTTATCGCTTTTGAAGGTCTGATATTCGGTCTCTGTTCCTGAGCCTCTGAAGAAGCGAGTTGACAGCTAACTTGCCCCAGAGAAAGACTCCACCAGCTACCTCGAAATTTTCAGTAACTAGTTCCGGCGCTCGTTTAGGTTCAATTTGTTCTATTTGCGGCATTCTCTTATTTCTACGAAAGGTTTATCTGACGCGTATGTTGATATCTTCAAACGCCAAATCGTAGAGATTAAGGGCTGGCGTTGCTCGAAGTACATCTACCGATGGTCTACTTGGGAGATTCAATAAGGGTGCTAGGCCGTGAAATAATAGCGTAATTTCTAGGAATTTGCTTGCCCACTCATCGAGATCACCGATAAAAGAGTATAGTTTGAGCGGCACTATGTTTTGCTCAGCTAGTCTCTCGAAAGGTCTTTAGTGTTGAAAGAGTCCATGAGGATAATATGATAGCGTTCTCAAAAGGTCTGAATATTTTGAGCATTTCTAGCTCTCACAGATTTGGAAGTACATGTTGAATGCGGGAGTTGTTGAGTTTTTCGTAGGATTTAGAACACGAAGTCCAGAAAGCGATTGCCGCCCACTGGTTCCACTACCCCCCCCCCCAAAAAACCAGCAGGTGTTTTTCCTCCCCAGACACTCAATTTTTCTCTTGTATCATAATTCTCGAAAGATATCTCATTAATGTTGACTTTCCTGGTTCGTCTAATCAAGAAATCAGCAGTGAATAGTTAACAGGGACAATGGGATGTCAGCCCTAAAGCATTTGCATATCATTTTGTGAGCTTAAGATAAGGGTACCAGGCAAAGTTGTGATTGTATTTTCCTGCAAGTACATAAAAGCACCCCAGGATATGCTCATATTTTTAAAGACAGCTGGGGTTATGGGTAACTCAGGCCTGTGAATCTTAACTTTTACAACGGTGGATTTTGCTCGAACTGAATAGGAAACGCCGTTGTGACAAATTAAGGAAAAGAGACGTAAACGGAGTACAAAGCAAGGAGATTTTTGTGACCTCGGAAGGTTATCAATCTGGGGCCGCGGCCAAATTGGAAGGATGAATTAGCAATTGCAGGTGGCAGATTTACATGGCAGCAGACAGGATTCGAGACGATCGGGCCATGCGGGCTCGTGAAATACCTATAGGGAAGTTCGTTTGAACTCAGCTCCGCACAGTCGCAAGCGGCAGTGGATAGGGTTATTTTTTAGTATCAAAGAGTTTGCATTGATTGGGTTGGGATAGAGGACGGGCTCAATGTTCGTGTAGCGTCTGCTGGTAGACGAGCCTATATAGCCACTCTGTCCTTCTCCAATGGCCTAGTTCATGAAGTCCACTATATTGTGATGTTCCTAAGACTTCCCTTTTTGCCTACATTCAATTCTTTCTCGATGGCTACTGTTGACTTGAATTATGCCCAAATTTGGACCCCTATGCAAATCCATTCCTCTACAAACAGCACACTGTAGTTTTATTTATAATTAGTACATTTTAGAAATATCTATATACTACTATAGCATAGTATTAGTAATGCTAGAAACCTCTAGATATTTCTAAGCAGCAAAGTCATATAACTTTACTACTACTATAAAAGCTTCTAGATACATTATAATTAGTATATATAAAAGACTTTTATTCCTTTTTAGATAGTCTTTAAATTCTTTACAATATATTATATTATTATATTACTATAGTTTATTCAATTATAGACCTATTGACTAAAGGGGCTTGTCTAGATCACCTGACTTTCCCCCTTTCTTAACTACACACACTTCCTCCTCAGATCTGTTACAGCCTTTAGATTCTAGCTGTTTTGCAGTTTTAAAATGGGCGTATAGAAATATTGTTACAGACAGTATGCGGATGGGAATTAACCACATTCACAAAGAGGATTTTACGGGTCTATATCAACAGGTTAGTACAACTACGTTTATGGTCAATGATGTTCACAATGGATTCGTAGCTACAGGAGTAGTTCCATATGATCCTGACCGTGTATTGCAACAACTAAATGTCACAATAAGAACGCCAACTCCTCCACCTGCATCCACCCAGTTAACTAACGAGCCACGTTGGATACCAGAAACAGCTCATAATGTTGCCGAATTACAATTGCAAACTGAAGCAATCAATCGGTTGATTTGTCACCGCACAGAGTCCTCTGAGTCTAACAGTTCAAACCGTCAACCAATTGACTAAAGGCTGTCAGATGGCTATGCACAGCGCCACTATTTTGGCTGCTGAGAACAAGAGCTTACGCCTGCAAATCAGAAGGTCGAAGTTAAACGTGCTAAGTGGAGGTCGTACATAGATAGAGGAGGAGCTATGAGCGTTGCAAAGGTCTGAAAAGGTCAAATGCGGGCTGTAGAGGAAACGAACGATTTTTAAATCGCCTCAGACTCGCCATGTCCTGTAGTATCGAACGCCCATAGCCTCTATATCCCATGCCAAAGGACCTAACATTAGGTTACCTGCCAGTTCCGCTTTAGCCCATCATATATGATAAAGATGAGTGCAGAGCTCGGCGCGGACCGAAGGAGTGTGATCCCGCACCCACGATAGAATCCACGTAAACCATTTTGGTGCCACAGCGTTATTGCCTCTTTCCAGAACGTCCTCTTTTGCACCAGTCTTCCAACAGATGAAGTCTGCATTCGGGATTTCACCGTATCAGCAGGAAAGAACAAAAAGTTGTAAGATACTCCTGCTGACGCGCCAGCAGTCGCTTGTTGCCACAGTGGAAGTGTCTCAGTACGCATCGCATCCTTCTCCTTCTGAGAGTAAATCCCGCGCTCGTTCCACAGATAGAATAGTTTGGTCGTCGTCTCCTTGACGCCAAACCATGCGGCCCCTCCGCCAACCTCTCTTAGGAAAGTACCCATCTGGCCGTGCCAGAACCCCAGAATCCCATCTTGCTTGTACACCCGTCGTATCACTGACGGTATCTTAGGGACCTTAGGCATTTTCACGCCCGCAGTAGCAGTTATCGGCACTTGCATCTTGCATTTGACGAGCTCAATCGGTGTCAGGACGAATGAAGTGAAGGCGCCGGAGAAAGCGCCGCTGAACCACAGTGCCGATAGTGGCAAACTCTCGCCCGTGGCACACCACCCAACATAGTAAACAGTTTTTCTTCCCAGGCCCTCGAAAAAGAACAAGCTGCTAGCCTCAAATGCGGCGCCCGCTACCGGAGCGCTAACTCCGCGATAGAGTCCCCAAAAGCCGTGTCGCTGGATAGACTGGCGAAAGCAGTCGAGCGGTCCGGTATATCGCAAAGGAAGGCGATCGGGTTGAGACTGTAGTCTGACTTTGATGGTGTCAACTGGGTACTCGATAAACCTACCAGTTATACCAGCAACCTGGTGCGCTGTCAGTATGATGGATGGTTTATATTGAAATCGGGTTGAATACTGATCCACAAACAACATCCTTGATAAACTCCATCTCCTGGGGTTGCAGTGGGGCTGTGTAGTGAGATGTCAACCACTTTGGTAGAAGGATAGAAAGATAGAAAGCCTTCTAGGGTTATGGCCAGGACGTCGTTGTTCTTGAAATGCTCCCAAGAATGAGTCAAGGAGCAAAGCGATCAAGCACTCGCTTTTTCACTTGGGGAAAGTGTGAAGGGGGGAACCAACCCCAAAGGAGGATACTCCTAGCCGAGCGGTAGTAGGCAAGAGATCTTGAGGAACTGGATGTATGTTATTATTCATTATATCACATTATTCGTATATTAAGGACGGAAAACATTGGTATATCAGCTGTAATAAGAAATCGGCGTCCGTAAAAGTATGCGCAGTTATATGACATTTGATTATTCTTAAAAATTATATCATTTAGCTATCTTATTATATGTCCGGATACAGTTCAACATAGATAATAATTTCATCATATAAAAAATAAGATTATTATCTTACTAATAATAAAATATGAGATTATTATCTTATTAATAAGAAAATGTAAGACTATTATTTTCCTTGGAGAACAGCGTACCGGATCCAAAACATAGCCAATGAAACAGCGACTTCGCGCTCTAGAGGGGAAGCAGTTGAGATCACCTTATGCTTGCTTTCTTTTTGAATTTCGGGGATGACCAGGATGTGAGGTCGACCTTAGAAGACCGGTCACAAAGTAGTACAATATGAGACTGGCAAGCAAGGAACCAAGTGCTGCATCTAGATCAGATATCGTCTGCTTCGGAGAGTAGGCATTAAATGTGATATTACGTATTAATAGTGAAATATGCAAGGATTATATAATATCCTATATTAACTAAACGACAAAAATTTCCCGAAAAGGATAGAAATATATAACGTAAGCCAATTCTATCTATACAGCGTCTAACATGAAACGTAATTAAATATTATTAATTCGTCAAGACATGGTGCAGTGCGGCATTGAAGGGTAGCCGTAAGCCTTAGGGTTTAGGTTAAGCAAGACAATGAACGCCATGCGAGAACAGCGGTGCAAGTATTCTAAAACCCAGGTATTGGTTGGCTATTTGCTTAGTTTTCCCCTTTTCATCTTAAGGTTGAATTTCAATCTGTTACAGTACTCAGCCAATGTTGCTTGCTTATCCTTAGTAAGCTAATTACCTTACTCATACTTTCACCGTTATTCTCAGGGATATAACGCTACTACATAGACGATATTGCTTCGGAAACTCGTTCGGTTGAATAGGATACAAGTTGGGTTTAAACGCGTACCCATAACTTATGTCGTGTTTCTCGTTCGCTGCTGACGAGACTTGACGAGACCATCCCATTCCGTACACTTGAGTTTGTTACTGTTCAGCGTCTCCGATATGTACATGCGTTGTAGGCCATTGAATCGCTTCGCGGTCTCCGCCAGGTCGGTATACGGTCGTGCCGGTTATGCAACGTCACAAGCTGTACTTGCTACCGACAATCACTATGTTCCTGTTCAACAATCCCAGTACGATTCGTCCACTGTGGACCGGCCCCAGTACTGGAGGAAAATTCCTATGTGGAAAGATGTCACGACAGACCAGTTTCTGCGTCACAAGTGGCAGATGGCCAACACTGTACAATCAGAGAAAGAGCTGTGCGAGTTTCTTACCACCGTCCTCCCTGAAAACATTCCACCTCAGAACGATATGAGTCCTCACCTTCGGACGACCGATATTAACAATCCGGACCAATTCATAAACCGTCTCAAGGAAGGTATCAAGAGAGCGCCCATGGCCGTCCGACTATCACCTCACATCCTCAGTAGCATCAACTGGGAGGATCCTACCAATGACCCGATTCGGCGACAGTTCATTCCCCTGTCATCTCCTCTGAACGTAGATCACCCAATGGCCGAGTTGGATCCCATGAAGGAGAACACGTACTCTCCTGTTCCCGGCTTGATTCATCGGTATCCCGATCGAGCCTTATTTTTTGGTCAGTAGGGGATCCGGTACCTGTATGAGCATGGCGGCTAATCTAAGTAGCGACTTCCGTTTGTCCTGTATACTGCCGTTTCTGTTTCCGATCCTACACTGTTGGGAATGAGACGGAAAGCGTCAAGAAGCAACGTTTTCTGCCGCTCATCAAAAAATGGGAGCCTCGCTTCGAATACATCGAGAATACGCCAGCTCTACAAGATATTGTCATCTCCGGAGGCGATACCTACCTCCTCGAGCCTGACCAACTTCGACACATTGGCGAAAGATTACTAAGTATCCCGCATATCCGCCGTTTTAGGTTCGCTACTAAAGGGCTCTCCGTGTCACCAAGTCGGCTCCTTGACCCGGAGGATGGGTGGGTGAACACTATTATCGAGCTGGAGAAGAAGGCGCGCAAGATGGGGAAACATGTCTGCATTCACACTCACTTTAACTCGGTGAATGAGATCAGCTGGGTGACCAAACTTGGAGCACAGCGATTATACCAAGCCGGTGTGACCGTGCGAAACCAGACAGTCCTGCTCAACGGCGTTAACAACACCCCCGAGAAAATGTGCGCCCTTGTCCATGCACTCGGCGATATCAATATCCAACCGGTATTGTCCTTTGCCCCCATCCCTCATGTCGATTCCTCATACTAACCCATTCTTACGTAGTACTACGTCTACCAAGGGGACATTGTGCCGGGAGCAGAAGATCTGCGTACGCCGATGAGTGATAGTTTGGAGCTGGAACGAGCTGTGCGCGGCCAGATTGCCGGCTTCTTAGTGCCCAACTTCATACTCGATCTGCCGGCAGAGGGAGGTAAGCGGCTTACTCGTGGTGTGGAGAGTTACGACCGTCGTCTTGGGTTGTCCAAACTCACAGCCCCGGGACTCAAGGGCGAGCCTACGACCATGCATTATTGGGATCCTTTGTGGTCCTTGCCCGAGGATGGACGGGCCGAGGTTCTGGAGAGATTCGGTAAAGGGGATGGAAAATTGGAAGAGGTAGTCCCATAGAATTTTCCATACACGAATCTATCAAGACACACCATTCTAGGCTCGATACTTAGCCCAAGCGACATGCAAATTTGTAAAAGCAGTTGGGAGAAAGAGAGGACGTGTCAATTGTAGGCATTGTGAGATGGCTGTCGATTAACTATTTGTATATCGAACACCACCAACTGGCTACCCCTCATGAAACTTTGCAAAAACTCCTGAGGTCTGAAATGCTACCGTCAACAGCACTCCGAGCTTTCCTCCGTCACGTGCCGGAGCCACTTCTGTTTGGCATTCCTTTCTCCACTCCCCGCGGTTCCTCGTGTATATAATAACAAGAAGAGTCGAACATATTCAAAGGAGGAAATGAAAAATTAGAGGACCGATATGAGAATGCAACAGTATTACATAAGGATGCTACAAAAGTATTACGTTAGCGTGCGATAGTATTAACTTACCTGGGCTGAGGTAAGGATAATAGCATCACGTGACTATTATGATTATGATTATTATTATTATTATTATTATTATTATTACTGTATTCCTTTCAACGTGCGGTATCAGTCGGAGACTATGTAGCACGACTAGGCAGTCATAGCTTCTGGTGTCTATACATGACATCACAGTACCATGCTCCCGGTCTACCTTCCAAAGCTCCTTAGTTAGCCACAAATCAATAAAATACACCTCCTAGGTTTTATTCCACACAATCAGTCCTTCTACTTAGGTGATCCGCTTGATTGACTGTGCACCGTTCCAAACAACAGCTTCTGTACACCACAGGCGACAATGGGGTCTATAGCGCAGCAAGAAGTACCAACCTCACGAATAGAGCTCCAACAGTGTCTCTGTGAAGATGGGACTATAAAAGAAGCTTGGATCTTTGACGTGACAAAGAGTGGGTCTCAGGAGGAGTTGACAGTTGTACTCGTGCCCAGTAGGCCCAATGGTGTAGTAGAGCCAGACACTCTAGTGATTGAGAAGGCCCGCGAAACTTTGCTTGCGGCCACCAAACCATCAGGTGCTACTGCAACCTTTCCGAAGGAATGGGTGGTCCTTACCCAGCTACCCACTTTGGCAGACGGCAGCGTGGATGAGAATGCATTGCGCTGTCAAGTAACGAAAAGACAGCTTGTCGTTGGCGGCGCTGCTGTAGCTGCTTCTGGGAGCGAAAGCATGCCATGCCCGGAAGCTCGACGTTTTCCCATGCTCCCCACGGTGACATCCACTGTGACGTACAATTATTTCATGTCTGAAGTCCAAGGCCAATGCGGCCTCGTATCCGAGCTCATGGTCGAGGACGCGTATCCTTGCACCAAGGTACAGGAAGAGCTTATGGGTGCGACAGCGAGGGAGCCAGGCTCTTGCGTTGCTACCTACGTTTACCGACTTTCTGAGGGCTGCAATGTAGACCACTTCAGGTTTGCTTGGGAGAGGACCTTGTTAGCATGCAGCACCTTGCGCACGAGGGTGGTGACTTTCGAGGGCTTGTCCATTCAAGTCGTGATAAGGGAGAGACCGACTTGGGCATCGATTAGCGGCTCCGGCTTAGTCGCTGTAATCGACGCTGCGCAGAGTGATTTGATGACTTACGGCTCGCGACTTTGTCGTTATGCTCTCGGCGAGGGGGATCCCGGAAATATCTATTTTATTTGCACCATGCATCATGTCATTCACGACGGCTGGACCATGCGCCTAGTCATGGATACATTACACCGGTTCTACCACGCCGAAGAAGCTCTTGCTCTACAGCCATACGTTAGTTTTGTTGCATACACCAATGGACTTGACCTCGCCAGCGCCAGCCGGTATTGGGATGCCCAGCTACGTGATGCTAAACCCGCCACGTTCCCGCGATGCGATCCAGGCGTTGTGTCAACGCCACGCACGTCCAAGGATATGGACCGAATCAGGAGGAGTATCGCATTTTTACAAGGCGACGAGACTGTGATAAGCAGAGAGAATGTCTTGCGCAGCGCCTGGGCCCTTTTACTTGCACGCTACAGTGACACCAATGATGTATGCTTTGGTACACGTGTTTCTGGTCGCCGCGCACCGGTCCCCGATTTGGACAGAATGGTTGGTACCGTGGCGGCTACTATTCCGATTCGTATCCATGCCGAGCATCATACGACGATTAAAAAGTTCCTACAAAACGTCCAGACACAAGCAACAGAAATGGTACCTTATGAACAACTCGGCCTAGAGAACATAGCAAAACTAAACCCTGTCGCTAGGCATGTCTGCAACTTTTCTAGTCTGCTAGTCATTGAGCCGGCTGCACTGGCAAGAAGGCCTGAGACAACTGAAGATCCGATTATAGAGGTCATAAGCGATGAACATATACCATCGGACCAGTTACTAGATGGCCGTCTCAACTATCCACTCATAGTGTATATATTTATGCATGACGACCATGTGGGATTTGATGCTATATACGATCCTCGCGTTGTGACCGAGATCCAAATAACAGCGCTGTCTAATCACTTTGACCGCGCCGTTCAACAGTTGTGTTCGCCGAACGAGACTATGCTCCTAAGTGACGTTTTCTTAGATGGACCTTGGGATATTCAGCAAGCCATCCACTGGAATGGTGAGCCCCCTGAAATTGTAGATACTTGTATCCATCACTTGATTACACGGCAAGTGCAATACAGACCGAATGCGTTAGCTATTTGCGCATGGGACGGAGAGCTTACCTACGCGGAATTAGATAGCGCAGCTAATCAGTTGGCTCGCTATCTTATCGATACTTATAGTATTGTGATAGAAGACCTGATACACGTATGCTTCGAGAAGTCTGTCTGGTTCTACGTTGCTATCTTGGCTATCAATAAGGCAGGCGCTGCTTGGGTGCCCTTGGACCCGTCACACCCAGTTCAACGCCAACAGCAGGTAGTTCAACGGACAGGCGCAAAGCTAGCTATAGCATCGCCTGCTAATACCGAAATGTGTGCCAGCCTAGGCCTTGACGTAGTCGAGCTCGACGCGGCTTTCGACAAGGCTGGACAAGCATCAAACAAGATATCGCATCCGCCAACTTGTAGCGTATCTTCTCAAAATGCTGCTTACGTTCTTTTCACTTCTGGGAGTACGGGGATACCCAAAGGAGTTGTAATAAATCACGGTTCTGTGTGTACGACCCAGATGGACATTAGCAATCGGCTTAACATGACTTCGGATATTCGGATGCTTCAGTTTTCGTCTTATGTATTCGATGTGTTTATTTTCGAGTCGATCTTCACGTTGATTGCCGGAGGTTGCCTTTATGTGCCTTCGGACTACGTCCGTATGAACGAGCTTACCAAGTTCATCCATGATAAGAACATTACTTGGGCTCTGTTTGTCCCAGCTTTCATACGAACATTAAGACCCGCCCAGGTTCCCAGTCTGGAGGTTATAGTATTAGCGGGAGAGGCGAGCGGCCGAGATATTCTTGAGACATGGTTTGGGAAGGTTCGATTGATCAACGCTTGGGGTCCCGCCGAGGCAACTGTCATCAGCGCACTTCACGAATGGGGAGCACCTAGCGAATCGCCACTCAAAATTGGTCGGCCGATAGGTGGTTTCTGCTGGATCGTAGATTCTCGGGATTCCCATCGGCTTGTTTCTATAGGGTGCATCGGTGAGGTGGTAATCCAGGGCCCAAATCTGCTTCGCGAGTATTTGTCTGATCACAAACAAACAGAAGCATCTGTAATTACGTCGCTACCCGGATGGATGCCGAAACAGACACAGGCAAATTGGGGCCGCTTCTATAAAACGGGAGACTTGGCATATTATAACTCAGACGGAACCATCGATTTTGTTGGCCGGAAAGATACGCAAGTCAAGATCCGTGGACTTCGAATAGAGCTTGGAGAAGTCGAATACGCTATCCAAACGGCTCTGGAGCGCGTCGAACAGGTAGCTGCTGATGTGTTTAAAGCAGAGGGTGGCGTGAATTTAGTCGCTTACTTATGCTTCAGTCGGGACTCGAAAGTCGTATGGCAAGGAGATAGTGCTAATAGGGCGGATGATATATTCTTGCCGTTGACTACCGAGCTTAAAAGCCAGATAACATTTCTAGTCGGGCAGCTGAGCGCAAAGCTTCCCAGTTATATGATACCGACGATCTTTATCCCGTGCCGGTACATGCCATTGATAACATCGACTAAGCTAGATAGGAGAACGCTCCGACAGCTGACGACAGTCTTGAAAGAGGACAAGATAGCAATGTACTCGTTAGTCGACTTGAAGAAGAAAACGCCCGAAACAGCTATGGAAAAGCGGTTGCAAGAGCTATGGGCTTTGGTACTTACCATACCAACAGAGAAAATTGGACGAGATGATAGCTTTCTTCAGATTGGCGGAGATTCGATCGCTGCCATTCAGTTAGTCTCACTAGCACGGCAGCATAACATTGGCCTCACGGTAGCCTCGATCTTCAAAGACGCTCGTTTATTGCATATGGCAGCTAGTGCTGACTTGGTTGATGATAGCATGCTACAAGACATGACGCCTTTTAGTCTATTGCCGTCGACTAAATGTATTGATGACGCACTGGGTTATGCTTCTGAGGAGTGTAGATTATCAAACGACCAGATCATCGAGGATATTTATCCTTGCACACCACTACAAGAAGGCCTGATGGCGCTGACTATTAAGCAACCGGGATCCTACATGGCTCGGTATGCCTTATACCCTCCATTTGGCTTAGAGTTCTCTCAGTTTACAGCAGCGTTGGCGACCACGGTCAAGGCATGCTCAATCTTGCGGACTCGTATCATTCTGACTCCCAACGGCCCTACTCAGGTAGTGGTGGGTGGGGACTTTTGCTGGAAAGCGACCCAGCAGCGGCCACTTTCGGAAATTATGAGACTCCCTCCCCCTGAAGTGGGCTACGGTACGCCTCTTTCCATGTATACTTTGGCACGCGACGACGAAGACCGGGCCTGTGTGGTCTGGGATATTCATCATTCTCTCTACGATGGCTTTACCTTTCGTCATATTGTACAAATCCTGCAGAATGCCTGCGGACATCGTGGAGAGTCAGTCAAGCCGGTCCCCTTTAGGAACTTTGTCGGATTTCTACAGTCTTCCGAGCCGGCAGAGACCAGAAAGTATTGGGTCTCTCAGCTCGAAGGGGCCAGCGCTGCCAAATTCCCGCCTAAGCCGCCCACCTCGTCTGGTGTACTTTCAGACGCAACCTTCACCCGGCCCCTCCAAATCCCAGAGCGTCGTGCCACAGGTATCACCACATCTAATCTGTTGCGAGGCGCCTGGGCATTGGTCCTTGCCAGATATCTCGAGAGTACCGATGTGGTGTTTGGGAGCACTGTCTCGGGGCGCAGTGCTCCCATTCCTGGGATACAAAACATTTTGGGACCGACCATCGCGACGGTGCCTATCCGTGTACATATAGACCGGCGGGACACAATCACTGATTTTTTAATGAAGGTTCAGCAGCAGGCAAACGACATGATCCCATATGAACATACCGGCTTGCAAAATATCAGCAGGCTTGGGGAAGGGGCCCTGGAAGCATGCGGCTTCCAGAACCAGCTTATCATTCAGCCCGCCGAGATATTCCACGCAGCCGAGGGCACGGAACTCGGTCACAACTTCATTAAAACTCTGCCAAACGTCGGCCAGAACTTCGATGCCTACCCGCTACTGGTGCAATGCATTGTAGGAAACCAAGGAAGTGTAGAGGTGCATTTCCTCTTCGACACGCGAGCTATTACGGCTCAACAGGTGCATATAGTGTGCAACCAGTTCGAACATGTCGTTGCTCAATTGATCACCAAAGAAACGAGTCGGGTCGCGGATGTCGATCTCTGCGGGCCACACGATGTGAGCCAGATGCTGCAGTGGAACGGGCGGAAACCCCCTCAGACTCTTTTTGCCTGCGTCCAGGATCTCATTAGCGACCAGGCCCGACGTGGTCCAAACAACGAGGCCATTCACGCCTGGGACGGTCGACTCACCTACGCCGAGCTAGACGAGTCATCGAATCGTCTCGCCCGCCACCTGATCTCTCTCGGCGTCCGCCCAGAGATGATGGTCGCTATGTGCTTTGAGAAGTCGAAATGGGCCGTCATTGCCATGTTGGCCACCATGAAAGCTGGAGGAGCCTTTGTGCCTCTAGACCCTGCCCACCCAGCCAGTCGCCACCGAGCGCTGCTCAATCAGGTCAATGCCGAGATTATCATCACGTCGTTGGCAGCGGCCCCGTCATGCTCCGGAATGGTGTCACACACCGTCGTACTGTCAGATGATTTCATGTCGCAACTCCCGAGGTCTGGCGATAGTGCCTCGTCGGGCGCTGGTTGCTATCCTGGCAACGTCGCCTATGTCATATTTACATCCGGGTCGACAGGAGCGCCGAAGGGTATTGTGGTGGAGCAGGCTGCTCTATGCTCTAGCATCATGGGTCACGGCAACGCATATGGCCTAGAGCCTGCATCGCGCGTCTTGCAATTCTCCAACTTCACCTTTGACGGAAGCTTGAGCGAAATTCTCTCGCCGCTCGTGTTCGGGGGCACCGTCTGCATGCCTTCTGATGAGCAGCGCCTACAAGATGCGGCCAAATTCATCAGGGACGCCGAGATCAACGTCGCCATATTGACCCCCTCTTTCGCCAGTACACTGAAGTCCGACGAAATCCCCGACATGAAGACACTGATCCTGAGTGGCGAGGTGGTGTCCAAAGATCAGCTGAAGACGTGGTGCGGTCAAGTGAAGCTCATCAACGCTTACGGGCCATCAGAGGTCTGTGTAGACTGCACGACGCATATTTTCCAGTCCCCCAACGACTCGCCGACGAAGATCGGCCTTGCCCATAATACCACCTGCTGGATTGTCGACCCGGAGAACCACAATCAGCTGGCCCCTATCGGGTGCGTAGGGGAGCTTCTGGTCCAGGGTCCCTCTCTAGCGCGGGGGTACTTTGGGGACGAGGAGAAGACGAAGGCATCGTTTCTTAACGGTGTTGAATGGCTGCCGACCTCGGGGGAAGGTAGGCCGTACAGATTCTACAAGACGGGGGATTTAGTCCGGTATTATCACGATGGGACGATGGAATATATCGGCCGCAAGGATACTCAGGTTAAGCTGCGCGGCCAGCGCGTGGAGCTGGGAGAAATCGAGTACCACATCAGAGTGATCCTACCCCGTGTCGAGCATGTTGTCGTCGAGCTAGTTCGACGGGCGTCGCACGAGGTGCTCGTCGCCTTCGTGGCCTTTACGAGCGGGCGCGAAAGCGTCGGAGAGCAAGACACGAACGACCTCGGCGGCGGCCTGCTCCCGATAGATGAGACGATGTGGGAAACCCTCACCAGGCTCGTAGGTGACCTCGAGGCCGCCTTGCCTCGGTACATGGTCCCTAGCATATTTTTGCCGCTCCGGAATATGCCGTTCGTGTCGTCGATGAAAATCGACCGGAAGAGGCTCCGAGCCTGGGCGGGTGACCTGTCCGCCGACCAACTGGCGGCCTTTTCCCTCACCCGCCAGGATACGATTGCGCCCACGACCGAGTTGGAATTCAAGCTGCGAGACCTGTGGGCCGAGGTCCTCAAGATAGAGGCCGAAGGGATAGGGAAGAACGACAGCTTTTTGCGCATAGGTGGAGATTCCATCAGCGCCATCCAGCTGGTTTCCCGAGCGCGGCAGCATGGCATCGACCTCACAGTGGCCTCGATCTTCAAGGACGCTCGCTTGTCGCATATAGCAGCCAGTGCCGGCTTAGTCGATAGTACCGTATTGCAAGAAGTGGCGCCGTTGAGCCTGTTGCCAGTCGACCGCATCGACAGTATACTAAGCCGGGCCCGTGAGCAATGCAACTTGTTGAGCAACCAAATTATCGAAGATGTCTATCCTTGTACACCGCTACAGGAACGCCTAATGGCACTAGCCGTGACACAGCCTGACTCCTCTATCGCTCGATATGTTTATCGGCTAACTAGCCAGGTTGATGCGGCTCGCTTTAAGCATGCCTGGAGCCAGACCGTGCTGCAGTGTGTCAACTTGCGGACGCGGATTGTCTTCGTGGACGGATATTCGGTGCAGGTGGTTCTCAAACATGACCCTCGTTGGGATCCCGAGTCCGCCGTCGAACCAGCGCAGGGTGTGAGGATAGGATACGGATCACAGCTCTGCCGCTACGCCCTTGCACAGGGGTTCGATGGCCACACGTATTTCATCTGGACTATGCACCACTCTATCTTTGACCCCTGGAGCGGTGATCTAATGAGGCAAAAATTGCGCTGCGCCTACTACGCGGCAGAAGGTCCAAAACTCCAGCCATATAACCGATTTATAAAGTACATTGCGGACCTGGATCATGACGCCTGCAGAGACTACTGGACAGCTCAGCTTCACGGCGCTAAGCGAACAGTCTTGCCGCCGCGCGACCTGCAGTATGAAGCAAGCGATGAAACCGCTGGCCAGCTCATCCGGTTGTTCACAAAGGCCATTCCCTTCCCTCCCTCGCCCGCTTCATCGATAACTAGGGCGACGGTCCTGCGAGCAGCGTGGGCCCTTATGCTCGCCCGATACTGCGATACGGACGATGTGTGCTTTGGCACTTCGGTCTCTGGCCGCAACACACCTGTCCCGGGTTTGGATGCTATGGCCGGGCTCGTAGTAGCGACTGTTCCCATTAGGGTCCGGATCGATCATGAGCAGACAATTACTAGCTTCTTGCGAGAGATCCAGGCACAGGCATCAAACATGGTAGCTTTTGAGCAGTATGGCTTGCACAATATCTCGAAGCTCAGTGCGGAGGCACAAGCAGCATGCGACTTCGCCAATCTGGTGATCATTCACCCAGCCCAACTTCTCAACTCGGCTGCTGCCTCGGACTCTGTCATAGTATCAGCTGGCGAAGGCTTGAAGGGATACTTCAACTACCCACTATTGAAGGGATCCACCAACTACCCACTGTTTGTACAGGTTTTAGTAGATGAAGATCACGTGGAATTCGATGCTGTATACGATCCCCGCCTTATTGCCGAGAATCAAATGATAGCGTTGTCCAATCACTTCAATTGCGCTATTCAACAGCTGCATTCACCGAACGAGACGACGCTACTGAGTCATCTTGAGTTCGAACTCCCCTAGGAGGTGATTTGCTCAAACCGTGCCGCAGGCATCGATACCACAAGTAGCTTCGCAGAGTCAAGTAAAGAGATTATCCGTAAAGATCATAAAGAGCTATTCTTTTAAGGGAAGTTCAATACAAGTGTTAGAACGCCGGCGGTGGTGATGGAGAGATTGGGATGTTTTTCGAGAGCTTCTGGTGTGCGTGAGGAGTAAAAGCGTCTAATGTAGAGTTGTCAATCAGGAAGCCAAAATAGGCTTAGCGCCTTAACGTGCGAGCAAGAATATCGAGAAATCGCGCGGTGACCACAAAAACACCATGAAAACATTTCCTTTAACATCAATAATATAACAACTACTTACCGCAAGACGCTAAATAGTACAGCCAATTGAACAGATGCCCTTTATCTAAAAGTGCCCATACTTATACCCATTTTCGATTGGCTTCACTACGGATTGGAATCGCTCTTAAACCTGAGTACCCAAAGGCGAAAGCTTGTGGTGCCAATCCTCAAAGACGTCGTCTCTATCGTCCGCGATACCTGAGACCTTAAAGAGGGCTTTGATGTGGCATAGCGAGACCATCTCATACAATGAATCGGCGAGTCTTTGGTAGGGGATTGTCAGTGCGAATGTGGTCCTCTGTTACGTTCGATGCCTAAGAATATCTAGATGACGATATAGGTCTTGATACCTTGTCGAGAGACTGGCTCCCAGGTTCGTCGCTTTTGGTGCTTTTGGAAGTTGTTAGCTAATTGAGAGGCAGTGTATTTATTCGTATTCTCAACCAATCCATCGAATACCCCATCCTCAGAGAACATATAAAAAAAAGCTTGCTGGATCCTCGATATCGACGTAATCGTGTAATTACACTCTCGAAGATGTGCTAGATCAGACGTAGGATTGACTTGAAGTTGTTGTCAAGAGTCGCGCGTTTGATGATCTTCTCATGGGTCTTTCGAAGGTGCGTTTTCTCCGCTTTTCGTCTTGGCGCCGTAGATAGCATCTTCGAGATCAGTATCGCCTACAAGGTTTTGGCTATTGTAGAAATCATCGTTGAATAAATTGATGTTATTTGGTGACGATATGGAGAGGGCCTAAGAAGAAGGGTAAGGCCGCACGTGTACGTAGACGGCGTCGTTGACGCTGTCGATAATTACGCTCTGTTCGGATTGGTGTTTTGGGGGTAGCGACAGCGACCTTTTGGCGAGGCCGGAGGCGATTCGCAACTGTGTCGTGAGCGGCCAGTGGAGTAGTAGGCGGTACAGGCAAATCGTATTGTTGAACTGGACGCGGTGGAGTACCAAAGCCAGCAAGCTTAAGGGGGCTATTAGAGAGGCCATTTTGCAGTTACAGAGGAGTGAAAGATGGAGGTCGCGACAATGTTATTGTACTCGGATTAGGCTCTTTATACTACAAATGCATCTGTTCGAAGGTCCCTTTTTATCAGGCGCGCCGACGTAGTATTTTGTGCCCAAATTGCATTCTCGTCTTCCCAAAAGCTAATTAAAAAGTGATATATCATCAATTCGCAACTAAATTTAGCTACAAATTCATGTAGCATCATATTTTTAATTGTCAGGGTAGAACCGGCCTTCCTGACCGTGGATGGGACAGGCGTTATATATAGCAGAATCTAAACCCCTAATCCTAATGCTAAAAACTTGCTAGCCAGTTCTAGCTTGCTATGCCTCATCGGTCACTACTTCACTTGATACAGAAGCTACTCCTCTTTCACCAACTTCGTCTTTTACCGAATTCCACTCCATCGCACAAGCAGCAATTAGGGACAGTCCGCCCATCGCAACACACACATAGAACGAATGTGTAATTGCTTGGTTGTATATCTGCCTTCCTATACCAAGATACTCACTACCTACAGTATTCTGTAGCTGAGTCGCCCCTGCATCAAGTACGTTAACACTATCGATGCTTGGGAGTTTTTTCCGGAAGCCAGCAACTAGTTCATTGTTAATGATATTACCAACGACGGATATGAATATCGACTGTCCTAACGTCTGAGCGAAAATGACAACACCTATGCCAAGCGGAATATCTTCAACAGTCAGAACTGTTTGGGCGGCAACTTGTGGCTGGTCGGTACCAAGTCCTATACCTGCTCCAATAAGGATGAGAGTAGGAGCCCACAAGGCAGCGCTAGTGTCAGACTGGAATTGCGTGAACAAGACTGCACCGGTCAGGACTGATATGCTTCCGAGAATCATGAAAGGCACATAATGGCCAAGCTTCGTGATCAGGACGCCTGCAATAACACAAGAGATACAAGTTGCGGCGGTCAAGGGCAAAATCATCACCCCTGAGTGTAAGGCATTGACGCCTTTGATTGCTTGAAACCAGGTGGGAGCCTCGAGAAGGTGAGCTTTTGTCAAATAAATACGTCAATAGGGAATTCTAACATAGTAAGATATTGTCTCGCCACTCGCTACAACCGCGAAGCAGTAAGCTGCCCCAGCGGCGACACTGCGCTGCCGAAGAATTCGGAGAGGTAGCATAGCTTCTTCCTTCTTCTTCCATTGGATGAAAAGAAAAACCGCTATTAGGAGAGCTGAGAGATTCAATAGGACGATGATACGTGCAGATGACCAGGGAAACTGTGTTCCTCCCCACTGCATTGCTAGCAATAGACATATGACGCTAGGAAGAAGGACGGCGAGCCCAAGCCAATCAAGCCTCCTGACCTTCCTCCAAAAGGTTTCCGGCGTTTTCTCAGGCAGCTTAAGCGTTCTGAGAATGAGGGCTGATGCAATGAAGGTTGGCAACCCAACGATAGGATTGATTGCGAAGCACCATCGCCACGATGCTTTTGTGACGAGAACACCTCCTAGCGGTGGGCCAAGAACCGTAGCTCCAACCGACAAAGTAGCCATCACACCGTTGACTGCTGGTCTTTGTCGTAGAGGGAAAGCATATGCAATCATACTGTGTAATAGTAAGCCTTGACTCGCAATTTCATGAGAAACCAGTATCAAACAACGAACCATAAGGATCCGGCCCAAATACCCGAGTCTCCAGATCCAGCAATTGCTCGACCGACGATGAGAGTTTTCGAGGTTTGCGCTGTGGCACTTACAATGGAACCAGTCTCAAATATAACAATAGACCATAAGAAACAATACAAGGGCGAGAAGATCGTATACGCTTTGCCCCATGGAAGTTGGGTCATGGCGCAGGCCATCAAGTACGCGGAACCGTACCAGCCAATGTCTTCCAAGGAATGAAATTCATCGGTGATACTAGGGAGTGCGGTTGATACAATGGATATGTCCTATGCGAGAGAGTTTAGATCCAGTTGGGACGGGAGAGAGAGAAAAGCCATACCAGCATGGGCAACACTATGCTGAGGCCCAGGATGAGCCCTATCGCATAACGACGAAATCCAGAAGGGTACTCTGCAGAGTCTTGATCGGGCGACGCGAGAAGCTCCGTGGGATTGCTCCCCTCTCGCTTTTCTACCTTTTCCTCTACCTTTTCCACTGGTGGAGATTCTAAGCAATTGATTTGATCCATAATGGTGGTTGCAGACGAGATAATATCAAGTGACCTGGAAGCACAACTTTCTGTACTCAATAAGGTACCAACGATAAACTTGTGTAAAAGCGACTGCTCGAATTTTGATCGGTGTGGTCGAATAGCGGAACCAGCTTCCTAATCGACTCTGAATCTTCAGAGTTGTAGAAGAAAAGCTAGGTACTAGTAAGCGAATTCCGGTCTCCTTGCCGTCACTCCCGGTTTCATAAAATCGGCCCACAAGTGGACCATTTACCGTACGGGGTCAGATAGGTAGGGAGGAGAGAATGCATGTATGTTGTATACGGTGAACTGACTAGACAAGCCAATAGTATTTAAGTTTAGAGACACGCATATATCAGCCGCTGTCACATTGCTCGTTCTTGTGGTTCTCTCCGACGCTAGTGAGTAAGCAAAAATAATGTAGGGATCAAAGTAGTCGGAGGGGCCAATGGACCGTTAACTGCACGAAATAGGACCACTTGTGTCCGAAACCCACAGCTGAGAAACCAATTGCACCATTGCAATTCGATTGCAGTCATCCCACAGCCTAAAATACAAGAGTAAGCTGTCGTAATGCACGTTATAGAGTGTGCAATTCGAGTGGCGTGTGGTCTGCATCCTGTCCCTTGCCTAGCATAGACTGTCGGACTTCTGTGTCTATCTCTGCCGATTCGAGTCGGTCGGTAGGGGCACGGGCCACTGGGCTTCACGTCAGTCCAGCCGGGGTACTAGTAGCAGGGGTCCTCGATCACACCAACACCAACACCAACACCAAAATTAGCACCCGGCCTCACCAATCAATACTAAAATCTCAATTATCATAACCTAATAGCTTGAGAATAATTGCACCACAGAAGCCGGGGAAAACGTGATAGTGCTCTAGTAATTATTACGAGCTATTCCTCCCCCCCGCTAGAGTTTATTTAGAGGGGGGGCGGGGGCTGGAGGGACAGTAGTGAGCAGTTGGTGGTGTTTCCTTTCTTCAACTCACTTAAAGTAGTTATGTCCCACTACGCAGACAGCAGCGCGTCCTCACAAGGCGCTTTCCAGTCTTCGTATTCTCTTCCAAAGCTGAGCGAAACGCCGACCGAAGACGATCTAAGAAAGCTTCAAGATCGTAAAGAGAAGAAAAAACTTCAGAATCGCGTTGCGCAGAGAACCTACCGTAATCCACCCTCCGTAACAGCACTCGGTGCCATGCTAAAGAGGACAAGGAAAACGCACGAAAGCGCGCCTTGAGCAGCTACAGGCGCGGCTTGAATCTCAAGACGGAGAAGCTAACGAAAACATCGAAAATGCTAACACTCACTTGAGCACCACAGCTCCAAAGTCCCCTATAAAGACCGCGGACCAAAGGCTTCTCTCAACCACGGTGGCGCCTCAACATATCTCACCGAATAATACAAATCAGTCGCCTGCGCTGCATATGGCTCAACCGGGCAGTCAGGGATGGGCCGAGGACGGAGACGTAAATTCTCTCTATTTCCACAGTACAAATTTGGCCCGGAGCCCTCAATACTCGGACATATTATCCCCAGCCCTTCACACCGCCCGAGACAGTACGAAAAAAGGATCGCAAGAGCTCTTCCTGGATATATTAAGCTCCCAAAGTCAGCTGATCAGCAAGCTAGATCGTTTTCACGAGGAAATCAAAGGGGGGGATGTTGAGAATCGAGCGCTGGGGAACGCAGCGAGTACGTAGTTCCACTGCTATTTGACCACAGGTTGTATTTTACGGAAGAAATTAATCGTCAAATTAGTATTGCCGAGCGTGGGTCGGGTGGAACAGCCTTACGGCGGTGTCGCGTTCCCTCCCATGGACAACCCGGCTTCTTTAGCCTTCACTATACAAAAAAATGCCGAGCCATGGGACCAAAACCCCGTGATTTCACATATAAGTGAGACGCCTTTACTCAGCGATTACCCAACGCCGCACTTTATGGCCTCGAGCGACTCGCAGACAACAGCAGAAACAACGAACCTAGATTCCGACCTGGTCGAATCCTTGGCCACGCCCAGTAAATACTTGTCGCTGGACGAGCGGCTGGAGTCCGTTTTAGACCGCACAGGCAAGCTGGGGTTCGCACACTTTGACTGGGCAGTCGTAGGCTACTACAACCATACCTTTGATGACTCGTCGTCTATGGCTAACGAGCAGCGGATGAGTCGAAATCGACGCTTACCCGCCGTGTTGGCAGACATCTTCTCCGCAGCAACTCAATGGAGCGATTGGGAGCGCCGAGGGTTCTACGAGGAGATAATCCGGATGACGGAGTCATTGCTAGTTTCAGAGGCCAGCGCCTGTCATTCCGTGCTCGAGGAGAAAATCTCGCCTCTGATCGACACTTATATCAAGGACCAGATATCATCTACGCCTGATCCGACGTTAATGAGAAGGGACATCGAGAACAGTGTGAGTTTTAATCGGGAGAGTAAGAAATTTCCCCCTTGGGATGGTCAGCTAATCCAGAAGACAGCTGCCAAACCTCTGGGTCCTGGTGATGGCCTTGACGTTGGGCAATCGTAGCCTCAAGCCGAATAGCCGTTCCAAAGTGGCGGTGGCTACGATTCTGTTGTTACGCTATGCGGGCCGCATGCGCAAGCCCCAACTCCTCGGTCTTCTTGGCGCCTTTCTAGTATAGCGCCTCGCGGGACGGTCCGCCGCGAATCCTTGATAGGTAACAATTATCCGTCTCTTCGTGTGCGAAAACAGCGGCCGAGATTGGCCCAAGGGCAACTACTAAAAAGCAGTCCATAATACATAAATTTTTATTCATTTGCCTATCTATACGCAAGAGCAGACTCGGTGATCGGATCATGAGTGAGACCATTTTATTCTACCACCACGTTCAGCTCTCTACTCGACATGGCTTTGTGCAGATGCATGCCCTCTGATCCTAACCTTGACCAGAGTCACGACTTGCCCTCGAGACCATCCAGCTGCGCATTCCGCATGGTGGCCTATGCTAACTTGACCATCAACCCATCCAGCTCCGGGATCATCTGAACCTGACAGGCGAGACGGCTGGTCTCGGTCAGGCCAGTAGCGGCGTCAAGCATATCATTCTCGTCGTCCTCCGGCTTGCGCATGCGGCCATAGAACCCCTTGTCCGTGACAATGACATGGCACGTGCTACAAGCGCACTCGCCCCCACATGCCCCTTCGATCTCCAGATGGTGAGCGTGTGCGATTTCCAGCAGATTATCGCCTTGCGAAACGGCGAGCTTATGGTGCTTGTTTTTCTGGTCAATGAAGGTCACGTAGAGTCTAGGAGATGGCGTGGAATTTTAGTCTGGGCCGTGCTCGATAGAGTGAGTGAGTGGGCTTACTCTTCACCCCGCTTTGGAGGCGATGCATGGCCGTGTATCCCCCGGCGCATGGAAAGACGTCGTTTCTGAATCTGCGATGCTATTATTCGCGTACGCAAGCTTGCGACGTGGTATGCCATCGTATTTGTAATCGTCCACGTCGGCAGGGGACTACGGGATGCAGGGTAGTACAAGTAAAGATTTCGCAGACTCACAGACATCGTTCAAGACTGGAATTTCCAACGGTCCATCTTCGCGAACTCCTCGGAAGTTACGTGGTTGTGATCAATAAGATCGAAGCAAAGGGCTGCAGCGCATAGATACTTCCGTATGATAATCATCAATCATGACGAGAGTAAGCAATGACGGAGAGTAAGCAATGATGGAGAGTAAGCAATGACGGAGAGTAAGCAATTACGGAGAGTAAGAAATGACAGAGAGTAAGAAATGACGAAGAGTGAGAAATGACGGAGAGTGAGAAATGACGGAGAGTAAGAGTAAGCCAAAAACATAGGGGCTAAGTGACTTCTTAAAACCCACTTTCGTACTGCACTCAGGGGATTATTTTTATGTAGCTTGCAGGATGCTGTAATTTGATGAATTAAAAAAATATATATATAAACTAGGGTGAGACTCGGTAAGGTAGGTGACACGTACTCGTTTAGTCTATACGAGGTATTTTGCGTGGGCGCCATATCTGCACATAAGCTTTTGGGCGCCGCCTATGGCGGAGTGCTTCGGGCCAATCGGGGACAAAGCCCTCGAGCCCTGCCAGTCCCCTGTCTTGACAAGCCGGGCCGCCTGGAACGGAATGGAACGGTGCCTTCCGTTACTCCATACTCAATACTCCACACTGAGTACGGGGTAAGGTAGCTTAGGTAATGTCAGCCCACTCAAAGAACAGGAGGATAAAAATATTAAAAAATGGCAATACCAAAATTAGTCAGTATAGCCCACCGCCAAAACCAATATAGTAAACAATATTAGAGCCTCCCATTGTGACGTGAGCGGAGCGACTGTAATCATGTGCCGGTTGTGATATATATAAACAAACAAACAAACGACCAACCAGTATTCAGTATAAGTCCGTAAGTAATGAATTGAATTGTCACTAGGTCCCGATGTAGTGAAGTATGAGGTCCACTATATATATATCAATACTGTTATGTATTATAGTGCTCTTTCAAATGAAGTGAAGTATGTGATAATATTCTATAGAACTAAGTAGTGCTTAAGTAAAACAAGAGTATTTATAAAGA
>Ga0182030_10005262_pt1 | contig 27505 bp, 27 predicted proteins | sample 812S3MmetaG_FD_121299 | JGI IMG/M metagenome (GOLD analysis project Ga0182030, IMG submission 121299) | Permafrost microbial communities from Stordalen Mire, Sweden - 812S3M metaG (Illumina Assembly) | ecosystem: Environmental > Terrestrial > Soil > Wetlands > Permafrost | place: Sweden... | reverse complement strand
CTGGCCGCGGGCGACACCATCATCGATGGCGGCAATTCCAACTACCGCGATACCCAGCGCCGCGCCGCTCTGACCGCGCAGCGCAAGATTCAGTATGTCGATTCGGGCACCAGCGGCGGGATATGGGGTTTGACCGAAGGGTACAGCCTGATGATCGGCGGCGATGAAGCCGTGGTGGAACGCCTGCGCCCGATATTCGAAACCCTTGCGCCTGCCAAGGATCAGGGCTGGGGGCGAGTCGGACCGGTGGGATCGGGCCACTACACCAAGATGGTCCATAACGGCATCGAGTACGGATTGATGCAGGCATACGCCGAAGGTTTTTCGATTCTGCAGCATAAGAGCGAATTCAACCTCGACCTGCATCAGATAGCCGAGATTTGGCGCTACGGCAGCGTGGTGCGGTCGTGGCTGTTGGACCTCACGGCCAATGCATTGGAAAAGAATCCCACGCTAAAGGGCATCGCTCCCTATGTCGCCGATTCCGGGGAGGGCCGCTGGACCGTCGCCGACGCGATCGAATTGGGCGTGTCCGCTCCGGTCATTACACTGTCGCTGCTCGAGCGTCTGCGTTCACGCGACAACGATTCGTATTCCGACAAGCTCCTGGCGGCCATGCGCAATCAATTCGGCGGACACGAAATCAAGAAAGAGTGATTGAGAGCCGAGCTTGAGAATTCTCATTGTCGGCGCGGGTTCCATCGGCGGCTATTTTGGCGCCCGGCTCATCGCGGCGGACCGCGACGTTACCTTTCTTGTCCGATCGCGCAGGGCGGAGCAGTTGCGCCGCGGCGGCCTCGTGGTTACGAGCCCGCTCGGCGATCTGAATCTGCCGACGCCGGCGTTGACGAGCGCGGAAACTCTCAAAGATTCCTACGACTTGGTGATTCTCAGCAGCAAGTCCTATGATCTGCAAGCATCGATCGACGACTTCGCTCCCGCGATGGGCCGGAACTCGCGGGTTCTGCCGCTGTTGAACGGCTTGCGGCACCTTGATGTTCTCGATGCGCGGTTCGGCGCGCAACGGGTGCTGGGGGGCTTGGCGCGGATTTCTTCGACATTGGATGCGGACGGGCGCATTCATCATTTGGGCGCTTTCAACGCGCTGGCGTTTGGCTCCCGTGGCGGCCCACCAGCTCATATCGACGATATCGCCAATGCTCTGCGGGTACCGGGCTTCGATGCGCATTTGAGCGCAGACATACTTCACGAGATGTGGGAGAAGTGGGTGTTCATCGCCGCTGCGGCGGCAACGACCAGCCTCATGCGCGCAACGGTCGGAGATATCGTTGCCGCCGATGCGCACGACATCCCGGCGGGGTTGCTCAAGGAATGCAGCGCCATTGCCGCTGCAAACGGCTTCGCGCCCCGAGAGGCGGCAATGAACGCGGGCCTCTCGATACTCACGGCGCCGGGCTCGGCGTTTACGGCTTCGATGCTGCGCGACATCGAACAAGGCGGCCGTATCGAGTCGGATCACATCGTCGGCGATCTTCTCGGGCGGGCGCCCGACGCCCATACGCCGCTGCTCTCCATCGCCTACGCGCATTTGCGAAGCTATGAGGCAAGACGTAAGCGAGAGAGGGGATCCTAGATACCCGTCGGCACTTCAGTCTTGTGGCGGCTGACGGCCGCACCGTCCTGGGCCCGGAGGCGGGCGAATACGATGGTCGACACGATGGTCAGGGCGGAGAGGCAGATGAGCGCCAAATGGACTCCATGGATCATCTGCGGCGCCGTGGCGTGCAGCCGGTCAGGAATGAAAAGTGCGGCGGCGAGCGAAGCCGTGGCGATGCCGAAACTGACCGCCAATTGCTGCACGGTGCTGGCAATGGTGCTTGCGGCGCTCGCCTCGTGTTCGCCCACATCCGCGTACGCCAGCGTATTCATGCTGGTGTATTGCAGCGAGGTGAGAAAGCCATAGATGAACGCCATCATGACAATGAGCCACACGGGCGTTGCGAGATTGATCGTTGCGAACAGCATGATCATCACGCCGAGCATGAGGGTATTGACGATGAGCACCGTTTTGTAGCCGAATTTCTTCAGTATCAGCGGCATGGTCAATTTCAGGCTCATTGCGGCGAAGGCCTGCGGCATGATCAGCAGTCCCGACTGGATTGGCGAGAATCCCAAGCCAACCTGATATAGAAGCGGCAGCAAGAAGGGAATGCCGCCTATCCCCAGGCGCGTGAATAAATTGCCGCTGACCGCAACCCGGAAGGTGCGGACGGCGAGCAGTTTCAGGCGCAGCAATGGGTGCGCGGTACGCTTGGTATGCAGGCCGTAGGCCGCGAGCAGGGCCGCCGAAATCACCAGCAGCCCGAGGATCTCGCGGCCGCTCAAGGTGGTCTCGCCGAACACCTCGAGTACATATGACAGCAGCGCGATGCCTGAGCCGAACAAGACCAATCCGATGATATCGAGGGGGTAGTTGCGCTTTTCGCGGAAGTTGGGCAAATGCCGGTAGACCATGTACAAACCGCACAGACCGATCGGAATATTGACGAAAAAAATCACGCTCCAATGGAAATAGCCGATGATCGCGCCGCCGATAACCGGCCCCACCATGGGTCCCACCAGGCCGGGAATGGCAACGAAGCTCATGGCGTTGATGAGTTCCGATTTTGCGAAGCTGCGTACCATCGTGATGCGGCCCACCGGAAGCATCATTGCCCCGCCGCCCCCCTGCAAAATGCGGCACGCCACCAGCAAATGGATATTGTTGGAGATACCGCAGAGGAACGAGCCTAACGTGAAGATGCCGATCGCGGACGCAAACACCCGGCGCGTGCCGAAGCGATTGGCCATCCAGCCGCTGATCGGAATGAACACGGCCAAGCTCAAGGTATAGCTCGCCAAAACCGCCTTCATGCTCAACGGCGGCACATTGAGCGCGTGCGCGATCGCGGGGACCGCCGTATTCAGGATGGTGGTGTCCAAGGATTCCATGAAGAACCCCACCGCCACCAACCAAGGCAGCAATCGCTTGGCAGTGGCCGTCAGCGCGATGTCGTCGGCTTCTGGCAAGACGATTCCGCGCTTTATGCGCCCGCGAGCGCCGTGTCGACGATGATCTGGGCCTCGTCGATTAGGCGGCGCAGATGCGCTTCGTCATGAAAGCTTTCGGCATAGATTTTGTAGATGTTTTCCGTCCCGGAGGGACGCGCCGCAAACCAGCCGCCGCGGGAGATGACCTTGATGCCGCCGATCGGCGCCTTGTTGCCGGGTGCCTCGGTTAAAATCCCTTCGATCGGTTCTCCGGCAAGCTGCGTGATGTGGACTTGCCGCCGATCGAGTTTGCCGAGTTTGGCTTTCTGCTTAGGGGTGGCCGGGGCATCGATGCGATCGGCAAATGAGGTGCCCAGTTCCTCGGTGAGCGCGCGATAGTGCTCGCCGGGATCTCGTCCGGTGCGTGCCGTGATTTCCGCCGACAACAGCGCCGGCACGATGCCGTCCTTGTCCGTCGTCCAGACGCGCCCGTCGATACGGATGAAAGAAGCGCCGGCGCTTTCCTCGCCGCCAAAGCCCAATTTTCCATCCAGGAGTCCCTCGACGAACCACTTGAAGCCCACGGGCACTTCGTACACGGCGCGCTTCAGCCGCTTACCGACGCGGTCGATCATGGCACTGCTCACCACTGTCTTGCCCACGGCGGCGTCCGCGCGCCAGCCGCTGCGGTGACTGAACAAATAGTCGATTGCAACGGAAAGATAATGATTGGGCGGCATCAAGCCGCTGCTTGCGGTAACGATTCCGTGCCGATCGTGATCGGTGTCGCAAGCAAAGGCGACGTCGTAGCGGTCTTTGAGCGCGATCAGCCGCTGCATGGCGTAGGGAGAGGAAGGATCCATGCGGATTTTTCCGTCCCAATCAAGCGTCATGAAACGAAATGTCGGGTCGACCGCATCGTTCACGACCGTCAGGTCGAGGCGGTAGCGCTCGGCGATGCGCGGCCAGTAGTGCACGCCGGCGCCGCCCAAAGGATCGACGCCCATGCGAACCTTCGAGTCGCGAATGACGTCCAGATCCAGGATGGCGCCGAGATCCTGCACGTAGTTTTGTACATAGTCATGTGCGTGGGTCGTGGCGGCGCGGCGAGCTTCGCCAAGTGGAATGCGTTTGATGCCGCCGGCGCCGGGTTCGAGTAACGCGTTCGCCCGGTTTTCGATCCATTTGGTGATGTCCGTGTCCGCGGGACCGCCGTTCGTCGGGTTGTACTTGAAACCGCCGCTGTCCGGGGGATTGTGCGAAGGCGTAATGACGATGCCGTCGGCCAAGCCTCCGCTGCGGCCGCGGTTGTAATTGAGAATGGCATGAGATACGGCGGGGGTCGGGGTGTATTCGTCGCCCGCCGCGATCATGAGTTCGACGCCATTGGCCGCGAGGACTTCGAGGGCGCTGGCGAAGGCCGGCGCCGACAAAGCGTGAGTATCAAATCCTAAGAACAGCGGTCCGTCGATGCCCTGTTGCCGGCGGTATTCGCTGATCGCTTGACTGATGGCCAGCACATGCGCTTCGTTGAATCCGACCTCGAAAGAGCTGCCTCGATGCCCCGACGTGCCGAAAGCGACCCGTTGCGAGGGAATGGCCGGATCGGGACGCTCGCTGTAGTACGCGGTAATCAGCCGCGGAACATCGACCAGCGCCGCCGCAGGGGCGGGCTGACCTGCGAGGGGGTTCACTCTCGAATTCAAGTGGTGGCCAGTGCGGCGCTCTTGTCCTGAATGCGCTTCATGAGTTCAGTCCATGACTTTACGAACGATGCCGCTCCGTCGACTTGCAATTGAGCTGCGAGGGCGTTGACATCGATTCCGGCGCGCGCAAAACGGCCGAGCATTTCTTCGCCATCGCCGCCGTCCTTGGCCATGACTCCCTTAAGGCCGCCGCTTTCCGCAAAGGCAATCAGAGTTTTCTCCGGCATCGTGTCGATCGTTTCCGGCGCCGCCAATGCCTCAACATACAGTCCTGCCGGAGCCTTCGGATCCTTGGTTCCGGTGCTGGCCCACAACATCCTTTGCTTGCGCGCGCCCTTGGCTTCCAAATCCTTCCATCGCTTGCCGCCTATCAATTCGCAGTGCGCTCGATAGGTGCGCTGCATGATGGCAATGCCCAAATGATTGATCAGTTCCTGCGGCACCTTGTCGGCTACGGCGCGATCCCAACGGCTGACGAAAACGGATGCCACCGAACTGATTTTCGGATCGAGTCCCGCGGCGATGCGGCGCTCCACGGCGCGCATGTAGGCATCGGCCACCTTCAAGTATTGCTCGCGCGAGAACAGCAGGGTTACGTTGATCGGCACGCCTGCAAAAATCGCCGCCTCGATCGCGGGTACGCCGGCCGGCGTGCCGGGAATCTTGACGTAGAGATTGGGCCTATCGGCCTGTTTGTGGATCCGCAGCGCCGCATCGATGGTGCCTTGGGTGTCATTGGCCAGCAGCGGCGAGACTTCCATGGAGACCCAGCCGTCAGTGCCTCCCGTGCGATCGAACTCGGGTCTGAAGAGGTCGGCGGCGCGGCGCAAATCCTCCAGCGCCAACTCGATGAATAGATCCTCGCCCGACAAGCCGGCCTCCGCCTTTTGCCGAATGCCCTTGTCGTAGGCCGCGGTCTTGCCGATGGCTTCATCGAAAATCGTGGGATTCGACGTAAGACCGGTGACGGAAAATTGATCGATATAGCGCCTTAAGGTTCCATCGTCCAGAATCTCCCGCGTGATGTTGTCCAGCCAGATGCTTTGACCCAGGTCATGCAGGTTTTTCGTCATACTCATGGTCGCACCTTAAAGTCGGTTAGGTTGTGATTGAGAAGATCCCCGATGCGCTCTATCGCCAGATCCGGCGCCAATTGCGCCGAATTGGACTCCGCCGCCAGTGCGTAGTGCCCTTGACGCACGAAAACGGTCGTGAGACGCGTGCCCAGCACCGACTTCATCGCGGCCAGGAGATTTGGCTTGTCATCGACCATAACATAGTGCTTCGCCGGATAGCGCTGCTGCATGTGATCGAGCATTTTTTCCTTGTGCAGGTAAATCAATACGCGGCCCTTGACCGCGGCCCAAATTCCCGAGCGCTGAATTTTACGCGGCTGAAATACAACGTCACCGTCCGACAGCACGACAGGCAGGCCAAGCGTGCGCAAGTGCGCGACCGCCTCGAGCGCCTTGGGAAATAAACGGCCCGCAAACGGGTACTCAAGCAGGAAATCCGACATGCCGAGCAGCTGCGGGCTGTCGTCGAGACCTAGGCGAAAATCCTGCAAGGCTCCCAAGTAGTCCGCGAGGCCGAGGGCTTCGCGCCGCCGGCCGAAAATCTCCCAGTAACGGGTACGTTCGGCGGCGCCGAAGCAGCTCTCCAGGCGATCGCCGAGATCGGCCGCGAACCGGTCGTTGTCCAATAAAGTGTTGTCCACATCCAGTAGAAATATCGCTCTGTCTTCGTTCAGCACGGCGAGGACTTCTCGATTTGAGGGTCGTGCCAGGTTTCCCCGTCATCGACGATTTCGGCGGCGCCCTTCGGACCCCAGGTCCCGGGCTCATATTCAACCACGGGCAGACCGCCGGTTAAAATGGGATCAACCACCCGCCATGCCGCTTCCACGCTGTCATCCTGCGTGAACAGGGAGGTGTCGCCGCGGACGGCATCGCCCAACAATCGCTCATAGGGCGATTTCTCGGCTTGGGTGTTGTGGCGTGCGATCAATTCGACCGCCTCGCCGCGCATGTCCTCGCCATTGAGCTTGGCCAGCGCGCCCGCGCCAATCACCACCTCGGGGCTCAAACGCAACCGAAAATAATTCGCGGGCATCGTGTCGTTGGGATCGAAGATGGCCAAAGGCGGCCGCTTGAGCGTCACCCTGACCTCAGTGGCGGTGATCGGCAGATTCTTGCCGGCGCGAATGTAGAATGGCACATCGGCCCAGCGCCAGGTGTCGATGTGCAGCCGCAGTGCGGCGAATGTCTCTACTTGCGAGTCTTTGGCGACGCCGTTCTCGTTGCGATAGCCGCGGAATTGTCCGCGCACCACTTCCTTCGGGTCGAGCGGGCGCATGGCGCGGAAAATACGCAGCTTCTCCGCTTGCATGGTTTTGGAATCGTGGCCGACGGGCGCGTCCATCGCCAGCAATGTAACTACTTGCAGCAGGTGATTTTGCACCACGTCGCGGATCGCGCCCACCTCTTCGTAGAAAGCGCCTCGGCCTTCCACGCCGAAATCCTCCGCCATGGTGATCTGGATATCGCGAATATAGCCGCGATTCCAAATAGGCTCCAGAAGCGTATTGGCGAAGCGGAAGTACAGCAGATTCTGCACAGCCTCCTTGCCCAAGTAGTGATCGATGCGAAAGATCGAAGACTCATCGAATACTTCATGCAATGTGCGGTCGAGCGACTGCGCACTCGCCAGATCCCGGCCGAACGGTTTTTCGACAATGACCCGGGCGTTGTCCGCGCAGCCGCACTTTTGCAGCCCCTGCACGACGCAGGCGAACATGCTGGGCGGAATGGCCAGATAGTGAATGGGGCTCTTCGCAAGCCCTATGGCGGCCTTCAGCTTGGTATAGGTTTCGTGATTTGCGTAATCGCTGTCCACATAACGCAGCAGCGCGGCAAGCCTCGCAAACGTGGCCTCGTCGAAATCGCCGCCGTGCTCCCCGCTGTCGCGGGCGCGCGCCTTGAGTTTCTCCAAGTTCCAACCGGCACGCGCCATGCCGATGATGGGTATATTGAAGCCGCCTCTGCGCACCATCGCATAGAGCGCGGGAAAGATTTTCTTGTAGGCCAAATCGCCGGTCGCGCCGAAGAACACGAAGGCATCGGATTGCGCTATGGCCATCAGCGTCTCGCCTTGAGCTCGCGGCGCAGCTCTTGAAGTTCTTCGAGCAAATCGAGGGCCAGCGCGACGCCGGCGAGATTCAGTTCGAGGTCGCGCTCGAGGCGAACCGCAAGCCGCGCGCGGCGCAGCGCATCGCCGGTGAAGTGCCACTCGCTGCTGACTTCGACGACATTCAGCACGCCTTCTTCGACGAATTCCACGATGTGCCGTTCCTCTACATTGCACATTCTGCTCAAGTCCCGGATGCTCAAGATCGCGGACCGATCGAAAATGGTGCCGGTTAAAGCGGGGGTCTCAGATTGCGGCATCTTGGGCTCCGAGGCTGGCGCGGGGGTTGAATGGCAGGGCGGCGGCGAAGGCGGCGTAGGCGGCTTTGGCCTTGTCGTCATTGGCGGCGGGCAGCGCAATCCGCAACATCACATAAAAATCGCCCGGCGGCGTGGCGGGAATGCCGCGCCCTTTAAGACGCAGTTTGCCGCCGGCATACGATGCGGGCGGAATTTTCAAATCGACCATGCCGGTCGGCGTGGGTGTCTTGATGGTCGCGCCCAGCGCTGCTTCCCACGGCGCCACCGGCAATTCCAGCGACAGGTCTCGCCCGTCGACTCGGTACAGCGGATGGGGCTGGAACTCCACTTCGATGTACAGGTCTCCGGGCGTCCCGCCGCCGGGAGCACGCGCTCCCTGACCCACAAGGCGGATTTGCTGGCCTGCCAGAATTCCCTTCGGTACTTGAACGTTCAATGTGCGTTCCTTCGACGTCAACCGGCCTTCGTCATCGATTTCGGGCATCCTCAATGTGAAAGTGCGCGGGCCGCCGGCGAGCGATGCTTCCAAATCGAGCAGCACCTTGGCATGGTGATCCTCGCCGCGGCTGCCGCGGCCCGCGTGAAATTCACCGCGGCTGCCGCGGCCTGATCGCGCCTGAGAACCGAACAGGGAGTCAAAAAAATCGCTGTACGTCGAATTGCCCGAACCTGCTCCGCTGAATTCGAAGCCCGAGTCCCAATTTGGGGGCGGCCGAAAGTCTTCGCCGGCGCGATGGCTTTGACCGAGTTGATCGTATGCCGCCCGCTTTTCCGGGCTCTTGAGCACTTCGTAGGCCTCCCCGACCTCCTTGAAGCGCGCCTCTGCATCCTTTTCCTTGCTGACGTCCGGATGATACTTGCGGGCGAGTTTGCGGTAGGCCTGCTTGATCTGTGCTTCGGTCGCATCCCGCGCAACGCCCATCACCTTGTAATAATCCTTGAATTCCACGATCACCCGCCAATGGCAACGCTGAAGAATACTACGCGGAAAAACTCGTAAATTATGTAAGACCCTATCCTACAACCCTACAACTGATAAGCCACGGTCAGCAGCAACCCTTCGCAAAGATCGCGTAGTAAACCGGGAGAGCGGCAGTCAAAAGGCACCGCCTCCTCAATCAGCGCATCGATCCACTTCGCGAGCCAATTGATTTCGGTGAGGCCGTAGAAAACGATGCCGCATTCGTAGTTGAGCAACAGACTGCGCGAGTCGAGATTCACCGATCCCGAGAAGGCGAGCGAGTCGTCCAACACCACGGCTTTTGCGTGGCTCATGTAGGGCAATAAGTGAACGTTGACGCCCGCCTGACTCAAGGAACGCAGTGCGCGATTACGCGCGAAGTCCGCCAAGCGGTGATTGGAACTGGCCGGAATGCATAAGTCGATGCGCACGCCGCGCCGTGCCGCGAGGCGCATGGCCGTTTCCAAACTAACATCGGGCACGAAGTAGGGGGTTGTCGCGAGCATACGGTCGCGGGCTTGAAAGCACGCGTCGATCAGCAATGCGTGCACCGTGTCTTCGGTCTGGTCCGGCCCGCTCGGCAGAAACTGCGCTTGGCTCAGCAGCGCAGGCTCGGAGCGGATACCGCCGGCGCCGGCGGCTTCAGCAGCCCCAGCGCAGCCCGCAGCGACATAGGCTGCGGCGGCCTTGCCGCCCGCGGCAACCCAATCCGATTCGAATTGCGACGCGGCGGCGCTTGCCACCGGTCCTCGCAGATCAAAAGTCAGGTCGCGCCACGCCGGCGCGCCCCCGACGCCGGAGAAGTATTCGGCGGCGAGATTGCGTCCTCCCGCCCACAAATTCGCGCCATCGGCGATGACCATTTTACGATGATTGCGCAAGTTGCGCGGCCCTTGAGTCTTGCGCGCGAACAGGGGGCTGAAGATTGCGGTCTCGACGCCGTGCGATTCCAGGCTCCTGAGGCACGAGCGGTGCACTTGGAGCGCGCCGACGCCGTCGAGCAGCAGCCGCACTTCAACGCCGCTGCGCGCGCGCTCCATCATGAGTTGCATGGCTTTGCGGCCGAAGGCGTCATCGCCAAGAATATAAGTGCAGATGTCCAAGCGCGAGACGGCGCTCGCCATGAGCGAAAATAATGCGGCCGCCGAATCGCGGCCGTCTTGATGCATGTTGATGGCCGCCGGCGAAGCGGCCGCCAAGCCAAAACTTTCGATGAGATCTTGCGCCCAGTGGCCTGCAAAGGATCGCGCTGCCGCGGAGCGCCGCAGAATCTTGCGAGGCAGTTTGCGCCGCCCGAACATCAAGTACATGGGCAGTACCAGATAGGGCAGAGCGATCATCCCTAAGACCCAGGCAATGGCGATGGAGGGCGGCCGGCGTTCGCGTTCCGCGCGCGTGGTCAAAATGTAGGCAAGCACGCTCGCGACGATGACGAACGAGTGGATGCTGACCGGCGGAAGCCACGCGCTCATATCAATCAGTCCGAGCGAGCCGCTTGAGAACGCCCGGCAACAAATCGGGTAAATCCTCGGCCAGCAGTCCCGGTCCGAAAGCGGAGGCCGCCGCGCCATGCATCCAAACCCCCGCCGCCGCCGCCGGGAATGCGTCCATACCTTGCGCAAGAAGCCCCAAGATGAACCCGCCGAGCACATCGCCGGCCCCGGCCGTGGCCAGCGTTGCCGGCGCATTGCAGTTGATGATGGCGCGGCCGTCGGGGGACGCGATGACGGTGTCGGCGCCTTTCAACACGACGACCGCGCCGCTGCGGCGGGCGGCTCGGCGTGCGCGCGTCAGTTTGTCGCCCGCGGAATCGAAGATGCGCTTGAATTCTCCTTCATGCGGCGTGATGACGCAGGGCCCGCGAATCGCTTGAAAGAGTTCGTCCGTATGCGAAGAAAATACGCTGATGGCATCGGCGTCGAGAACCACGGGTTTACCTGTTTGCAGCAGGGTGAGCGCCCGCTCGCGGGTCGCGTCGTTGACGCCCGCGCCGGGGCCGATGGAAAATGCCGTGTAGCGCGGATCCTTCAGCAGGCCCGCAAAATCTTCGTCCCGCGTCAGCGGCTGCACCATGATGCTGGTCAGCGCCGGCGCATAAAGTGCAAAAGCCCTTTCCGGTACGGCGATGGTCGTGAGGCCCGCTCCGATGCGCGCCGCGGCGCGCGCCGCCATCCGCGCCGCGCCGGTCATTGGATAGCCTCCGTACAGCAATGCATGGCCGCGGCTGTATTTGTTGCCGCCGGATTGCAATTGCGGCAATTTTTCGCGCCACAGCTCGGGGGTGTTTTCCCACGTATCGATGGACAGCGAGTCGAGCGCCGCCTGCGGAATGCCGATATCCGCAACCACAACTTCTCCGCATAGCTCGCGCCCTGGCAGCAGCAGGTGACCGGGCTTTTTCCTCATGAAGGTGACGGTGCAGACCGCGGCCGTGGCGCCCAAGGTTTCGCCGCTGTCTCCCATGACGCCGCTCGGTATGTCCACTGCGATGATCGGCAGACCGCGCCGTGCCGCGAACGAGAGAGTATCGGTAATCCGCGAATCCAATCTGCGGCTCAATCCCGACCCGAATAGGGCATCGACGACCAACTCGGCATCCTCGATGATACGCGGAGTCAGCGGCTCGATGCCGCCCGTCCAGCGCTGCGCATGATCCTTGGCGTCGCCGTGCAGGGCGCTCGAGTCGCCGAACAGCGCAACGCGCACAGGCCATCCCGATTGCGCCAATGCAATCGCAGCGACAAAGCCATCGCCGCCATTGTTGCCCGGCCCGCACAGGACTGCCGTCGGCCGCGGCGTGAAACGGCGCACGAGTTCTCGCACGACCGCCTCTCCGGCATGCTGCATCAGCAGCGTACCGGGCGTACCTGCCGCCATAGCCAATCGATCGGCCTCATTCATCTGCGCAACGCTTAAGACTTCGCAGTTCACAGCCGTCCAATCGCCGCGCCGACGGCGGTGGTTACCGCCATCGCCAGCGCGCTCCAAAAGGTCACGCGCAAGGCACCCACCCGCACATCGGCGCCGCCCACCTTTGCCGACCAGCCGCCCAGGAAGAGCAGACAGGCAAGACAGGCAGTGGCGATCGCCGCGATCAGGTGTTGCGCGGGGGCCATGGCGACCACGGCCAATGGCAGGGCGGCGCCGACGGAAAAGCTTCCGGCCGATACGCTCGCGGCCTGCAGCGGCCGCGCTCTCGTCGCCGGCGATATCCCCAACTCGTCGCGCGCATGAGAGCCTAAGGCATCATGCGCCATGAGCTGCTCCGCCACCTTTCGCGCCAGATCCGAATCAATTCCACGCCGTATATAAATCTCAGTCAGTTCACGCCGCTCGCCGGCAAAATCTTCGCTCAGTTCCGCGCGTTCCTGCGCCAAGGCCGCGGTTTCCGTATCGGCCTGCGAATGTACGGAAACGTATTCTCCCGCCGCCATGGACATGGAGCCGGCAACGAGCGCCGCCGTGCCGCTCAACAGCAGCGTGCCATGCGAGCTATGCGCGGCCGCAAGCCCCAATAGCAGGCTGGAGGTCGACACGATGCCGTCATTCGCGCCCAGAACGGCGGCTCGCAGCCAACCGGCCGAGCCCAACTTGTGGCGGTCATGATCCTTGGGACGCATCGCTATCCTGTATATGCGAACAGGCCATTTCGGGGTGGACCGCACTGCGGCGAATCCAATGGTAGCGAGCGCAACGCAACCCGGGTAGTCTTTACTTGAAATAATAACGGCCTCGCCAACGCCTCCGTTGGCTAGAATTCATGGAAGTCGCCATTTAGGGAAGTCGCCAATGTACACTCCTCTGTTCTGGATAGAGTGGCTTGATCGTCTCGACCGCGTGCTTACCAGCGCCCGTCAAGACGTCGCCGTGCTGAAGCGCGCCGTCAGCCCGCGCCGCCTCCAGGCGATTGAGCGCTCCAAGCGCCAGCTCTCCGCGCTCATGAATGATTTGCGATTGCTGGATCGCGATGTACTGGCGGGCGCGACGCATGACGGGGCGGACAATTTGCAAAAGGCACTCGACGCGACGGTGGCGCAGCTCGGCAGCCTTGCGCAGATTCCGGCGGCCAGCACGCCGGGCGTCCTGGATCGCATGCTGGCGGCCAGCGATTCCGCTTTGCGCGATAGCTGCTATGAGGCGGCGATGTTGTTGGAGCCGAGCCGCCGTCGCGCCTAGGCATACCGCGGTTGCGCTGCTACGCCTTGCCGGTTTTCGGACCCCAGATATACCAAAGAATGAATCCCAGCAGCGGCAGCACCAGTACCACCACGGTCCACAGTACTTTATTGCCCGTGTCGGCGCTGCTTTGAAAGATGTTCACGATCGCCCAGACGTCGGCGACCAATACGATCAGGCCCCCCAAGCCACCTTGATACCCCATTTGAGTTCCCCTGCAGTTGTCAAACCCTCACGCTACACGTTTGCGAGGCGCGGCGGCTACAAAATCCACAAAATTCCCCCGATTGCGCTCAGTAGCAATACGAGTTGCTCGAACAAATTCTGATTCACGCATTTGAGCAGCCAACGGCCGGCCAGCGCCCCGAGCAGCACTGCCGGCGCGAGCGCAAGATTGAATCCAAAGCTCTGCGTGGTGATCAAGCCCAGGTCCACCATGAACGGAACCTTGAAAAGATTGAGCAGCATGAAGAACACCGCTGCGGTGCCGATGTACTCCATCTTGGGCAGGCGCATCGCCACCAGATAAATAGCCATCAAGGGCCCCGCGGCATTCGCGATCAGGGTGATGAAGCCCGCCGTCATTCCGATGACTGCGCCGACCGACCAGGGAATCGCCGCCGCGGGCTTTTCACCGGGGACGGATGCGTATCTTCGCCACTAACACGGCGCAGGCGTCATGGAGCCGGCAAGAGGGCGTCAATCAGTTATTTACGTAGAATTGGCGCAGCTGATGCAGATCGACGATGACGTCATAGTGCTGGCCATCGGGGAGTTTGGGTCCGGTCGCGAAGTCATAGCGCGAATCCAAATTGGCAATGTCGGGATGCAAGTCATGCATCGCCCGCTTGAACATTTCTCGCGGCACCCACTCGGAATTGGATGACAGCGAACCGAATTCATCGTGGTAAATCGTGGCCGTGGATATATCCGATGGCGTCGACGCGATGACGAAAATGCGCGGCGTAGTGCCGGTTGGTTGCACTTGTAGTTGCACCTGCTTGGCGCCGGCCATGATCAGCTGCCACTCGTTGCCCTGCGGCACGGCAATCAATGCGTAGACATGATGCTGCGCCGTGAAAAAGGCAATCGAAATCACGAGCATTGCCATCGCGCGGCGGGCGTTTGAACTCCAGCGTTGGGTCAGCGCGCTGACCGACGCCACGAGGAAGCAAAGCAGCACGCCGGTCATCGCCAAAATCGTGCGATAGGTTGCGTAGCGTTCCGATGCGATCATGCTCACCGCGAAGGCAAACACGGGAAGTCCCAGCAGCCCGGACAACCAAACGATGCCGCGCGTCATGCCATGACGGCGCCACTCGATATAGGCGCCTGCGATCAAAATTGCGCCAACCAACGCCGCGCCGCCCAAGTAAAGCGCGTGGTCGCGATGATTGTTGTCATTCAACACGAATAGGCTCAGCGCATTCGGCAGCGGCTCAGCCAAGAACCACGCGATTTTGTCGCCCCAATGCGATTCGAACGCAACTCGGCCGGACTTGACGAAGAGATGAGCGGCGTACAGCAGCGACATTGCGCCATAGGCCAGACCCAGCGTGCCCGCCACAAATCCGAGATGGATCCCAACCCACCGCGCCGACTGCACCAAGTTGCGTTGCCGCTGGACGATCAGCGCACCGGCCAGGGGCACCAGGTAAAAAAGCGCGCTGGGCTGGTAGATGAGCGCGCTCACAACCATGAGCCCTAAGGGGACCGCCCATTGAGCCAGGGCACGTCCGATGCCTGCACGCAGGCCCAGAACCAGCGCCCCTTCCACGGTGAAAAACCCGCCGACCGCCAACAGCGCGGTCGCCGCGTAAGGCCAACCGACAGCCCAGCCGGCGATTACCTGCGCCGAAGGCACCAAGACCAGCAGGACCGCAAAAAACAGGCTGTTGCTGATGGACCATCCGACTGCTCTCAAGCCCTTGAAGCACACCAACGAGATCGCGCCCAGCAGCAGCGCCGCGGTGAGGCGCATCCATTGAAGATTCTGTACCGTGCTGGTCTGCCCATATGTCGCCTGCAGCAACCAGCCGTAAATCGGGCGTGCATGCGAAGCGCAGAATTTAACGACCTTACCGACTTCCTCATGCGCTTCGCGCAGATTGGAGTAGTCGTCGCGCAGGCCGTAAGCGTGAAAAGTGGCGGGCCAATAGGCCAACAGCGGCACCAGGAATAGTACGGCCGTGAGCATCCAGGCGCGCACTCGCAGGCCGGTGCGCGGCTCCGCGATTGCGCTCGGATTGCCGATTGGCACGGCAATCGCTGCTTCGCTGAGTACTGTCTTCGGAACGCTGCTCATTGGCCGCTTAACACCTTAAGATGTTGCAATGCACTAAACTGCGGACATCATCACCTGTTGCCGGACGCAAATAAGTAAGAAGCGCTAGGTGAAAATATCTCGGCTGGGAACTGATTCTATCGACGATACGCTGAAAATCAGTGCCGCATTTCGAGAAAATGCGTTAAATATCTGTTAACTAGGCAGCCCGGTCGCGCTCAAGCCGCCACGCATAAATTCTTGCCGCTGTGCTTGGCGCGGTAGAGCGCCGAGTCCGCGCGGTCGAACGCGGTGTCCGCGGCGTCGTGCTCCTGCAATTCGGCGAGTCCGCATGAGACCGTGACGCGCACGGGCGTTCCGCGAAAATGAAAGCGCAGCGCCTCCACCGCGGATCGTATCTGATTGGCAATCAGCATGGCTTGCGCGATTTTGATGCCGTTCAACAACATCACAAATTCCTCGCCCCCGATGCGCGCGACGAAGTCGTTGCCGCGCACCGCGGCCATGAAACAGGCGGCGATGCCCTGCAGAACGCGGTCTCCGGCGCGGTGGCCATAGCTGTCGTTGATAATCTTGAAATTGTCGAGATCCCACAGCAGCATGACCACGGCCGGTTCGGCGCTCGGCTTTCTGGAGATTTCTTGCGCGATTCGCTCCTCGAATGATTTGCGGTTGGCAATCCCGGTCAACGGATCGATCCGCGCGTTTTGCTTTTCGCTGTTCAATTTTGAGTGCAATTCGCCGGTCTCACGCTCCAGCTCGGCGATGCGCGTACGCATTGATTCGGCGCAGCGGTTGACTTCCAGCAGCCGAAGTTCTTCGCGCGCGCGAAAAGCGCTGACATGTTCCGCGACGCGTTCCAGCCGCGCATTTACCAGCGTCCGCAATACGCCCAATTCCGTGGCGCTGCCGACCTCGTCGGCGAGCGCGCGCACCTGCGACATGACGGTGTCATTGTGCGATTCCGTATCTTTAAATCGGCTGCGGTTGGCGTGATTCGAATCGGTCAGATAGCCCGCCATCTCTTCGAGGCGTTCGGTGACTTCCGCGAGGATCCCCGCGGTCTGCAGGCGCTCGCGCGCCAGCTGCTCGCTGCGCTCATGGATCAAGTCGGCCGCGCGGGTGACGATGCTCGCCACCGCGGCATCATTTTTTGCCGTCGCCAACTCGGCGATCAAGGCCTGTGCAGCCGAACTGCCGCCATCGCCCATCGGCAGGCGTTCGAGCAATGATTTGATTGCGAGGCGAGTATGGATTTCGGTGGCCGCAAACGTGATGGTCGGAATGGGCGATACGGCATCGACCGCCACCACCGTGGTCGTCAGCGATTCCGCAAGCCGGCCGAGTTCATTTGCGTCGGCATTGCGCCGGTTGGCCGCGGCAAGGGCTTTGAGTTCATCATCCAGCTTGGGGTTCACGCCCATGCCGGCGGCGCACAGCCGCCCGACAAGCCGGCGCAGCACTTGTTCGACTTGCCGCCAGCGAACCTCCTCCGCCTCCATTTCGATCAACGAGTCGCGGTACTTTTGCTTCCAATCGTCGCTATCGGCCACGGGTTTTTCCTTGGCAACTTGAACCGGCCGATGCAAGGCGGCGTAAACTTTCGCCATGTGCAGATGTTTTGTCAGCCCCGCCAGCGAGTCCATAGAACGCGAATTTGGGCTGCCGTGTCCAAAATGGAAATTCGCCGCTAATTTCAACACCACGCCTTCTCATCCGGTCCCCGCCATTCGGGCTCTCGGCGGCGTCGGAGAAGGCGTGTTGCTGCGGTGGGGCATGGGTAAGAATGGCGGCTTCAACGCGCGCATCGAGACAATCGCAACCAGCCCCTATACACGCCGTCCCTGGAAAGAAGGGCGTCGCTGCATTATTCCGGCGCTGGGCTTCTATGAATGGCATGTGAATCCGGACCGTGGCAAACAGCCATACTATATTCACGTGGATGATCAGGATGTGCTGGGCTTCGCTGGATTGTGGACACGATCGAGGAGGGATGCGAACACGGTCACAGAGTCTTGCACGCTGATTACCCTCCCGGCGAATGCCTTGATGGCGCAGGTCGACAACGCCAAGGCCCGGATGCCCGCGATATTGAAGCGCGAACAGCGCGAGTCATGGCTGCTCGGGGATGCGGAAAGCGCAGGTGCGGCGCTGGCGGCCTATGCCGCTGAACGGATGCTGGCCTATCCGGTCGGCACGCGGGTCGATTCGCCGCGCAACAATGACGAGGGCCTCCTGGAGCCCCTGGAAACCGACGTTGATTGAGCGGCCGGCGCGCGAATTCGCGCGCGGTTGGGCGTTTTCTTGATACAGGTCCCATCGGGCAAAAATCCTTCGAGATAGGCTTTGTGCGATGGATCGCCAACTTACGCTGCGACTTGCATTTTCCGTTGCGGCATGGCTCGCAGCGCCCTGCGCTGCGGCGAATCCGAAGATTTACACCTATATGGATGCGCAGGGACAGCGGCATTACACCGACGTTCCCGACAACAATCGCTATCGATTGCTGGTTTTCTCGCCGCAAGAACGAACCGCGAGCGGCGATCGGTATGACTTGCAGCTGTTGGCGAGAGCCACGCAGTACGACTCCATCATCGAGCATGCGGCTGCGACCGCCGCAGTGGAACCCAACCTATTGCGAGCCGTTATCGTGGTGGAGTCGGGGTTTAACTCTCATGCCGTCTCCAAGCGAGGTGCTGTGGGACTCATGCAATTGATGCCGGCAACGGCAAGCCGCTTCGGTGTTTCGAACCCCTATGATGCGCGGCAGAATGTGCATGCCGGCGCCCGCTACTTGAAATTTCTCATTGACCGGTTTGGCCACGACGTCCGCTTAGCGCTGGCCGCATACAACGCGGGGGAAGACGCGGTCGATCGCAATGGCGGCCAAATCCCGCCCTTTAGCGAAACCATGGCCTATGTTCCCAGGGTGCTCAAGATCTACAAGATGCTGCTGGAACAATCTCGGGGCCACCTGAGTTGACAATCCGTAAGTGATTGCAGGGTCGGGATCATGACGGTATCGAGTAACTGGATTGCGCTGTGCGTCAGTCTGAGAAAACTTATCGACGCCCGGTAGGCTTGACGGCGACTCCCGCTATTTCAAAGTGCGCGCCGCGCACCAGCTTGGCGACGCCGATGAAGGCGCGTGCCGGATAGTTGTCGTGGAAATAGGAGCGATAGACGGCATTGAATTTATCGTAAAGATCGAGGTCCGTGCAGTAGACGGTGACCGATACAAGATCAGCCATGGTCAAGCCGCCTCTTTCCAGAGTTTGCTTGACCGCGTCCATCACCAGGCGCGCTTCGGTTTCGGGGTCGGATGCGGCCTTCCCCGTGGCCGGGTCGATACCCAGGTGACCCGCGACATAAAACGTACCGCCGGCCATCACGCCGTTGCTGAAGGGCGGCGCCACTTTCGGATCGGCTCCGGGAGGAGCAATAAAAGTGCGCCCTGAATCGGCGGCCTGAGCCGCAAATGCGCATAGGCCGACGGCAAGAATCATCAGTGCTTTGCTCATGAGTATTTCCTTTTGTTCAGGTTTTCGGGACCGCACCGGCGGCATCTCCTCGAGATTCGCTAAAAGGCGAAGACCAAGTTCACGCTGGCCACCGTGTCGAGCTTCTTGAGCGGGGCCGGTGGCTTGGTGTTGTCCATAATTCCATAGCCGACGCTGAGCGCTAACTTATCCGACATCTTGACGGTAAGTGCAAGGTCATCATGCAGCAGAGTATCGCTCGAGCCCGCTTCCATCACGAATTTGTTGGTGAAGATCGTCGTTTTCGTAACGGTTTGCGAGAAGTCCACTCCTACGGTACCGATGGCCTCTCCCGAAGCGTCCTGCGGCGTGCGCGAGATGACGAGTCCCGTTTCACCCTTATCGATGATTTCCGGTCTCAGGCGCCGGTAGCCGGCGCCGGCTTGCACGGTCAATTTTGTGTCATCCGTATTGATGATTTTATAGCCCAGACCCGTGGTCACGCTGGTCTGATATTGAAAGCCGTCGAACAGGTCATGTTCATAGCGCAGTCCGCCGAACGCGAACAGATCTCCCGAGAGGGTGTAGTCGGATTGACCTCGCGCCTCCCAGCGCTCGGCCGAGACGATGCCGGAATTTTTGCCGTACAGGCCGACGACATTGAATTCATTTTTCCAGGCGCCGTCATATCTGAGCATATCGATGGCGCCATTGAGGGACTCGGCGTCGCTGTTACCGTGCGAACTCAAGAAGCCCAGTTGTCCCTTGCCGATCCAAACGTCTTGCGGGGGCGGCGGCGCCTCCTCTGCCCGCGCGCTCAAGGTAGGGGCGAGCATCATTGAGGCGACTGCGATCAACAATGCGGTCGCGATGATGCGGTTCATGGCGCGCGCTTGGCCAGCAAGTCGCGAATCTCCTCGAGGAGCAGTTCCGATCGGGGCGGAGGCGCGGGCGGAGCCGCGGCCGCGGGCGCCGGCTTCTTGAGTTTGTTGATGCCCTTGATGCACATGAACAGGACGATCGCAATGATGACAAAATCAAAAATCGTATGAAGGAAGGAACCGTACTTGATGAGCACGGCTTTGCCGGCCGGGTCCACCCCGAGACTGACCGCCAAATCCGAGAAATTCACGCCGCCAATGACTTTGCCCAGCGGCGGCATGATGACATCGCCGACCAGCGAGGACACGATCTTTCCGAATGCGGCGCCGATGATCACACCGACCGCCAAGTCGACGACGTTTCCCTTCATCGCAAATTCTTTGAATTCTGACGCTAATCCCATGGCACTCTCCTTCTTATAGGCGTTGATCGGTCTTTATAACTGAGCGTGCAAGCGTACTGCAACCACCGATACGGGCCCACGGTCGCGGTTGTAGGCGGGGTGGTTGATCCATTGATAGTCCAAACTGACATGCACGAACTTCCAGACGGCGGCGCTATAGTAGGTTTCAATGATTTGCTCGGGGCCCGGATGTGGTAGTTTGCCGTCGCCGATCAAAATGCCCAATCCGCCGGCATTCAGGTAACTCTCACGGGCAGCCGATATGCCATTGTTGATGGCGGCAATCCCGACCGTATCGTCGCGCCGATGCCAGCTTGATCCCTCGAGCGATAAGCCGGCGGCCAGCGTTCGATCGACATCCGTGAATTCATACACTTCGACATTGCCGCCGGCCTTGCCGGCGCGAATGAATGCCCCGAGTTGCGGTGCGATCTGCTGCTCCAAACTTAACGAAGCGCCGAAGCGGCTGCGGTAACTACGCACCGCGGCAATATCCACGGGCGTTGCCGTCTGCTGCGCAAGTTCAACCGCCTCATCGAGCAGTCCCATGCGGCCGCGGCTGCGAAACAGGGTAACTACTAAGCGGCCGGGCCTCTCGGCGATCTCATGCCGATGTTCCAATTCCAAGTCGGTCTGGAACTCGTGAAATCCCGGATCCAGATGCACGCTGTTCGGCACGTCGGACAGGTCGAATAGGCCCGCGCGCAACGTCCAGGAATTCTGATACCACTCCACCGCGGCGCCGGTGGTATAGCCCCACGCATCCGCGGCATAGTCGAAAGTACCCGTATCGATCGCGGTCCAATTGAGAAAATCGGCACGCGCATCATGCGCATATTGATTGGCGTCGAATACATCGACTACGCTGAACTTGCCGGCCCACAGGACGAGACGATTTTCGCCGTGGGCGCCGCCCAGTTGATTGGCGGCGGCCTCGATCTTTTGCTCCGAGCCGCCCAAGTCAATCGTCTGCCGGACGAATGCACGCTGCAGCCGAAAATACGGCTGATTGCTGCCCACTTTGTACGCTTCGCCGCTCGGGAAGCCCGCCGCGCCCAGGGTGTCGTCCAGTCCGAAACCCTGCTCGAGTTCGCCGTTGACCCAGACTTCGGCGCCCTGCCACGGCTTTGCGCCCAGGTACAGAGTCGCATCGGCGGTCTCCGCCCCCGTATTGGGCGAGAGGCTGTTGGCGCCGCGATAAGGTGCGTTGAAGCCGGTCGTCTCCTGCTCGATGTATGTGAGTTGCCCGTGAACGGCAAAGACTTCATCGTCCGCCGCGGCGCCGGCGGTCAAGGACAATAAAATCATACCGAGTGCAAAACGCGAGCCGATTAGGATCCCCAGAATGCGCGTGCCAAGAAGATGAGACCTAGGACGGCGAATAATATGGCGGCGCCGGTGTTGATTGCCTTCAGCGGAAGGCGGCTCGCGAAGGCCTTCCCCAGGAACACGACCGGGACATTGGCGATCATCATGCCGGCGGTGGTGCCCGCCACGACTGCCAAGAGATTCGGATAAGCCGCCGCGAGGGCCAGCGTCGCAATTTGCGTCTTATCGCCGATCTCCGCGATGAAGAAACTCGTCAGAGTCGCCAGAAACGCACCCATGGCGCCGGTCGCGCCCGCCTTCTCATCCAGCTTGTCGGGCTTCAGGGTCCAGATTGCCATCGCAATCATGCTGATGCCGACTGCCGCGTCGAGCGTGCGGGGCTTGAGCAAACTCCCAAACCAAACTCCAACGATGCCCGCCGCCGCATGGTTGGCCAAAGTCGCGCACAATATGCCGGCGATGATGGGCCAAGGCCGACGATAGCGCGCGGCCAGGACCAATGACAGGAGCTGAGTGCGGTCGCCGATCTCGGCGACGCAGATCGTGGTGATCGAAACCAAAAACGCTTCCATCGGGAACTCCTCGCTTACTCGAGGACAGACAACTATGAATGGAGCACGGTGTCAAATGGAGCGAAAGGAGATGCAATGAACAGCAGTGCAGAGAAGGGGATTCGCGTACTGGCCGCCCCGAGGGGCGTGGATGAGACCTTGGACCGCCTCGAGGGCCTCGCGAAGCAGCGGGGCATGACGGTGTTCGCGCGCATTAATTTTGCCAAGGATGCGGCGGCATCGGGCCTGAAAATGCAGCCGACACAGCTGGTGATTCTCGGCAGCCCGGTCGGTGGAACACCGCTGATGCTCGCAACTCCCGGTGCCGCTCTGGACTTACCGCTCAAGGTGCTTGCGTGGCAGGACGGCGCCGACCGTTGCTGGGTTTCCTTCAATACGCCGGAGTATTTGCAGCAACGGCATGGATTTCCGGCCGCATTGATCGCCAATATCGCGGGGCTGGAAAAACTGGTTCAAGTGGCGATTACAGCATCCGGTCCAGCGTAGGGAAATGCTTGCGCGCGTAGCCCAAAACTTCCGCGTCGGTCGGGTGATCGGCGCTTTCGACGGCTACGATGGACTTGCCCAGTTGCGGGTATTTATCGCGTAGATAGACGGCGAACTCCTGCTTGGTTTGCGCGGGACCGATCAATAGAATTTCGTGGGCACCGCTTAGCGCTTTCGCCACATCATCGAAGAAATGGTGATCGGCCGGCGATTTGTGGCCGCCGTGCGCGCTTTTGCGGCTGTGGACGCGTTGGTGCTGATCCTGTGCGCGGACCTTGATTTCTTCCCGCTCAGTCGGCGTGAAGTGCCACGCAGTTGCTTTCTGGTGATCTATCCAAACGACGGCATGGTAGTGTGACATTGTAACCTCAGTGAAAGCGTACGCTCGTATTGTATGTCGCCGTGCTTCGTTGTCCCAAGTTGTCGGTGTTTGTCCTACGATGCCAATTATCCTGACCATCAATGCCGGCTCATCGAGCATTCGCCTCGCTCTTTTTGCGGCCGGTGCGCGTCCGGTGAAATTGATGGACGAGAAAATAGAGCGCATCGGCAGCGAGCCGCCGAACATGACGGCGGACCGGCTGGTGCAAAAACTACAGGCGCAGTCATCGATTGGCGCTCCCGATGCCATAGGCCATCGGGTAGTGCATGGGATGCTGCATACCCAGCCCGAGCGCGTGACGCCTGAGCTGCTCGAGGAGCTTCGACGCATCACGCCTTTTGATCCCGAACACCTGCCGCGCGAGATCGCGCTCATCGAGGCGCTGCAGCAACGGTTTCCCGCTGTGCCGCAGGTCGCCTGCTTCGACACGGCCTTTCATCGCCATATGCCCGCGGTGGCAACGCTGTTGCCGATCCCTAGGCGCTACTCGGCAATCGGCGTACAGCGCTACGGCTTTCACGGCTTGTCTTACACTTTTCTCTTGGGAGAATTGGCGCGGCTCGGCGATGCCGCCGCCGCGCATGGCCGGGTGATCCTGGCGCATCTGGGCAGCGGCGCGAGCCTGGCTGCCGTGCTCAACGGCAGCTGCATCGACACGAGCATGGGCTTTACGCCGACCGCGGGTCTTGTGATGGGCACCCGCTCGGGTGATTTGGACCCTGGCCTCATGAGCTATCTTGCGCTGACCGAAGCGATGACTGCGGCGCAATTTCAATCGATGGTCAATCATGAATCCGGGCTCATTGGAATTTCGGAAACCAGCGCCGACGTGCGCGACTTGCTCGAGCGCGAAGCCGGCGATGCGCGCGCGCGTGAAGCGCTCGCGATATTTTGCTACCAGGCGAAGAAATGGATCGGAGCATTTGCCGCCGCCTTGAGCGGCGTGGACACCCTGGTGTTCGCGGGTGGGATCGGTGAAAACTCGGCGCCGGTGCGCCGCCGCATCTGCGACGGGCTGCAGTTTCTAGGCATCGAGATCGACGACGCGCTGAATGAGCGGCACGCGGCGCGCATCTCGGCCGGTGCCGTTGCGGTGCGCGTGATTCGAACGGACGAGGAGTCCGTGATTGCAGATTTGACTTGCCGTGTGCTGGAAATGACAGAGGAAGGAGCGGGATATGAGCCAAAATAGCGTAAGACCGGTGCTTGACGCGGACATGGCGCGCAAGATCGACGCGTACTGGCGCGCCGCAAACTTTCTGTCCGTCGGCCAGATTTATCTTTGCGACAACCCCTTGCTGAAAGAGCCGTTAGCCGTTGCGCACATCAAGCGCATGCTGCTAGGGCATTGGGGAACAACCCCCGGGCAGAACTTCATCTACACGCATTTGAATCGCGTCATCAAGAAATATGATCTGAGCATGATCTATATGTCCGGACCCGGACACGGCGGACCGGCGGTGGTGAGCGGAACCTATCTTGAAGGCACTTACAGCGAAGTTTATTCGAATATCAGTCAGGACGAAGCGGGATTGAAGCGCCTGTTTACCCAGTTCTCCTTTCCCGGCGGGATTCCGAGCCATGCCTCCGCGGAATGTCCGGGATCGATCCACGAGGGCGGCGAACTCGGGTATTCCTTGAGTCATGCCTTCGGTGCGGTGTTCGACAATCCTTCGCTCACCGTAGCCTGTGTGATCGGCGACGGCGAAGCGGAAACCGGGCCGCTCGCTACGTCATGGCATTCCAATAAATTTTTGAATCCCGCGAGCGACGGTGCCGTACTGCCGATTCTTCACCTCAACGGCTACAAGATCGCGAATCCCACCATATTGGCGCGCATTTCCCGGGACGAACTGCGCCAGCTGCTGCATGGCTACGGTTGGACGCCATATTTCGTCGAGGGCCATGAACCGATGCCCATGCATGAAGCGATGGCGGCGACGCTGGATACGGTCATTGAAATGATTCGCAAGATTCAAGCGGATGCGCGCGGCTCCTCCGGCGCGGTTGAGCGTCCGCGCTGGCCGATGATCGTGCTGATTTCGCCAAAGGGCTGGACGGGTCCGAAGATGGTCGACGGAAAACGCGTTGAAGGAACGTTCAGGTCGCATCAGGTGCCCTTGACGGATCCTGCGAAGAATCCGCAGCACCTCGAGCAGCTGGAGGAATGGCTTCGCAGCTACCGTGCATCGGAACTCTTCGATGAGAACGGCCGGCTGAATGCCGAACTGGCGGCACTTGCACCCGGCGGCGAGCGGCGTATGGGCGCGAATCCCAATGCCAACGGCGGTTTGCTGTTGCGCGATTTGCGCATGCCGGACTTCGCCGACTACGCGGTGAACGTTCCCAAGCCGGGTGTCTCAGGGATAGGCGACACGCACGTGCTAGGAAAATTCCTGCGCGACGTGGCGAAGCTGAACGCGTCGCCGCGAAACTTCCGCATTTTCGGTCCGGATGAAACCCTCTCGAACGGCCTGGAAGCGGTGTTCGAGGCAACCAATCGCCAGTGGATGGCCGAGACCACGAGCGACGATGAGTTCTTGGCGCGCAGCGGCCAGGTCATGGAGATGTTGAGCGAGCATCAATGCGAGGGCTGGCTCGAAGGCTACTTGCTCACCGGAAGGCACGGGCTGTTCAATTGCTACGAAGCATTCATTCACATCATCGACTCGATGTTCAATCAACATGCCAAGTGGCTGAAGGTGACGGCGGGACTTGCATGGCGGCGCAAGATCGCGTCGCTGAATTACCTATTGAGTTCTCACGTTTGGCGCCAGGATCACAATGGCTTTACCCACCAGGATCCGGGATTTCTCGATCACGTGATCAACAAGAAAGCGGAAATCGTGCGCGTCTACTTGCCGCCCGACGCCAATTGTCTCCTGTCGGTCATGGATCATTGCCTGCGCAGCCGCCACTACGTCAATGTCGTGGTTGCCGGCAAGCACCCGGCGCCGCAGTGGCTGTCGATGGACGCGGCGATCAATCATTGCAGCGAGGGAATCGGCATCTGGCAGTGGGCGAGCAACGATGAGCATGGCGAACCCGACGTGGTCATGGCCTGCGCCGGCGATGTGCCCACGCTCGAAACGCTCGGGGCGGTATCGATTCTGCGCCGTGAGCTGCCGGACTTGAGAGTGCGCGTCGTCAATGTGGTCGATCTCATGAAGCTGCAGCCGCAGTCGGAACATCCTCACGGACTGAGCGACTATGATTTCGACGGGTTGTTCACCAACGATAAGCCCGTGATCTTCGCATTCCACGCCTATCCCTGGCTCATTCATCGTCTGACCTACCGCCGCCACAACCACGACAACCTGCATGTTCGCGGCTACAAAGAGGAGGGCACCATCACCACGCCTTTCGATATGGCGGTGCTCAACGACTTAGACCGCTTTCACCTGGTGATGGATACCATCAATCGGCTGCCGCAGACCGGGAGCCGCGGCGATCATCTGAAGCAGCAGCTGCAGGACAAGTTGGTTGAGCACAAGCAGTACATCGATAAGCATGGAGAAGATATGCCGGAAATTAGAAACTGGAGTTGGTCTTGAGCAACGCCGTTGTCCTACAAGCCCTATAGCAGCGGGCCGACAGGCCGTACTGCGCCCCGCCTACGGTCTCGAGGCGCACAAGATCAATAATGCCGACGTAACAATAATGATGGCGGCATTGCGCGCCTCGAGGACGCCGAAATTTCCAGCAACTTTGAACGGTCGAAACAGACTGCAGGATCGCCGTTCCCGCGGGGCGCGAACTGGGACGGGCGAGGCGTCAATTTCTCATTGTTCTCCGAATCCTCCGAAGCCGTGGAACTGTGCTTATTCGACGGACCGGAGAAGGTCGAGAGACGCATTCGAATCCGTGAACGTACCAACGGCGCGTGGCACATCTACATGCCGGATATCGGTCCCGGTCAATTGTACGGATACCGGGTGCACGGACCCTACGTTCCCGAAAGCGGCTTGCGTTTCAATCCCAATAAGCTGCTGCTGGATCCTTACGCCAAGGCGATTGGGCGGGAGCTGAAATGGGCTGATGAATTGTTCGCCTACCAGCTGGGCGATGCGAGCGCCGATCTGTCATTTGACGATCGCGACAGCGGGCCCTTCGCTCCCTTGGGCGCCGTCGTCGACTCTCGATTCGACTGGAGCGGCGAACAGCGGCCCTCATACCCGGCGCACGAAACCTTGATTTACGAGGCGCACGTGCGCGGCATGACGCGGCTGCACCCGGATGTTCCCGAGCATTTGCGTGGCACCTATGCGGGAATGGCTTCCGAGCCGATTATCCGGCACCTGCACGAATTGGGCGTGACCGCCCTCGAACTGATGCCCGTGCACTACTTCGTGCAAGACCGGCATCTCGTCGACAAGGGGCTGCGCAATTACTGGGGCTACAACACGCT
>Ga0182030_10005261_pt1 | contig 27511 bp, 24 predicted proteins | sample 812S3MmetaG_FD_121299 | JGI IMG/M metagenome (GOLD analysis project Ga0182030, IMG submission 121299) | Permafrost microbial communities from Stordalen Mire, Sweden - 812S3M metaG (Illumina Assembly) | ecosystem: Environmental > Terrestrial > Soil > Wetlands > Permafrost | place: Sweden... | reverse complement strand
CTACACTGGGACACCGCTCGGCCCCATCGTCTAGCGGCCTAGGACACCACCCTCTCAAGGTGGAGGCACGGGTTCGAACCCCGTTGGGGCTGCCAGCAAAAGGGCAGGTCAGAGGCGGTAAGGTGAGCCTGAAAGGCTCAGAAGTCCCGAGCTTGTCCATCTGCTGTCCATCCACGCAGCCGCCCGTCCATCTGGCCACGGCGCTTGTCCACCCAGACCTCGGAGGGGCAGAGCATTACGCACGACCTGAAGGTAGGCAGATTTCACTGGGGATACGATCTTGTCCAGGACACCGATGGTGGCTTGGGCCCACCTCATCGCTCGCCCGCTGCGCCTCGACGGCTCAGGCGTTTGTCCGCTTGATCGACCCGAGCAACCGCGGCGGGCGCTGGCCAGCGCATCTCCGCCTGGGAGTGATAGGACCCAGCCTGGTGGTTCTCACTGGTCTCCACGGCCACTCGCCGGCTTGCTCACTCGGTGCCTCGGTTTCCGGTGCAGCTTTCCTAGCCAAAGCAGCAAATCTCCTCACGGCACCAGCCAGCTGTCCAGCGCCTCGTCCGCCGTCGGATCGACATAGAGAATCCCCGAACAGCCGAGCACGGCGACCAAGACCTCGGCGCCGGCGGCGAGCTGTTCCAACGGCGTCGAGAGCCTTCTCTGGACCTCGATGACCTTGCGGGCTTTGTCGAGCTCTCGGGACAGACGCTCGTTCTCCAGCGCGGGGCGGCAACTTCACGGTACTTGGGATCAGGGGTGGGCCGTCTTGCCGACTTGGCGGAGCCTCTAGCGCACCCCGATCACGCTGGTGGCGACGCCGCTACGCCCGCAACGAGCGCCTCGCCGCCGGCCACCTAACCCTGTGGGCCCTCGCCCCGCCCACCGCCTCCCGAGCCGTCTACGACGCCCACTCGACCGCGGGTGCGTCCCTACCTCCGGGGATCCCTGTGAACCGCACCGTCGGGATCCTCCACGAATGCCTCGGACACCAAGCCACCTGCTACGAAACCATCGCCTGCTATACCGTCAACAAAAGTTCACCAAACCGCTTGACACATCAACCCTGGGATGTCGAGAGTCTATCACTGCTCACTCTCGTAGCACAGCGAGCTCAGGGACGCAGAGTGACCCAATCTCCGCGGTCGAGCTTGCCAAAGGTCATCGAGCCCGCTTAAGGCGGACAAGTCATGAGACCTCCTGAACCTCCTCGTCGTTGGGTTCATCAACCGAAATTGTCTCCTCCATTTCGGCTTGGCTGAGAGCATCATCGGAGAGCGCCATAACAAGCGCATTCATGCGGGAGTAGGCGTCCTCGAACGCAGCCCTCCGGTCATCGGTCGCAAGTTCATCGACGGTCGTGGCTCCCGCGCGCGCGCGCTCACTAAGTACTCGATGGTAAAGCGAACGGAATGATTGGCGTCTACAGGTCTGCAGCTCGCGAGCCACTAGGTCTTGGGCGATTGCATGAGTCGGATTCCAAAGCTCAAGAAAAAGATAGCGATAATGTGGCCAGGCATCCGGCTGTAACTCGGAAGTCCCCATGACGACATTGCGGTAGCTAGCGTTCGACTCCGGAAGGACATCGAGCCGTCCATCTGTGAAGAGACCCGATCCACGGAATATGTAAAGTATGCGCTCGAGGTCAGCAATGTGGCTCGGCTTAAAGAACGGAAATACCCGCTCCGCGTATTCGTCTACTACTTCTTGAATGACGGCCCGGTCGTCGAGGTCAGGATCATCGGCACGCAACCGGGTCACGCAGTAGTCCGCGACCTCGAGCACGGTACAGGTAAGGGCAGCTTGAAACGCCACCGTACGGCATAGTTCAATAAGCCTCAATATCTCCGCCCGTAACCCATCGCCGATCGATGTACCGCCGGAGAGTTCCGCGAGCAGACTATCGACTGCAAGATCTCTGGCATCGTGCACGTAAGATGAGCGTCGAACGGCTAGGTTCCGGAATCGCTCCCGAGCGGACATCGCTTCAGGGGAGAGAGCGACCGGATCACCTTCCCCTTTTCGGCGATCAAGGTTCGCCACATGCACGTCGAGTACGTTCGAGACGCCTTGCCCACCGTAAAGAAGCCGCTCGAGCTGGGGTGACTCACTAGAACGAATGGCTTCTTGTAGTGCCGAAAAGGCCCCGAAATAGCATGCAAGCGGCGGCCATTGGGACAGCAGTCGCATAATATGTCTACCGTAACTAGCCTCAAATAGGTTGGATAAGGTCGCCGCTGTCTGTACCGAGTAGTTGTCTCTACGTGTGGCCTGAGCGGCCTCTGTCCCCATCTCGTCGAAACCCCCGATGCGGTCGACAAAGTCGCGAGTGTCAGTCCTTTGGGCAAAGTAGCCCGAGCGGCGACCAAGACCCCTCGTATAGCCCCGACGAAATACAAGATGTTCGATGATGTAGTAGAGATGGTTGACACCTGTTACGGCTGAGTCTGTAGCTATTCGAACTCTATCTTGCGCCTGATCCAGCTCAATCGTCCAGATGGGTAGTAGCGCTGCCTCGTCGTTGCATGCGCTGACTGAGTGCCTAACCGTGCCCAACATGGCGCGCAGGAATTCTGCCACGAGGTCATTGTCATCGAGAAGGCGGTTTCGCGAAATCGAGACCTTCCTCGCGTTCTTATTGAGGGCCAGAAATATACCCCGACTGGCTTGCTTTAAATTGAGGTCACCTACAAAAGTCGTGTCAAGGTCTGCGAGGACACACATGATGATAGGTAAGTGAACTGCACCAAGGTCGAAGTTCTGCAGAACGGACGACGACCAGTGAGAGTAGTAGTCCCGATAGGGAGATCGCCGGTCGTCATTCCACCCGTTCGGTGACATATTGCGATGCAGTGCTAGTAGCGCCATCGCTCGATGCTGACCATCAACGATTACGAGACGCGCTCGGCTCGGGTTTATGCGCAGACGATTCAGGTCGTGATAGACGAGCTCCTTGTTCAAGCGAGGAACTTCAATGCGAAACACTTCATTTCCCGTCGGTCCACTCTGAACTACGGACAGGTCGTAATCCTGTCCGGGAACTGGTTCCAACGACCGTGACACCTCTGGATAGTAGTTTGCGGGACGTCGGCCATCATCTGTGGTCGGTAAGACCATGACCACAATCGGCGGAAAGAACTTCACTAGCTGGCGGGTCCGCGCATCGAGCAGGTATGGGATCAGCTCCTCTGAAACTCGGGCGTCGTCGATATCTCGCTGCATCAGTTCGTCGAACTCGAGCTCCTCCACATCGAACACCTCGCGAAGTGGTGCAAGGTTCTGAAGTATCTGATCGTTGAGGCCGATCGAAATATCGAGTCCGACGTAGGTCAAGAAGAATGTAACATCCACGGCTGCCGACGAGGCAACGCCCTCGGCAGGTCCGCCTACGCAGAAGTGACCTACACTTCCTTTGAATTCTAGCGTTGCCGGACTTGACGGAGACAAATAAAGTGCCACATTCTCACCGGCTTCCGAAGACAGGATACGAGATCCGATTCAGCAGGTATTCGATATCGGTCGGATTACTTATGTCGGGGGTAGCTTTCACTGCCACGCTGAGGCGGTTGGGAACCAACGCACGTGTGCGCACCTCGTTCGCGAATGAGCGCTCTTCCGGGGACCAGTCTCCCGGAAAATCGATGTCGAATCGAGGACCCGGTGCGACCTCGGAAGAAATTATACGATGATGACTCGCGATTCGATTATACAGGTTGCGACTCATTCCGATGTAGAGAGGGGCGGAGAAGAACGTACCCAGTGTAGCTAATGTCCGACGGATGTCGTCAAGAATCGATGGGTTAGCTACAATCTTGTCTATATAGGAGTCAGTGATCCCAGAAATGAACTCAAGATTTCCCTGGTAACGGGGCATAAGGTCGCCACTGCATTCGGCAACATAGTTACCCGGTGCCAGATACTGAAAAATTGATGTGTCGAGCAGCTCACGCACCAAGGTTCGATTCGACGATTTGTCCTGCTCGCCCCCGAGAGCTTGCTGACAGTGGCGGAGGTCCGATGCTGAGAGAGATAAACGGTAATACCAGGCGTAGATACCTTGCCGTGCCGGGACTTCGCCCAAACGATCCCAGTCATAAAGGTCTGTCATGGGTTAGGTCTCCAGAGCACCGGAGGGTCAAATATACCTTTGGGGAGTATACCATGGTTCGCGGCTAAGCGATCTTGCTGTTACTTCGGTGACTGGACCTGAGCCGAGGCTGGGGGTCGACCCCGGCCCCCGGTTGCGAGCGGTTCGTTAGCCAAGCAGGTCCCTGCCGGTGAGGAGGTAGATTGTTGCTGGAGGACCATGCCGATTGCAGGGCGTCGGGCACGCGGGTCGCGTCTCGACGGCCGGTTACTGTCGCTGGAGGTCGGTCCGGGACCGTCTAGCGCTGCCGAGCGAGGTACACCGGGCCGATTTGGGCCAAGAACGTCACCTTCCGCAAAGCCTCGCACGGCACCTCCGGGTCGCCCCCGCTCAGCACCGACTTGCACGAGCCCGGCGAGCAGGTGAGCCACAACACCGTGGCTGGCCCGCATGTCCGCCCTGGGGGTCCTTGGGGGTTAGCCCGAGGCTGACGGCCAGGGAGGCGACAGCCAACGCTGACCCGGCGGCCAGCTAGCCCCGAAACCTGGTGGAGCGCGACTTCGAACCACCAACGTCGGTGCACCAAAGCCGACAACGACAGCCCCATCCTGTTGCGAGCCAACCTGTGGCTCGCCGACAACAAGCTGCCAAACTCCGTGTCCACAAATTTCTGGGCAACCTCGGTGGTGCGCGAGATGGTGCGCAGCTTCGCCGAAGCCCTGATGTCGGCGGAGGCCGACACCATGTGCGGGCCTGCTACGGCGCGACCAGGCCGATCGGTGACCAGGGCACCTCACAGGTAGACGCCGTCCCCGACATTCTCCGTGGTCGATGTCAACCTCGATGTCCCCCTCGGCACGGTGATGGTGCCAACCCCTCGGAGGGGATACCCGGGACTTACTCGAAGGGCGGCCTGGGCAGCGTCGACCTAGTGGGCCAGCTCAGAGAGGGCTTCCTATAGCGGTGGCTAAGCCGTCCTTGGTGATCGGCTGCCAGTCGGCTAACGTTTGGCAGCGGAAGGGAAGCGTACTGCCGACACACCCGCTCACTTCGCACATACTACCCGCGAGGCCGCTCTGGCACCCCGCCTTGGAGCCCAAGTTCCCTTTTGGCCGTCGGGCGGAGCGTCCCGGAAAGACCTTCGTAGCGGAGGCGCGATGATGGGCATCCACCAGGAGGTCTCCTTCAGGGAGGTTGTGAGGGCAGCAACAACGGCGGACCTGCTTGCCCTAATCGACCCGTCTGCGGTTGCGTTGCTAAAGACATTGCGTCCTGAGGTACTAGGTGGGGACGACCTGAAAAAGTTCGTCTTGGCAGCGGGGACTGTCAGCGATTACCTGATCGACCCCGCTCGTCGCGATCGGGTCCTGAGCCTCTTGGCCACGGGTGAGGCAAGACTGTTGGCGGCTCAGCTAGACCTTAACCCCATCGACGACCCCCACAAGGCCCTACGAAGTGCGTCTAACGGTCTCACGCAGCGGCAGCTCGACTGCGTGTTCGCCTTTTTTGGTGCAGACGAAACGCTCGGTGCGGGCGGTCTGTCCCTCTCAGCAGCCGTTCAGCAGGCTTCCTCCGGCTATCCGCTCTTTGCCTACCAACGGAACGCAATCGCAAGGTTGCAGGACCGCCTATACGCGGGTACAAGACGAGTGGTCCTCCACATGCCCACGGGCGCCGGCAAGACCCGCACCGCGATGAGCATTGTTGCGGAGCACCTCCGCAAGCACGAGCCGACGGTCGTCGTGTGGCTAGCGTTCAGCGAAGAGCTCTTGGAGCAAGCCGCTTCGGAGTTCGAGACGGCTTGGGCGCACATCGGTAACCGAACTGTCGAGATCGTGCGCTTTTGGGGTGGTCGGACCACTGACTTGACCTGGCTCACGGACGGCCTGGTCGTGGCGGGGCTAAGCAAAATGTACGCGGCGAGTCAGAAGAACTTGAACCTTATCCCTACGCTTGGCGATTTGGCATCGCTTGTGATTATAGACGAGGCACATCAGTCAATCGCTGAAACATATGCATTTCTTCTCGACATACTCGCTACAAAACGACGGGGAACATCGCTCCTAGGCCTCACTGCGACACCCGGTCGTACTTACAGCGACATTGAACAGGACGCGCGACTTTCGCAGTTTTGGACCGGCACGAAGGTCATGCTTGAAATCGAGGGCTACGACAACCCAGTGACGTACCTCATAGAAGAGGGTTACCTCGCGAGGCCCGAGTTCCGGACAATCTACGTCAACCCGGGTATCAGCCCTACCGTTGAGGATCTACAACGCATGCGCCAGAGCCTCGACCTCCCCGCAGAGATACTTAGTCATCTCGCCGAGGATGAGCTCTGGAACACCGCCGTCGTTGACGCGACCCGCGACCTGCTCTCGCGTCATAGGCGGGTGCTGGTCTTCGCCACGACCGTGCGGCAAGCTATCGTCCTCTCCGCGGTGATGCGTGCTCTTGACTACAACGCGAGGACAGTCACCGGCACCACCCCGAAGGCGGAACGGGAGAGTGTGTTGCAACAGTACACGATCAACAGCACAAAGCCGATGGTCTTGTTCAACTACGGCGTGCTGACGGCAGGATTCGACGCGCCGGTGACCAGCGCCATCGTGATTGCCCGTCCGACAAAGTCCCTCGTACTCTTCAGTCAGATGGTTGGACGTGCGATGCGCGGCAAGCGCGCCGGGGGGAACGAGCGCTGCGAGATCGTCACGGTCATCGACCCGGCCCTCCCGGGCTTCGGCGACCCTGCAGATGCGTTCACAAATTGGGAGGATGTGTGGTGAGTACCTCAGAAATCGACAATTTTCGGCACCCATACATCCCGCAGCGGCTCGCGGTCAAGTCGATGCGGGACAACGGTTACAAGAACACCGCGTACGCACTCGCGGAACTTATCGACAACAGTTATCAGGCGATCGAACGGGTCCAGGAACTTGACGACACGCAAGTTGGCGAGATCGAGGTCATCGTTGTCGAAGAATGGGAGAAGCGCTCCGAGCGAACGCGGCGACGACCCACCCGGATCGCTGTCGTCGACAACGGCTGCGGCATGGATTCCGAGGAACTTCGCATGGCACTGCAGTTTGGCAACGGAACCCACCTCGACGACCGCAAGGGAATCGGGCGCTTTGGCATGGGATTACCCAACGCAACGATCTCACAATGCCGTCGTGCCAGTGTGTGGACTTGGCAGGCAGGCTCCCACAAGGCGCTAATGTCGTACCTCGACTTAGACGAAATCGAGTTGGACTTGGTGCAGGACGTCCACGTCCCCGTGCCGGACCCTGTGCCTCACGAGTGGCTCGAGCACGCACCGATGATCAGGCGTGCGCATTCGGGAACCTTAGTCGTGTGGAGCAACCTCGACCGGCTGAAGTGGCGTACGGCCAAGTCGACATTAGAGAACACCGAGGAGCTGATCGGACGGATCTATCGGAAGCTTATATCTAGGGGACTGGTCCTTCGGCTCACCATCGTGTGCGAGGGCGAGCGGACCGAGCGCTACGTGCGGATCAACGATCCGTTGTACCTCACAGCTCCTTCGTGCACGCCAGCGCCCTTCGACAAGATGCCCATGTTCCAGCCGTATGGAAGAGACGGACGCGAGGTCTTCTTGGTCAATCTTAACGGCTCGGTACACGAAGTTGTGGTGACCCTTTCGTACGCTAAAGATGAGGCACGAATCCTCGACGATGGTAGCGACGCGGGCAACCGACCCTATGGCAAGCATGCTCGCGAGAATGTCGGCGTCTCAATCGTGCGTGCCGACCGAGAATTGATCCTCGACACCGCATGGTCGAACAACGACCTACGAGAGCGTTGGTGGGGTGCAGAAATTAGCTTTCCCCCGGATCTCGACGAGGTCTTCGGGGTTACAAACAACAAACAATTTGCTACACACTTTACAGAGATGGCGAGCTACTACCGCGACGATCGCAACGACGACGAGTGGCAGGAGGTGCGAAACGGCTGGGAGGAGGAAGGGGCCCCTCAATACCTCCTCATAGAGGTTTGCAACTACCTTCAGCAGCAGCTCAACAAGCTACGGACGCTCCTGCGGGCGCAGACTAAGGGGTCAAGATCCAAGAAGCAGAAGCGGCACGACGCGGAGGTCGAGACGAAGGCTACGCAGGCGTTCAACGAACGTGCGGAGGCCGATCATTCCGCTGGTGAAGCAGATGATGACGTCGCCCCGGCGACCAAGAGGACCTCGGTGGAGGTGGACTTAGTAAGGAATAAGAAGTACGCCGAGGTCTCCGCTCGGGAGTTGGCCGAGTACGTCGTCGACCGAAACTTGAGGGTCCTATTCGTTGAGAACGACAATCCAGAGGCAGACTCGTTCTTTAGCGTCGACGTTCTTCCTGGTGTGACAGAAATCGTATTCAATACGGCGCATCCCGCTTTCGGGATGTTGATCTCCGTGCTCGATCCGTCTACCGAGTCTGAAACCGCTGAACAGCTTCGAGGTCGCATCACTAACGCGTCGGACACGTTGCGCCTCCTCCTCGCTGCATGGGCGCGCTACGAGGCGGAGGAGAAGGCCGGTCCTCGGCAGGATCGGCTTCGTGCCGTCCGCCAGGAATGGGGACGCATGGCGAAGTCCTTCCTGAAGAATATGGACCAATCCTCCGCTTACGAGAGCACAGTCTCGGACTAGATCGCGTGCATGACCACCTCGGAGACACCGTTCGTGAGCGGTGTGCTGGCGCAGAACTAGAGGCCCTCTTTGCTGCCCCGTTCATCAAGGCGGACGCGCTTGCCCGGCTTGTTGGCTCGCTTCAGTCCGCGGTTCGCCTTCGCGTCGTGACCCGATGGGTCCCGGAAGAGATTGCAGCGGGGGTTAGTGACCTCGACGTCTGGCGTGTTGTGTGCAAACGCCCCCACGCCCGGCTCCTGCTCTGTCCGGCAATCCACGCAAAGTACTACAGAATAGATGGGTTGGCCCTCGTTGGCTCGGCTAACCTCACCCGTCGCGGGCTCGGATGGACCACGAAGCCCGGCCTTGAACTCCTTATCGAGGTCGCTGCCGCTGAAATAGCAGACTTCGAGACCAAACTCCTCGCGGCGTCGCTAGAAGTCGATGTTGCGACCTACAACAACATGCAGGCAGCCGTCGACGCGCTGGCCGCGAGTAGCGCGATCCCCCTTGTCGCATCGGCCGAGGAGGTTGAGGAGGTCGCCGAGTGGTTTCCTAGCTCTAGGCAGGTCCAGCACCTGTACGACTGCTACCTCGGTCATCAGGACAAGGTTATTTCGTCGGTATTCGAGGATGGACGTCTAGACGTCTCGGGCCTGTGCCTGCCATCTGGCCTTGGCCGTGAGTCGTTCGAGAACTTCGTCGCTGCACGACTGCAGTCCTTGGCGTATGTGGCCGCGGTCGACGCTCGTGCTATTGCACCCATCGATCGGCGAACCGGTCAAGGCCTTCTGGTCGACCTCGGCGTGGCGCGGGCAGCTGAGGACTGCACGGAGTGGGACACCCTGTCAGAGTGGCTCTTGTGGTTCCTGCCACAGCGGTACCGCAGGATACCAACCTGGGACGGGCCGGCGATATCTAGGAGCCAGCTGATCCGATGACGGCCTTTCTGCTGCGACGAGATGACGCTCGCAATGCCTGAGGTACGGGGGCGACTTTCCAACCCCCAGAGGGCAGTCGCGTTGGCGTGCGTAGGTGCCGATTCGATTCGAGAGGCGCGTGGGACGGGAAGCCTCCGCGCGCTTGGCCGACTTACGGACATGCCAGCAAGTGTCATCGCCGACATCGAGGATTGCTCGATCCTCCCGTCCGATAGCCAGCTGCGCGAACTGGCGAAGCAGCTTCAAAGTGTTCGAATCGACCTGTTCGAGGATGCACGACGTTGGGCGAAAATCCCATGGAAAGAGGCGGTGAGCGAGGTCGTCGAACAGCAGCTCGGCCTGCGGACGGATGACATCGCCGAGGTGCTCTCAGCAGCATCAAGCGAGTGCGGGGTCGACTTCGTCCGCTGGCGACTGAAGCGGCAGCTCGCTCGGTTGGAGAGCCTTGGCGCGCTCACCCAGAGCACGGACGGGACATGGACTGTACCACGCATGGCCGAAAGCCCGGCACGGGGCAGGTCACACATCTCGCGAAGTCCCTGGCGCAGCGCCGTCGTCGAGGTCCGTAGCGACCCAGACCAAGACGCCTTCTTCCATCTCGAGTCCGAGCCAGGACAGTGCCGTATTGTCTTGAACCGCAGCCACCCCCATTACTCGCTACTACACGACACGTTGACAATCCATGACGTCGACGGCCTTGACGAGGAGCAGATTCGAAACCTCCTCGCCGGGGCGGTGAAGCTGGTCCGACAGCTGGTAGTCGCATGGGCCGAGTACGAAGATGCCGAGAAGGCTGGAGTGCGCCAGGATCGGGTTCGCGAAGCCCGTCGCACGTGGGGCCGGCACGCCAAGCGGGTGGCGGCGGGTGACGAGAAGTGCATGGCGGTGACCTTTTTGCCTTGACCCACTTCCTGAACCCGGGCGAGCGGTCTCGGGCTGGGCCTGGGGTCGGAATAAATAGCTATTGCCCGGCGAATAGGTCGTTGCTTGCACGAGGAGGCGCCCGTGGTCATCGGCGTGTGTTGACCTGAGACAACTTCGTCGTAGAAATACCGGCCGGGACGGGTCGTTGTCCGGCCTGTTGATCCACGTCGCCGTGGCCCGAGCCACCGGAATTGCGGGCTTGCACGGACAAAAGCCCCAGGGTGGACGGCGTAGGTGGCGTCGAGGACTAAGGCTCGTTGGACGCACGGTCGTTCAAGCGGTCGCCGCACTCCGCGTTATGGGCAGTCGACCGCCCGGCATTACGGCCGTTGCCTCCTGCCCGCTGCAAGTTCGCCACCTCGCGGCGAACAAAGCCTGCGCCGCTAAGGTAACGCTGACGGTTGTTCTTGAACCACGTCGATCAAAGGTGGCAGACCATGCACCCAAGTTGATCGTCCTCGTCATCCAGAACGTCAGCCAACACATCAATGAGGGGCCGTTGGCCCCGCGCCTCTCGTTCCCGATTGACGGCCGCTTTGTGCTTCTCTAGTATGTCTTCGCGCCGAGCGAGCAACTCGCGCAAGGTCTCGCTACCTGACCAGGTGTATTTCCGCCCTTGCATTGCGGTGTCTTCAAAGGTGACCTTGTCCTCGTATGCGATGGCCCTGTCGAACAGCTCGGGATGCCGGTCAGCAAGGCCGATCCATTCGGCTTTCCGCTGGAAGAAGCAGAAATAGCAGCCAGAGCGAGTCCTCCACTCATAGTACGCGGGAACGCCGACACCGGCGTCGTCGAGGATCTTGAAGACACCTTCCTTGTCCACACCGTCCTCCTTGAACGGGTACACAGGAACGATGTTGGACTTGTGCGAGATGTACCCTTCTCGGTTTTCGTCGGCGCGAATGGCGATGTAGCTGTACGCTTCATCTTCCCCGATCCATGACTCGAATGGCTTGATTTTTAAGTTCTTGGTACACCACCGCATCTGTGGTGACGGGAGGGTCCCTTGGTACACCCAAAGCCAATGATCGAAGTCCCTATCGGGGTTTAGGCGGGTAATAGGTTTCCCGAGGGCCGCTTCAAGACGTCCCAAGTATTCGTATGTCTCTTCCAGTTCGGCGCCCGTGTCGCAAAAGTAGTACTCCATGGCAGGTTGCCGATCGCGCATGTAGACGGCAAGGGCAGCACTGTCCTTGCCACCCGATATGCCCAGCACGTGTCTTACCTTCTTATCAAGCACCCTGTTCCTCTCGAGCCGTCTCGTCGTTGCTAGAAGTGGCTGACCGTCTTGGAGCTTCCCCGAGGAGCCGCTGAGCCGCTAGTGCCAGAAGGGCTTCAGCCCCCCGGGACCCGAGCAATGCGGTCGCCTTGCCTATCGCGTCGTCCACGATGGGGCTCATGTGCTGCGCGGCGCGCTCGTCTATCCACACAACCGTGTTGACCTCGCGCGCATCAGGGGCCGTCACCGCTATGCGTCGAGCTACAAAGGTGCCTGTCGGGGCGTCGAGAGACTCGAAGTGGAGAGCCTCAATGCGTCGATAGGCCCCAACGAGTTCATGGAGGTGGGCACGGAATCGGTGTAGGTCGTCGTCGCGCCAGGCATTTGGCGGTCGCTCCGCAACGTTCATCGCTACAGCTTCGAGCCAGTCATCATCTTCTAGGTTCTCGTCAGTTATGGTTAGTAAGAACGATCGGAGATGGGGTTCAAGCACTTGGGCAATAAGACGACGTGCCCGCGAGCGCAGGTCAGTTCTAAGGTCGGGAAGCGTTTTCGGAGCGGCAAGGACATCACTGAGATCGTTGGCGATCTCAGTGAGGAGGCCCGCGTAAAGGTCGGAGAGCTCCCTCATCGTCGCGCTCAGTCTCCGGGCGAACTCACGAGCGACGGAGTCGTCGGCCGATTTGTTGGGGCGGAAGGGCTCAAGTTCAACAGCCATCGGAAGGCTTTCAAATAGAAGTTTGTCCGGCTCTGTGGCTACGAGGAGCTGATCACGTACTCCTCGCGCCCTGGCACTCAGGCGCGTCGTCCGAACGGCGTAAGCAGGAAGGACGCGCACGGACCCAACTAAGGCCGCCACGAGGCCGACCACGCTCTGGTTCCGGGAATGCGGCAACGAGATTGTCCGCCTGAGGCGGTTGTCGCTCTCGAGAGCCGCAATAACTGCTCTCCTGCTGCCAGTGGTGAAGAAGTACTTTAGGGTAAAGCGATCAGGCGCTTTTATCAGTCGCTCGAGCACGTCAGCCCCGAGGGTTGGCTGATAGGACCCGTCCTGGTAGAGGGCGATCTCTTCAGAATGGCAGAGCAGAGCGGCCGCCAGTAGAAGGGGGACAGGCCCGTCTCGTAGCCCAAAAGGAGACGACATGAGCGTCTCGTAAATCTCGTTGACGCCGACGCGCCGCAACCGGGCCTCGCGTAGCACCTTCTCAATTGCTTGCCAGCAATCGAAATAGCTTGACTCTCGCCGAGGCGCCACGAAGCGCCAGCCGTCTGGAGTGTCCCTGTGGATCCCGGGTTCCCGCAGTACGGCCTCGTACATCGCGCGTTCCGGTCCGTAACCTTCAAGACTGAGTAGTTCCTGCTCGGCGGAACTCACCATCGCTATCAGGAGGTCTCGCCTTGCTTTGGCACCCTGAGATGTAAGCGTCTGGCGGGCAATCATCTCGTTGTGTAGTTCTGGTGCTTTGCGGTAAATCCTATCGCAAAGGAAGGAAGCGACGCGGCTCCAGCTGCGTTCGTCAACCTCGCCGTGGCCTACCCAAGTGAGTGTGAGGCCTGGCTCGCCTGGCTGGAACACCTTATCGAGGCAGGCGCGAAACTGATAACGAGCGGCGAAGAGTCGCTCTTCCAGTTCCCGACGAGCGACCCAGTCATCACGCAGCTCTGGGGCTTCACTGAGGACCTCCTGTAGCGCGACGCAGTCGCTGGCGAGCCGCGTCACCTTCTCTGCTCCGGACGATCGAGCAACAAGGACTGGAGCATCTTCGGTACTAGGAGTAGGGGGTATGGTATACAAGTCCCCCACGAAGTAAAAGATGGTACCGTCGTGACCCTCTGGCTTCTTCGCTAGGCTATCGCCAGGGACATCACCCGATAGATAGTGTCGCGCCAACGACCTAAGTGTGCCAGATCTTTGGGAGTGCCCAGCAGCAACAACTGCTGACAGCGGCATGGCGCGCTCACAAATCTCCGCCGGCCCGAGGATGCTTAGGCGGGTTCGAGCGGCGTCAACGGCCTGGGTCAGATCGAAATCTGTGCCCCGCCAAAGTCTGTATTCGTCAGCGAACTCCCGATAGATGATGAGGTTCCGGTCGACCAAGCCGTTGAGCAGGTTCTCAATGCGCTCGTCACTGGAGCGGTTTGCTGCACTAAGCGCATAGGCAAGCACGCGCTTAGAGCAGCGAAATGCACCACCAGTCGAGATGAGGTTGAGGACCCCGATTGTTTTGAGGCAACGAACTTCGTCGTCCGTAAGACCCTTAATCTCGCGAATGTGCCGCGAGATCTCGAGCCACCGAGAGGCACCAGAACTGCTTGCTAATAGCGCCCCGGCGTTTGTGACAAAATAATCATAGAGGCGGTCTAAGCGAACCACAGGGAGCTCGTTGCGCCCCATGAGAGCCTCGGTGAGAAAACTTGGCACGGAATAGGGCTCACGCCGCGCGAGGAAGCTGAAGAGTGTTCGCTCGCGCTGACCATAACGCGCCGCTAGCTCTGGCGAGGCAGCAAGCGTAAGTGGGTGCAACGGGAAGGCCGAAGCAAGGTTTTCGGCAGACCCGAGAAGGTTGGCGAGACCGAGAGAGTCGCAGTGCTTGAACTCCCGTTCGGACCACCTCCGGATGCTTGTCTCGATTTGTGGGTCTTCTGAGGTGCGGTGGAATACCCGGCCGACGAGTTGGACAAGTTCGGCCGGTGAATCGGCAAAGGGAATGTCTTCGAAACGCCCCTGAACCTTAGCCCACTCGCGCCGTTGTGCCGAATTGTTAGAGACGAGGTACTCTTCGAAAGCCAAATGCTGAAGAGTCATTACGAACACGGGAAGGCCGCGCGTCCCGCTCGCACGTTCCACTATTTCCTGGAGAACGAAGAGGTCGCCCGACCTCGACTCACTAAAGTGCTCGAGGTTCTTGCCGAACTCATCGATAACGAGAAGAGTCGGGGCAAGTTTTGATACCTGAGCTAGTAGATCCGCGACGTCGCGGGGGGATACGTCGGTGGCTTGAAGTCGCTGCGCACAGGTCAACAGCGCGGCGCGCTCCGGGCCGGGCAAGGCGTCCGCGCGTTGGATCCCGCTCGTGATCGCTCGAAGGACCGTCAATACGGCTGGCTCTCGCTGGGCTGTTGCCAGAGCCCGTACGAAACCGACCTCACCCCCTCGAAGGCGCACGCCGCGGTCGATGCTGAGTACGAGGTCTCGGTCGGCCTCTTCGATCACGCGCCGCGCTTCAACGTATGCCGGCGATGTCGACGGGCCAAGGAGGCTGTCGACCACCAATGCAAACGATGACTTGCCAGACCCGTAAGGACCCGTTATGGACCAGGCTCTTGGCACCGACATATCGTGGAGCGCAGCGGCAAGCCGGTGAAGGGTGTGAAGCGCGCGGCCGGTCGGGATATAGCCCATCAGGCCCTCGCTATCAGCATCCCGTTCCACGTTGACCGATCTCGCAAAGGAGTGCGAGACCGTCACAAAGCTCTCGAGGTATGTTTGCCGCATCGTCACACGCCTGCTCGAACAGGTTGGGTGTCGAGCCCGAACAGTGGTATTGGGTCGACGCGGGCGCTATGAGGTGAGCGGCTGCCGGCAAAGGCCCCGCTGCCGCCTTCGGGGGGATCAACCAGACTGTGGGTAATACCAGTCATTTCAGTGAATAGCCGCTCAAGAATTTGTCGCGCGGTCGCGCCTGCTTCCGCACGAAGTGCTACTTGAAGTACGCCGGCAGGGGAGTCAATTGTAAGCTGGGCGTCGGGCGAGGAGGAGTAACGACTGAGTGCCTCCCCCAACGAGGCCTCGGATAGCTTAAAAACGCGTCCCGGGCCGCCTGGCGCTGCCGCCAGCCACGGTATGGTCGCCGTCCTGGCGGGTGTTCGTGAGAGGGCCAAAAAGTCGGCCGTGGCATGAGCGATCATGGCGTCCGGCAGGGATGGCCTGGCCGTCAGAGGAAACCGGTACGATCGGCTATCGGGTGACGGCTCTAGTAGTCCGAGCTGACGAAAGGGCGCGTCGAGCAGTTCCTCGGCACCTTCGTGAGCCTTTGGCCGGGTGGTGTACATACGTAGTAGGCAGTCGACGTCCTTCTTGATGGAGCTAGTGGCGACATGGCCCCAAGACGGAGAACCAGCGACGACGTCTCTTATGAACTCGATCAGGTCAGTCTCAGAGAAATCGAGGGAGGCTAGTTTATTGAAAACCAGTGACCAAACAGGCGCCAAACAGGGGGGACGGAGAAGGCGCCAGTGAAGGAACCAAAGGCTCGCCGGTTCCTCTAAGTAGGGATCCCAGCCATCGTCAGAGAACATAGCCATGCCCAAGGGGGACGGTGCAGCGTGTGGGAGCCGACTGTGGGCTGGATTGGGAACGTCAACGAGAAGGCCGAACGCCGTCCCCCAGTACCGGATGGCTCGAACCATGTTCTTGCCGACCCCGAGGATAACGGTGGCGTCATGCCTGAGAAAAACATCGGGGTATTCAGAAGAGCGCACGACCGCCTTGCGGAGCCACCCAAACCTTGGGTGGAAGGTCTCGTGGCGAGCGAAAGACGGTCGGAGCTCCAGGTAAGGTTCGATCACCGGACCACCCCGGTTAGTAGTGCATGCTCACGGACAAGGCCTACCGCTTGTGCGATGCGTGAGACAGCATATTCGATGTCTCGTTCCGTGGTTGTCCGACCTATACCGATCCGCACGCACTCCCGGGCCTGGTCGTAACTTAGTCCCATGGCCCGCAGAACGTGGGAGGGCTCACTCGCTCCCTGGGTGCAGGCACTCCCTGACGAAATAGCCACTTCTGGCAACGACCACTGCAGCGAGTCAGCATCCACGCCAGGAAACCGGAGGTTTATGGTGCCGGGAAGACGGAACTGAGGATGGCCGTTGACCTCGATATCGGGCACTTCTTCTTGTAGGCTCTGCAAGAACAGGGCGCGCAGAGCCTCAAGCCGATTATCAGTGGCCCGAAGCGCGGAGGCGGCTAAAGCTGCTGCAGCTCCGAGTCCGACGCAGCCGGGGACATTGAGCGTGCCGCTCCGCAGACCTCGTTCTTGCCCTCCGCCGAGCTGCAGGGGGGCAACGGCCGCAAATGCTTTGCGGCGCACGTAGAGTGCGCCGACACCTTTGGGTCCGTACATCTTGTGCCCGGACACCGACATCAGGTCGAGGGCAAGGTCCTCGACGTCAAGGGGTCGCTTGCCAACTAGCTGGGCGGCATCCGTATGGAACAGCGCGCCCGCTCGGTGACAGATCATTGAAATCTCACGGAGAGGCGCCAGGGTACCGACTTCATTGTTGGCCGCCATAACGGACACCAGGAGGGTATCGCAACGGACGGTTGACTCAAACTCGTCGAGGTCGAGCATCCCGCTGCGATCAACCCGGAGCACCGAGAGCTCGAAGCCTCGCCTGGCCAGCAACCTGCAGGGCTCTAGGACGGCCTTGTGTTCCGTCGTGACCGTCACGAGGTGGCGCCGATCGGTAGCCCGGTCAGCCACACCTAGGATGGCGAGGCTGTCTGACTCAGTCGCCCCTGAGGTGAAGATGATCTCCTGAGCACTTCGGGCGCCGATCAACGACGCGATAGCTTCTCGCGCGTTCTCGATGCCTCGGGCAGCATCCTGACCGAAGCCGTGACCCGAGCTCGGGTTGCCGTAGACGTCAGTGAGGTAAGGCATCATCCGCTCGAGGACCCATGGGTCCAGAGGTGTAGTGGCGTTAAAGTCCAGGTAGACACACTCCATTGGGGTTCCCCTGAGGGAATACCTCCTCTTACACTCGTCCGAGTCGTCGGCTCGGAACTACATCTATGTGATCCTAGGCCCCGGCCGCCTCCACCGTGACGATTCAGAGTCTCGGCCGTCGCCACTGGGCAGTGGCGTGACGACCCATCTAGGTATATCACCGCCCTGTGACGCTTACGAGGGCGATCTTCCCCTCCCGCACCGGGAAGCTGCCGCTCGCGCCGCGACCTGGTCTCCCTTTAGCACCGACCCGAGAGGCCCGCGTGCCTAGGGATCACCAGCGCGGGACCGGTCATTGCGACAAGATTGGCGACGTGCTCGTAGCCGAGGCGGTTGCCGATCGCGGAGAGATGATTACGCGTGCGCGCACGGCGATGGGTCGGGCTCTGGCTTCACGGCCCGTGGCCACAGCACTACTCGACGGAGTGGTGCGGCCCGGTTTGACAGTGTTTGACTACGGCTGTGGCCGAGGTGCTGACCTACGGCACCTTCGCCACCTTGGCTTTCAGGCCCTCGGCTGGGATCCAGTGTTCGCTCCGGACGAGCCGCTGGTCCCGGCCGATGTCGTCAACCTCGGGTACGTGGTCAACGTCATCGAGGACCAGAAAGAGAGAGTTGCCGTACTGCGCGACGCATGGCGTCTAGCTAGGCGGGTCTTGATAGTGGCCGCGCGCCTGCAGTGGGAGGCAAATGGGCTTGCCGGCGCCAAGGCTAACGACGGGTGGCGGACCACCAAGGGAACGTTCCAGCGGTTCTACGCTCAGGACGAACTGCGCGCCTGGATCGAGTCCGCTCTAGCTACTCAAGCGGTGGCGGCCGCACCAGGGATCTTTTACGTCTTCCGCGAACGCGGAGAAGCCGAGAGCCTGCTCGCGGAACGGGCTCGGCAAGAGACGGTCGGCACCGGGCTTCGTATAGCCGACCTTCTGTACGAGCAGCACCGAGCAATACTTCAACCGCTGCGACTATTCGTCAGCGAACATCGGCGTCTTCCGGCGCCGCTTGAGCTGCCTCAGTGCACGAACATCAACGAAGTCTTCGGAACCGTGCGCTCGGCCTTTCTTGTAATTCGGCGTGTCACCGGGCCCGCTCAGTGGGACGACATCAATCTCGGTGCCGTAGGGCACCGTGCCGAACGCCGTTTCGTGGACCACCAAGAATTGCTTCAGCCATTGCTCGAGTTCCTTGAGCAGAGAGGACGACTACCTCACCCCGACGAGCTGGCAAACGAAGAGGAGGTAATAGCGACCCTTGGTAGCGTTAGAAGAGCGTTTTCCGTAGTGCGACGAGCCACAGGGGAAGGACGATGGGAGGAAATCGCTGGACGTCGCCGCGAGGACTTTCTGGTGTACCTGGCGTTATCGGCGTTCGGTGGCCGGCCACGGTTTAGTGATCTTCCCGATGACCTCCAGCACGATGCCCGAGACTTCTTCGGAAGCCACCGGCTTGCCACTCAGGAGGCAGATGCGCTCCTTTTCGCCGCTGGCGACCTGCAGGCTAGGGATGCCGCTAGCAAGGAGGCGTCCGTAGGCAAAGTCACCCCCGAGGCCCTCTATGCTCACGTCAAAGAACTCGGGTCACTACCTGCCGTGCTGAGGATTTACGAAGGTTGCGGTAGGGCACTGAGTGGGACAGTCGAGGCCGCGAACCTCCTCAAGCTGCACCGCCTCAAATCACAGGTTTCATATTTATCATATCCCACCTTCGATAGCGATCCCCACCCAGCACTCGCAACAGTGGTGATCAGCCGTCTCGCCCGCCTCGATGTGACCTATCGAGATTTCACTGACTCAGCCAATCCCCCGGTGCTGCACCGGAAGGAAACATTTGTCGGACCCCTTTACCCTGGTCGAGACAAGTTTGCGCGGCTGACCGAGCAAGAAGAGCGCCGAGGATTACTGGATGAGCCAACGGACATAGGGACGAGGGACGGGTGGGCGAACCGGCTTCAGCTCCTTGGTTGGAGCACGCGCGGGCACCGGCTGGTGCGTGTGCCTCGACGATGAGGCGAGCCGGAGGGCGTCGGGAGTCAAAAGGCCTCAGAGTGGAGAGACGGCCTCCCAATGGTTACGCTCCCCACTTGGACCAACAGGTCACTGACCGAGCCGATCAAATCCTCCAGCTCCCCAAGCGTGGGCGCCAGTTCGTAAGGGTGCGCGTGGCAGGCTCGGGACAGCCCACACCACGTGTGCCGAGCGCTCCGGGCCAGGTCATCATCGCTCAGGTAGGTGGGCAGGCACAGCAGCTGGTCGAAGAAGCTGCAGTTGGACAAGGCAGCAAGCTCTCCTACCCAGAGCTGGCCGACGGCGGCTTCGAGTGCCTGACGGGCCAGGAACGCAGCGGCGCGGCTCCAACTGGGGCCCCAAAGGCTCGCCTTTTCGCCCGCTGTCACTCGGGCGGCAGACAACAGTTGGGTAGCGGTGGCCTCGGGCTGCCTCATCCGGCACGGTCCCTCAAGCGCTCGATCAGGCGACGGGTGTCCCCGACCAGGCCGCCCATATCGGCGCTGGCCGAGTGAGCCCCCGCGTTGCAGGCGGTGACCGTGTCGGCCGCCCACGCGCCGATGTTCCGGTTGAGCCAGGCATAGACCTCGCCGACCCGACCTGCGTCGTCCAGCACGGCGAGCGCGAGCTTGGGAAGTAGCTTTTTCGTCGACTCGACGGACGCCTCGACATCGGCCTGGGCGTCTCCTCTGGCCAGCCGGCGCCGCCGGGTGAGCTCGATGCAGGCCGCCTCCAATGCGGTGCGGCAGATTCCGGGGACCACGCACGACGCCACCGGCGCGGGTACACGGTCGCCGGCCGCCAGTGCGCCGGCGTCGGCGAGTAGCTGAGCACATGGGTCCCCGGCGGGGGAAATATCGACGTCAGACCCGGCGCGGCGCTGCACTTGAAGGATCCGGGCCGGAAGCTCGAGGTCACGGACGGCGGCGGGCAGTCGGTCGTCATGGGTGAACACGACCACTTGACGAGTGCGGCCTGCCTCAGCCAAGACACGGGCCAGACCGGCGACCTTGGCGGGGTCCATGGCCTGGACTGGGTCGTCGATGACCACGAAACGAAGCGGTGAGCGTGACGAGGTCGCACGTGGCAGGAACACCGACAGTGCCAGGGCGTTCACCTCACCTTGGCTCATCACTCCAAGCCCTGCGGCAGGCTTGCCGTCGACAGTGACCTCGAAGTTGACGTGGCTCCGGTTCGCTGTTCCCGCTAGGCGCATTCGCAGAAGTTCGACGTTGCTCTCCTGGCGAAGCTCGGCCCACAATGCGATCGTCCGGTCGGCAAACGGGCGGAGCTGCTCGTCACGCAGGTCGGCGTTGGCGAGCTTGAGCCAGTCCTCGGCCCTTTTGGCCTTGGCCACATTCGCCTTCGCAACGTCGGCCTGCTTCGCCTTGGCGCACCAGTCGCGGAGCTCCGCGGCCAGGGGGGACCAGCGGTGCTCCCTGGCGGAGATTTCAGCGTTTGCTTGTCGGGCGACGTTCGTGACGGAGGCGACCAGCGTCGGGCCTGAGAGCTCGAGGTGACGTGCCAGCGCCGAGAGGTCTTCGGAACCGGAGCCGATGGGCAGTCCAGCCCACTGCAGCCAAAGGGCCAAGGTGGGGCCAGCGTCCACGCCGAAATCGCTCGCACGCTGGAGAATCCCGGGGGGCTGGCTGACCAGGGCGCGAGCGTCGGTGATCGCTCTTTGGGCGGCGCGTTCGGCCGTAGTAAGCGCCTCAGCGACCTTGCGTAGGGCCTCCAGTCTTTTTTCCGCCGCCGCCCGCCATTTCTCGTCCAGCTTGCCCGGGGTTTCGCACACGGGGCAGGCGCCCGGCCCCTGCTCGCGATAGTGGGCCAAGGCCTGGTCGAGCATGCCAACCATCGATGCCGCTTGAGCAGCACTCTCTGACCTAGCGGCTTCTACCTGGGCAGCTGCCTGCCGCAACGCAGCGACGACCGTCGTGGTCGGCTCTTCACCAGGAGCGGCCAGCGCAGCTAACTGACCAAGCAGGGCGAGCTCGCCACCGTCAGGTCCCGTTGCTCCGGCCGCGAGGTGGTCCAGCGCGGCGAGGTCGGTCGTCTTGCCGCGGAGCAAAGCCAGGGCACGTACCGCACGCTCGTCCTCGCACCCCCCAAGGGCTGATTCGAGCACATCCTGGGCCACCTTGGCGGCTCGCACCTCTGCCTCGGTGTCTCGACGGGCCGAGCCGAGCCGTTTCGCGGCCGTCTCCAGGTCGTCCAGGCCAAGAAGGGAGTTGAGCTGGTTGTACAGGTCTTTAGGTTGCGCGAGCAACGTCTCCAGCTCCGAGTGGGACAGGAAAGGCCGGTAGGAGGAAAGCGGGCCGTCCCACCCCAGTTCTTTCAAGGTCGTCTTGGCCTCCCTGGGCCGTTGCACCCATGCCACGGACTTGCCGACGTCCTGTGTGTCGTCGGGCCAGTCGCGCTCTACGACAGTCGCTCCTGCCGTACCCTCGATAAACAGCTCAGCGCGAACTCGGGCATGGGAGGCGTGCATGGACCGCCATCCCTCTCGGAACACGAGGGAGTGCGTCTCCCAACGCCGCAGCTGACCGGTCAGCAGCACCTCGAGGGCCTCGGCAAAGGTCGACTTGCCCGAGCCGTTCCGTCCACAGACCACCGTCAAGCCCGGTCCGGGCTCAAAGTTCAAGGTGGCCGCCGGACCCACCCCTCGGAAACCCTCAACCGTTACCGAGCGCAAGTACGCACGCGCGGCGTCGACATCATCCTTCCCCTCTGACGCGGCCGGGCGCGGCGGGCAGGGCCTCGGCCTGCCGCCGAGCACATCCGAAAGGGCTTCGTCACTATCGAGGGCAGCGAGGAGGAACTCCTCCGAACCCCCCTCAAGTGGGGACGCGTCGAGTCGACCTAGTACTGCCGTGAGCAGCGCGTCGTCCATGGCTCGGACGATACTCCTGGGCGGTGACAGCTCGAGCGGGCCGTCACACCGGCCCCATATGATCGGCCGTGGAGACTTGGCACGACGCATAAGCCGGTCCCGGCCCCAGGGGACGTACCTGGCCGGCCGCTGGCCCGGTGCGGCCCCAGCTGGACTGCCTGCGTCCGTGAGACCCCTCTGATAGCCGAGCGCCAGGCCGAGAAGGGCGACCTGTTCGGAGCCGAACTGATTAACGTGCTGCGGTCCTTGCACCCGGACCCTGTCTTCATCAGTGGCGGCGACAGCGTCAGCTCGAGAACGTCACCGTCGGGGCGATGCGGTCAGGCGCTTCGTTGGTGCTGGACTGCGGTTGATCGCACCCGGTGGAAATCTGATCGAGCGCGCCCCAGTAGAGATCGCCGCCATCGGCATGACCACCCGACGCCAACGATAATGAACACCAAATCCCAAGTTCGTGCTCACCGAACGTGTCGCCTTCGTGCTCATTTATCGCGGCGGGCGACATCTGTCCGCTCTGCTCCAACTCGTCTATCAGCTTGAGCACCTGAAGGTCGTCCCATCGCATCGCCTCTAGCTTGCCACTCTCGCTACCCCGGTCGACGTGGTCCTTCTCTCGTCTGGGTCACGTGACCCTAGCCAGAGCAGTGTCTCCTGGCCACATCGAACGGTCAGTTGGGCGCGCTTCGGGGTAAGCGACGGCCTCGTCTTTCCGCTAGCCGTCAGAGGGTGTCAGTACCATCCTCGCCGTGCAGGACTACGCCGGGGCCTGGACAACCGAGCGCAGCCACTGCCACCGGTTCGTGTATACCGACGAGGACGGCCGGCCTACCAACTGCCCAGGGACGCCGCTCAGGTCAGGTTGGCGGCGAGACGAGCGACGCCGCTGGTACGCCGTCGACGCCTGTGAGCGGCACGCTTCCCAGCTCTTGGCGCACCCCCCTGCCTCACTCTCGGTAGCCGCCCTCGTATGTTCGGCGGCCCGTCCGAGCAAGAAGCCTGCCCGCCAGCCGGCAACGGCCTAGCTTCTCGTAGGTGGCCTCCAGCCTGCTGTTTGTGTCCGCTACCGCTACCACCGTCAACGTCAACAGCCTCCTGCTCCACGGCGCCGAGAAGGGTCTCTGGTACGACCTCGTACACCTCCCGGAGTTTTGGCCGGCCGGGATCGCCCTCGTGGTGTTCCTGGTCTTGGTGCGCATCAAGAGGCGGCAGGAGCGCACCTACTCCGCTCGCCCGGTCATGTCTCGGTCGGTAGGCGGGGCACACTGCGAGACCTGTGGGCGACCTGTCTCGGCCAGTGTCGGCAAGTACTGCGCGGAGCGGGCTGACACGTTTGGTGGACAGGTCCTCTGCTATGACGACCAGCGCCCGTACTTCCACCGCTGACTCACGGTGAGGAAACACCTAACCACGGCCATGAGCAACTTCATGCCCACAGCCCTGCACCGGCGCCAACCTGGGTCAACCCGCTGAGGAATGGTACTTCCTGAAGAATCCTATGTCTGCTGTTCCAGGTAACGGGAGTCGATGCCATGTTCGTCGCCCGCTGGACGATGAAGGTCAGAGAAGACTCTTGGAGCCTGGCCGGACAAGACAGCGAGGATGGCCTCCCATATGTGGTTGATTGCGCGATTCACGGGTTCTAGCAGGGCGTTGGGATCATGGGTCCTCCGACCAAGCAGTTCTGCTCGCAGGATGGAGCGTTTGTGATATTCCGGGGTCCTGTAAGAGGCGTCAAACGACTCCAGGAACTGTTCGTAGGGTTCAAGATATCGCCACCGAGGTGTAGTGCGAATCCAGCTAAAGAAGGATGACTTCACGGAGCCTTTGCCGGTCTTTGGAATGTCTCGCCCGGTCTCCATGTAATAGACGAGCGACATGAGGCGCTCCCAAAGTATACGAGACTTCCCGATAAGAGATTGGTCGAAAGACATTCTACGAAGCTTTAGGAGAGCGGAATCGGCTAGGCTCGGATTCGCGTTAATCAGATCCTGATACGCCCAGTTGTATAGACCGAGATCTACCTCCATGATGAAGAACAACTGAAGCTTGAGATCCATCGCCCGATCCATGACGCCTTTGAGCCGGTCAGATGGATAACGATCCCCGGCGCGTAGATAGGAGTCGAGTAACTCCTCAAGCCGCCACGTGGCCGGTGCGCTCCGACTCAACATCTCAAGTACCTCGGCCGGGTACTTTTCGGCCCGGGCTCTTTGGAGGACCCCCTCGAATTCAGCGACTGCGGATCTGACCTCACCGACCGCTTCACCGTCATTTGACTGATCCGATTGCACGAATGATGCATCCCTTGCGTGGCTTCTGTGACCCTGTCATCCCCAGCAGGCCCAGTGTGCCAGCTGTAGCTGTGCTGCGCTCGGAATTGCCTTGCGGGCTCAGACGCCACCGCCGGGTGTCGAGTTTGGCACGGGCATATTCCCGACGAGAGCTGCCGGCGAAGGGCTCTGGCCCAGCTCGTTCAGCGTCCCTGCGGCCCTTCCCACGCCTCGGCGGGGTGGTAGATTCATCGGGCCCGCCACCTCGCCGATGAAGGGCTAAGCAGCCGTCAGGTCGCCGCTCGCCTCGAAGGGCAATGGCCTCCTGCTCTGACGAGGTCGGGTACACAGGTTGGTTTCCTTTGGCCCGAAGCGCTCCACGTTGTCGCCCCAAACCCGCCGGCTCCGCCGTTTCAGGCTGCCCAAGTAAGGACCTTCCTCGACCAGGTCAAAGTCTGACCCAAGGCCCTGGCGGCACAAACCGCCCTCCCACTACTATCTGTGGCAAGGGAACGCTGAGGGGGAGAACGGATGACCTATCGCTGGATCGAGTACCCCAATGTGGTCGTGTTGAAAGACGATGACGAGCCGGCCCAGAGCGCACTGGCGACGATCACCTGGAGCCTGCCGGCGGGAGAGACCAGGAGAAGGCTGCGCCTGGCAGGCAGGGTCATTCGGTCGCCCAAGGAAGCCTTCTGGAGGTTTGACGACGCCAAAGACATGGCATTGGCGGCGGCAAACGCCTGGAGCAAGAGCGCCAGCACCCGGGGGGCTGGAGCGTAGGCATCTTCCGGTACCGTTCGGGCTCGACCTGCGTGAGAGGTAACGACGCCGAACGAAACTACCGGACGAGTGGGGCGGTCGTGTTTTGCCAGGGGCTCGAAGAAGCCGAGCCCCCCGCTTGAGCGCTCAGCGTTGGATTACCAGCGTAAAGCCCTGGTTGGTGGTGCCAGCCGCGTTGGTGGCGAAAATGGTAATTGCGTAGGTCCCCGACTTGGTGGCAGTGCCCGACAGGGAGCCCGAGGAGGACAGGCCTACCCCCTTGGGCAGGGCGCCGCTCTCGCTGAAGGTAGGAGCGGGGTACCCGCTGGCCGTGACCTGGAAGGTGAAGTGCTTGCCCAGGGCCTCGCTGGCGTGGTTAGCACTGGTGATCACCGGGCGTTTGTAGACCACCTGGGTCAATGAGGCGGTAGAGGAGGCGAAGTCGGGGTCGCCTGCGTAGGTGGCAGCGATGGTGTAGCTGCCCCCGCTGGGAAAGCTAGTCACGCAGAGGGCCAGGCCCAAGACGAGGTGGAGGTTAGAGCAGCCGGGGATGGGAGCGCCGTCGTCGGTGAAGCTGACCGTGCCGGCGAGGGTGCCACGGACCGGTCCTTTGGACACTGAGGTGAAGTAGGCCACCGGCGAGCCGGCAAGGACCGGTCCCGATGGGACCGACCGGATCGACTGGCTGGTGGGCGCCGGGTTGACAACGAAGCCGTCATTTACCCCTACATAGGAAATGGCGTAACCGGCCGGAGCACTGAGCCCCTTACAGCTCGACCCGTCGATGGTGTAGCTAGCGGCGGCGAGGGTGGAGCTGATCGTGGTCCCCCCGTTCACGGTGGCACAGGTGAGGCTGCCGGTGAGGCTGACACTGGTCGGGGCGTAGGTGAAGCTGGGGCTGGAGGACCCGTAGGTCTGGGAGCCCGAAACGTTGACGACCGCGGAGGTGGCAACGAGGCGGTTTCCCCAGTTCCAGGTCTGGTTGAGCCAGTTGTTGCCGTTGAACCCGCCGAAGAGCAGGAGCTGGGTAGTGCCGCTGTCGTAGGCTATCGCCGCGGCGAAGAGGGGGGCGGACTAGTGGAAGGGCTCGCCTGGGTCCAGGTCGTTCCGTCCCACGTCCAAGTATCACCGAGGGCGGTGTTGTTGTAGCCGCCGAACAGAACAAGCTGACCTGTCGCAGCGTCATAGCCCATCCCAGCATCGTTTCGACCGAGTGGGCTTGCTGCCGGCGTCGTCAGAGTCCAGCTTGTGCCGTCCCAGGTCCAGGTGTCGTTGAGCGACGGCACCGTCCATCCCTCTCCGCCGAACAGGACGAGCTGATTCGTGCTCGCGTCGAACGCCATCGTCGCGCCGACCCTCGCCGGCGGGCTCGACGCGCACGCGGTGGTGCACCCTGACCCGTCGACCTGGTTCCACATGCTCCCGTTCCAAGTCCACGTGTCGTTTAGATAGCCGGCGTCTCCCCCACCCCCGAAGAGCACGAGTTCGCCGATGGAGCTGTCATAGGCGAGGTCACCATTGGAGCGCCCTGGCGGGCTGGCCGACGGCGAAAGCTTGGTCCAATCCGTCCCTGTCCAACTCCATGAGTCATCGAGATTCACTCCGCCCTGACCCTGGCCGCCGAAGAGGAGGAGCTGTCCAGAGGCTCCGTCGTAGGCGAGGGAAGAGAAGTCCCGCGCTGGTGGCGATGTCGCCGGATTGGCTTGCGTCCACGTCTGCCCGTTCCACGTCCACGTGTCGTCGAGCCAGGTGTTTGAGTCGTAGCCGCCGAAGAGCACGAGTTGCTTGGTCACACCGTCGTACGCCATCGCGGTCCCATAACGGGGAGAGGGACTGGTTGCTGGAGAAAGCTGCGTCCAACTGGCGGAGGGGGGCTGGCCGCCAGAGCCGTGGAAGCAGCACCACCCAATACAGTTATCATTGCGGTGGAAGCCAAGACGCCGACCGTACGCAGCACTTTCCTGGACCTAAAACCTCCACGGCCGCGCAGACCTGACCTGACGGACCCCAACATATAAGCCACTTTTGTTGCTCCATCTCTAAGAGG
>Ga0182030_10005260_pt1 | contig 27512 bp, 18 predicted proteins | sample 812S3MmetaG_FD_121299 | JGI IMG/M metagenome (GOLD analysis project Ga0182030, IMG submission 121299) | Permafrost microbial communities from Stordalen Mire, Sweden - 812S3M metaG (Illumina Assembly) | ecosystem: Environmental > Terrestrial > Soil > Wetlands > Permafrost | place: Sweden... | reverse complement strand
GGGGCGATCGAAGTCCGATTGAACGCGGGGGACGCGCTTCTCTTTGTCGATGCCCTGATGCATGGCGCCACCGAGCGGACGAATCCCGGGGAGCGTCGGGTGGTGATTTATCGCTACGGGCCAATCTGGGGCCGGACGCGGCACGGGTTCGAGTATTCGGAGGAACTGCTGGCGCGGCTAACGCCCGAGCGCCGGAAAATCCTGCAGCCCGATCCGCGGCGATTGCCGGGAACGAAGTTCGGCGTGCTGCATTAGGGTAGGTCTTAAAAATCAAAGAAATAAAGAATGAGAAGCATTGATTATGGCCATCGATTTTAGTCCTGAGCGTTGGGGAAAGGTCAAAGAAACCTATCGTCGCTGGTGGGCGGGAGAATTGCCACGGCCCGTCGTGGAGTTAGTGTTGAACGGACGCGATCCGGGCCGCCCGCAACCCAAAGCACCCGTTCTGTCGCAGGAGAACTGCGCCGATTTAACGATTCCCGCCGAGGACTTGATCGACCGGCTGGACTATGAGCTATCCAAGGAAGTCTACCTGGGGGACGCGTTTCCCATGGTGAACATGCATATGTTTGGGCCCGGCGTGGCGGCGGCATTCCTGGGCGCCCGGCTCGACAACTCCACCGGTCGAGTGTGGTTTCATCCCCCGGCGGATACGCCCATCGAGGAGCTTCATCTGCGGTACGATCCGGACAACATCTGGTTGCGCCGCATCAAAGAAATCTGTGTAGCGGCGATGGAACGCTGGCAGGGGCAGGTGCTGGTGGGAATGACAGACCTGGGTGGGTCTCTCGATATCCTGTCCGCTTTTCGTCCCTCCGAGAAACTACCGATGGACCTGGTTGATTCTCCGGAGGAAGTCAAACGGCTGATGGGAGAAACTCACGAAATCTGGCACCGGCTTTTTGGCGAAATCAATGCCGTGCTCCAGCCGGTGAATCCCGGTTACAGCGCGTGGTGTCAAATCTTCAGCGAGGAGCCGTTTTATATCTATCAGTGTGATTTTTCCTATATGATCTCTCCTGACATGTTTCGGGAATTTGCCCGGGATGAACTGGAAGCGAGCTCACGCCGGCTGGCGCACAGCTTCTATCATCTGGATGGCCGGGGCCAGTTGCCGCATTTGGATATGATCCTCGCCATGGAGCGGATCAACGGGGTGCAATGGGTCCCTGGCGATGGGGCGCCGGGTTTCGATCAATGGATGGACATTTATCGCCGGATTTTCGCTGCTGGCAAGAAGACGCAGGCATGGGGGCCGGTTGAACCAATCCGCCAGATCATTCGAGAGGTGGGCCTTGGAGCGGGCATCCATTATCGGATGCCGGGCGGACGGCTTGCCGAGCAGAAAAGATACCAGCAAGAACTCGGCAGGTTTGGCATCGACGCATAAGAGGTCTGTTGTGGTCTCGGAGTCAAACCATTGAAGGTTTCATAACCGTTTGGATGCGGAGGCGCCTTTTTCGAGATCGCGGACGTGTTCCATTTCGACGGGAGGGGTGAACGGATCCTCATCGTGGATTTCGAATGTGAATGGGGCATCGACTACGAATCCGTCTCCCACGGGTCCGTCTACGACCAACCCGCCTGCCACGAATCCGAATTCCGAGACCACTAACCCTCGATAAGTGATCTGAACGAAAAAACCCCGGGCTGGAGAGCCCGGGGTTGATTTCGAACAAGTTCGCCGGGGTCTGACCCGAACAAACTGTCAGGGATGTACCTATGCCTTGGCTGCGTGCTCCTCGGCAGCGAGGTTCGCGGCGGCGGTCTCGGCGGTCCTGCGGTCTGACTCGATGATATGAGCGGCCGGATGGAGGTCCGAAATGCGCATGCCGTAGAAAGAGCGATAGACGAAGATGAGGCCGACGAGGAAGAAGAAGAGACCGGAGCCAAGGGCGATGTGCCGAGGCAGGTTGACGGCGATCTCCACGGCGAGGATGCCGAAAAGGGTCGTGAACTTGATGATCGGGTTAAGGGCAACCGAGGAGGTGTCCTTGAAGGGATCGCCGACGATGTCGCCGATGACGGTGGCGGCGTGAAGGTCGGTGCCTTTCTTGTGCAGCTCCACTTCCACGATCTTCTTGGCATTATCCCAGCAGCCGCCGGCGTTGGCCATGCTGATAGCCTGGAACAAACCGAACATGGCGATGGAGATGAGATAGCCGATAAAGAAGACCGGGTCGAAACAGGCAAAGGCGAGGGCGAAGGAGAAGACGACGACAAAGATGTTGATCATGCCGTACTGGGCGTACTTGGTGCAGATGCGCACGACCTCGTTGCTGTCCTTGGCAGAAGCCTTGTCCGAGCTGCCGAGGTGGATGTTGCGCTTGATGTAATCCACCGCGCGGTATGCGCCGGTGGTCACCGCCTGCCGCGAAGCGCCGCAGAACCAGTAAACGACCGCGCCACCCATCATGAGGCCGAGGATGATGCGGGGCTCGACGATGCGCAGGATCGCGAAACTGGCCCAGGCGGGGTCCGTGCTAAAATGCTGCTGCAGCATGAGGATGAGCGAGAAGATCATCGTGGTGGCACCGACGACGGCGGTGCCTATCAACATCGGCTTGGCGGTGGCCTTGAAGGTATTGCCGGCGCCGTCGTTATCCTCGAGGAGGAGCTTGCCCTTCTCGAACTCGGGGGTGAACCCGAAATCCTTCTTAATCTCCGCTTCGATGTTCGGGACCGCCTCGATCATCGAAAGCTCGAAGACGGATTGGGCATTGTCAGCGACCGGGCCGTAGCTATCCACGGCGATAGTGACCGGCCCCATGCCGAGCATGCCAAAGGCGACCAGGCCGAACGCGAATACTTCCGGGTAGGTCATAAACTCGCCAAGGGTGTGGAGGCTGGTGACGTAAGCGCCCAGCATGAGAATGGCGATGGTGAGGCCCATCCAGAAGGCCGAGAAATCGCCCGCAATGAGGCCCGAGAGGACGGTCAAACCGGCGCCGCCCTCGCTGCTGGCATTGACGACCTCGTGGCAATGCGAACTCTTGGTGCTGGTAAAGATGCGGGTCAGTTCGGGAATGATGGCCGCGGCGAGCGTGCCGCAACTGATGATGATGGCCAGTTTCCACCAAAGGACGGAAAAGGCGCCGTCAAATTGGGCATGAAGCAGGAAGTAGCTGACCACGAAGCTGACGCCAAGGCAGAGAACCGAGGTGATCCAGATCAATGCGGTGAGCGGATGCTCGAAGTTGAACTTGTCGTGTTTGGCAAAGACGCCGCGGGTGATGTAGCCGTTGATTTTCCAGGCGAGCATCGAGGCGGGGATCATCACGATGCGCATGGCGAAGATCCAGACGATGAATGTCCATTGATACTGGGGCTTCACGGCGAGGAGGATGAAGGTGATGAGGGCGACGCCGGTGACTCCGTAGGTCTCGAACCCGTCGGCCGTCGGGCCAACGCTGTCGCCGGCATTGTCGCCGGCGCAATCGGCGATGACACCGGGGTTGCGGGCATCGTCTTCCTTGATGCCGAAGACGATCTTCATCATGTCGCTGCCGATGTCGGCGATCTTTGTGAAGATGCCACCGCAAATGCGCAGGACGCTCGCGCCCAGGGATTCGCCAATGGCGAAACCGATAAAGCAATAACCGGACTGCGCGGGCGGCACGAATTTGAGGACGGAGAGCATGACCAGCAGCTCGATGCTGATGAGGAGCACGCCAATGCTCATTCCCGACCGGGTCGGAATTTCGGATACATCGAGGGCTTTGCCGCTGAGGGAGGCAAAAGCCATGCGGCTGTTGGCGATGTTATTAACCCGCATGCCGAACCAGGCGACGACGAACGAGCCGCCAATGCCGACCAACGACCATGCGAGGATCAGCATCACCTCGGGAACCGCGAGGCCTTTCAGGAGCCGGAAATAACAGAACATCGTGCCGCCGATGAGCACCTCGAGCATGAGCAGGAGCTTGCCCTGCTGGAGCAGGTAAGTCTTGCAGGTGCCATAGATGAGCGTCGAGACATCGAGCATGCTCTTATGGGCGGGCAGCTTCTTGAGGACCAGATACTCGATCAGGCCGAAGAGCATGCCGCAGAGACAGACGAGAAGACCTATCCAGAGGATCCGGCCGCCGGTCAGGTCCAACCCCCCGGGCAAATGGAAGAAAACGGGCTTCATCCGATCGGCTGCTGACGGCAGCGTCAGGTCGGCCTCGCTGGCGGAGGCGGCGAAGGGATGGGCCAGGAGTAGGAGGAGAGCCAGTGGGAGGCGAGGGATGAACTTTCGAAGGGATGGAGTCATGTGGCGATGGGTTTGGTTGGGTTTCAGGTGTGCACGCATTGCGTGATGAAATCGTTGCCGGAGGCGGGGGGTACGGTGTCGGAGCGCTGCTTTAGGATGGGGGGAACGGGCTCGGCAAAGTCGGTGAGATTGGCGAGGACTCGGGAGCGTACCATCTCCGCGAGCGCGGCGGCAACAGCGGCTTTGAGGCTGCCGTAAGTGCCATCGGCGGACTCTCGGGCGAGGGCGCCGCAGGAGCAGGGTTGCCCGGATTCGGAAGGGGCGAAGCGGCGGACGCTCCAGCAGGGGGTATCGAGCAAGCCGCGGCAATCGAAGAGAACAGCCTGGATCTCGACGGCGCCATTGAGGACGACGGCGTGAGGGTCCCAAGCGAGGTCAATCGAAGCGGGGTCCAGCCCGGAGGCGAGAACGGCGTCCTTGATGAAGGCGACTTCCTTTTCGTGAAACTCTCTTTTCCTTGAGGCTGAGATATCCATGGCGTTTCTCTTTTTTGTATGTTGTAGGGAATTTGCGAGACCGCGCTGGTTGTCGATTGTTCAAGGGCAACCATATCTTGGCCTGGGGCTGGCTTGATTTGCTGGGAGAGGGAGGGGATCTGGGGAGCTGGCGGGATTTGGAGGGGTTGCAGTATTAGTATCTTAAGGGATGGCACCGTCCTCGTACAACTGCCTTTCTTCCATGAGGTCCGGACTGATGGACTACATGGACGACATGGACTACATGGACGGGGGGCGGGGCGTGAAAAATGGGGAATGAACGTCAAAAGGCGTGCGAGAGTCGCAGGGGACTATCAGGGTGAAACCACGCGCACATGCCTATTATTCCGTCTCAATTCCGGGCCCCGCGATTGCTTGGCGGGGGGCATGTGCAGACTATCCTGGCGGCGGTGCTGCCTCGGCGGGTGGATTTGAGGTTTGAGGAGGAACGGCTGGAGCTGGCGGATGGGGATTTTTTGAGGCTGGATTGGGTGCGGCAGGCGGGGCGCGAACGGCTGGCGATCATTTCGCACGGGCTGGAGGGGAGTTCGAAGAATGGCTGTGTCCGGGGGATGGCGGCGGAGCTGGCGGGAGCGGGTTGGGATGTGCTGGCGTGGAATTTTCGCGGATGCGGCGGAGAGCCGAACCGGTTGCCGCGATTTTATCACAGCGGGGAGACCGGCGATCTGAGGGCGGTGATCGAACGGGGGGCGGCGGCGTATGGGCGGATCGCGTTAATTGGGTTCAGCCTCGGGGGGAATGTGACGCTGAAATACCTGGGCGAAGCGAGGCCTCATGCGGCGGTGGTGGCGGGGGTGGGGATATCCGTGCCGGTGGACCTGACGGCGAGCGCCGGGGTCCTGGACGGGCGATGGACGAACCGGATTTATTTGCGGCGGTTCATGAAATCGTTGGTGGGGAAGGTGGAGGCGAAGGCGCTGGTGTACCCGCGGGAGCTGGACGTGGCGGGGGCGCGGGCGATCCGGACGTTTGCGGAATTTGACGGGCGGTTTACGGCGCCGCTGCATGGATTCCGCGATGAGAGGGATTATTGGGAGCGATGCAGCGCGAGGCGTTTTCTTTCGGGGATAACCGTTCCGACGCTGCTGCTGAATGCGCGGAATGATCCATTCCTGGCGCCGGAATGTTTTCCATTCGCGGCGGCGGAGGAAAACGCGGCGCTATTTCTTGAAGCGCCGGAATCGGGGGGACATGTGGGGTTTCTCGACCTGGCGCACGGACTGCAGCCGTGGTCGGAACGGCGGGTGGTGGAATTTCTGGATCCGTACGGGTGAGTCTTGCGGCCGTGAAGGCGCTACTCGACGGAGCAGACCTTTGCCTCGGGAGAGGTGGTTTTGCCACCGGCTTTGATGCCGATGAGCTGGCTGCCGAGGGGGGACTCGGGGGTGAGAACGGTGACGGGGGCGCCATCGCAAAGCACCTCGATGCCGCCGCCTGAGGGGCCGAGAAAGAACCAGTGGGCGCCGTCGGGAAGCGCGAGCTGGACGAGGGCGCCGAGATCGATGGGCGTGCCTGGGCCAAACGCCGGGGGAATGAATTTTTCGTAAGCGGCGGCGGCTTGGGCGACGGCGAGGGCCTGGCGGGCGAGGCCGTCGGCGAGGTAGTTATCCTCCGTGGAGCGGGTGTCGTATTTGCCCTCGGCTTTGCTCTCGGAGTCGTTGCCGGCGGCGCGGGTTTTTTGCGAGGTGGATTGGAGCGAGTCGAACTCGGCGCGGAGAGAGTCGACGATGGCTTTGAGGATGAGGGACTTGTCCACGAGCGAACGTACGCCAAAGCTTCTCCGACGGCTAGTGTTGGGTCGCTGAACCAAGTTACATAAACTCTGCCGCCCCTGCCGGGGCTTTACCGCGAAAAAACGACAACCGGGGGCTTACGCCCCCGGCTAATTTCGGGCAGTCCCTCCGGGACTCGAGGGAGGCGCTGGTGTGAAGAGGGACCTCAATTATTCGAGGGTCTTCTGGGACATGATGCTACTTTAAGCCGAAGCGCGCGAGCTCGGCGACGGCGGCTTCGGGGGCGTCGGAGGCGTGGATGGCGTTGGCCATGACGTCCGTGCCAAAGTCGGCACGTATGGTGCCTGGATCGGCCTTGGCAGGATTGGTGGGGCCGGCAAGGGAGCGGACTTTCGTGACGGCGTTCTCGCCGGTGATGGCGAGGGCCATGACGGGGGAGGATTGCATAAATGCCTCGACCTCAGGATAAAAGGGCTTTCCGAGCAAATGGGAGTAATGGCTGGCGAGAACGTCGCGGCCGAGCGAAAGCATCTTGCAGTTCGTGACCTTGAGGGCGGCGTTTTCGAAACGTGCGATGATTTCGCCGATCCGGTGTGAAAGCATCGCGTCGGGTTTAATTAGCACACATGTTGTCTCCATGGAGAGCAAATAAGGGAGAATGTTGGATCGCGCAAGAGCATTGAAATCATTCTTTCCATCCACGAAAGTGCCCGCGCGGCGTTTGTGCCGAGCTTGCACCGAGGATATATGCCATGATTAAAGGACCTCTCCCCCCCTCCCCCCGTCACGGTGAGCGAAACCCATGGAGCGACCGGGCCACGCTGGCCTCCATCGCGCGGAAGGCCATGATCGAGCGGGGATTGGAACCGGATTTTCCGGCGGCGGCGCGCGAGGAGCTTGCGGGGATAAAGGGGCCGGCGGTGGCGGCGGACGGGGAGCGGGATGTGCGCGACTTGCGGAATATGCCGTGGGCGTCGATCGACAATGACGACTCGCGGGACCTGGACCAATTGACTGTGGCGGAGGCGCTAGGGGGTGAGCGGGTGAGAATCCTGGTGGCGGTGGCGGATGTGGATGCGGTGGTGCACAAGGGCTCGGCGCTGGATGCGCATGCGGCTTGCAATACGACTTCGATTTATACGCCGGGGGCGATTTTTCCGATGTTTCCCCTGGAGTTGTCCACGGACCTGACTTCCTTGAATGAAGAGCAGGAACGGATCGCGGTGGTGGCGGATATGGTGTTCGAGAGTGGTGGGGCGCTTTGCGAATCGAATATTTACCGGGCGCGTGTGTACAATCGGGGGAAGCTGGCGTACCGGAGCGTGGCGGCGTGGCTGAGCGGGACGGGGCCGGCGCCGAAGCGGGTGACGGAGACACCGGGGCTTGCGGAGAACTTGCGGCTCCAGGATGAGGTGGCGCAGCGGCTGGTGGAGATGCGGCACAAGCAGGGGGCGTTGAGCCTGGAGACGATTGAGGCGCGGGCGGTATTTGAGGGGGACGCGCTGGCGGACCTGGATATCGATGGGACGAACCGGGCGAGGCAATTGATCGAGGATTTCATGATCGCGGCGAATGGGGTGAGCGCGAGCTATCTTAAAACGAAGGGATGGCCGTCGCTGCGGCGTGTGCTGCGGTCGCCGGAACGCTGGGAGCGCATCGTGTTGCTGGCGGATGGGCTGGGAGAACGGCTGCCGAAGGAGCCGGACGCGCTGGCGCTCGAAGGGTTTTTAACCAAGCGGCGTGCGGCGGCGCCGGAGAAATTTCCGGACCTGTCGCTGGCGGTGATCAAGCTGATGGGACGCGGGGAGTATGAGCTGCTGCCGCCCGGCGGGGAGGCGACGGGGCACTTCGGGCTGGCGGTGAAGGATTACACGCATTCCACGGCGCCGAACCGGCGATATCCCGATGTGATTACGCAACGGCTGCTGAAGGCGGCGCTGGCGGGGCAGGCGCTGCCGTATAGCATGGGGGAGCTGACAGGACTGGCGGAGCATTGCACGGAGCGTGAGGATGCGGTGAACAAGGTGGAACGACAGGTGCGGAAATCGGCGGCGGCGTTGCTGTTGTGCAAGAGGATCGGGGAGAAGTTCGACGCGATTGTGACGGGAGCGTCGGTGAAGGGGACGTGGGTGAGGCTTTTTCAGCCGCCGATCGAGGGGCGGGTGGAGCGGGGATTCGAGGGGATGGACGTGGGGGACCGGGTGCGGGTGAAGCTGGTGCACACGGATTTTGAGCGGGGGTTTATTGATTTTGCGCGAGAATGAATGGGAGGTTAAATTCGAAAATTAGGGAGGGGAAGTTTGAACAGAAGGAAACAAAGGGAACAAAGGGGGGAGGGAGGAACCGCGGATGGGCACGGATTAGAGATATTAGGGTCCCAGTAGTTTGGTGACGGCTTTGGCGGCTTCGGCTTCGCCGTCGGGGGTGTAGCCGGTTTTTGACCAGGCGACTTTTCCGTCGGGGGCGATGATGACGGTGAGGGGGATGGCGTCGGCGCCGTATTGGCGGCCGACTCGCTGGCCGTCGTCGAGGGCGACTTCGAGTTTCCAGCCACGGGTTTCGAGGAACTGTTTTATTTGCGGGGCGGGCTCGTCCTGGTCGATGGCGACGAATTTTACGCGGTCGGGGGAGAAGGGGGACATGGCTTCGATTAGTTCCGGGAGGGAGCGGACACAGGGGCCGCACCAGGTGGCCCAGAAATCGAGGACGACGACTTTGCCTTTGGACTGGGAGAGGTCGAAGTCCTGGCCGGAGAGGAGGGGGAGTTTGAAAAGCGGGGCGGCCTTTCCGATCAAGGTCGAGCTATCGCCGCCGGGCTCGGGCAGTACGGGCTCGGGGGCGTAAACCATGTGCCAGTCTTCGACGGACTTCATCACGGGGCTGGGGTCCAGGGGGAAGGTGCTGATTTTAACGACATCGGCGGTCGGGATGGAGCAGCGTCCGTAAATGGGATGGCGGCCCAGGATAACGTCCTTGTCGAACTTATCGACGGCGAGGCCGATGCGGGCGCCGCTGGCGAGGAGAAGCCAATGGGTGGGCGAGCCGAGGCTGCCGCCGAAAGCGGATGAGAGCAGCGGGAGCAGGAGGGCATGGTTGTCCGGGGTGTTTTGCATCCGGAGCTGGCCGGTGGCGGCATCCCATGAGGCGGAGGCGCCGGGGGGGAAGGTGATGCCTGTCGCGGCAAGGGTTTTATCGGCGGGGGCGCCGGCAGGAAGGCTATTGGGTTTCAGCCAGTAGAGCTTTTCCACCATATCGGCGGGGGCGCTGTTGCCGGCGGGCCCGAAGACGATGACACCCTTGTCGTCTACATGGTAATTCAATCCGTACAGGGTGCAGATGCGGTCGAGCGCGGCTGCTACTGTCTCGCCGCCCAATTGGAGCGGAAAGCTTTGGTTGCCGAGGTTGCCGGGTATCTTGAATTGCAGGCCGGCGACCTGGTTCTGGAGGAAGTTGGTGAAGGATTGGAGGCTTGCGCCGCCGCCAAAGCGGATGCGTCCGTTGAGTTGCTGATCGAGGAGTTGGAGGGTTGGGCTCTTTGCGGGGGGAGGCGGGGGAGCGTCCTGGGGTTTGTCCAGGAAGATAACGGCTTTGACGCGATCGCGCGGGACGGTGAGCTCTTCGAGGCCGCTGCGGAAGCCGAAGCTCGTAGTCGTGGCGGCTTCGATCTCGCCGCGGAGGATGTCGCCATTGGTGGCGATGAGGGCGTGGGAAGGGGGATCGTCGCGGCGGAATCGGGGCAGGGTAAGGGCCTGGGTTTTGGCGTCTGGAGCGACGTCGGGGAGCCAGGTGCCGCCGGGGTCGGAGAGCATCGAGAAGCCGGTGAGTTTGATCGGGTTGAGGCGGTTGCCCCAGATGCCGGCGGGCTCGATGATGAGGCCGGAGCCGATGCGGCGGGACGGGGGGATGGAAAATACTCCCATGCGTGCGTTGTTGAGATAGAGCGCGAGGTCCTTGTCGTGAATTACGAGGCGCACGGAGACGGGACCGTCGGGGACGTTGACGCGAATCTGCTGATCCTCGAACTGACCATCCTGTCCCTCGATACCGCAGATGACCTGATTGCCATTGATGCCGGTGACGAAGAGGAGGTTCGTGGACTTGGCGGGATTGGTGCCGGCGCAAAACATGCGGAGGCGGACTGTGGAGAAGCTGCTGGTGGTATCGAGGCCGAAGCGAATCTCGCCGCTCTGCATGGCGGCAGGATGGCCGATGGAGCTCTCCGGGTCCATTTCCAGGGAATCGCCGGTGCGGCGGATTTTCGAATCGTCGCCTTTGAGGATGCGCCAGCCGGTGTTGTTGAAGCCGTGCATGTTCAACGCGGCGGAGGGGGCGAATTGGATTGCTTCCAGGACCGAAGCGGGGAGCTTTGCGGCCTCCGTGATGGCGGGGTCGAATTCCACACCGGCGCGGTCGATCGAGCGCAAAGTGCCGGGGAGGGCGTCACCGGCCCGTGTGTAGAAAAGGGCGGGGACTTTTGAGAAGGAGGTGTTATCCGGAAAGGAGCGGATGATCTGCCAGGGGATTGTTTTGGATGGAATCACGGGGGCCACTCCGCCGACGGGGAGCCATCGGGGGCTGCCATCGCCAGCGGTGGCGAGGGCGCCGTGAAAGGTGGTCTTCCGGATGAGGAGGCGGTCGAGCTTTGCCAATGGGATTGCGGGAGGAGCATCCGGCGGGGCGGGAGCATCGACGAGGAGCTTGCGGAGGCCATCCATGCGGGTGGCAAGCGGCTGTGCGGAGAAAGTGGTGGCGATGGTCGCGATGCCGTCCTTTACCGCTGACAATTTTCCCTGGAGATAGGTGCCGTCCGAGAAAGTGAGGCGGACCTCCGCCGGGGTCTCGGTGGCGGCATCGGGGGAGAAGATGAATGCGTCCACATCCTTGAGGGGGATGGTTATGGCGGGCTGGGTCCCCTCCCCTGACAGCTTGATCGAACCGGCGGTGCCGGAGAGGACTCCGCCGGGCAGGATGCGGCCATCGTCCAATTCCACGCGGGAGCGGGTAAGATCGATTTTGGGAGGAGGGGCGCCGTTCCACTTTCTGATCCGGAGAAAATCGAGAGAGAGATCGCGGCCTTTGTTTTGCAATATCACGCCGGGATGGGTCGAACTGTGGTCCTCCGGGGCCTGCCAGTCGGTGATCAAATCGCCGGCGGGGGTGAAGACCATGCAGTGGCGTGTCTTCCAGTCCCAGTAGAAGCGCAGGGCGATGTCGTGCTCCGTGGAGTCGATTTTCCGGATGAGTTGGAAATCGGTTTCGTTCGAGAGGGCGGCAACCAATGCGTCGTCCCAGGTCTCGATGCGGAGGGCTGCGCCATGGTGGTCTTCGATGGAGAAGCGGAAGTTCGGACGGGCCGTGGAATGAAGGTGAAACTCCACGTCGACGGAGTCGGGCAAATCGAGAGCGGATAACGCGGTGCGATTCCAATAAGGGATTTGAAGCGATCCGCCGGGGCCAACGCCGAAAGCGGCGACGCCGTCGCTTTCGAGGCCAGCGGAATCCTTTGTTGCGAGGCGGCCATCATTCTGACTTTGCATGGGCTGCCAGTTCACGTCGCCCGTGGGACCGGCCATGAGCATGGAATCGTTTTTCATCCGGCGCGCGCTGAGGACTTGGGAACGCTGGAGGGCGACGTCGCCGTAGCGGGTCGCGTGGATGAAAATGGAGCTGCCGGTGATGGCGAGGAGCTGCCCTTGGATGTTGCTGCCGTCGCGGAGGGAGATGAGGAATGGATCGTCCGTGGGGGGGGAGGACCCGGAAGGTTGATGGTTGAGTGTTGATGGTGAATCGATGGGCCAGTCGATACGGTGGAGGGAGGACCCGGAAGGTTGATGGTTGAGGGTTGATGGTGAAGCGATGGGCCAGTCGATACGGTGAATGCAGGACCAGGAGAGGATCAGGGGGTCCTCGAAAAATGGGGATTGGAAGGTGGCAGTCGTGCCGGTGGCTGCGATGAGGGCGCCGGGAAGGGATTCGCCGTTGAGCCAGCGGAGGGTGGCGGGGGGCGGGGAGGCATAGGAGCTATGGGTCCCATAGGACGCATAGGAGATATAAATGGCGCAGAGCAGGATGAGGAGGCGGGGCTTCATCGCTCGTAGATGGGGAGGAAGCGGTAGTTGAGGGCGAGGGAGAGCAGGGACATGCCGGTGGCGTAGGCGCCGCCGGAGAAGGAGCCGTCGTCGTGCTGGAGGTCGCGCAGGTCGCGGACGAGGCCGGCATTCCACTTTTGCCATGCGTTGTAGTCGCCCTGGAAAAGGGCCTGGGCCATGTAGTAGCGGAAGTATTCGGCGTAGGAGCCGTTCTCGGCGGACTCGAGGTTATCCTGGAGGCGCTTGAGGCTGGCTTTGTATTGATCGGTGTCCTTGGTCTTCGTGATCGCGCCGGTGAGGGCGGAGATGGCGGTGAGATTCATCGAGCCGTTCATGCCGCCGAAACCGCCGGAGTAGGCGACCGAGCCATCGGCGCCGGTGCTGCGGCGCATGAACTCCATGGCGGAGTTGACCACTTCATCCGGGACGTCCATGCCGGCGTTGCGGGCGGCGAGGAGGCCCATGAGGACGGCGCCGGTGACAGAGGTATCGGCGTCGGAGCTGTCGGGAGAATAGCGCCAGCCGCCCCAGCGGTTTTTCTTTTGCGAGGTGGCGGCGCAGCCAATGGCGAGCTGGACAGCCTGGGCGATGCTGCGCGGGGGTTTTTGGCCGTTTGAGAAAAGGGATTCGTCGACCGCGCCATAAGCCTCCGAAAGGGCGAGCGTGGCGAAGCCGTGATGATACATGCTGTTTGGGAAGTAGCCGGTGGTGGCGTCCTGCTGCTGAATGATGGCGTAAATGGCGCGGTGAATATTGCCGGCGTATTTTCCGTAGTTCGGGTCTTCGCCACTGGCGAGGAAAGCCATAAGGCAGATGCCATTGATGCCGCAGCCGCCTCCGTAATTGCCGCCGGGCCAACTGCCATTCGCATCCTGCGCGGCAGCGAGCCAGGCGAGGCCGCGCTCATAGATGGTATCGACATCGACGGGGATCTGGCCGCCAAAACGAAGAGTGGGGTCTTGCGCGCGGGCCGGTTGCGGAACCAGGAGGCATGCGAGCGCGAGGCAGAGCCAGAGGAGAAGGTGGCGTGGATGGCGGGCCGTCATGGGGTGGGTTTCACCTTTACCTTTTGCTTAACCGTATGGACCACCCGCGCCTGATGGTTGTTATTAATCATATTCCAATAGTTGGCGACATTGGAGAATTCCTGGCTTCCGGTCCAACGATCCCATTGTTCCTTGGTCAAAATGGCTTTCAAATCCTTCTCGGGAATGGCGGCGACCGGCAGGAACAAGTAGAAACCTTGAAGATACCAGCGCGAGGAAAAGGCGAAAAAGCGCCCGAAGTCGGCGCTGTAGTCGTTGACGGACTTTACGAGCATCGGTTTCAGTTTGGCTTCCTGATCGGGTGAGATGCCGATCTTTTGGCCGAATGACGAAAGGATGACGTCGGCGATGGCCTTTTGCCGGTAGGCGTCGCGGGCGTCGGTTTCTTTTTTCCAGGCGTCCTGTTGATCCTGGGTAAGGGTGGCTTTCAATGTCTTGTCCCAGGCGGACAACTCCTTGAGGCGGCCATCCTGGCCCTGGAAGTTCTGCTGGAATTGATAACGCTCGATCGAAGCCAGCCGCTGCTTGACGCTCTCCGGTGTTGCATCGCCGAGGCTTGAACGCACCATTTGCTCGATATTTGCATCCCATGCGGTGAGAAACTGCTCGGCCGTGCCGCGTGCGGCGGTTTGCAAGCGTTCGGCGACATCGGCCGGCGGATGGACGACGCGGGCAACGTCCTCGGCTTTCAAGATATCGGTGGAAAGGATGGTCTGACGCTCGGCGGCGCTCTTTTGCTCGAGAAAATCGGAGATCGAATGTTCGACATCCTCGGGCTCGGGAGGGGGATGGGGTTTGGCGGGATCATCGGGCGGCGGGAGGGACTGGGCGTCCTGCATCATGGACGGGTCGGGCTGATCTTTCAGAGTGGAGAGTTGCTGCCAATGCTGCCATTGGATGGGATCGAGGATCGCCTTGACCTCATCGGTGGGAGCGGCGGCGGCGTAGAAGGAGGAGAGCGGATAGGAAAAGAAGTTCTCGTTGTTCTGATCCTGATCGCCGGCCAACTGGGGTTGTTTTTCCACGAGATGCCAGGCAATGGGCTGCAATTGCTGACGCTGGGCATCGGTAAAGGCGATTTTTTCGTCGAGCAGGGCGAGCAGAAGCTCGCCCATGGCATGCGCATGGCGGGTCTTGCGATCCTCGGCGCCGGATTGGAGGCGCTTGAGTTCGTCGGGGGAGAGGAGCCTGGCGAGGCCATCTTCCCATGCGGTGTTCTGCGCGGGCCAGCTCCAGGAGTAGCCGCCCCGCTGGCCGGTCATCGCCTTGCGCTCTTCATCGTCCATGGCCAGGAGGTCTTTTTCCGAGCGCACCCGGGTGGCCTCGCCGTACTGGCTGATCACGGACTCGGCGAGGGCATTCAGCCTGGCCAGGCGGTCCTTTGGCAGGTCTATCGATTGCTTTACCTGAAGGAGCTTTGGCTCGATGCGGCTTCTCTCCTGAGCGCTGGAACGGCGGACGACGTTATTCAAATAATCGCCGATCTCCGCTTGCGCCGTTTGCTTGTGCTTTGCCTCGGCGTTCTCCCATGCGGCGGCTTGGGGAGGGGTGAGGGTTTTTTTGAGGGCGTCCTTCCATGCGGGCTCATCGATAGGCCAGACCTCGTCCTGGGATTGGGAGAATTTTGCGTAGGTCTCGGCCTGGGCATCCATGCGACTGAAGAGGACGGCGAGTTGAGCGGAGGGGACCTGCCGAAATTGCTTTTGAAAAAGATCGAATGTGGCGCTCTCGGATTGAGCCAGGGATTGGTCGACGGCTTGGGAGGCGGCTGCGGCGAGGGCTTTTTTGCCGGCGTCATTCAATCCGGCCGCCTGAGTAACTTCGTCCGTTTTCTTTGCCATGTAGTCGGCGAGGAGCTTTCGCTTGGCGACGGTGATCTTCTTCACATATTCGTGAAGTTTTGCCGTCATGTCGGAGGAGAGGGCGGATTGCGTGCCGCTCTGGATCGCGGCGGAACTGGCGGGTCCACCGTTGAGCTTGACCTCGGCGCGGACGAGGGAAATGACAGCGCCGGTGCCATCGGCGGTGAGGACCTTGAGGCGGACGGCGGTGTCTTTTTTGCCGCGGATCATGTCGACGATTTTGTCGAGTTGCATGCCGGCGCAGTTGACGAAGTCCGCATCGCCCTGGGCGACGGCGGTGATGCAATCGTTGACCTTGAGGCGGCCATCGCGGGCGGCGGGACCGCCGGAGACGATATCCATGACCTTGGCGAAATCGCCCTCCGTGTGAAGAACGGCGCCGATGCCGACGAGGGAGAGGACCGTGTTGGTGGAGGTGACTTCGGGTTTTTGTTCGAGGGTCGCGCGGGCGGCGGGGTGGAGGAGAACGAGGATTGCCGCCATTAGGACGAGCCAACGCGTCACGTCTCGGAGGCTCATTTCGGGGTCCCCTGCCCTTCCAATAACGAGAAGTATTGGTCGAGACCGGTCTTGAATTCCTCCGGGAATTCCTTTCCGGCGCGGCCGGTGGCCTGACCGACGGGCCTTGCGGTGACGACGCTCTGGGCGTCGGATGCGGGGCCGAGATCGGAAAGGGCGGCCTCGGATGCGGAGTCGGGTCCGCTGCCGCCGCCGGGGTTGGAACCGCCGCCGCCGCCGCCTTTTCCGCTGCGCTTGGCCTGGAGCAGCAATTCGATGGCCTCCGTCTCGGCGGCGATGGCCTGAGGGCCGGTGTCGGGGGTGTAGAGGATCGACGTTGCCTCCTCCATGACTGAGGAGACTTGCTTGAGCAGGCGAATTTCCTTCGGGAATTTTGATTCGCCATCGGGGAGGGCCAGGATGTCGGCGAGGCCGCTCTGGGTGTGGGTGTCGATGCCGGTTTGCTTTTCGCCGAGCTGGTTCGCGCCGGTGGCGTATAGCTGGGGATCGAGCGCGGGCTTCGCATCCTCGGCTTCGCGGGTCTGGTCGCGGAGTTTCATTTCGTCGCGCAGGGATTGCATCACCTTCAGGACGATCTCCGGGGGGAGGCTGTCTCCGCTGCAGGTGGAGGAGGATTTGCAATTGCTCGCGGCGACCAGCTCCTCGCCCCAGCGGTCCAGGATGTCGGCCCAAAACTCGGAGCCAATCAGGGACTCGCCACTGAAATTCGCGGCGACCTTGTCTCCATCGCCGGCCAGGGCGCGGACGATCTCCGTTTTTTTCATGTCGTCGAGGATGACCTTGAAGCGGCTGTCCTGCTTGCGCTGGTAATAGGCGTCGAGGTCGCTCTGGATCACGCGGACCACTTCGCTCTGGTCCTTCGCGGTTTTCGCGATGGGCTTTGCCACGTCGTCGCCAGGGCGCTGGATGCCGAAGGAGTCGAGCGTCTTTTGGCTGATGGTCGTGGCGAGGCCCATCTGCTGATGCGATGCGGCTTTGAAACGCTTCACGAAAGTGCTCGCTTCCATGCTGGCGAGGATATCGTTGAGTTGATCGTCGACCTTTGCGAATTGGGCGAGGAGGTCTTTCTGCTCGGTGACGGCGGACTGCATTTTTTCCTGCGCGGGGGATTGAGGAGGGGGCGGGGCGTCGGGGTCGTTCTTCCTGGACGGGGCGGAGGAGAGGACGACGTTCGGGAGGCGGAGCTTGCCGCCGCCGGGGGGTTTGGGCGGGGCGCTCGGGTTAGGGGGAGTTGGATCGCCGGGCTTGTTGAAGCCGGGCTCGCGCATCGTGATGCCGGGAGCGACTGGGCGCGGGGAGGCGTTGGGATCGATGCGGGCCAGCGAGGGCGGGGCGGCGGGGGCGGAGGAGCCTTGGGAGAGGCCGGGGGCGCTTTTGGCTGGGCCGCCTGGCAGGGGGGAGGAGGAGGCTGTGGGTTGTATGGGCTGTTGCGAATGGCTGGAGGAGGGGCCGCGAGGAGCGCTGGCGGTTTGCTTGAGGAGATCGGCGACGCTCGGCATCCGATTTGCGGCGATGTCCTGGAGGATTTTCAGCATCGTGGCCCAGGTCTCCAGGCGTTTTGCGTCGAATTCATCATTACGGGTTGCCTGTTCGACCAGGCTGCGGCCGGATTGCGTGAGGCTGTCGAGGCGGGAGGCGTTCGCGTTTTCCGCGGCAGCCTGCTTCGCGACGCGGAGGCGATTTTCCGGGCGATCCAAATCGGCGGGGCTCATGGCGCGCAGCTCCTTGTTGGTCTGGTGGAGCTGTTGCTCGCGCTCGTAACTTTCCTTTGCGGCCTCGAGCCATTTGCCGAATTGCTGGGTCAGCCAGATGGCGTGGTCGGTTTTGTTGAGGACGTGGAGGGTAAAGGTCGCGGAGCGGGAGTGGGGTCTGCCGGCGAGATAATCGACGGCCCAAAGGCATACTTCGAGGGTTTGCGGAGCGACGCCCTCGCGGGTCGCGCAGAAGGTGGCGCGGGCTTTGAGGTCGCGCTTATCGGGACCGCCGGCGGCGGAGATTTTTTCGCCGTGAATGGGGGTAGTTCCGTCGTCCTGCGGGAGCGCGCCGGTCCATTCCACGCCGAGCGCTTTGACGCCGAAGTCATCCGTGGCCTCGGCGTCGAAGGTGACTACCTCGGAGTCCAGGACGACTTCCTCCATGGATTCGCGGCTGGCCATGATGGCGGGGGGGTCGTCGCCAACGGCACGGACCTGGAGGGTCAACGGCTCGCGAGGAGTGAGGCCGTCGCGGTCCTTCCAGGTGAATTTCCGGGCGAAATCGGCGGACACCGATTCGTAAGGAGTGAGGATTTTTTCGCCTTCGGTGGATTGCGGTTTGCCATCCATCTGCGCGGCTGCGATGGAGCGGCTTGCGTGGGCCTCGAATGCGGCGGCGGCACCCTTGAGGACACTGACGGAACCGCCGCGGACTTCGATCTGCTGCTCCTTGCTGTATTGAAGATAAGCGGGGAGGCGCTCATGGACGACGATGTCGGCGAGGTCGGGACGGACTCGGGGCTGGACGAGGATATGCTTTCGCACATCGCCAATCCAGAGGGCGAGCGTGGCATCCTCTTTTTGCGGTGGAAACGAGAGGGGATAGAGGGCGCCGGAAAGTCCGGCGGTCACCGGCGGCTGCGCGCTGATGCGGCCGGATGCGGCGCGTGGCGACCAGCGAGTGTCGGGGCTGAGGCGGATGGGGAGGTTGAAAGGCTCCGCGTAGGGGACAACGAGGCTCGCGGGGAGCGGGTCGACTCTTGCAAAGGTGAAGCGGTCGATGGGGGCGAGCGGGGCGATCCAGCGGGCAAGGGCGTTGCGCGCGGCTTCGCCGGTGAGGATGAAGGCGAGCGCGGCGAGCGTGAGGACGCCGGCGACGGCCCAAGCCCAATGGCGGTGGCGCGGGTGAGGAACGGCGTTGGTGAAGTCGCGATCCTTCACGGCGTCGGCGGCTTGGGCGATGGCGGCCTGGACCAGGCGTTCGCTGCGGCCCGCGGCGGCGTGGTCCATGCGGGCGAGTTCGACGATGCCGAGCAGTTGATCGCCGAGTTGAGGGAAGGTGCGGCGCAGGAGGCGGGCGGCGTCCTCCAGGCGACGCTGGCGCCAGACCCATGCGTGCCATTTCAACGGGAGGCCGAGGCAGAGGGTGGCGGCGCCGAGGATGAGGATGGTTAAGCGGACCCAGGCGGGGGTTTCCCAAACGCGGTCGAGCGCGAAGACGAGGAGGTAGGAAAGAGCGATGCCGAAAATGGCGGCGAAGATTGCCTCGGCGAGTTTTACCGTCCAGACGCGGCGGCGGAAATCGCGGAGCTTTGTCTCAAGGACGGGATGGAGGGAGGTTTTCACGGGAACGGCCGGCTGTCAGGTTACTTTGGTGGCGTTTTGGATTGCGAGATTATAGGGGGAAAAGGTGCCTGTGCCGAAGACCGCTACAGCTTGGTATGTCGTTGCGTTTGAGGAGGTGGCTGCGTAGATTTTAGGGATGAGCTATCTAACTCTGGAAGTTGAGATTGATCGCGGCCGGGTGGTGGCGAAAGAACCGGGCCGGCTTCCGGAGAAAGGCAGCGGACTGCTCACGATTCTTCAGTCTGGAGAGAACAGCCAGCCGGGGCTCAGCCCGCTGCAAGCGTTGGATGCGTTGCAAAAACACCTCGGGCTTGACGCAGAAAAAGCAACGGAGTGGATGCACACCGTTCGTGAAGCGAGGCGTTGACGAACGGCGCGGCGTTTCATGATCCATCTTGATACTAACTTCCTGATTCAAATCTCGGTGGCGGGCTCGGCAGCACACACGCAGTTCGCCGCGTGGACATCCGCTCAGGAGGTGGTGAACGTCAGCAGCGTTGCTTGGGCGGAATTCCTGTGCGGGCCGATGGACGCAGCGGGCGAGGCGCTCGCGCGCCAGATATTTCCGCAGCCCGAACCATTTCTGCCTGCTGATGCCGTGCTCGCCGCGAGACTTTTTAATGAGACGGGCCGCCGGTCGCGCAGCCTCGCGGATTGCATGATTGCGGCGGTGGCCATGCGATGCAATGCAAAGCTCGCGACCCTTAACGCCGGGGATTTCCAGGCGTTCACCAGCCATGGTTTGATTTTCGCTTGAGGGTGCGGCGCCGGCATTAAGGATGCTCGCTGCGCTCGGTCGGGCGAAGGCCAATCGGGACTCGCCCGCCCACCAACCCCCGCTAATCCCCTCTTCCTCCTCGGAGATTGGCGCTCCCAGAGCAACTCGCGGGTAGGAGTATGTGGAGATGTTCATCGGTTGAAAAGGCCAGGGCGCAGAAGTTAGAAGGAACCGGCGAGTTTTCTGCCGGCCCAGAAGATGGCCATCAGGAGGACGAGGGTGGCGGCCCAGAGGGGGTGGGCCCAGAGGGGGATGCGGCGCTCTTCGGGCGGGGGGTCGGGGAGGGCGGCTATTGCGGCGACGGCTGCGGCGGGGTCGGCGTTTTTGAGCATGGCGCCGCGAGTGATCTGGGCGATCTCGCGGAGGACGTCGAGGCGGGCGGGCTGGCCGATTTTTTCGCGGCTGACGCCCTGGATGGAGACGGTGGTGTCGAGGGCTGAGCCGGCTTCGGCGCAGGCGAGGTGGATTTGATAGTCGCCGGGCTCCGTGGGGGTGAAGACGCCGGTGAAGAGGCCCCAGGCGTCCTCGCCGGCGGGGGCAAGGCGGACGCTGGCGGTCTTGCCGGAAGGGGCGGTGATCTGGGCGATGACCACGCCGTCGTGGAGGGGATCGCCGCTGGCGGCGGAGACGTTTGCGTTCAACGTCAGGACGGCGCCGGTGCGGGGGCGGTCGGGTGAATAGAAGAGGCGCATGTTTTCGCCTTTTGACATATTGCGCTGGTACGCCATCCAGCGGACCACCTGGCCCCAGAAACGGTAGTGGTATTTGTCTTCCACGCCTTTCCGCCATCGCCATGCGCCATCGGTGCCCATGAAGAGGATTTTGCCAGCGCCGTAGGTCTTTGTCACGATGAGAGGGATGCGGCCGAAACGGTTTTCCTCCGTGGCGTGGCTCGCGAGGATTTCCGAGCCGGCCTTCGCTCGGACGACGGGGGCGTACCATTGAAAGCCGGGGAGCGATGCCCAGACGCGGGCGCTGGCTTCGTCGGTATCTTCCAATTTGGTCAGGAGGCTGTGGGCGCCGGCTTCGGTCAAAGCGAAATTGCCGGGGACCGAGGTGCCGTAGCCGCGAGGCTGAGCGTCATCCCAGACGATGGGCATTAAGTCGGCGAGGGGGGTGCCTTGAAGGGATGCCTCGAATCCGCGGAGGCCGGGAAGGAAGACGATGCCGGCGGCCTGGTCGCGGACCAGCTTTTGGAGGGTGGCGCATTGGTCGAAGGAAAGCTGGCCTTTGTCCGCGCCGACATCGCCGAGGAAGATTACGTCGTATTTTGTAAGGTCATCCTCTTTCGGAAGGGTGGAGAGATAGCCTTTGCCGGCGCCGGGGGCGCCGAGGTCGGGCTGGAAGAGCAATGTGTTGACCTCGACGCCGGGGTCGCGCTGCAGGGCGTTGCGGAGGTAGCGATACTCCCAGCGGGGGTAGGATTCGATGATGAGGACGCGGAGGTCTTCCTTGCGGACCGGGAGGGGGGCTTCGAGGGAGTGATTTTCCTGGGAACGCTCGCCGGTGGCGGGGGGGACGGTGAGCTTTAGCTTGATGTCGCCGGGCTTGCCGGGCTTCCAGAGGATCACGTCCTCAAGGCGGCTCATGGCGGGGATGACGACCGGCTTTTCGATGACCTCGCCGGTGGAGCTTTCCATGCGCAGGGTCGCGGGTTCGTCGCGCGGGAGGGAGCTATCGATGGAAAAGGGAATGCGCAAGGGCTTGCCGGCGACGGCGAAGGCGGGGACGTCGAAGCTGGTCAACGCCACACCGGGGAGGCGGGACTCGGAACCGAGCGGGACGGCGTAAACGGGGACGTGGCGCATGCGGAGGCGGACGGCGCCCTGGGAGGGGGGATCGCCGGTGTTCCAGTCGCCATCGGTGGCGAGGACGACGGCGGCGAGGCGGGGGTGACGCTCCGCGGCGTGGACGAGGGCGGCGTTGATATCCGTGGCTTCCCGGGGAGGGGTTTCATCGGAGGAGAATGGCTCGATGGTTACGTCCATTTTCCGAGCGATTTCCCGCCATGCGGCGATTTGGGCGAGCGGGCTTGCGGCGTCGGCGCGGGAGCGGGGATCGGCTGAGCCGTTGACGGTGTCGGGCATGTCGCGGGTTTCCATCGAACGCGAGGTATCGACGAGGACGGCGAGCTCCGGCTTGGTGTTGGGTTTGAAAACCTCGCGCCACTCGGGCTGGTTGAGGGTGATCGCGATACCCAGGGCCAGGAGGAGGCGCAAGAGCTCGAGGATGCCGGTGACCGGGCGGAAGTTGCTGCGTTTCCATGCGAGCCAGGAGAGCCAGAGGATCAGGAGGACGAAGGCGGCGGAGACTGCGAGCGAGAGGGGCGTGCAGGTGAAGACCAAGGACTGGCTGGCAGGGGTTAGGGGGGTTGGGGGGGTTGGGCCGGTCATGCGGGCTCCTTTGCGGGCCAGGAGGTGGCGGCGGCTGTTGCGCGGCGGGGAGGGAGGCAGAGGAGGGCCTCGCCCAGGATGGCGAGGGACATGCAGACAAGGAAGGTGCGCCAGACCTCATTGGTGAGGCTGCGCGTGTCTTCGAGGGTGCCGGTGAGGATGCGGAAATCGAGGCCGGCGAAGAGGTCGTTGAGAGTGGGGTTCGAAACGGTCTGCGGGAGGTCCTCGGCGGCGGGGCGATTGAGGGCGATGAGGCGGTCGCCACTTGCGACGACTCCGGCGCGCAGGGGGAGGCTTTCCGGGGTGGGCGCATCGGGGCGCTGCTCCGCCGGGTGCCAGAGCGAGGGGTCTGCGCCCAGAGCGGAGGCGGATGCGAAGGCCTGGCGGGCTTTGCCAAGCGTGCCGGCGCCTTCATTGAGGGCGCGATGAAGCAGGGCGAACATAACGACGCCATCGCGGGCAAGGCTGGATGAGCCGGGGTCGGGAAGGGCGCCAAGGAAATAGGCGGCACCGCCGGTGCGATCCTCGGCGGAGCGCATGAGGAGGGATTGGTTGCCGGCGATCCGGGCGAGCGGGGTCCCCTCCCCCGCGATGGGGCAATAGCGGGAGACTTCCAACAGACCGACGGGGAGGGCGGCGCCGTCGCGGGTATTTGCAAGGAGGCCGGTATCGTTGCGCCACCAATCGGGAGTGGCGGGCTTGCCGGGGTCGGCGGATTTCCAGCCCTGCCAGGACATCCCAAAGAGGGTTGCATTGTCCGGGGACTCGGAGGGCAGAAACAGGATTGTGCGACCGGCGGCAACGTGCTCGTGGAATTGGCGGGCGATGGGGTCGCCGGGTTTCGGGAGCGGGGCCTGCCAGACGATGAGGGCGGTTTCGGGCCAGGGGATTTCGGCGGCGTGGCTGACGCCCAGGACCGTCGCGATGTATTTCCGAGACGGGTCGGCGGCAGCGGAGAGGGCGGCTTTCAACGGGCCGGATTGGGCTTCGTCATCGGAAACGATCACCGAATGCAGCGGCGGCGGGTCGTCGAAAACGAAATAGAAGACGTTGTTCGCAGGGAAGGCGTCGGCCGGGAGTTCCACGCGTCCCCAGCCGCGTTTGGTCGCCGTGTCGATAGGAATGGAATATCCCTGGAGGACGAGCTGGTTTTCCTTGAGCGTGACTTTTGCGGTTGTGGAAATGCCGTTTACCACGAAATGCAGCGGAACATCGAGCGGCTCGGGATTCGCCTCATGGCGCGAGATGCGAAGGTCCAGAAGCAGCTCCGCTTTATCGCCCGTCTCGCGGCGGGTGACGCGATCCACGGCTACGGCGAGATCGCCCTGGGCAGGCTGGGGGTAACAGAGGAGGTGAAAACGGACTCCTTGCAAGAGGGCGAACGCGCTGCGAAGCGTCTGCCATCGGCCGCCGGCGGGGTCCCAATTGCTTTGGTGGAGATCGCTCAACAGCCAGACGTCTGTGCGGCCGGTTTTGTTGGCAGTGATGTAATCGAGCGCGGCCTGGAGGAGCGCGGGGATATCGGCGGCGGTGTCCGTGGGTTCCGTCTGGGGGACATCCAGGAGGGCGTCGGCGCGGTCAAGCGCCAGAGGCTTGCCGAGAGCGCTGTCGATGAGGACGAGATGGGAGCGACTGCCGGTGGTGTCGTTGATGGCTTTTGCCAAATTGCGGAGGCCGGCGAGGCGTTTGCTTACACCGGTGGCAAGGTCCTTCTGCTCCATGCCGGCGGAACGGTCCAGGAGGATGAGAACCGTGTCGGGAGCGCCGCCGGTCAATCCCAGCCAGCCGCCGGCGAGGGGCCTGCCGACCACGAGGATGATCGCGGCAACGGCCAGCACGCGCAGGACGAGGATGAGGACCTGGCGGAGGCGGGAGAGGCCCTTGTTCATCTGCTGGGCGGAGCGCAGGAAGATCATGGCGGCCCATTTGATCTGGCGCCGGCGGTAGAGATGGATGAGATGAATGACGACCGGAAGCGCGGCAACCGGCAGGGCCATCAGCAACGCTGGCTGAAGGAAAGTCATCGGGCGGCCGTATGGTTTGGAATGCGCGCGAGGAGGAAGCGGGCGAGCACCTCGTCATAGGGCTCCTGGAGGCGCACCCGCATGTAATCCACGCCGGTGGTGCGCACGACCTCGTCAAGTTCCACGATGTACCGGCGAACGGCCTCGCGATAATTGCGGGCGATGAGTGAGGGATCGGCGAGGACGGCGTCGCCTCCCTCCATATCCAGGAAACGGGCGGGGCGGTCGAAATCGAAATCGAGTTCGCGCTGATCGAGGAGGTGAAAGGCGGCTACGTCGTGCTTGCGAAAGCGAAGGTGCTGGAATGCGGACTTGAGATCGGAGGGAGGGACGAAGAAGTCCGAGAATATGATCACCAGGGCGCGCTGGCGGATTTTCTCCGCGGCCTCGTGGAGGGCCGCGAGCAACGTGGTGCCGCCATCCGGGCGCAAATCGGCGAGACTGTCGAGGACCTGGCCGAGGTGGGCAGGGCCGCGCCGGGCGGGAATCTCCACCGGCTTGGAGCGAGCGAGGCTCCCAAGGCTCCCGAGGCTCCATAAGCCGACGGCATCGCCTTGCTCGGCGGCGAAATAGCCGAGGGCGCCGGCGAGCTTGCGGGCGTAATCGAAGCGGGTTGCGCCCGAGGGGCCGAAATCCATCGAGCCGCTGGTATCCATGAGGAGGCAGAGACGGAGGTTCGTGTCGGCTTCGAATTGCTTGATATAGAAGCGGTCGCTGCGGCCCCAGGTGCGCCAGTCGAGGCGGCGGGTATCGTCGCCCGGGACATATTTCCGGTACTGAGCGAATTCCAGGGCGGAGCCGCGCACGGGGCTGCGGTGCTTGCCGGAGACGCTGCCGAGCATGGCGTGACGGGCGTGAAGCGGCAGGGCCATCAAGCGGCCGAGTACGGCGGGCTCGAGAAAGAATCGCTTGTCCTCAGCCACGTGAACCTCAGTTACGCCGCCTTGCTCAATTCCTCCAGGAGGCGTTTTGTCAGTTCGCGGCTGGTGACACCCTCGCTCTGAGCGGTAAAGGTGGTGACCAGGCGATGGCGCATCACGGGATCGGCAACCTGAACGATATCCTCCAGACGGACCACGTAGCTGCCGTGGAGGGCGGCGCGGGCCTTGGCTCCGAGGATTAGATATTGCGCGGCGCGCGGACCGGCGCCCCAGCTTACCAGGGGCTTGATCCAGCCTGGGGCTTCCTTGGTGCCGGGGCGTGTGCGGCGGGCGAGGTCGACGGCGAACTCGTAGAGATGATCGGGAACGGGAACGCGCCGGACGAGGTCCTGGAAGGCGATCAGGCGGTCGGCATCGATGACATGGCTCAGGCGCGGAAGCGTCATGCCGGTGGTACTGCGGACGATGGCGATCTCCTCATCGCGGGAAGGATAATCGACTCCAATCATGAACATGAAGCGGTCGAGTTGGGCCTCCGGGAGCGGGTAAGTGCCTTCCTGCTCAATGGGGTTCTGCGTGGCAAGGACAAAGAAAGGTGCGTCCAGCGTGTAGGTGCGGCCGGCAATCGTCACCCGGTGCTCCTGCATCGCCTCGAGCATGGCGGCCTGCGTCTTGGAGGGGGCGCGGTTGATCTCGTCCGCGAGGACCACATTGGCAAAGACGGGACCTTTAGCGAACTCGAACGCGCGTTTTCCGCCGGGCAACTCCTGGAGAATATCCGTGCCGGTAATATCCATCGGCATGAGGTCCGGGGTGAATTGGATGCGGCTGAAGCCAAGGGACAATGTCTCCGCAAGGCGGCTGATCAGGAGCGTCTTTGCGAGACCGGGCACGCCGATCAGCAAAGCATGGCCACGGGCAAAGATACAGATGGCCAGTTGCTCGATGACCTCCTGCTGGCCGACGATGATTTTTCCCAGTTCGCCGGTAAGAAGCTTGTAAACCTGTCGTAATTCATCAATAGCCGCAACGTCGTCCTCTGGGAGTAGCGGGGCCGGGGTGGGATTTGGCATTTTGCGTTCCTTCTCTTTTGAAAACCGAAAAACGGATCGCATGTGATCATTCCCGGTCTGCGCAGGCGAGCAGCATTTTTGATTATTAAACGCCGGGCACCTAACCAGTTATTGCCATGGCAAAATTAGTTTTATGCGATTGCCAGCGGCCTGCGGTTTGCGCACACTTTTAAGACGATGAACTGGTATTACGCCGACGGCGAAGAACAAACAGGCCCGGTTGAACAAGCCGAGTTTGATGCATTGGTCCAGGGCGGAAAGGTCTCGCCGAATACCCAGGTCTGGCATGACGGAATGCCGGCGTGGGCACGGTATGGCGAACTTGCGACGGCGTCTGTTACAGCAACGGCGACATTGGCCCCCATTGCCGGCGCCGGCACGCATCCATGCGCGGAGTGCGGCAATACGTTTCCGGAGTCGGAAATGATTGCATTTGAAAATGCGTGGGTATGCGCGGCGTGCAAGCCGGTGTTTGTGCAGAAACTCAAGGAGGGGGTAGCTCCGGCGGGGGTTATGAACTATGCGGGATTTTGGATTCGGTTCCTGGCGAGGTTCATTGACGGTATTATCATTGAGATTGTCAGTTTTTGCCTTGGACTTATTATCGGAATCGCGATGAAGGGTACGGGGGCGCACTCCGCCGCCCCAGCGGTCGGGGCACTGATTGGGTTCCTGTTCGCAATAAGTTACGCGGTCTATTTCAATGGCCGGTTCGGGGCAACTCCCGGGAAGATGGCATTGAAACTGAAGATAGTCCGTCCCGACGGAACGCCGATCACTTACGGGCGTGCCTTTGGCCGCCAATTTGGCGAGATGCTTAGCGGATTAACGCTCTGGATCGGGTATATGATGGCGGGGTGGGACGAGGAAAAGCGGGCGCTGCACGACAGGGTCTGCGATACGCGCGTCATCCGGCAGTAAGTCATCAAGGGATTAAGGGTGTGTTTGTAAAATCCATTCCGGCGATGCCGCGGGTCTTTTGGCGTGGGCCGGCGTTGCTTCTCGGTCTGATATTGCTTGAATATCATCCCTCGTCGCGCCT